>Ga0209172_10001908_pt1 | contig 40389 bp, 43 predicted proteins | sample LarsenN4metaG_FD_184113 | JGI IMG/M metagenome (GOLD analysis project Ga0209172, IMG submission 184113) | Hot spring sediment bacterial and archeal communities from British Columbia, Canada, to study Microbial Dark Matter (Phase II) - Larsen... ... | reverse complement strand
CATGGATTGATACCACATCGGGGGGGCGAGACGCCCCCCCCGATTCCCCCCCGGCTCGCGTGACGCCCGACATGAGTTCCGGACCCGCCCGGCCCCCGGCCCGCGTGACGCCCGACATGAGTTCCGGACCCGCCCGGCCCCCGGCTCGCGTGACGCCCGACATGAGTTCCGGACCCGCCCGGCTCCCGGCCCGCGTGACGCCCGCCCCCCGCTCCCGACCTGTCACCGCCTGACCGGCGTGGCGCGCGACCCGCATGCCTGATCCCTCGTTCCTCTTCGCGCAGTCGCTGAGCGGCCTCACGGCCGCCATGTTCCTGTTCCTGATCGCCTCGGGGCTGTCGCTGATCTTCGGCGTGCTGCGCGTGCTCAACTTCGCCCACGGGTCCTTCTACATGCTGGGGGCCTACCTCGCCTACCAGATGGTGCAGTGGGTGGGGACGGGTCCCGGGCGCTTCTGGTGGGCCGTGCTGGGCGCCGCCGTCGCCGTCGCCGTGCTCGGCGGCCTCGTCGAGCGGCTGCTGCTGCGGAACCTCTACGGCAAGGACGAGCTCTACCAGCTGCTGTTCACGTACGCGCTGGTGCTGATCCTCTCGGACGCGGCGAAGATCTCGTGGGGAACGGGGCAGCTCTCGGTGTCCCGCCCGGCGTCGCTCACGGGCTCGGTGCGGATCTTCGACACGATCGTCCCGCACTACAACCTCTTCATCATCCTGCTGGGCCCGACGATCGCCGTGGCGTTCTGGGTCCTGCTCTACCGGACGCGCGCCGGACGGCTCATCCGCGCGGCCGCCCTCGACCGCGAGATGCTGGGCGCCCTGGGCATCGACGTGAGCCGGCTCTACACGGGCGTCTTCGTGCTGGGCTCCTTCCTCGCCGGCCTCGGCGGGGCGCTCATCACGCCGGTGAAGACGATCGTCCCCGGCATGGACGTCGAGATCATCGTCGAGGCGTTCATCGTCGTGGTGATCGGCGGGCTCGGATCGTTCTGGGGGACGTTCCTGGGCGCGATCGTCTACGGCCAGGTGCTCTCCTTCGGCATCCTCGTGATCCCGCGCTTCTCGATCTTCTCGGTCTTCGCCCTCATGGCGGTGGTCCTGATCCTCCGGCCGTGGGGCCTGCTCGGGCGGCCGCTCAAGTGACGCCGGCGCGCCGGATCCCGTGGCCGCTGCTGGTGGCGCTCGCCGCCATGCTGGTGCCCGCCGCGGGCTCGCGCTTCTGGACGTTCGTGGCCACCGACGTGGCGATCCTCGCGCTCTTCGCGGTGAGCCTGAACCTCCTGCTCGGCTACACCGGGCTCGTCTCGTTCGGGCACGCCGCGTACTTCGCCATCGGCGCCTACACGTGCGGGCTGCTGATGAAGAAGGCCGCGGTGCCGTTCGTCGTCGCGTGGCCGGCGGCCGGGGTGCTGGCGGCCCTCTTCGCGCTCGTCTTCGGCTTCTTCTGCGTCCGCCTGACCAAGATCTACTTCGCGATGCTGACGCTCGCGTTCGCGCAGATCGTGTGGGCCATCTGCTTCAAGTGGAACGACGTGACGGGCGGCGAGCAGGGCATGCCGGAGATCCCCTACCCCGACCTCGGCTGGATGGGGGCCCTGCCGTACTTCGGGCGGTTCCGGACGAGCGACCACTTCTACGTCCTGGTGGTCGCGCTCGTCGCGGCCTGCCTGCTCGTCCTCCGCCGCATCGTCGACTCGCCGTTCGGCCGCATCCTCACCACGATCCGAGAGAACCCCGAGCGCGCGGCGTTCATCGGCGTCAACGTGCGGCGGTTCGAGCTGGCGGCCTTCGTGATCGCCGGCGCCTTCGCGGGGCTCAGCGGCGCGCTCTTCGGCATCTTCAACCGCGGCGTCTTCCCCGACTTCGCGTACTGGCCGAAGTCGTCGGAGGCGCTCATCATGACGCTCCTGGGCGGCATGGGCCACTTCTGGGGCCCCGCCGTCGGCGCCCTCGTGCTCCTCGTCCTCAACCAGCAGATCACGTCGTACACCGAGTACTGGCCCCTCGTCCTCGGCACGATCCTGATCGTGCTGCTCTTCGTCTTCCCCGGCGGCATCGTCGGCGCCCTCGCCGACGCCGCGCACCGCCTCCGCCGGACCTGGCGATGACGCGCCCGGACCGCGGCGACGCGTCGGACCGCGGGCCCGGAGGCCCCGGGAGCGCCGTCCGTCGAGCCGGGCGCACCCCGGCGGAGCGCGGGACCCGGCCGACGATCGACGCCCGCGCCCGGCGGCGGGAGCCGCGGTCGCGCCGAGGATGGCACGGCGACACGGTGCGCCATGCGGCGCTCCCGGGATTCCCGCCCGCCGGGCGCCGACGTCGCGCCGTCGAAGCGTTCCGCGAGATTCACTAGGAGATGCTCGAGGTCACCGACCTCCGCAAGGCGTTCGACGGGTTCCAGGCCGTCGCCGGCGTCAGCGTGCGCCTGGACCCCGGGGAGATCGCGGCGATCATCGGCCCGAACGGCGCCGGCAAGACGACGTTCTTCAACCTGGTGACGGGCCACCTCCGCCCCGACGCCGGCCGCGTCGTCTTCAAGGGCCGGGACATCACGGGGCTCGCGCCGCACGACGTGTGCCGGCTCGGGCTCGGGCGCTCGTTCCAGCGCACCAACATCTTCCCCCGCCTCACCGTGTTCCAGAACGTCCAGGCGGCGTTCATCTCCCACCGCGGCCGCGGCGGCGACCTGTGGACGCGCGTGGACCGGCTCTACCGCGACGAGACCCACGCCGTGCTCGACTCCATCGGGCTCCTCGACCGGGCGGGCGAGGTCAGCGGCTTCCTCTCGCACGGCGCCCAGAAGCAGCTCGAGCTGGCGATCGCGCTGGCGAGCGAGCCCGAGCTGCTGCTGCTCGACGAGCCGACGGCCGGGATGTCGGCCACGGAGACGCGCGAGACGATCGCGCTCATCAGCCGCATCGCGGCCGAGCGTGGCCTGACGCTCCTGTTCACCGAGCATGACATGGAGGTCGTCTTCTCCATCGCCCGGCGGATCACCGTCCTCCACCAGGGGCGGGTGATCGCCGAGGGGACGCCGGCCGAGGTCCGCGCCGACCCCGACGTGCGCCGGGTGTACCTGGGGGAGCGGCAGTGAGCGAGCCCGCCGTCCTCGACGTCGAGCAGATCCACACGGCGTACGGGCTGTCGCGCGTGCTCTTCGGCGTGTCGCTGCGGGTGGCGGCGGGCGAGTGCGTCTGCCTGCTCGGCCGGAACGGCGTCGGCAAGACGACGACGATGCGCTCGATCATGGGGCTCACGCCGCCGCGCTCCGGCCGGATCACGTGGAAGGGCCGCGACATCACCGGCTGGCCGCCCCACCGCGTGGCCCGCGCGGGCCTCGGCTTCGTGCCCGAGGACCGCCGGATCTTCGCCGAGCTGACCGTCTGGGAGAACCTCGACGTCGCCAGCCGCGACCGCCGCCGCGGCGCCGCGGGCGGCGGGGAGCCGTGGACCGTGGAGCGCGTCTACGACCTCTTCCCCAAGCTGCGCGAGCTGGCCGGCCGCCAGGGCGGCTTCCTCTCGGGCGGCGAGCAGCAGATGCTCACGATCGCCCGCACGCTCATGGGCAACCCCGAGCTGCTGCTGCTCGACGAGCCGTCGGAGGGCCTGGCGCCGCTGGTCGTCGACCACCTGGGCGAGCAGATCGCGCGGCTCAAGCGGGAGGGGCTCACGATCCTGCTCGCCGAGCAGAACGTCGAGTTCTCGCTCGCCCTCGCCGACCGGGTCTACGTGCTCGAGAAGGGCGCCATCCGCTTCAGCGGCCCGGCCGCCCGGCTCCGGGAGGACGAGGCGCTCCGCCACGAGCTGCTGGCGCTCTGACCCCCGGCCGCCCGGCGCCCGCCGGGGTCGGGCGCCCGGGCGCGCCGCGGTGTGTTGCGCGCCGGGGGGCCGACCTGCTAGCGTGAGGGCGCGATGGCGACGTCGTTCATCGTCGTGTGTCCCTGCTGCGAGGGCAAGCTCACCATCGACGCCGAGCTGCGCGCGGTCGTCGCCCACGAGGCGCCGCCGCCCAGGCGCAGCGTGGCCGACCTCGGCACGGCGCTGGGCGCGCTGAGCGCGAAGGCGGCCGAGCGCGAGGAGCGCTTCAAGCAGCAGATGCAGGCCGAGGCCCAGAAGGGCAAGCTGCTCGACCGGAAGTTCCAGGAGGGCCTCAAGAAGGCGAAGGACTCTCCGGAGGCGCCGCGGAGGCCGTTCGACTTCGAGTAGGATGGCCGACCCGCTGCTCGGCGACCTCCTGCGTCGGGTCAGCCGCAGCTTCTACCTGTCGCTCGCGATCCTGCCCGCCGGCCTCCGCGCTCCCATCGGCCTCGCCTACCTCCTGGCGCGCGCCGCGGACACCGTCGCCGACACCCGCCTGATCCCGCGCCACGCCCGGCTCGAGCACCTGGAGACGCTCCGCCGCGCCTTCGCCGGCGAGCCCGCCGACACGCGCGCGGTCGCGCGCGCCGCGCTGCCGCTCCAGCGGGACGCGTCGGAGCGGCGCCTGCTCGAGGCCCTCGAGGAGGCCGTCGGCCGGCTCGGCGCGCTGCCCGCGGCAGACCTCGCGCGCGTCCGCGCCGTCCTCGACACGCTGACGTCCGGCATGGTCTTCGACCTCTCGCGCTTTCCGGGCGAGGACGCGGCGAGCCTGGCCGCGCTGGACACCCTCGAGGAGCTGGACCGCTACGTCTACCTCGTCGCCGGCTGTGTCGGGGACTTCTGGACGTCGCTCCACGTGGCCCACCGCCCACGCCTGGCCGGCTTCCGGCCCGGCGCGCGCGCCGTGAGGTTCGGCAAGGCGCTGCAGATGACGAACGTGCTGCGCGACGTGCCGGCCGATCTCCGGAGCGGCCGCTGCTACCTGCCGGCGGACGAGCTGCGCGCGCTCGGGCTGGCGCCCGCGGACCTCCTCGACCCGGCGCGCTCGCCGCGCGCCCGCCCGCTGCTCGACCGGCTGCGCGCGCTCGCGCTCGACCACTACGACGCCGCGTGGGAGTACACGCTCGCGATCCCGCGGGCGGAGTGGCGGATGCGCCTGGCGTGCGCGTGGCCGCTGATGATCGGGCTCGAGACGCTGGCCTCGCTCGCCGCGCACGGCGACCCCATCGCCGCGCCGGCGCCGCTGAAGATCACGCGCGGCCGCGTCCGCGCGATCCTCGCCCGCTCGCTCCCGCTCGTCTGGTCGAACCGCGCGCTCGCCGCCGAGGCCCGGCGCCTGCGCGCCGCCGCGGCCGCGTGACCGAAATTCTCTCTTGCGCGGGGATGCACCGATGTGCAGGGTAGGGCAGCGCGGTTCACCATCCGACGTGAGGAGGACGCGATGGAACGACCCTCCGGAGACTCGCAGTCGTCCTGGATGCCGACCTCGGCGCCCCCGATGCCGGCGCCGCCCCGCCCGGCCGGCATGACGCCGCCGGCCGCCCCTGCCGCCCCGGCGGCACGTCCGGCGGCCCCGAAGCCGGCTGCGCCGAAGGCGGCGAAGCCCGCCGCGAAGGCCAGGCCGAAGGCGAAGGCCCGCCCCAAGCGCAAGGCGAAGGCCAGGGCGAAGCCGAAGGCGGTGGCGAAGGCGAAGCCCCGCCGCCGCGGCGCCGGGTCGAAGAAGGCCCGCGGGCGGAAGCGCTAGGCGGCGGTCACTCGACGACGCGGAGCTTCAGGAGGGCCGAGGGATCGACCCGGGCGCCCCCCACCAGCGCGCCGAAGTGCAGGTGTGGCCCGGTGGCGCGCCCCGTCGCTCCCACTGTCGCGATCGGCTGGCCTCGACCGACCATCTCGCCCTGGGACACCTTCACCTCGTCGAGGTGGAAGTAGAGGGTGTAGACGCCGAGGCCGTGGTCGAGCACGACGAGCCGGCCAGGAAAGAAGAAGTCGGCGACCAGGACGACCCGGCCGTCGTTGGCGGCCACCACCGGCGTCCCGGCGGGCGCCGCGTAGTCGACGCCCGTGTGGGGCGCCCTGGGCTGGCCGTTGATGATCCGCCGGGCGCCGAACCCGGCTCCGGGCTCGGTCCCCGCCACGGGCCGCACGAAGGTCCCCCTCCACAGCCGCTCCGCCGTCACCATCCGGTAGAGCGTCCGGAGCCGCTCGCCCTCGGCCTCGGCGCGCTTCTCGGTCTCGGGATCGAGGTCCACCATCGAGGGCGGCAGGGTCAGCCGCTGCACGTGGAAGTCCCGGCGGAGGACCGCGATCTTCCCGGTCGCCGTCCGGGGCTCACGGCCCGGCTCGAGCACCGCGACCCGCCACGTCTTCGTCCCGGGCTGGACGTCGACGTCGAAGCCCACGACCGCCGCGTGGCCGTCGCCGTAGGGGAAGAACCTCGCCGGCCGGCCGGAGACCGAGCCCTCGACGACCGCGCCGTCCGGGACTCCCCCGACGGTGAGCCAGGCGACGTCGCCGGCGCGGGGCCGCTGGGGCTTCCAGGTGACGCGCAGGCCGGCGTCGCCGGCGACTGCGGGCAGGACGGGGAGCGCGAGGGAGAGGAGCGCGGCGGCGACGGCGAGCGCCGGCGCCGTCACTCCGGGCGCTGCTGCCGCAGGAACTGCTCGATCTCCTCGACCAGCTCGGAGGCGGGCGGCAGCTCGCCCGGTGGCGTGGCCGTCGCGTCCTCCTCCTCCGGCTCTCTCGCCTCGAGCTTGGCGACGTAGCCGGCGATCTTGGCGTTCTGGGAGACGACCTCCGAGAGGTTCTGGTCGAACTGGCGCCCGGCCTCCTCGAGGTCGCCGAGGTCGGCCGTCGCGCCCAGCAGCGTGAGCACGCGCCGGACCAGCGCCAGCGACGCCTTCGGGTTCTCGATGCCGGAGATGTAGTGCGGCACGTTGGCCCAGAGGCTCGCGGTCCTGAGACCGCGGTCGCGGCACGCCGTGTTGAGCACGCCGACGATCCCCGTCGGCCCCTCGTAGCGGGTGGGGCGGATGCCCAGCAGCGCGGCCAGCTCGGGATCCGAGGCGCCCCCGACCAGGCGGACGGGTCTCGTGTGGGCGACCTCGGCGAGGAGCGCGCCCAGCGTGAGGACCAGCGTGGCCTCGCAGACCCGCGCCAGCGACAGCACCGCCTCGCAGTACGTCCGCCACCTGAGGTGTGGCTCCGGCGCGACGCCGACGATGATGTCGCGGGACAGCTCCGTCGACTGGGAGATCGAGAACTCGGTGACCGGCCAGACGATCTCCCGCTCGGTGTCCGAGCCGACCTTGAAGCGGACGTAGGGCCGGGTCAGGCCGAAGTGGTAGAACTCTTCCGGGTCGATCTCCGCGAACTTCTCGGCGTGGAACGAGGCAGCGAGGTAGCGGGCGGCCGTCGTGGCGGCCTCCGCGGCGTCGTTCCACCCGGTGAACGCCATGATGATGATGGGCCGGCGGAAGCTGCCGGGCATGGCGTGGATCTTCAGGGGGTCCATGGCGGGCTCCTTCAAGCTCACCGTGAGTCTATCACGTCGCCTCCGGCAAGGTTGACCACCCTCCCCTCTCTGAGTAGCATGTTGGCGCATTTTTCAGCGAGGAGGGGCCAATGCGAGTCGACGTTCTCCGCGCGTTGCTGCTCGGCGGCGCGCTCGTCGCGGTCACCGGGTGCGCGACGAGCGAGGAGTGGGCGGAGTGGAAGGCGCATCCCAGCCACTTCGCGTCGGGGTCTCATCTCGGCTTCTCCGTGCGCAACCGCGAGGGCACCGCGCCCAGGGTGACCCGACAGGACGTCGCGCTCGCCCGCGAGGAGGCGTGGTGGGGTCGGCCCATCACGGTTTCCCAGGAACAGATCCTTGAGCGCTAGGGGCGGCGCCGCCCTGACGCGCGGAGCCGTTCTGTCACACCCCGCGGCACTCGACGCCCGGCGTCAGCGCCGCAACCCCCGGCCGTTCCAGCGCTCCCGGCCTCTGGCACCCTCCCTGCACCCGCGGGCGGCCATGCGCACACACACGGGACGCTCCCTGAAAGTCGTCACGCTGCTGCTGGTCGCATCGCTCGTGGCCGCGCCTCTGGCGTGGGCGAACGCTCCCGAGGACCGCATCCTGCCGGCCGACCAGTACACGTCGGACAAGGCGAAGCAGCTGGCGGCCCGGCACGCACGCGCGCTGCGCGACCTGAACAGGATGGTCTACCACTGCCTGCCGTGGCTCGAGGTCCAGAAGAGCTCGATCGGGTTCTTCCGGCCGAAGGGCGCCACGCAGGACGACCGGTACCTGTCGATGCGCGTCTACATCGAGCAGGACCCGTCGGCGAAGTTCGCCGCGATGAAGGTCGAGGAGCGGGCGGGAGCCATGTTCTCGCGGTACGTGGGCCCGCTGCTCCGCCGGATGGCCGCGAGCCAGCCGCTGCTCGCCGACCCAGCGCTCGACGGCTTCACGGTCATCCTCGAGTGGCGGAAGCAGTCGGCGCGGGGCGAGCGGCCGGTCCACGAGACGATCGCGGTCTTCCTCAAGAAGGCGACGGTCGTCGAGTACCTCGCCGGCCGGGCGCCGATCGGCCACCTCGCCGAGTGGGCGAAGGTCATGGCCTGGGACGGCGAGACCGCGCTCGGTCAGCTCCGGCTCACCGCCTGGGACGACGACTTCGTGACGACCCACAAGGTCGCCAACTACGAGGCCGACAAGAGCGTCAGCTGCCGCTGAGTCGGCCGTCGCGCCAGCGCCGTAGGGCCTCCCGCACCCCGCGGAAGGCGATGCGGCGCAGCGGCAGGCGGTCCCGCGGGAACCATCGAGCCTCCGCCACGTCGTCGGCGGCGCTCAACGGCCCGGCCGCGGGGGTCACCCGGTAGACGAGCGTCAGCACCGGGAACCCCCGCGGCCCGTAGACGTCGTGGGCGGTCGTCAGCAGCCGCAGGGTCCTCACCCGCATCCCCAGCTCCTCCCGCAGCTCCCTGACGAGCCCCTCCTCCGCCGTCTCTCCGGCCTCGAGGAATCCTCCCGGCAGGTCCCACGTCCCCGCGTACGGCGCCCGCGCTCTCAGCGTCAGCAGCACCCGGTCGCCGCGGGCGACCAGCGCGACGGCCGCGGGCACCGGGTTGCCGTAGAACGTCCAGCCGCAGGCGGGACAGCGGAGGCGGCGCCGGCCGTCCTCGACGGCGGAGCGGAGGCGTGCGCCGCAGCGCAGGCAGAACCTGGCGACCGCCACCTCTCAGCAGCGCGCGCCGCGAGCGAGCGCGGCGCGCACCCGCTCAGCGACGGCGGCGATGGCGCGGGCGGCCTCCGAGCGCGGCTCGGTCGCGACGAACGGGTCGCCGCGGTCGCAGGCGAGCGCGAGGCTCCGGTCGAACGGGACCGCGCCGAGGAAGGGGACGCCGGCCTCCGCGGCGAGCCTCGAGGCATCGGGGCCGGGAAAGAGCCCGGCCATGTTCTCCACGAGGCCGAGGACGGCGGCGCCCGCCTCGCGGGCGGCGGTGATCGAGCGGCGGACGACGAGCTGGGAGACGTCGGACGGGATCGTGACGACGACGGTGCCCGCCAGCGCCGGGAGAAGCGAGGCCACGGTCGCGAGCCGGTCGGTCCCCGGCGGCAGGTCCAGCAGGAGCAGGTCCAGCGATCCCCAGCGGGTGTCGGCGAGGAACTCCCGGATCGCCTGGGCCTCCATCGACCCCCGCCATGTGTGGGCCTCGGCCTGCGTGGGGGCCTGCCAGCGAAGCGGCGAGTCATCGGACTCGAGCAGCAGGTCCATCGACATGACCTTCACGCCGAGCGGCGACAGCGGGGGCTCGACAGCGTCGCCGGCGACGATCAGCCGCCGCCCCCTGACGCCGAGCATCTTGGCCATCGTGGGCCCGTTGAGGTCGGCGTCGAGCACGCCGACGCTGGCGCCGCCGGCGGCGAAGGCGCAGGCGAGGCCGGCCGTCACCGTCGACTTGCCGACGCCGCCCTTCCCCGAGACCACCGCGACGACGCTCCCGACGTCGGCCAGCCGGCGCCGGAGCCGCTCGTGCAGGGCGGCCACCTGCGCGGCGACGTTCGAGCCGCCGTCGCCCGCGATGTCCCCGTAGCGCTTCACGGGAGCCCGCTCCGCGACGCCGGGGCGCCGGCGGGCGCGCGCTCCGGCTGGACCGGCTCGTCGGGGCGCCAGGCGGCGGCGAGGACGAACGCCAGGGCGGTCAGCGTGACCGCGAGGAAGACGACCGCGCCGGCCTGGAACGTCAGGACGCCGCCCCAGGGCGCGGGGACGGTCGCGCCGTCGCCCCTGAGCGCCACCTGTCCGACCTTCCACGCCCGCACGGCCAGCAGCAAGGCGACGAGCCACGCGAGCGTGCGCCGCGACACCCAGCCTCCGGCCCACGACCACGGCCGCCACAGCAGCAGCGGGATCGCGACGAGCGGGATCAGCCCGAGGAGACCCCAGGTGAGCATCGCGCGGAACGTGTCGCCGCCGCTCCTCGCCCCGGCCACGCCGACGCCCTGGGAGACCAGGTAGAGGCCGCCGAGCCAGTAGACGATGCCGTAGGCCAGGTAGGCCCGGGCGGCGGCGCGGAAGCGTTCGGTCGCGGTGCTCACGGCTTCACGCCTGCGGGCGGAACCGGGCGCCCCACTGCGACCTCACGTCGGTCAGCGTCGCCGGCGTGACGACGCCGATGCCCCGGCCTCGCGCGTACGCCTCGACCGCCTTGACCACCATGCCGCGGGCGAACGAGGGGATCGCGTTCAGCCGCTCGCGCGCCGCGTCCTCCCAGACCAGCTCGAAGTCGACGGGGAGGCCGAACGTCATCGACGGCGGCAGGTCGATCACCCGGCCGCCGTGCGCGCCCGGCTGGTACGCGCAGGCCGGGTCCTCCGCGAGGTAGTCCCCGTACGTCGCGTAGGCGCGGCACCGGCAGCCCCCGCAGATCTTCGAGAACTCGCAGGCGCCGCAGCGCCCGCCGAGCCTGGGCTCGCGCAGGTCGCCGAAGACCTCGGCGCCGCGCCAGATCTCGGGGAACGACCGCGCCCGGAGGCTGCCGGCCGAGACCGGCATGTAGGGGCACGGCGTGACGTCGCCTTCGGGCGTGATCCGGCAGTAGTACTTGCCGGCCGGGCACGAGCCGTGGGCGTAGTTCCGCAGGAGCGGCGACGACGGGTCGAGCTGCCAGACGATCCGGCGGAAGTGCGGCGCGCACTTCGCCCGGATCAGGAGACCGTCCGCCCGCCCCACCGGCGCCGACCACGGGTCCTCGAAGCCCCCGCCGGCGGCGGCCGGCCCTCGCCCGAGGAGCCGCTGGACGAACGACGGCGGGCCCCCGCCCGTGCGCTGGGCCCGCGCGAGCCAGGTGAGGATCCGCTCGTACGCGGCGGCGTCGATGTCGGTGAGGTCCCGGCCGCGGCCGGTGCGCACCAGGAAGAAGAGGTTCAGCACCCGGGCGCCCAGCTCCTTCGCCAGGTCCACCATCGCCGGCACCTCGCCCACGTTCCAGTCGGTGACCGACATGTGGAGCGAGAAGTCGAGCCCCTCGTCGGCGAGCACCTTCGTGGCGCGGACGGCGCCGTTCCAGGAGCCGGGCAGTCGCCGGAAGGCGTCGTGCCGCGCGGGATCCGTCGAGTCGAGGCTGATGGAGGCCCCGAGCACGCCGTGGTCGCGCATGAGCCGGGCCTCCCGCTCGCGGAGCAGCACGCCGTTCGTGCCGAGCACCGTCGTGAAGCGCTTCTCGGCCGCGTACGCCGCGACGTCCCAGATGTCGCGGCGGAGCAGCGGCTCGCCGCCGGTCAGGATCAGGAAGACGTTCGGGTTCACCTCGGCGATGCCGTCGATGACGCGGCGGCACTCGTCGGTCGTGAGCTCGCCGCCGGCGTCGGCGCCGCGGTGGGCCGACATGTAGCAGTGGGCGCACTCGAGGTTGCACCGCTGCGTGAGGTTCCACGAGACGGAGTACGCCGTGTAGGGAGACGCCGCCGGGCTCGTGGAGATGGCCTCAGTCATCGACAAACCGCCGGGGGCCGTCGCGGCCCCCTCCGATCGATCTATCGCGGCTTCTTGTTGGAGATGTACCCCGCGATGACCTCGTTCATCGTCTGGCGCGCGTTGCCGATGCCCTCCTCGCACACGGCCAGGTCGATGAGCGAGACGCCGCGGGCCGCGGCCACGCGCTCGATCTCCTCGCGCGTCATGTCCCGCATGAAGCCCGCCGGGACCCGGTCGAGGCGCGCCACCGCCTCGTCGGTCCACGCGAAGGCCGCCCCGGCGTCCGCGGGCGCCGGGGGCTGGGCGGGCTCGAACTTCGTCCGCGCCAGCAGCGTGTCCCAGCCGGCGCCGAGCTTGTCGCGGCCCACCGTCTCCTCGATCATCGGCAGCGCGAGCGCGCACGTGATCACCGGGATCTTCTTCGAGCGCGCGAACTTCTCCACCCGCGCCTTGGCCCGCCGCCGCAGGTAGGCGTCGGTCACCTCGCGGAGCGCGTCGCGGGCGTCGGCCGACCACCTGACGGCCACGCCGGGAAGCGCCTCCTCCTCCTCGATGCCGCCCTCCTGGCGCGCGACGGCCTCGACGACCTCCCGCGAGATCGCCTGGAACTTCCCGGCGGGCGCCGAGCACACCGGGCAGGTGACGACGGGGTTCGGCCCCTTGACCGTGTAGCCGCACACGGAGCAGATGGCCGTCACCGGCTGCTGCTCGGCGCGCAGCGTCGCCACCGCGACGTCCTCGGCGAGGATCTGCATCCGCTCGGCGAGGCGGGTCGGCATGAAGATCGCCATCGCCTCGTCGATGACCTTGTTGGTGATGACGGTGTGGCCCTGCTCGATGGCGTAGCGCAGCAGCGCCGTCCGCGCGACGCCCTTCACCTGGGGCGGCACGCGCTCCATCCGCGCCTCGGCCTCCTCCGTCCAGGAGATGATCTCCTCCGCCTTCACGTCGAGCGGCGGGTAGAAGCGACCGCCGGTCAGCAGCACGTTGCAGGGCGCCAGGCGCAGCAGGTTCTCGGTGTTGGAGCCGAGGTCGACCTCGTCCTCCTCGGAGTGGACCCCGATGCGGCCGAGGATCAGGAGCCAGGGCTGCTCCTTGCGGGCGAACGTCAGGATCTTCTCGAAGCACTTGCCGTCCAGCAGCGTGATGGCCAGGTCCACGCCGCGCTCGGCGGCGAGCTTGCGCCCGATCTCGAGGTGCGACTGGTAGATCTTCGCCAGGCCGGTGTCGATGATCTCCTCGTGGAGCTGCTCCTGCTCCTTGAAGCGGAAGATCTTCGACGCCTTCTCGCTCAGCACGCCGACGATGCCGTTGAACATCGCGTAGTGCAGGTAGGGATCGTAGACGGCCACGGCGTGCAGCGGCCGGCCGAGGGCCTTCGCCATCGCGATGCCGATCTCGAGGCCCCGGTACGACTGCGGCGAGCCGTCGAGCCCCACCACGATCGCGCCCTGCTGGTCCCGGAGGGGGTCGTGGTTGCGGACGATCAGCGTGTCGGTCGACACGCGGCGGACGAAGCGCTCGGTGACCGAGCCGAGCTGGCTGTCCTTGACGGCGCCCATGCCGAGCGCCCCCATGATGACCAGGTCGTAGTCGGACGCCCGCGCGTCCTCGACGAGGGCCTTGTAGTGCTTGCCATCCATCATCTTGCGCTCGAACGCGAGGCCGGCCGCCTCGGCCTTGCGGGCCATCACGTCGAGGTAGGAGTCGGAGATGAGCTGGAGGCCCATGGCGATCAGCGAGTCGTGGATCTTCCGCTGGCGCTCGAGCTCGTGCTCGTCCTTGTACTCCTCGGGGAGGGTGTACTCCATCTGCTTGAACCGGTAGTCGTGCAGCCGCGCGGCGTACACGTGACAGCCCGTCAGCCTCGCCCCGAACGCCTTGCCCAGCTCGACCGCCAGGTCGATGGCGCGGTTCGAGTGATCCGAGTTGTCGACCGGAACGTAGATGTGCCTGTACATTGCCCCTCCCCCTTTACCTCAGCTCGAACTCGACGCTCGCGGTCCCGCGCGGAGCGATCGTGACATCCTTCGTGACGGTCTTCGGGTCGTCGTGGACCGGGCGGCCGTCCTTGTCGACGCCCTTCGGCCGGAACCCCTCGTGCCACATGGTGACGCGGTACGTCCCCGGCGGCACGCCGTCGATCCGGAAGGCGCCGCGGTCGTCGGTCACCGCGACGTACGGGCTGTCGTGGACGACGATCCACGCCGACATGTGCGGATGGGCGTCGCAGAGCACGCGCACGACGCCCGGCTTGCCGAGCCGCTTGGTGATGTCGATGACCTGGTCCTTCGTCGGCAGCGCCAGGTTGAACACGGTCGGCTTGCCCATGAAGCCGTGGGTGTTGTGCAGGATCGAGTCGGAGTTCTTCACGCGGACCTTGCCGCCGGCCATCGTCGCCGACACGTGGCCCACGAAGACGCACCGCGCGTTGTCGAGCAGGACCTCGCCGTCGGGCTTCTTGCCCCGCGTGACGCCCTCGATCATCACCACGCTGCCGCGCACGCCGCCGTCCGGGCCGACCACGAGCGCCTCGTTGGGCTTGCGGTCGCCGCACACGTCGCGGTTCTTGTTCACGGGGATCGGCGGGAGCTGGGGCGGCGTCCCGACGAAGACGACGCGGCCCGTGAGCGTGCCGCCGTCCTTGACCTCGACGACCTCGTAGGCGGCCGCCACCCGGTGGGGCGCCGCCAGCACCGCGAGCCCCGCGAGCGCGGCGGCCGCCAGGGCGCGGAGGCGGCGGCCCCTCACGGCTCCGGATTGACGAAGTACTCGAGCGCCAGCCACAGGCTGCGGCTGTAGCGGAAGAACCACAGCGGGAACACGAGCAGGGACGGCACCCAGATGGCGAACTGCGCCGCCGTCGAGAGCGAGGCCGCCGACCACAGGACGAAGTAGCCGCCGACCGCGATGACCGTCGTCACCCCGTAGTTGACGTAGATCGCCCCCACGAAGTAGCCCTGGGCGCGCTCGAAGACCAGGCCGCAGAGGTGGCACTGCCGGCGCATCGCGAACCATCCGGAGAACAGCGGCGTCTCGCCGCAGCGGGGGCAGCGGAGCCGGAGCGCCCGGCGCGCCACGCGCGCGCCGCGCCCGAGCTGGCGCTCGAACGGCACGGCGCACGGTCAGTGCTTCGCGGGCGCGCCGGCCGCGGCCTTCGGGGCGGCGGTCTTGTGCGTCGTGGCGAAGCCGTCCGGCAGCAGCAGGAAGATCAGGAGCGTCGCGATCGCGAGCGGCGTCACGGCGACGAGGCCGAGCGTCCGCGTCTCGAACCGGAGGTGCATGAAGTACATGGCGACCAGGCCGGCCTTGCCGAGCGCCAGCGCGCAGAGCAGCACGCCGATCGTGAACTTGCCCAGCGGCATGAACACGACCGCCAGCTCGATCGCCGTGAGGATCGTCAGGTACCAGAAGATCGCCATGTAGTTGGGGTGCTTGTGCGCGGTGGCCGCCATCGTCGCCCCCTAGAGCAGGTACATGAAGGTGAAGACCATGATCCACACCAGGTCGACGAAGTGCCAGTAGAGCCCGGCGATCTCGACCGCATTGTAGCTGGCGGCGGGATCGGGGCGGTTGGCGACGTACCGCATCATCGACAGCAGGTAGATGACGCCGCCGGTGACGTGCAGGCCGTGGAACCCGGTGACGATGAAGAACGACGTCCCGAAGAGCGCGGCGCCCCACGGGTTGCCGTCGACGTGCAGGCCGCTGTTGATCAGGTGCGTCCACTCGTACGCCTGGAGGCTCACGAAGATGGCGCCGCCGAGCGCGGTGAAGCCGAGGAACATGTTGCACTTGCCCCGGTCGCCGCGGCCCAGCCACTCGAGCGCCTTCACCATGGTGACGCTCGAGCAGATGAGCAGGAACGTCATGAACGCCGTCAGGTTGATGCCCAGGACGTCGTAGGGGTTCGGCCAGTCCGCGCTGGTGGCGCGCATGGCCCCGTACGCGGCGAGCAGCGTGCCGAAGCCGACGGCGTCGCCGGCCAGGAAGATCCACATCCCGAGCTTGCCCCAGCTCTCCGGGGTGAGCGGCGTCTCGGCCGGTTCCACCCCGGAATGCATCTGCGCCACCTGACTCATGTCGTCTCCTCGCGTGCGACGGGGTGAGCGGGTCCGCGGGCCCGGCGGCCGTCGCCGCGGGGCACGCGGAGCCATCCTGCGCGGTAGAGCAGCGCCGCCGCGATGACGGCGGCCACCAGGAACGGCATGACGAGCAGCCCCAGGAACGCCCAGTTGAACGTCCGGTCCCCGTACGCCGACGACAGGCACGCCGGACAGGCGGCGGCGACGGCGGGCAGCCCGAGCGGGACCAGGCCGGCGACGACCGCGACGAGACGCCGGGCGCGCGCGGGGGCGCTCACAGCAGGTACACCGAGACATAGAGCGCGGGCCACAGCGCGACGACGAAGTGCCAGTACATCGCGCAGGCGCGCAGGCCGGCGCTGCGGCCGTCGGCGTACCGGCCGCGCGCCGCCAGCGCCAGCGTGACGCCGAGCCAGACGAGCGCCCCGACGACGTGCAGCGCGTGGGCGCCGATCAGCGTGTAGAACGTCGCCCCGTAGGCGCCGGACTGCACCGTGAGCCCGAAGTGGAGCAGCCGCGCCCACTCGAAGCCCTGGACGACGAGGAACACGGCGCCCAGCGCGGCGCCGGCGCGCAGCCGCCGCACTCCGGCCGGGCGCTCGCCCCGCAGCAGGGCGCGCAGCCCCGCGGCCACGGCGACGCTCGAGGCCAGCAGCACGAGCGTGTTGAGCCCCGTGAGGCCCACCGGAAGCCGCGGCTGCAGCGGCGGCGGCCAGACGGGCGCGGCGAGCCGCAGGATCCAGAACGACGAGATCAGCCCCGCGAAGAACATCACCTCGGCGCCGATGAAGAACATCGTCGCCAGGACGGCGTTGTCGAACGCCGCGCGCCGCGGCCCCGGCTCGCCGTCCGGCCCGCCGCCGCCCCCGGTCCGCGGGGGCGGCGGCGGCAGGTGGCCGTTGGTGTGCGCCCGCGTGGGCCGCCGGGTCGCGTCGATCACCGGGCTCACCAGCGGATCCCCGCCAGCAGCGTGGCGACCGCGAGCGTGGCCACGATCCCGAGCAGCACGCGCAGGATGCGGCGGTTGCGGTCGTGGAGGTCGGGCGCCGTCAGCCCCGCGCTCATGCCTTGTCCAGCGCCAGCAGCGCGAGGACCGCGGGCAGGTACAGCAGCGAGGCGAGCAGGACGCGACGCGCGGCCGCCGTCGAGGGCTCGAGCGCCTGGAGCGCGCCGACCACGACGAAGGCCGCGCCCAGCAGGAAGGCGCCGGCGAAGTAGATGCCGCCGGCCAGGCCGATCAGCGTCGGGAGCAGGCTCACCGCGAGCAGCCCGAGGCACCCGGTCACGATCTGCCGCTCGGTGCTGCCGCCGCCCACGTCGACCACCGGGAGCACGCGGACGCCGGCGCGCGCGTAGTCGTCGGCGTAGAGCCGCGCGATCGCGAGCGTGTGGGGCAGCTGCCACAGGAACAGGATCCCGAACAGCACCCAGGCGCCGGTCGCGACGTCGTCGCGGGCGGCGACCCAGCCCGTGACCGGGGGAAGCGCGCCGGGCACGGCGCCGACCACCGTGCAGAGCGCCGTCCTGACCTTGAGCGGCGTGTAGGCGAACAGGTAGAGCGTCGCCGTCGCTGCGGTCACCGCGGCCGAGAGCAGGTTGACGAAGGCCGCCAGGTACGCGATCCCGAGCACCGTGATGGCGGCGCCGAACGCCAGGGCCTCGAGCGGGGCCAGCCGGCCGTCCGGCAGGGGCCGGGCGCGGGTGCGCTCCATCCTGGCGTCGACGGCGCGCTCCCAGTACTGGTTCAGCGCGAGCGTCCCCCCCGCCGCCAGCACGGTCCCGACGAGCAGGTGGAGGACCCGCACGTAGTCCGGGGCGCCGCCCAGCGCGACGTAGTAGCCGACGAGCGTCGTGACCAGCACCATCAGGACGACCCGCGGCTTGGTGAGCGCGATCAGGTCGGTGACGACCTGCCGGCGGTCGCGGGCGATGGCCCCGACGATGATCTCGGAGCGGGCGTCGGCGGTGGGCGGGGTCATCGGGCCCCCGACACGGCGGTGAGCGAGGGGGCGGCCGCGACGCCGCGGACCCCGCGCGCCACGCCGGCGACCCGCACCGCGAGGACGGCGGCGACGCCGACGATGAGGCTGCCGGCGACCCGGTGAGCGCCGGGCAGCGCGAGCGCCGAGAAGTCCGCCGCGGGCAGCGCCGCCGGCGCGTGGCGGACGACGAGGCTGCCCGCTCCGAGCAGGAGCTGGACGCCCAGCAGCGCGAGCAGCGCCCGGGACATCGGGGCCGCCACCGGATCGCCCGAGCGCCGCAGCGGCGCCGTCGCCACGGGCGCGACGACGTAGACGGCGAGCGCGCCGGTGAGGTGCAGCTCGAGCCAGCCGGCGTGCGTGAGCAGCGCGCCGAAGGCCGCCTGCAGGTAGACCAGCGCCGCCGTGACGACGGCGAGCCGCAGCGTCGCCGGCTCGACGGGCGCCGCCCGCCCCCGGGCGGCCGGCGAGGTCAGCAGCGCGATGACGCAGATCAGCGCGAAGAACGCCTGGGCGAGGCAGGCGTGGACGATGGCCAGCAGGTCGGCGAGCAGGACGACGCGGAGGCCGCCCAGCACCCCCTGCACGACGACCGCGGCGACGGCGACGAGACCGAGGGCGCGGAGGAGGCCGCCCGGCCGCCAGAGGACGGCCGCGAGCGCCAGCGTCAGCAGCCCGACCAGCGATCCCAGCAGCCGGTGGCTGTGCTCGTAGAAGACGCCGCCGACCATCTGCGACCACGGGTAGAGGAACATGTTGTGGCCGAACGTCGTCGGCCAGTCGGGGACCGCGAGCGCCGAGCCCGTGTTGGTCACGAGGCCTCCGAAGAGGATCAACACGAGCGTCGCCGCCCCGGTGACGAGCGTGAGACGGTGCGCGACCACCCTACCCCCTCAGTGCCGCGCCGCCCCCGCGCGCGCCGGAGCCGGCTGCGTCTGCGGCAGGAAGTCGTCCCGCGACTCCGGCGAGCTGTACTCGTACGGGCCGCGGTACACGGTCGGGAGCGTCGAGCCCCAGTTGCCGTGCGGCGGCGGCGTCGCGGCCGCCCACTCGAGCGTGTTGGAGTTCCACGGGTTCTGCGGCGCCTTCTTGCCGGCGAACAGGGACCAGAAGAAGTTCACGAAGAAGACGATCTGCGCCAGGCCGAGGCAGATCGCCCCGACCGTCATGATCACGTTCCAGTGCTGCTGGTGCTGGAGGAACTCGTACTGCAGCGGGTTGTAGATCCGCCGCATCTGCCCCCCCACCCCGATGATGTGCATGGGGAAGAACGTCACGTTGAAGAACACGAACGTCAGCCAGAAGTGGACGTGGCCCAGGGCCGTGTTCAGCATCCGGCCGAACATCTTCGGGAACCAGAAGTAGATGCCGGCGAAGGCCCCCATGATGGAGCCGCCGAACACCACGTAGTGGATGTGCGCGACGATGAAGTAGGTGTCCTGGATGTAGATGTCGACCGGCGTCGACGCCATGAAGATGCCGGAGAGCCCGCCGATGACGAACATCCACACGAACGCCAGCGCCCACAGCATCGGCAGCTTGAACTGGATGCGGCCACCCCACAGCGTGCCGAGCCAGTTGAACGTCTTGATGGCCGACGGCACCGCGATGATCATGGTCGTCACCGTGAACGCCATGCCGAGCGCGGGGCTCATGCCGCTCACGAACATGTGGTGCCCGTACACGATCCAGGAGAGGAACGCGATGGCGATCATCGAGAACGCCATCGCGTGGTACCCGAAGATCGGCTTCCGCGCGAAGACGGGGAGGATCTCCGAGGCGATGCCCATCGCGGGCAGGATCAGGATGTAGACCTCGGGGTGGCCGAAGTACCAGAACAGGTGCTGCCACAGCAGCGGCTCGCCGCCGCCCGCGGGCTTGAACCAGCTCGTCCCGAGCCAGCGGTCGAAGAGCAGCATGGCGACGGCGGAGGTGAGGACCGGCAGCGCCAGCAGCAGCAGGATCGCGGTGATGAACAGCGCCCACACGACGAGCGGCATCCGGAAGAGCTTCATGCCCGGCGCCCGCATGTTGATGATCGTCGTGATGTAGTTGATCGACCCCATCATCGACGAGACGCCGAGGACGAAGAGGCTGATGCACCAGAGGTTCTGGCCCCAGTTCGTCCCCGTGTACTGCGGCACCGCGGAGAGCGGCGCGTACGACGTCCACCCGGCGGCGGCGTGGCCGCCGTCGACGAAGAACCCGGCCAGCATGATGACGGCGGCGACCGCCGCCACCCAGAACGACAGCATGTTCAGGAAGGGAAAGGCCATGTCGCGGGCGCCGATCATGAGCGGGATGCAGAAGTTGCCGAAGGCGCCGGCCAGGATCGGCATCACCACGAAGAAGATCATGATCGTGGCGTGCATCGTGAACGCCATGTTGTAGGTCGACGGCTCGAGGATGCCGCCGGTCTCGGGCAGGAAGACGCTCATGCCGGGCACCGGCGTCTCCGGCCAGGCGAGCTGCCACCGGACCATGAGCGCCAGGAGCCCGCCCAGGATCAGCATGGCGAGCCCCATGAAGAGGAACTGCCTGGCGATCATCTTGTGGTCGGTGGAGAAGATGTAGTGCCGCACGAACCCCACGTCGTGGTGCTCGGCGTGCGCGGCGTGCCCGTGAGCCGTCGCGGTCGTGGCGCTCATCGGTTGCTGGCCCCCTTCGCGGCGGGCGCGGGCCCCGCCGCCCTGGTCGTCTCTCCGGCCCCCGCCTCCCCGGCGCTCGCCTGCTGCGTGGCCGGGGCGGCCTCGGCCTTGAGGTTCTCGGCCGCCCACCTGGCGTAGTCCTCGGCGCTGTGCGCGTAGAGCCACGCGCGCATGCCCGAGTGGCCGAAGCCGCACAGCTCGGCGCACGGCACCTCGTACTTGCCGGGCTTCGTGACCTCGAACCACGAGGCGATCTCGCGGCCGGGGACGGCGTCCTGCTTGAAGCGCAGCTGGGGCACGAACAGGCTGTGGATGACGTCCTGCGCCTTGAGGTTGAGGCGGATCGGCTTGCCGACGGGCACGTGGACCTCGTCGAGGAACGTCTTGTCGTCCGGCGTGCCGAACTTGCCGTCCGGGCCGGGGTACACGAACTGGAAGTTGAACTGCTTGGCCGTCATCTCCACCACGAAGTCCGTGGGGGGCTGGGTCATCTTGATCTTCGACCAGGCCGGCACCGAGAGGAAGGTCAGCACGACGAGGATCAGCGCCGGCACGACCGTCCACACGATCTCGAGCGGGGTGCTGCCGTGGGTGTAGCGCGCGCGGCGTCCCGGGCGATCGCGGTAGATCGCGAGGAACGCCAGGAACGCCACCGTCACCAGGATGAAGGTGATCCCGGTGATCCAGTAGATGAGGTGGAAGAGCCAGTCGATGTCCTGGCCGAACGTCGAGACGTTTTCAGGCAGCCACCAGTTCAGCATCGTGCTCCGCCCCCCGGGATCCCTGCGGCGTGAACTACTTCTTCAGCTCGAAGCTGACCTTGGTCGTCTGCCCCGCCTTGACCTCGACTTCCTTCTCCTGCTTGCCGAGGGTCTCGTGCCACACCTCGACCTTGTGCTTCCCCGGGGGCACGTTCTCGAGCTTGGCGACGCCGTTGCCGTCCGTGACCGCGGCCGGGCCCGGCGTGACCGCCACCCAGCCGAGCATCCAGCTGTGCACGTCGCAGGTGACCTTGATGATCTCGGGCTTCTCGAACTTCTCGGTCATGGACTTGCGGAACTTCGGCTGCGCCTTGTTGATGGGCGGGTTCGCCGTCGAGTACGTGTGGATGTTGTGCAGGATGTCGTCGGAGTTCTTGATCTCGAGCTCGCCCGGCGACATCACGACCACGTGCGGGACGAACTTGCATCCCTGCTGGTCGATGACGCCCTTCACCGCCTTGCCGCCCTTGGCGCCCGGCACGGACACGACCGCGTTGGCGAGGCCCTTGTTGGCGCCGACGACGACCTTCTCGACGACGGCCTCGTTGCCGCACTTCTGCGTGTCCTTGTTGACTTTGACCTTCTCGATCACCGGCGCGCCGTTGTACTTCACGTCGGCCTCGATCGTCCCCCCACCCTGCGCCGTCGCCGACGGCAGTCCGAAGAACGCCGCCGCGGCCAGCACCGCCGCGACGACCGCGAACGCTCCGAGTCCCTTCCGCATCACGCTTCGTCCTCCTTGATGCTGCGTTGCCGACCCAACGTCAGGATCCGCTCGAACCGCGCCGGTTCGCTGTCCAGACGACGAGGAGCATCGCTCCCAGCGCGAGAAGTGCCGCCACGGGAGGCATCACGAAACGGGCGACCGACTGCGGCTCCTCCAGCCGCAGATAGTACCACGATGTCAGGGACATCCGGGTCCCGGTCTCCCCCGCGCCGCCGTCCCAGGCCTGGAACGCGATGGGCAGGAACACGGCCGGCCGGAACGTCATGCGCTTGTCGTCCTTCGCCGCCAGCGGGCGCCTGAGGACGACGCGGTACCGGCCCTTGTCGTAGACGCCCTTGCCCGTCGCCTCGGAGGCGGCGAGCCGCGCGACCTTCGCCGGCCCGTTGGCCGTCGCCTCGACGGCCCCCCGGTCCGACTCCCAGCGGAGCTGGTACACGCCCCCGGACTGGTCGCCCATCAGGAAGTACGGCCGCTCGGCGGCGCCCTCCGCGCCCGGCGCGAACTGCAGCGCGACGACGTCCGCGAACGTCTGCTTGCCGTCGGGCTTCGACGGGGTCGGGTCGTCCCACGTCAGGTGGAACGCGATCTCGGTGTCCGTGTAGGCGATCCGCACCGTGACCATGTCGATCGACGGGTTGAAGTTGCGCGGATCGACGATGACCTGCCCCATCAGCGGGATGTGCTGTCCCGGCCGCTTGAGCCAGAAGTCGGCGTTCGGGTCGTCGGGGATCGCCTCGGTGACCCGGGCGCCGGTCACGAGCGTCGCGTACGCCGGGACGTCCGGCTCCAGCGACAGGATGTAGTTGGTCAGGTGCCAGACGTCCTCGGGCTTCTCGACGGCCTCGAGGAACGCGGGCATCGGGGTGCCGAGCACGCCGTTGGCGATCCGCGTCGCGATGTCGGTGCGGCTCGAGCCGCCGCGGAAGTTCCAGCGCTTGGCGAGGTTGGCCGGCCGGATCGGATGGCCCCACTCGTCCTTCAGCTCGGCGCGGGAGGGCCCGTCCCCGCGGCCCGCGTCGCCGTGACACTTGTTGCACTCGATCGCCTCGAACATCTCCTTGCCGCGCCTGATCGACTCCTCCGACGAGGCGACGTCCTTGGGCAGCTCGAGCTTCTTCTGCGGCTCCTTGAACTTGTCCGCCGCGAACGTCTTGATGTAGGCGACCAGGTTCCACCGGTCCCTCTCCGGGAGAACCGACCACGGCGGCATGGAGGTTCCCGGCATCCCCTCCGTGACGACCCGGAAGAGGTCCTGGTCGCTCGGCATCTTGCCGGCGGTCGTGCGGATCTTGTAGATGCCCGAGGTGAAGTCGCGCGGCCGTGGGTCCAGCAGCTCGGCGGCCGGGCCCTTGCCGTCGCCCTTCTCGCCGTGGCAGCCGGCGCACTTCAGGTCGTAGAGGGGCTTCGCGGCGCCGGCATCGCCCGGCTGCGCCGGCGCCGCCGACGCGCCGGCCAGCAGCGACAGGCCCGCGACCACGCTCGCCGCCGGCCACCTCATCAGTGCGACTCCCAGCGCCGCGGCTGCTGTCCCGTGGCGTCGTACAGGTACATGATCACCTGCCAGGTCTGCTCCTCGTCGAGCCGGTCCTCCCAGGCGGGCATGACCGAGTTCCAGGGCGTCGACTCCTTCGGCAGGCCGGGGCCGCCCTTGGCGATGCGCCAGAAGAGGTAGGCCTCCTGCAGCATGGCGATCGTGCCCGGGTCCTGGAAGTTGGCGGGCGGCGGGTTGAAGCCCTTCGCGAAGTGGCCCTGCCCGTCCAGGTTGTCGCCGTGGCAGTACATGCAGTTGCGGATGTAGATGTCGGCGCCCCTGGCCACGTGCTCCTTGAACCGCGCCTGGTCCTTCCGGAGCGGGTTGTCGAGCCCGGAGATGTTGATCTCCTTGCCCCGGAACTGGATCGACGCCGGCGGCGCCGGGTGGACGGCGCGCAGCTCCGGAGGCGCCTGGGGCTTCGCGGACGCCTGGGTGTAGGCGTAGTAGCCGAGCAGGAGCGGGATCACGACGACGAGGGCGAGCCGGAGGAAGCGCTTGTCGCGGTCGACGAGCGTCGCGCGGATCGGCCGCACGAAGCCGCGCCAGGAGTCGCTGTCGGAGGAGACGAACACCATGACGCCGAGGAAGATGATCGCCATGTAGAGCGTGAGGACGCTCCACGGCGCCGGCGGGCGGATGCCCCACCGCAGCAGCGCGAACGACACGACGAGGATCAGGAGGGCCTGGACGAAGCGCGAGCGGAGCAAGCTCATTTCAGCGTCAGCAGGAACGCGACCAGGTCGACGTACTCCTTCGCCGTCAGCTGCTGGCCGAAGGTCGGCGGCATGACGCCCTTCTGGTACCCGGCCACCGTCCCCATGCCGGCCGGGTCGATGATCTTCTTCATGATGTAGTCGGGCGTCTGGATCTTCGCGATCTGGCTGAGGTCGGGGCCCACCGGCGAGGCGCCGAGCTTGCCGGCCTTGTGACAGGCGATGCACGTCCCCTTGCCGGCGAACACGGCCTCGCCCGCCTTCGGATCGCCGGGGATCTTCACCTCGGCCGCCTGCGCGGCGCCGCCGCCGGGCGCGGCGCCCGCCGTCGCGGGGATGTCGTTGAGCGCCACGTCGACCGTCCCGCCCATCGACTGGAGGAACGCCGTGAGCGCCCAGAGCTCCGAGCGGTTCAGCGCGATCGGCGGCTTGTCGACGGCGGGCATGATCGGCGGGTAGCCCTCGACGATGAACGCGCCGGGGTTGATCAGCGACTCGATCAGGTACTGCTTGGCGCTCGTGCCGGGCTTCATCCTGCCGGCGCGGCCGCCCACGCCCGCGAGGTCCGGCGCCCGCGTCCCCTTCTGGCCGATGCGGTGGCAGACCTCGCACGTCCCCTTCGTCTTGTAGATCTCCTCGCCGGCCTTCACGAGCTGCGCCGGCGTGACGTTGCCGCCCTCGAGCGACAGCTCCTGCGGCGGCTTCGACTCGATCTGCGGGATGGAGTTCGAGAAGTAGGTGTAGGCGCCCATGACGACGAGCGCGAACGCCGCGACCTTCACGCCCTGCGGCACGCGCATGCTAGGCGTCGGCGCCGCTGCCGCCCGCGATGGCCGGCGCCGGCGCGTGCCCCTTGGCCTTGCCCTTCTCCCCGAGGCCGCCGAGCCAGAAGATGAACATGACGAGCGCGAAGAAGACGATCGTCACCGCGGTGATGACATTGGCGGCGTAACCCAGCGCGGGCGTGACGGCGTCCGCCGAGGTGTCGCGCAGCACGCCGTAGACGTGCCAGTGCTGGCGGATGCCGGAGCGCGCGAACCCCATGAGCCCCATCAGCCAGGTGAAGGTGACGGCGAGCAGGATCAGGACGTACTGCGAGCGCGGGGCGATCGTCCCCCACCGGATCGCCCCCGTGGAGCGGGCGCCCCTGAACATGGGGATGTCGATCGCCATGACGAGGACGATGGCGGCGAGCACGGCCAGGACCTGATAGACGGAGAAGCCGATGCGGACGATGGACTCGACGAAGTAGCCGTAGACGCCGTAGAAGACGACGACGACGGCCGCCGCGGCGAAGGCGAGCCACTGGACCAGCATCCCCGTTCGCACCCACGGCCGCGTCGAGACGCGGTTGGCGCGGCGGTACAGCACGAACGACAGGAAGGTCGTCAGGATCATGAGGTTGACGACGGTGTTCTTCGCCGACATGACGCCGAAGAACCCGAGCGTCGGGTGGTGGGTGCCGCCCATCGCGCGGGCCTCGTCGAGGGTCACGACCATCGACCGCGGCGTCGCCCAGATGATGAAGCCGATGACGAGCACGAAGAGCATCGGCGGCACGAACCTCCGGTACCGCTCCGAGCCGGGGATGCGCTCCATGCCGAGCCAGAGGTAGTAGTTCGAGCCGAGGAAGAGGATGCCGATCAGGATGGCCTGGACGATCCACAGCCACGACATGAAGCCGCCCATCATCGTGATGCCCATGGTCTGGTTGAAGGCGTAGATCTCGCGCCCCAGCCAGTACCCGGCGAACGGCAGCACGATGAACGCCGCCAGCGCCACGAAGTTGCCGACGTAGCCCATCCAGTCGTAGCGGGCGCGCTCCTCGTCGGTGGTGGCGGACAGGAACCGGAACGCCGCGTAGGCGGCGGCGATGGTGCCGCCGAAGACGATGTTGGCGATCAGGCGGTGGATGTTGATGGGCATCCACGTGAAGTTGGTGATGGCCGCCCACACGCCGCCCTTGAGCGCGCCCGACTCGTCGATGCCCGCGGGCGAGATCATGAAGGTGACCCAGGAGTTGGCGACGAACAGGATCGCGGTGCCGACCAGGTTCGAGAGCACGCCCAGGCTCACGTGGATCCACTTGCGGGAGCCGCCGAGCCAGTCCCAGCCGTAGTACCAGAGGTAGACGATGAAGGTCTCGGCGAAGAACAGCAGGGCGTAGATCCAGTAGGTCGGGAAGAAGATGGACGTCATGTACGACCAGAAGCGCGGGTAGTAGCCGACGAAGAGGAAGAGGAGGAGGGCGCCGAGCAGCGCGGTGGTGGAGAAGGCGGCGAACGTGAGCTTGACGAACTCGTGGGCCAGCCAGTCGTAGCGCTCGTCGCGCGTGCGCCAGCCGATGATCTCGATGATGACGGCGAAGATGGGGCAGCCGAGGATGAAGGCGGCGAAGTTCAGGTGGAGCTGGGCGACGGCCCAGACGGCGAGGCGGGAGCCGAGCACCGGGAACTCCCGGTACGCGGGCTCCTTCGCGGCGTCCTGCGCGTCCACGGGCAGCGTCGCGAGCACCACGGCGAGGACGACGGCGAGGAACGTGAACAAGACAAGCTTGTTCCGCCGGTCACATGCCATTTCGACGGCCTTTTTAGGTCAAACGCTCCGGGGTGTCAAGGGAAAACGGGACGGGCAAGTTTGACACTCCCGGTGCCGGGCGCTAGCATCCAGGCGAGGGGCCTCCCATGAAGCCGCGACTCTCCCAGCGCCTCCAGTTCTCCCTCGTCTACCTGGTCGTCGGCGTCATCGTCCTCTCGCTCCTCCAGTCGTGGCTCACCGCCCCGCAGACCGTCGAGCTGCCGATGTCGAAGTTCCTCGAGCTGCTCCGCCAGGGTCAGATCGAGCGGGTCGCGCTCACCGAGCAGCAGATCCGCGGCCAGGCCAGGCCGGGCGCCCTGCCCGCCCCCGAGACGCCGGGCCCCGACCGGCTGCGCCGGCTGCTCGGCAGCGAGGACGGGCCGCGGGTGTGGTTCACGGTCACGCGGATCCCCGGGGTCGACGACCAGTGGCTGATCGCCGAGCTGGAGCGCCACAAGGTCGAGTTCGGCGGCCGCATCGAGACGACGTTCTGGAAGGACCTGCTGCTCGGCTGGGTCATCCCCCTCGGCATCATGGTCGCCATCTGGCTCTTCCTGATGCGCCGGGTCGGCGGCGGTCCGACGCAGGCGCTCAGCTTCGGGCGCAGCAAGCACAAGATCTACGACCGGAAGGAGCTGAAGACGACGTTCGCCGACGTGGCGGGCGTGGACGAGGCGAAGGCGGAGCTGGTCGAGATCGTCGACTTCCTCAAGAACCCCAAGAAGTACCAGCGGCTGGGCGGCCGGATCCCCAAGGGCGTGCTGCTCGTGGGGCCGCCCGGCACCGGCAAGACGCTGCTGGCCCGCGCGGTGGCGGGCGAGGCCGACGTGCCCTTCTTCACCCTGTCCGGCTCGGAGTTCGTGGAGATGTTCGTGGGCGTCGGCGCCTCCCGCGTGCGCGACCTCTTCGAGCAGGCCAAGGACAAGGCCCCGTGCATCGTCTTCATCGACGAGCTGGACGCGATCGGCAAGTCGCGCGCGGGCGCGACGGGCTTCGTCGGCGGTCACGACGAGCGCGAGCAGACGCTGAACCAGCTCCTCGCCGAGATGGACGGCTTCGACTCCTCCAAGGGCGTCATCATCATGGCGGCCACCAACCGCCCGGAGGTCCTCGACCAGGCGCTGCTGCGGCCCGGCCGCTTCGACCGCCAGGTCGTGGTCGACAAGCCGGACGTCAAGGGCCGGGAAGCCATCCTGAGGCTGCACGCGCGCGCCGTCGTGCTGGGCCCCGACGTCAACCTGGGCGTCATCGCGGCGCGGACGCCCGGCTTCGCCGGCGCCGACCTCGCCAACATCGTCAACGAGGCGGCGCTGCTCGCCGCGCGCAAGGACCGCGCGGCCGTCGCCATGGCCGACTTCGAGGAGGCCATCGACCGCGTCGTCGCCGGCCTCGAGAAGAAGAGCCGGGTGCTCTCCGAGAAGGAACGCGACATCGTCGCCCACCACGAGATGGGCCACGCGCTCGTCGCCTTCTCGGTGACCCACGCCGACCCCGTGCACAAGATCAGCATCATCCCCCGCGGCATCGCGGCGCTGGGGATGACGTACCAGCTGCCCACGGAGGACCGGTTCCTGATGACGCGAAGCGAGCTGGAGGACCGCATCGCCGTGCTGCTGGGGGGCCGGGTGGCCGAGGAGCTGGTCTACGGCGAGGTGTCGACCGGGGCCCACAACGATCTCGAGCGGGCGACGGACATCGCGCGGCTCATGGTGACCAAGTACGGCATGTCGGACCGCGTGGGGCTCGCCACGTTCGGCGAGCGCATGCCGCTCTTCCTGAAGGGCGCGGCCGCGCCGTGGGGCGGCGAGCGGGGCTACAGCGAGGAGACCGCGCGCGCCATCGACGCCGAGGTCCGCGAGTTGCTGGAACGGACCCACGATCGCGTGCGGGGCATCCTGACGACCAAGAAGGCGGTGCTGGTCGCCGGCGCGGCCGAGCTGAAGCGCATCGAGACGCTCGAGGGCGAGCGGCTCCGCCGCGTGCTGGCGGGCGAGAAGCCGGAGGAGGCGCAGGCATGAGGCACGTGAAGCTGCGGACGTTCGTCAGCGGCGTGGTCGTGGCGCTGCTCGCGGGGGCGGCGCTGGGCGGCCTCGCGGTCGGCCGCGCCGAGATCCGGCACGGCCAGCCCGCGGCGCCGCCCCTCCAGGCCCCCGTCATCCCGGTGCAGATGCCGCTGACCACCGGCACCTTCGCCAAGGTGGCGGAGGCGATCAAGCCGGCGGTGATCAACATCAACACGGTGAGCCGCGGGCCGGGCGGGCCGCAGGGACGGACGCCGTTCGAGGAGTACTTCGGCGAGGAGTTCTTCCGCCGGTTCTTCGGGGAGATCCCCGAGCGGATCCCGCAGCGCAGCCTCGGCTCGGGCGTCATCGTCGATCCGACGGGCGTGGCCCTGACCAACGCCCACGTGATCGAGCGGGCGACGGAGATCGAGGTCATCACGACCGACGGCAGCAAGCACAAGGCGAAGGTCGTCGGCATCGACAAGAAGACCGACCTCGCCGTCCTCCGGCTGGACGACGGCAAGCGCCAGTTCCCCTACGCCCGGCTCGGCGACTCCGACAAGATGCAGGTCGGCGACTGGGTCATCGCCATCGGCTCGCCCTTCGGACTGCAGGCGACGGTCACCGCGGGCATCATCAGCGCCAAGGCCCGCCAGATCGGCCAGGGACCGTTCGACGACTTCCTCCAGACCGACGCGGCCATCAACCCCGGCAACTCCGGGGGGCCGCTCGTCAACATGCAGGGCGAGGTCATCGGCATCAACACGGCGATCGTCGCCGGCGGCTCTGGCATCGGGTTCGCCATCCCCGCGAACATGGCCCGGAAGATCTACACGGAGCTGCTCGCCAAGGGCCGCGTCACGCGCGGCTGGCTCGGCGTCTCGATCCAGCCGCTGACCCCGGAGCTGGCGAAGTCCTTCGGCGCGAAGGACAGCAAGGGCGTGCTCGTCTCCGACGTCGTCGCCGACAGCCCCGCCGCCAGGGCGGGCATGCAGCCCGGCGACATCCTGCTCGAGTTCGACGGCAAGAAGATGGAGGCGCCGGCCGACCTCCAGCGGGCCGTCGGCCTCACCAACCCCGGCACGGCCGCCAAGGTCAAGGTGTGGCGGGACCAGGGCGAGAAGACGCTCGAGATCAAGATCGGCGAGGCGCCCGACGAGCGCGAGGCGCGGGCGCCCGCGCGCGGCGCGCCGGGACGCTCCCCGCTGGGCCTCGAGGTGCGGCCGATCACCCCCGAGATCGCGCGGCAGCTCAACCTCCGGTCGACGGAGGGCGTGGTGGTCGCGCGCGTCGAGGAGGGCGGCGCCGCCGCCGAGGCCGGCGTGCAGCGCGGCGACGTGATCCGCGAGATCAACCGGCAGAAGGTCCGCACGATGGCGGACTTCGAGCGGATCACCAAGGACGTCAAGGAGGGGGACCGGCTGACGCTGCTCCTGCAGCGCGGCCAGATGTCGCTCTACGTCGCCTTCACCGCCACCCGCGGCTGACCCGTCACGGCGGGAGGGACGCGGTCCCTCCCGCCGCCCGCTCCGCCGACTGGCCCCTACGGCTCGCTCGAGAGGACGAGCGTGCCGGCCGCCGAGAGCATCCCGCCCATCCCGTTCACCAGCGAGAGCCGCGCGCCCGGCACCTGCCGCTCGCCGCACTCGCCGCGGAGCTGGCGCACCGCCTCGATGATCGGGAAGATCCCGTACATCCCGCTGTGGGTGTACGAGAGCCCGCCGCCGTTCGTGTTGATGGGCAGCGTGCCGCCCGGCGTGGACCGGCCCTCCTCGAAGAAGTGCACGCCCTCGCCCGGGCGGCAGAAGCCCAGGGACTCCAGCATGATCGGCGGCCCCGACGTGAACGCGTCGTAGAGCATGACGTGGTCGAAGTCGCGCGGGCCGACGCCGGCCATCGCGAAGGCTGTCTCGCCGGCGCGGCGCGTCGCCTCGCTGAACGTGAGGTCGCGCATCTGCGTGATCATGACGTGCTCGGCGGCCTCGCCGGCGCCCTTCACGTGGACCGGCCGCTTCGCGCAGTCGCGCGCGCGGTCGGGGCGCGTCAGCACGACGGCGCCGCCGGCGTCCGTCACGAGGCAGATGTTGAGCACGTTGAACGGCCAGACGACCGGGCGCGAGGCGAGGACGTCCTCCACCGTGATCGGGTCGCGCAGCTTCGCCTTCGGGTTGAGGGCCGCCCACCGGCGCGTCGACACCGCGACCTGCGCCCACTGCTCCAGCGTCGTGCCGTGCTCGTGCATGTGGCGCGTGGTGATGAGGCTGAAGTAGGTGGGCGCGCCGCCGAACCCGTACGGGGTCTCGAACTGGTCCGGCAGCGCCGTGTCGCGCCGCGGGCTCACGCCGACGCCGGAGCGGCCGGACTCCCCGTGGGAGACCACGGCGACGTCGCAGAGCCCGTGGTGGAGGGCGAGCATCGCGTGGCCGACCAGGATGATGAAGGAGCAGCCGCCGACCGTCGTGCCGTCCACGTGGCGCGGGACGACGCCGATCGCCTCGGCGATCGTGGCCGGCGAGTGCTGCCCCGCGGTGAACACGCCGTCGACGTCGCGGACCGACAGTCCCGCGTCGCGGAGGGCGTTGTGGATCGCCTCGACGTGGAGCGTGAGCTGGCTCTTGCCGGGCAGCGTGCCGATCTCGTCGCTCTCGTCGACGCCGACGATGCACGCGGCGCCGGACAGCGCGCGCAGCCGCCGCGCGTCCATCACGCCCCTCCGGCCGGCTCGAACACCGGCAGCGTGACCTCGGCGGTCAGCGTCTGGAACACGACCCTGACCGGCATGTCGCACCGGAGCGCGGCCGGGTCGGCGGGCGCGTTGACGAGGTTCGTGAGCAGGCGCGGCCCCTCCTCCAGCTCGACCATCGCCAGGATCACCGGCGGCTTGGCCTTGAAGGCGCGGTTCAGGATCTGGTGGGCGATGGCGAAGGAGTGGAGGCGGCCCCGGCCGCTCGCCTCGATCCAGCCCACGTCGCGGGAGCCGCACGACGGGCACGCGACGCGCGGGTACATGAACGCGGCGCCGCAGGCCCGGCAGCGCGGGATCACCAGCCTGCCCTCGCGCGCGCCGTCCCAGTAGGGCCGCGCCTCGGGAGTGATCCTGGGGACGGGACGGTCCGGCTCCATCGCGGCCTCAGCGCGCCGCCGCCGGCTGGGGCGGCCACGACAGACCGAGCGTGTCGAGCCGGCGCAGGCGGTCCTGGCCCAGCGCGCGATCCCAGACCTCGGCGAGCGACTCGGCCGTCCACGGCCCGGCGCCGACGAGCGTCCGGAGCGGCGCGGGCTGCGCGTACACGCTCACCTCGGCGCCGCGCACCGCGATCACCTGGCCGGTGATGTGGGCGGCGCGGTCGCTCCCCAGGAACGTCACCACCGGCGCGATGGCCTCGGGCGGCGTGGCCGTGGCCGCCGCGCGGCGGCCCTCGGGGAGCCGCTGGGTCATCCGCGTGTCCGCGGTGGGCGAGATCGCGTTGCAGCGCACGCCGTAGCGCGCCATCGCGAGCGCGGTCGAGCGCGTGAGCCCCACGATGCCTTCCTTGGCCGCCGAGTAGTTCGGCTGGCCGGGGCTGCCCTCGAGGCCCGCCGCCGAGGTGAACGTCACGATCGAGCCGGCCTTGCGCTCGCGCATGTGCCGCGTGGCCGGCTGCATCACCGTGAAGTGGCCCTTGAGATGGACCGCGATGACCGCGTCCCACTCCTCCTCGCTCATGTTGAAGATCATCCGCTCGCGCAGGATGCCGGCGCAGCAGACGAGGACGTGCAGGTCGCCGAACTCCTTCAGCGCGCGCTCGACGACCGCGCGGCCGCCCTCCATGGTCGCCACGCTCTCGGGGCTCGCGACCGCGCGCCCGCCCGCGCGCACGATTTCGGCGACGACCTGGTTCGCGGGCTCGCTCGACGGGTCGCGGCCGTCGACGCCGACGCCGTAGTCGTTGACGACGACCGCGGCTCCCGCCGCCGCCAGGTCGAGCGCGACCGCCCGGCCGATGCCCGTGCCTCCGCCCGTGACCACCGCCACCTTGCCCTCGAGCAGCCGCGATCCCGCCATCGCTCGCCTCCGCTGATCGACGATCCGGCGCCGGAGCGCCGTGGACCCCCGGGCGGTCCGCCGGGTGACGATACACCAGTTGCGCTCCCGCGGCAGGCGGCCGGAGCGGGCCGCGGTCTCCGCCGAGCTCGCGAGCCGCCGGCGCGGCCCCGAGGCCGTCGGGCGATCGCCGGGCGTGAGCCGGCGCGACTCAGGTCGTCTGCTACACTTTTTGAAGATGGCCGTCGAGTTCAAGGACTATTACCGGATCCTCGGCGTCGACCGGAAGGCCGACGACAGGACCATCAAGTCCGCCTACCGGAAGCTCGCGCGCAAGCACCATCCCGACGTCGCGAAGGGCAAGGACGCCGCCGACCGGTTCAAGGAGATCAACGAGGCCTACGAGGTCCTCTCGGACCCGGAGAAGCGGCGCCGCTACGACACGCTCGGGCCCGACTGGCAGCGCTACGCGCAGGCGTCCCCGGGCGGGCAGCCGGGCGGCGGCTTCCGCGTCGAGTACGGCGGCGACGTCGGCGACTTCTCCGACTTCTTCCGGACGATCTTCGGCGACCTCGGCGCGCGCTCGGCCCGCGGCCGGGGGCCGGGCCGCGGCGCGGAGTTCGACGTCGAGGACCTGCTCGGCGGCGGCTTCGGCGGGCGCGGGCGAGGTTTCGGCCGCGGCCCCGCGCGCGGCGAGGACGTCCAGACGAGCGTCGAGATCTCGCTGGAGGAGGCGTACGCCGGCGCCCGGAAGTCGTTCACGCTGGAGCTCGACGAGCCGTGCCCGGCGTGCCGCGGCGCGGGCCACGTGAACGGGCAGCCCTGCGCCACGTGCGGCGGCGGCGGCTGGCAGCGCGTCCGCCGGACGCTGGACGTCAAGATCCCGGCGGGCGTGAGGACCGGCCAGCGCGTCCGCGTCAGCGGCGAGGGCGCCGGCGGTCCCGCCGGTCGCGGCGACCTCTACCTGATGGTCACGGTCGCGCCGCACCCGACCTTCGAGCGCAAGGGCGACGACATCCACCTGGAGCTGCCGGTGACCGCTCCCGAGGCGGCGCTCGGCGCCACGGTGGAGGTGCCGACGCTGCGCGGGAAGGTGTCGATGAAGGTCCCGCCCGGCACGTCGAGCGGCCGCACGTTCCGGCTCCCGGGCTACGGCATGCCGCATCTCAAGGGAGGGGCCGGCGACCAGCTGGTGCGGGTGAAGATCGTGATGCCGTCGGACCTGACGCCGGCGGAGCAGGAGCTGTACCGGAAGCTGGCCGCGCTGCGCGCCGACAACCCGCGCGCCTACATGGGATAGGAAGGACAGGACAAGAGCGATGCGTCTAGACAGGCTGACCGTCAAGGCCCAGGAAGCCGTCGCGGCCGCGCAGTCGATCGCGGCCGAGCACGAGCACCAGGCCGTCGAGCCCGAGCACCTGCTGCTGGCGCTGCTGCAGCAGCGCGAGGGCGTCGTCGGCCCGCTGCTCGCCAGGCTCGGCGCACGGCCGGAGACCGTCCAGCAGGCGACCGAGGGCGGTCTCGCGCGGCTGCCGAAGGTCCGCGGCGGCAGCGGCCAGTACGTCGGCGACCGGCTGCGGGCGGTCCTCGAGCGGGCCCAGTCGGAGGCCGAGCGCCTCAAGGACGAGTACGTCTCCACCGAGCACCTCCTGATCGGCATCGCGCAGGACCGCGACGGCGCCGCCGCGCGCGCGCTCGCCGCGGCCGGCGTGACGCCGGACGCGATCTACCGCGCGCTCGTCGACGTCCGCGGCACCCAGCGGGTCACCGACCCGAACCCCGAGGACAAGTACCAGGCGCTCCAGCGCTACTCGCGCGACCTCACCGAGGCCGCGCGCAAGCACAAGCTCGACCCCGTCATCGGACGCGACGAGGAGATCCGCCGCGTCGTCCAGGTCCTCTCCCGGCGGACCAAGAACAACCCCGTGCTGATCGGCGAGCCGGGCGTGGGCAAGACGGCCATCGTCGAGGGGCTGGCCCAGCGCATCGTCGCCGGCGACGTGCCCGAGGGCCTCAAGAACAAGCGCCTGGTCGCGCTCGACATCGGCGCCATGGTGGCGGGCTCCAAGTACCGGGGCGAGTTCGAGGACCGGCTGAAGGCGGTCCTGAAGGAGATCACGGAGTCCGAGGGCCAGATCATCTGCTTCATCGACGAGCTGCACACGCTCGTGGGCGCGGGCGCCGCCGAGGGCGCCGTCGACGCCGCCAACATGCTGAAGCCCGCGCTCGCTCGCGGCGAGCTGCGCTGCGTCGGCGCGACGACCCTGGACGAGTACCGCAAGCACATCGAGAAGGACGCGGCGCTCGAGCGCCGCTTCCAGCCCGTCATGGTGCGGGAGCCCAGCGTCGAGGACACGATCTCGATCCTGCGCGGCCTGAAGGAGCGCTACGAGCGCCACCACCAGGTGAAGATCAAGGACGCCGCGCTCGTGGCGGCGGCGGTGCTGTCGCACCGCTACATCGCCGACCGCTTCCTGCCCGACAAGGCCATCGACCTGGTGGACGAGGCCGCCGCCCGGATCCGCATGCAGATCGACTCCAAGCCGCAGGCGATCGACGAGATCGAGCGCCGCATCACGCAGCTCGAGATCGACCGCGTGTCGGTGGCCCGCGACGACGACCCCGCCTCCCGCGAGCGCCTGGCGCGCATCGACGCCGAGCTGGCCGACCTGAAGGTCAGGGCCGCGGCGCTGAACGAGCAGTGGCAGCGCGAGAAGCAGGGGCTGAACCAGGCCACGACGCTGAAGGCGAGGCTCGAGGCGGCGCGGCAGCAGCTCGCCGACGCCATGCGCCAGGGCGACTACACCCGGGCCGCCGAGCTGCAGTACGGCGCCATCCCGGCCCTCGAGCGCCAGCTCGCGGAGGCCGACACCGGGACAGCCGCCGGCGACGGGGCCCGGATGCTGCGGGAGGAGGTCGACGAGGAGGACATCGCCGCCACCGTGGCCAAGTGGACGGGCATCCCCGTCACGCGCCTCCTCGAGGGCGAGACCCAGAAGCTCCTGCAGATGGAGGAGCGCCTGCACCGGCGCGTCGTGGGCCAGGACGAGGCGATCGCCGCGGTGGCGAACGCCGTGCGCCGGGCGCGGTCGGGCCTCGCCGACCCCAACCGGCCGATCGGCTCGTTCCTGTTCCTGGGGCCGACGGGCGTGGGCAAGACCGAGCTGGCGCGCGCCCTCGCCGAGTTCCTGTTCGACGACGAGCGGGCCATGGTCCGCATCGACATGTCCGAGTACATGGAGAAGCACACGGTGGCGCGGCTGATCGGCGCGCCCCCGGGCTACGTCGGCTACGAGGAGGGCGGGCAGCTCACGGAGGCGGTCCGGCGGCGGCCGTACTCGGTCATCCTGTTCGACGAGATCGAGAAGGCCCACGGCGACGTCTTCAACGTGCTGCTCCAGCTCCTGGACGACGGGCGGCTCACCGACGGGCACGGCCGGACGGTCGACTTCCGCAACACCGTCGTGATCATGACGTCGAACCTCGGCTCGCACATCTTCCGGGAGTACGTGCAGCCGGAGAAGGTGCGGCCCCTGCTGATGGCCGAGCTACGCGCCACCCTGCGGCCGGAGTTCCTGAACCGCATCGACGAGGTCGTGATCTTCACGCCGCTCGGCCGCGAGGAGCTGGCCCGCATCGTCGACATCCAGCTGGAGCGGCTCCGGGCGCGGCTGGCCGACCGGCGGATCGACCTCGAGGTGACCGACGCCGCCAAGGCCTTGCTCGCGCGCGAGGGTTACGACCCGACGTTCGGGGCGCGGCCGCTGAAGCGGACGATCCAGCGGCTCGTCCAGGACCCGCTGGCCATGAAGCTCCTCGAGCACGAGTTCGCCGAGGGCGACACGGTGACGGTGGACGCCGAGGGGGACCGGCTGGTCTTCAGGCGGGCGGTCGCCGCCCAGGTGGTCGACTAGCTAGCGGCCCGTCAGCGGTCGCCCTTCAGGTCGAGCTTGCGGTAGAGCGACGCGAGGCTGATGCCCAGCATCCGCGCCGCCAGGCGCTTGTCGAACCGCGCCTCCGCCAGCACGTCGAGCACGTGCTGGCGCTCGAACCGCCGCACCGCCTCGCGCAGCGGCCGCGGCCCCGCCGGGGCCGCGGCGCTGCCGATCTCGAGCTCGAGGTGGCGCGTCGCGATCATGTCGCCCTCGCCGAGCACCATCGCGCGCTCCAGCACGTTCTCGAGCTCGCGGACGTTGCCCTTCCAGGGCTGCGCCGTCAGGATGCGGAGCGCCTCGCGCTCCACGCCCACGAACGCCGTGCCGAGCTTGGCGTTGAGCCGGTGCACGAGGTGGTCGACGAGCTGCGGGATGTCGCCGGGGCGCTGGCGGAGCGGCGGCAGGTGGATGCGGACCACGTTGAGCCGGTAGAAGAGGTCCTCGCGGAAGCGCCCGGCGGCGGTCTCGCGCAGCAGGTCGCGGTTGGTGCTCGCGATGATCCGCACGTCGACCGGGATGGGCTTGGTGGCGCCGACCGGCCACACCTGGCGGTCCTCGATGACCCGCAGGAGCTTGACCTGCAGGGGGAACGGCAGCTCGCCGATCTCGTCGAGGAAGAGCGTGCCGTGGTTCGCCACGAGGAAGAGGCCGGGATTCGCCTGGACCGCCGTGGTGAAGGCGCCGCGGATGTGCCCGAACAGCTGGCTCTCGAGCAGCGCCTCGGGGATCGCGCCGCAGTTGACGGCGACGAACGGCCGCTCGCGCCGCGGGCTCGCGGCGTGGATGGATCCCGCCACCAGCTCCTTGCCGACGCCGCTCTCGCCGGTGATCAGGACGTTGCTCGGCGTGGGCGCGCACCGCGCGATCTGCTCGCGGACGGCCCGGATCTCGAGGCTCTCGCCCACCAGCGGATGGCCGGCCGAGGGCGGGTGCAGCGCGCGCTGCAGGCGTCCGCTCTCCCAGACCGCGCGCCGGTGGCGCAGCAGCCGCTGCACGCACAGCTTGAGATCGTCCAGGCCGAACGGCTTCTCGAGGTAGTCGCACGCCCCCAGACGCAGCGCCTCGATCGCGCTGTCGACGGTGGCGTACGCCGTGATGAGGATCACGGCGGCGCGCGGGTTCAGGGTCCGCGAGCGCTCCAGGACGTCGAGGCCCGTGAGCCCCGGCATCTTGATGTCGCTCACGATGATGTCGAACTCCTGCGCCTCGAGCCGCGTGACCGCTTCCTCGCCGCTGCCGGCGGTGGCGACGTCATAGCCTTCCGACCGCAGCAACCAGCCGAGGGCGTCCTGCATCGAGGGCTCGTCGTCGACGACGAGAATGCTGGCGCTCATGGCGTAGCCTCCTGCCAGCGCCCGGCGCGCGCGGGGCGCCCGGACCACGCGCGTCCCCGCGACCGCGACGGACGCGTGGCGACACTAGCGCCGTTCTCGCGCTCCGACAAGGGGGGCCGTGCCTGGTCCGGCGTTCGCCAGGCGCGAGCCTTTCTCGAGACTTCTCAAAGCTGAGAACGCCGGCGGCTTTCCCGCGCCGCGATCTGAGAATCCGCAGCCCGCCCCTCCCGTCGGCGCGAGCGTTTCCGGGCACTTCGCCGCGCGCGAGGTCTGGCACCGCCCTTGCCACTGTGCCGCGGTCTCGATTCGTCTGGCGGCGCACCTTCACGCGGGAGCGGGCGATGCGGACGACGACGTGGATGACGCCGGTCGCCGTGATCGGCGGGTCGCTCGGAGGATGTCGCCGGTGATCGACGCCGACTCGATCACCGTGCCGGCGCAACACGCCCGGCGCGCGGATCTGGCCGCGGCGATCCGGCCGCACCGGAGCGCCGGCGACCGCCGGCACGGGCCGTCCGGGGCGGACTCCGTCATCGAGTCGTTCAGCGGGTTGCGGGAATCCGACGAGCGGGGCCCGCTCGACGTCCAGCGGTTTCTGTGAGTCGGTCCCGCACGGGCCGGGGCGCGGCTTCCCCCCGCCGCGCCCCGGTTTCCCCCCTCCGCCGCCGCCGGCCACCGGCTATAGTAATGAACGTGCGCGAACCCCTCGCCCGCGGCCGGGGCATCTCAATCACGTGAAGCGCGTCCACCCCGCCTGGGTCGTCCTCGGAGCGCTCACCGTCTGCATGATGGCGGCCTCGGGCCTCCGCGCGGTCTTCGGGGTCTACATCAAGCCCATGGAGGCGGAGTTCGGCTGGAGCCGGGGCGCCCTCTCCGGCGCCGCCGCCGTCTCGCTGCTGCTGCTCGGCGCCGCGAGCCCGTTCGCCGGCCGCCTTGCCGACCGCTGGGGCCCGCGGCGAGTCATCGTCGTCTCGCTGCTGCTCCTCGGCGTCGGCAGCATCGGCGCGTCGTTCGTGCAGACCCTGTGGCAGGTCTATCTCACGACCGGCGCGTTCATGGCGCTGGGCGCCGGCGGCCTCGGGCTCGCGACCGGATCGGCGATCGCCGCCCGCTGGTTCGACGCGCGGCGCGGGTTCGTCATCGGCATCGCCGGCGGCGGGATGTCGGCGGGGCAGCTCATCGTCATCCCGCTCGCGACCGCGCTCACGGTCTGGTACGGCTGGCGCGCGAGCTTCCTGGTCCTGGGCGCGGCGCTGCTGGCGCTGATCCTCCCGCTGGGCGCCTGGCTGATCCGCGACGATCCCGCGGACTCCGGGCAGCGGCCGTACGGGGCGACCGGCGCCGCGCCGACGCGGGCGGAGGCGATCGCGGCGCAGGCGGCCGGGCGCGTGTCGCTGACCGAGGCGGCGTCGACGCCGCAGTTCTGGCTCCTCATGGCCACGTTCTTCGTCTGCGGCTACACGTCGAACGGGATGGTGCTCACCCACTTCATGCCGCACGCGCTCGAGCACAACTTCACGCCGCTGCAGGCGTCGTCGGCGCTCGGCGTGATGGGCGCGATGAACATCGCCGGCACGATCGGCTCCGGCTGGCTCTGCGACCGCTTCGGCCGCCGCGGGCCGCTGGCCACGTACTACTTCGTCCGCGGCCTGTCGCTGCTGTTCCTGCTCTACGTGTGGGACGTGCCGTCGCTCCACCTCTGGGCCGCCGTGTTCGGGCTCAACTACATCTCGACGGTGCCGCCGACGACCACGCTGACGGCGAACATCTTCGGCCGCTTCTCCGTCGGCGAGCTGTCCGGCTGGATCTTCTTCTCGCACCAGGTGGGCGCCGCCCTCGGCGCGGCGCTCGCCGGCTGGATCTTCGAGTGGACCGGCAGCTACAGCGTGGCCTTCGTCTCGGCGGGCCTCATGGGGTTCCTCGCCGCGGGGCTGACGCTGCTGATCCGCGAGGAGCGGGTCACCACCCGCCCCGGGGCCGGCGTCCCCGCCCCCGCCACGTCTTGATCCGACGTCGGCCCATGGTATCGGCCGCGACTCAGGCGCAGACTCAGCCTCCTCTCGATTTTCTTGGCTGATCCCAACCGCGCACTTCCGGAACCACTTGCGGCACACGGGCCCACCCCACCGAGCGGCTTCGTCGTGCCGCCCATGCCATGAGCCTCGATTTCGCAGGGGTCGAGGTGAAGACGTGCGCTCGGGATCGCCGGGAGGTTGGGGAATGCCGCACGAAGAGGGCTCCCGCCGTGGTAGAT
>Ga0209172_10001907_pt1 | contig 40413 bp, 40 predicted proteins | sample LarsenN4metaG_FD_184113 | JGI IMG/M metagenome (GOLD analysis project Ga0209172, IMG submission 184113) | Hot spring sediment bacterial and archeal communities from British Columbia, Canada, to study Microbial Dark Matter (Phase II) - Larsen... ... | reverse complement strand
GCAGGCGGGCCACGCCCGACTCGAGCACGCGGCCGGCCTCGGCGGGCTGCTGGTCCTGGAAGTGGGAGGCGGCGAGCATCCATTCGCACCACGCGGCGTGGTAACGGGCGCGGTCGCCGAGCGCGGCGTCGGTCTCGAGGGCGGCGAACTGCGCGAGCGCAGCGCCGAGCCCGGTTTTGTCGTTGTGATAGTTGGCATCGGTCGCGGACTGCTTGGCGGCGAGAAACTGGTCGCGCGCGGCCGGGGCGGCGGAGAGGGCGGATACAAACGCGCCGGTCACAAGGACGGTGCGGAGGAGGGGCAGGATTTTCATGACGGTAGCAAGCATGCCGGGGCCCGCGCGCCGGCGCCCGTGGAATGGGATGACCGGGCGAAAGTCGCGGCCGGACGGGACGTGAGCCGGCGGCTGCGATGAGTTGACGGAAATCCGCGACGAAAAAATCCCACGCGCGGGAGCGCCGGTGTTCGCTTCCAAGAAAAACAACCTTAGCCGATCGGGCAGGTGAGGGCGGGAGGAAAATTTCTGTCAGAGTGAAGACCGGGGCTGCACGCGGACTTGGCATGCGCGATGCAAAACTCCCCGGTGCGCCGCGGCCTGCGCCCCGGCGCGCCAACCATCAACAACAACGCAACTAATCCCCGCCCCGCGGGTTTTTCTCCCGACATGAAAACCAAGAACCTCCTCCTCGCCGCCGCCCTCGCGGGTGGTGTTTTGTCCTCCTCCGCCTTCGCCTACAGCAAGCAGTCCGCCGCCAACGAGGTGGCCCAGCTCGCCGCCCCCGTCGTGACCAAGGTCGTGCATCCCGCCGGCATCGCCCGCCGTTTCGAGGGCGCGACCGTGCGCGTGACGCTGACCGTCGACGAGAACGGCAAGCCGAGCGACATCCGCCTGGTGACGAACAACGACCGCAACCTCAAGGACACGCTGATCCCGGCGGTCGCGCAGTGGGAGTTCGCCCCCGCGCGCCTGAACGGCAAGGCGATCTCCGCGAAGGTCGAGCTGCCCATCCAGCTGCTGAGCGACAATTCCTGACCGACACCGAACGATGCGGGCGCGTCGCCGGCTCCGGCCGGCGGCGCGTCTCATGTTTTCCCGGGGCGGGCCGCGCCAGGCGACTCGCCCCTTGAGTTTTTGCGGCGGCCCGCAGGGTCGGGCGCACCGCATGAGCACGAGCCCCGCCGGCGCAGCCCCGGACCCGAAGGCACCCATCCCGCGCCAGATCCCCTACATCATCGGCAACGAGGGTTGCGAGCGCTTCAGCTTCTACGGGATGCGGAACATCCTCACGGTGTTCCTCGTCACCTCGCTGCTGGCCTACCTGCCGGAGGGCGACCGCCCCGGCGCGGCCAAGGACGTCTTCCACACCTTCGTCATCGGCGTGTATTTCTTCCCGCTGCTCGGCGGGTGGCTGGCCGACCGTTTCCTCGGCAAATACCACACGATCTTCTGGCTGAGCCTCGTCTACTGCCTCGGCCACCTCTGCCTCGCGGTGTTCGAGTCGAACCGCACGGGCTTCTTCGTGGGGCTCGGGCTGATCGCCCTGGGCTCGGGCGGCATCAAGCCCTGCGTGGCCGCGTTCGTCGGCGACCAGTTTGACCAGCGCAACAAGCACCGGGCGAAGGTCGTCTTCGACGCCTTCTATTGGATCATCAACTTCGGCTCGTTCTTCGCGTCGCTGTTCATGCCGTTTTTCCTGCGGCGATTCGGCGCGGCGGTCGCCTTCGGCATCCCGGGCGCGCTGATGTTCATCGCCACGGTGATCTTCTGGCTCGGGCGGAAGCACTATGTGCTGGTGCCGCCGGCCCCGCCGAACCCGCACTCGTTCCTGCGCGTCGCGCGCACCGCGCTCGCCGCGGGTCTCGCGGGCAAGGTGCTCGCCGGCACCGGCGTCGCCCTGGCGGTGGGGTCGTTCGCCCTCGTGCCCAAGTTCGGCTTCGTCATCGCCGCCTGCATGGCGCTGGTGGCGGTGATCCTCTTCGGCGGCCTCGGGGTGTGGCGGCAGCTCGAGGGCGCGCGCGGCCGGCACCCCGACGAGGCGGTGGAGGGCGTGCGCGGCGTGCTGCGCGTGCTCGTGCTCTTCGCGCTCGTGACGCCGTTCTGGTCGCTCTTCGACCAGAAGGCCTCCACCTGGGTGCTGCAGGCCAACGCCATGACGAAGCCGTCCTGGTTCGAGTCCTCGCAGATGCAGGCGCTCAACCCGCTGCTGGTGATGCTGCTGATCCCGTTCAACAACCTCGTGCTCTACCCGTTCCTGAAGCGGCTCGGCTACGAGATGACGGCGCTGCGCCGCATGACCCTCGGCATCGCGTTCTCCGGGCTGTCGTGGATCGCGGTCGGGATGATGCAGGTGGTGCTCGACGGCGGGACGGCGTTCTCGATCACATGGCAGGTGCTGCCCTACGCGCTGCTGACCTTCGGCGAGGTGCTGGTGTCGGCCACGGGGCTGGAGTTCGCCTACAGCCAGGCCCCGGCCGCGATGAAGGGCGCGCTGATGAGTTTCTGGAATCTCACCGTCACCATCGGCAACCTCTGGGTGCTGGTCGTGAACGCCGGCGTGCGCAACGCGGCGGTGACGGACTTCATCGCCTCGACGGGCTTCGGCGTGACGGCGTTCCAGATGTTCTTCTTCGCGGCCTTCGCGTTCGCGGCGGCGGCGGCCTTCGGGTTGGTGGCGCGACGCTACCGGGTGGCGGATTACTACCGCGCTGGCTGAGCGTCGGCGTCCGGGCTCAGCTGATCTCGATCGTGCGGCCGAGGGCCTTTTCGCAGGCCTGGTGCAGTTCGAAAGTCTGGCGGGCGCCAAGCTTCTGGCCGAGCTGCGCGGCGAGGTAGAGCACGGCGGCCACGACCGCCATCGCCCCGGTCACGTAGAATCCCCAGGGATGCGACTCCACGAACAGCTGGGCCCCGCCGAGGATCGCGGAAAAGGTGCCGAGCAGGCCGGAGACCAGGTAGCCGTAGAGGAAGACCGACCACACCTCGATTTCCGGGCCGTAGGTGCCGGTCACCTTCGTGCCGCCGGGTGCGGCCGGTTCGAGGCTGAGGAAAAGGCGCGGCGACCAGTAACGCCGTTGCTCCTCGGGCACATGCAATCCCACGAAACTGGGGAAATCGTGCACCTCGATCCAGGCGGCGTGCTCGGCGACCATGCGGAGAATCCGTTGGCGCGTATCCGAGGGCGGGCTGTCCATCGTCAGCTCGAAATGCGGCCGGATGCGGAAGCTGCTCATGGGGTCGGGGCGTGCACCACGATGCGGAACGGCCCCGGCCGGGCAAACGCAAAGCCCCGGGTCGTGCATTGCCTTCGGCGCCGCGGGGGCAATCATCGGGCCACCCCATGAAAACCCTGCTCAACCGCCGCCAATGGCTGAAGGCCGCCGGCGCCACCGCCGCCACCGCTGTCCTCGCCAACCGTCTGCCGCTGCACGCGCAAGCTCCGGGCCCCGGCGCGGCTCCGACGCCCAGTGTGGTGCCACCGCAGTCGCTCGCCCCCGTGGTCCTTTCCTGGAATGAAAATCCCTTCGGCCCGTCGCCGGCGGCGCGGGCGGCAATGCAGTCCGCCGTCGGCCGCTCGTGCCGCTATCCCGACCCGCAGATCGGCGCGCTCCGCGAAGAGCTGGCGCAACGCGAGGGCGTGCCCGCCGCGCAATTGCTCCTCGGTTGCGGCTCGGGCGAGATCCTCGAGGCGGCCGGGTTGCATTACGGCGCGGGCGGCGGCGAGATCGTTGCGGCCGACCCGACGTTCTATCAACTGCTGGCCGCGGCGGAGCGTGGCGGCGGACGCATCGTGCGCGTGTCGCTCAACGCCCGGCTCGAGCACGACCTGCCCGCGCTGGAGGCCGCGGTCACCGGGCGCACGCGGCTGGTCTACGTGGTCAACCCGCACAACCCGACCGGCACGATCTGCGCGCCGGGCGCGCTGCGCCCATGGGTCAAACGCGTGTCGGCCCGCGTGCCCGTGCTGGTGGACGAGGCCTACCTCGAGTGTCTCGATGAACCGGCGGCGCACACCTGCGCCGGCCTCGTGCGCGAGGGGCACAACGTCATCATCGCCCGCACCTTTTCCAAGATCCACGGCCTGGCCGGCGCGCGGCTGGGCTACGCCCTCATGTCCGCGCCCACCGCCGAGGCGCTGCGCGCGCGGATGACGGGCGACCTCAGCCTCGCCACGGTCGAGGGCGGGCTGGCGGCGCTGCGCGACGAGGGATTCGTCACGGCCACGCGGACGGAGCTGAGGGCCGGCCGCGAGGCCTTGCAGGCGCTGGCGCGCGAGCTGGGCTGCGAGCACACGGATGCGCACGGCAACTTCGCGTTCATCCGCACCGGCATGCCGGCGAAGGATTTCCAATCGAAGATGGCGGCGGAGGGCGTGCTGGTGGGGCGGCCCTTCCCGCCGCTGCACGACTGGTCGCGCATCACCATCGGTTTGCCCGAGGAGATGGCGCGCTGTCACGCCGCGCTGCGCAAGGTCATGGCCGGGCGGGGCCGCGAGGCCCCCCGAGCCGGGAGTTGACGGCCTTGTGGCCGCATGCGCTAATCGGCACCCACCCCGTCGCTCCCCGCGATGCTCTTCTTCAAGCGCAGCCCCAAGCCGCCGCCCGTCGTGCCCGCGCCGGACGTGCCGGAGCAAATCCCGCCCGTCGAGCGGCGCCGCGCCCGGCGCTTCAAGGTGCAGCCGGAGTTCCCGTTGCGGGCGGTGATGAGCTTCGTGCCGCGCGACGACACCGGCGCGCCGGTGAGCAATTCGCGGCACGGCTGGAATTGGAAGGGCGCGCTCGTGGATTGCTCCGAACAGGGCCTGCGGGTGCGACTCGGACCCGGCGTGCGCACGGAGGTCGGCGAGACCTGCGAGGTGCGGTTGAGCGGGACCGATTACGAGCTGAGCCTCAGCTGCTTGCTTTCCAACCTCAGCGAGGAGAAGGAGGGTGTGCTTTTCGGACTGCAGCTGGAGTTCGCCGACCCGCAGAACTGGCAGGGTTACTGTCGGGTGCTCGAGACGGTCGCGCTGTCCGCCGCTCTCAAGCCGGAGGGCCGGTCCGCCAAGCCCGACGAATCCGGCTATGTCGTGGAGCGATATGCCAGCGACTGCGCCTCCAGCCTCACGGCTTGGCGGCATCCGGACGGCGGCGAGGTCTCGGCCTTCGAGCTGGTGATGCGCGACTGGACGGCCCGCGCGGCCACGGGCCAGGAGGCGGAGTATTTCAGCAACAGCGAGAGCGGCTCGCGTCCGGCCACATCGGCCCACACCATCGAAATCCACCGCTGGTTCCAGTGGGCGGCGGGCAACCTGCCGCCCGCCGTGACCGCCGACGTGCGCGCCTTTGTGCGCGGTTTCGCGAAGTGAGTGGCACTTTCCTCCCGTGAAACTCCTCGTCTTGCTCGGCAAACTCGCCCTGGCCGCCGTCGTGGTGGCGGCGGGCCTGGCCTTCTACGGCAAGATCAAGCAGGCGCAGGCCAATTCCCAATCATCTCGCCCGGTCGCGACGGCCAAAGCCGCGCGGGACCAGCTGAGCCCGGATGGGTTTTTCTTCTTCAGCGAGACCGAAACCAAGAATCCCCGGGTCATCATCATGACCCCGGCCAATTGCCCGAGTGCGCCAGCCAAGCGCGCCCAGGCTTTGGCGGATCTGCTCGGGCAGGACGGAGTGCCGACGGAGATGAGGTCCGGGATCTCCCTGGCCTTCACCGACCCGGAGGAGGCCGAGCGGGTGAACCGGCACATGAGCAATGCGGATATTCCAATCGTGATCGTGCGTGGCTGGGCCAAGGGCGCGCCGAGTTATGACCAGGTCCTTTCTGAATACAACCGGCGGAAGTGAGCCGGGCTAACGCGCGGGCAGGAGTCGCACGGCGGCGTGCATGAGGCGGGCCGACGTCTCGTCGGCGCGCGAGACGCGCGCCCCGAGCAGCAACGAGCAGGCGGCGATATGGTCGGCGCCAACCGCCACCAGCACCACCTCGGTGCGGACCTCCACGCCGTTGGTGTGCCGCACGCGGGCCGTGTAGCGGTGGCCGCGGTGCCCGGAGATCTCGGCCGGTTCGCGGCTGTCCCACGGCTTGACCACGGCGGAGGCGAGGATGGCCTTGGCCAGCGCGTCAATGCTGCCCTCCGGATCCGGACTGTGCACGAAGCCGAGGGAAAAATTCGCCGACCGGTCCCGGTTCGCGAGCAGGAGGTTGCCGGCATTGTCCACCTCGCTGTTCCAACCTTCGGGCAGCAGACAGCGGAAGGCCGGCAGGTCAGCGCGGGGGTGCAGCACCTCGCGCAGCACGGCGGACGGAGCAGAGGCCAGCAGGGTGGGGAGGAGAGCCAACAGCAGGACCGTTCTCATGGCGGACAATCTTCCGGCATGTTCTGCGAAGCCGGGCGTGGAGGCAAAAGCGCCGGGGTGGCGAAAGCCTAGAATTCGCGGAGAAATCTTCGCGCTGCGGGCGCGACACTCTCAGGCGTTGGCCACCCAACACCAGCCGGCACCGGATTCGCCATTGGATTCCCGGCGGCGCAGCACGGCCTCGACCTCGCGCTGCCAGGCGGCAAAGGCGGTCCCGGACGGCACGCGGTCGGGCGCGTAGCGCACCACGGCGGTGCGGCGCATGGTGGCAAGATGACGGGGATGGAGACTGGAGCAAACCGAATGCACCCCGTCGCGCTCGGGTGAACACCGCCGCCTGAGGGAAAATCAGGCTTTGCGGCGCGTGGGGAAAACCCAATACTCGGGTCGTGGATAATCCAGCCCAAGTCCTCGAAGAAGCCCGCCGGGCCGGGATCGACCTTGCTCTGTTGGATTCGAACCTGGCGCTGACCTATGAGGAGCGGGTGTTGCGGCATGCGTCAGCGCAGGAATTGATGTGGGCCCTCAGGGAGGCCGGAGCCGCCTATGAAAAACCTGCACATCCTGCTGCAGCGGCTCGCTGACGCGGGCCTGGAGTTTGTGGTGGTGGGCGGCTTTGCGGGTGTCCTGCACGGCTCGGCCTACGTGACCGAGGATCTGGACATCTGCGCCATGATGACGCCCGAAACGGTGGCCAGATTGCGCCGGGCTTTGGCCGACCTGAAACCGGTGCATCGCATGACACCGCAGAAATTGTCCTTCCTGGAACATCCGCCGGCGGGCCAGCCGCTGGCCAACGTCTATCTCGAGACCGAGGCGGGAATCATCGACGTGCTCGGCAGTGTGCTGGGAATCGGTGACTACGAGGCCTTGGCCCGCAACGCCATCGAGATTCCCTTGTTCGGGCGTCGCTGCCGGGTGATTTCCCTGGAGGACCTGATCAAGGCCAAGGAAGCGCTCGGCCGGGAGAAGGACCTGCTGACGGCGAAGGAACTCCGCGCCATCGCGGCGAAGCGCCGGCTGGCCGGAGGCAATACCTGAAAAAAGGCGGCAGCGCTGACGTCATGACGACCTTCGCCACCACCCGCGAAATCCTGGCGACACCGGAACAGATCTTCGCCGCCTTCACCGACCCACAGCGCCTCGAGCGCTGGTGGGGACCGGCCGGATTCACCAACACCTTCACGCTCTGCGAATTCAGGCCCGGCGGTCGCTGGGTCTACACGATGCACGGGCCCAACGGCGGCAAGCACCCGAACGAGAGCGTCTTCGCGGAGATCGAGCCGGCGGCCCGGGTGGTCATCCGGCATGTCTCGTCGCCGCGTTACCGTCTCACCATCGGACTGGCGGCTTCGCCGGCGGGCACGACCGTCTCGTGGGAGCAGGTCTTCGAGGACTCCGCCTTCGCCGAACGCGTCCGGCACATCGTCGTCCCCGCCAACGAGCAGAACCTCGACCGGCTGGCCGCGGAAGTGAAGGGCGTTCCGGGCGGCGCCTGAAAAAATGCCGGCCCGCGGCCCGGGCCGGCAACGTCCAATCGCGCCGCGGCGTCAGGACTTCGGGCCCTTGCCTTTGCCCTTGTCCTTGCCCTTCCCTTTTCCGGGATGGTCGTCGTTGCCGCGGTCGTCACCGCGCTCGTGCTTCGGGCCCTTGGCGCCCTTTTCCTTGATCTGCACGCGCGTGAAGAAATTGCCCGGGTAATACTCGGCGACGCGGTTGTGGTATTCGAAGGGTTTGTCGGTCTCCATCGTCAGCGAGACGCAGCGGTCGAAGTCGATGCGGATGGAGGAGGGAAGGCTGGCGCCGAAGCGCCAGTTGCCGCCTTCGAGGTAAAACCAGACGCGGTCGGCGGGGCGGTAGTAGACGCCGGCCGCCGGATAATAGTAGTAGTCGCGGTTGCGGCGGAAACCGCTGGCGGGCGCCCAAGGCGGCGGGCCCTTGGGTCCGACCGGTTCGACGATGACGAACTCCGGCGGGGGCGGCGGCAGGACCTTGCCGAGGCGGATCTCGGCGGCGATGGAGACATCGATCCCGGCGTGTGCGGGCAGGGCGAGGACGGCGGCGCAGAGGACGGCCAGTGTGGAGGACAAGGGTGTTTTCATGGCGCCCCGTTGGACCGTCTTGGATCGCCTTCGGTTGAAAAGAAACTCCGGCTTTACCGGATTTTTGCGCTGAACAATGCCGCGGCAGGGCCATCCGGCCCGGGTGGCGGGGGTTGACGCCCCGCATCGCCGGCAATTCACTGCGGCCCACCCGATGCTGTTTTTCCGCCGCATCCTCAGACAGACCAAGCTGGACCGGCCGGCGCAAGCCGAGCGCCGCCATGAGCCGCGCCACGCCGTCAACCCCGATTTCAAGCTGAAGGCCTCGCTGAGCTTGCTTGCACGGGATCGGTCGAAACCTCCGGTCGGTGGATCGCGTCCTGGCATCAGTCTGCCCTGCCGTATCCTCGATCTCTCGGAAGGCGGCGCGCGCATCCAGCTGGAGCAGGGCATCCGCGTCCAGGTCCGCGACCTCTGCGATCTGCGCCTGCTGGTCGAGGATTTCCAGCTCACGCTGCCGTGCCGCATCTCGCACGCGCGCGAGCAGCCGGGGGGCTTGGTCTTCGGCCTGCGCTACGATGCGATGAGCGATGAGGTCTGGAGTGCCTACTGCCAGCTGCTCGAGGTGGTGTCCCTCGGTGCAACCCTGCGCCTGCAACGCCGCACCGACGAGCCGGGTGAGTCGGGTTACTACGAGGAGACGTATGTCAACAACCGCCCGGCCCGCCTGGGCATCTGGCGCCATCCGCAGACACGGGAGATTGCCGCGATGGAATTCCGCCTGCACAACCACCTGGTGCGCCAGCTGGCGGGCAATCGGCCGGAGTTCCTGACCGGCGCGACAAACCGGCCGGCTTCCGAGTCGCAGACCGAGGAAATCCGCCGGCTGTTCAAGTGGGTGGTCCAGAATCTCCCGATCGAGATACCCGCTGATGTGCGCAGTTTCCTGCGCAAGAGCGCACAGTAGGCCCGCCGCCCGGGCTTCGCGGCATTTTCGCGGGCGCGGCAAATCAGGCACCCGTCCGGGCCGCGGCGGCGGGGTCCCCGCGGGCGGCGGCGAGGTAGAGCCGGCCGGAGACGAAAAAGAGAAACACCCAGAATGCGTTCAGGAGAAAAATCTTCAGCACGTTGGCGTCGAAATTGGGCCGCCAGATGAGGTAGGCGAGGATCGGCACGAGGAATTGGGCGACGGCCGCCGCCTGGGCCGTGCGGGCCAGGCCGCGGGGCGCTCCGCGCGCCAGCACCGCGCCGAAGCCGCAGATGAGCAGCACCGCGCCATAGAGGAGATTGGCCGGGTTGTCCTCGTCGCCGATGAAACCGACCGCGAGGTTGACCCAGATGAGCAGGAGGCAGGCCGTGACTGCGATGCCGGTGGCGAGCCGGTAGGAAAGACCACCCCCGCGAAGCGTGAGCAGGCGGTAGGCAAAGCCCGTGCCGGCGAGAAGGACGTAGGCGGCGACAAAATCAAACCCGGACCAATTGACCTCCGAGTTGAAGCGCATCGCAATCAGGGGCACGAGCAGCGGCAGCGCGGGCACGAGAAACCAGGGAAGGAGACTGCGGGAAGTGATCATGGCGTCAGATTGCCGGGCCGGCGTGAAGGCTTGATGAATGCACCGTGAAATGGCGACGAAGAAGGCTTTCGGGGAGAAGCATTCTCCGCGGGGGACGTGGAAAGTTGCGGAATCTTTGAACGTATTCGGGCCCGGGCCGTCTGTAGTCCAATACCCCGTATGATCAGCCTGCTGTTCTCCGCCTTGTGCATTGCCCTCGTGGTGCTCGTAATGATCGATTGCCGCACCTGTGGACGCGACTGACCGGCGGCCATAACCGGAGTGGAAACCGGCAGGGCCCCACGCCCCGCCGCAGGGGAAAGGGGCCGGCGCGCCGGCTCAGAAATACGCCCCGAGGCGGCTCGCGCTGTAGAGCACGACGTGGGCGGTCAGGTGCGCGATGACGGAGGACTCGAGGCCGCGCCACCAGTAGAGATAGCCGGCCACGAGCCCGAAGACGCCGTTGGCCAGGATGACGAACGCGACGAGCGCGACGTTCGGTTGCGGCACGATGAGGAAGGCCACGGGCAGATGGCCGGCGCCGAAGATGAGCGCGGAAAGGATGATGGCGGCGTGGTAACAGGCGGCGGGCGCGCGCCCGGGCCGCGGCAAAAAGGCGCGCCAGCAGGCCCAGGCGAGGAGCGACATCAGGCCCCAGCGCAGGAGCACCTCCTCGGTGACACCGCCGTAGAGCAACCGCGTGGCCAGGGGCATGATGCGGCTGAAGGCGCTGATGCGGTCCTCCGCGCCTGGCGGCAGCAGCGGGGTGAGGACCGCGGCGATAAGCACGATGGCGGCGCCGCCCGCGAGGCCGCCGAGCAGGCCGGGCAACCACTGCGGCCGCAGCGCGGGCAGGACCGGCCGGCCCTGCGCCCAGGCCTCGGCGGCCGGCGCGGTCAGCCCGACCTTCGGCGCGAGGAAGTGGCCCGCGAGGACCGCGAGCGTGATGAACACGGCGGGCTGCACGAGGCTGAGCAGCTTGAGCAGGGGCGTGAAGCGCGGGTAGTCGCGGCCCGGCAGCACGGGCAGCAGGGCGATGAGCGTCTCAAAATCGACCAGCAGGAAGGAAACGGCGCCGCCGAAGCCGGCCACCCACAGCACAAGGGAGAGTCGTGTCCTGGCGCTCATCACAGGAAGTTGTGTGGGCAAGGTCTGGGCGCATTCCGCCGGGAAGGCGACGCATTACGGGACAAGCGGGCGGGGCGGCGGGGTGAATGGTCCGGTGCGGCCAGGAGACTTTCAACACGAAGCTGCGGTATGCAGACAGGAAGAGTTTGGCACAAAGGCCGCAGAGGTCGCGAAGAGCAGAAAATTGACCGTTTCATGGATCAGCACGGATGAAGTCATCCGCGGCATCTGCGTGATCCGCGGGAGTCCGGGATGGCCGCCGATAAGCCTGTCCTTTGCCGGAAACCCGGATCAAAGTGCGCGCGATGATCGCCGGCCTGAAACCTTGCCTCCGCCTGCTGCTCCTTTCCGCCGCCCTGTTGCTGGCGGGTTGCGGCTCCGTGGGCGGTGACGGGCCGAAGACTTCTCAGGTCGGCTCGCGCACGCGCGCCGAGCTGCAGGGCGGCGACTTCTTCGCCGTGCCTCCCGCGGAGGACGGGTTGACGGATTTCGGCCTGACCGTGGTGACGAACAAGGGCGTGCGGCAGGGCGGTCCGATCAAGTGGATCGTCATCGCCGGGATCGCGCCGCGCTCGCACGCCGAGATGGCCGGGCTCGCGGTGGGGGACGAGATCATGGCGGTGGACGGCGTGCTGCTGGAGGAGCTGCCGCGCGACGGGCTGCTGCGCGGGCTTTTCGGGCGGCAGGCGGGCGAGCGCATCCGGCTGCTCGTCTACAAGCCGACGCAGACACTGCCGTATTTCGTGGAGCTGATCGCCGGCCGCCACGCGGCGAACTGAGCGGCGGATTAGCGGAGGCTTTCCTCAGTAGGCGTGCATCAGCCGGAAATGGGTGAGGCCGTCGCCGGCGTTGATCGGGTCGGCGGACTCCATGATGCCGAAATAATCGGCGCAGGTGGGGCTCTGCATGGCCTGCTGCACGGCGGCGTCGGCGGCGGACCGGTCGCGCCAGACGACATAGTCGATCCACTGGCGGTCCGCGCCCTTGAGGAGTTCGCGGCGGAGGAAGCCGGGCTGGTGGCGGAGGAAGCCCTCCTGCAGGCGGGCGGAGGCGGCGAGCACCTGTTCGTCGGAGATGCCGGGGCGCACGCGGAACGGCGCCCATTCGACGACGGGCGCGGAGGTTGGAACGGAGGGTTCGGAGGAAGCGGGAACATTCATGCGCCGACGATAACCGCCGGTCCTGACAACCTTATGTCAGCAGCAGGACTAGCCGACCGGCCCGGTGGCTCGCCGCCGGCGATACGCCAATCTGCGCTGATGCTCGAGGCGATTGACCGGACATCAAGGTCCGCAGCCTGACCCTTCTGCCCCTCCCATAGTAGTCGCGACCTTCCCTCCAGTAGCCGGCCCCGATCAGCCGGATCGGCTCATCCCACGAGAACCGCATGCCGCAAACCTGCGCAAAGGGTCATGAAAGGGAATATTGTATTTCAAGAGCCAAGCGGGGCCTCGGTGCCGCCGAGAGGAATCCGTGTCCGTCCGGGGAATCCGTGGTCAATTCACTTCACCGGACAATCGGGGCGTAAAGCCCCTCCTACAAGGTCACCAGTTCCAGGAACGGCGGACGCGGAGTTGTTGATACAGAGTGTCGGGTGTTTCCTGCAGGAACCGCGAGGGCTGCATCATCATCTGCGGGCCGCCCTTGAGGCTCACACGGGGATAGATGAGGTAGAGTTCGTCCTTGGCGCGGGTGACGGCGACGTAGAAGAGGCGGCGTTCCTCCTCGATGTCGCCGGCCTCGATGGCGCGACGCAGCGGGAACTGCCCGTCGGCGAGGCCGATGAGGAAGACGACGCCGTATTCGAGGCCCTTGGCCTGGTGCACGGTCGTCAGCTTGAGCGCGTCGGCGTCGGGGTCCACCGACCGGTCGCTGGTCTCGGAGTTGAGCAGCACGATCTGCGCGAGGAGGTCCTGCATCTCGTCGTAGCGCGAGGCGAAGCCGATGAGCGACTTGAGGTCGTCGAGGCGCGAGGAGTAGTTGGCGTAGGCGCCCTTGAGGTAGTCGCCATACCAGCCGTCGAGGGCGACCTCGACGGCGTTGTGCGGCTTCATGTGCCGCATGGTGTCGGCGACCTGGAGGAGCGAGGCCATGAGCTTGGGCCATTCCTCCCTGGCGCCGGCGGGCACCTTCTCGGCCACGGCAGGCGAGGCGAGGGCGTCGAGGTAGTTCTTCTGCGTGGCCCGGGCCTGGTCGAGGGCGAGGTCGTAGAGTTTCTTGGCGCCCTTGTCGCCGACCTTGGGGAGGAGGACGGCGATGCGCTGCCACGCGGAATAGTCGGTGGGGTTGTAGAGGAAGCGCAGCAGGGCGACGAGGTCGCGCACGTGGGCCTGCTCAAAGAAGCGGACGCCGCTGGTGATGACGTAGGGGATGCCGAGGCGCGAGAGCTCGAGCTGGAGGTCGAGGGCCTGGAAGTGCGCGCGGTAGAGCACGGCGACATCGGCGAGGGCGCGGCCCTCGTCGTGCAGGCCCTTGAGGCGCTGGCAGACGAAGGCGGCCTGCTCGCGCGAGTCCATGGTCTGGACGAGGAAGGGCTGCTCGCCGGAGGGGCGGGCGGGCTTGAGGGTCTTGTCGAAGTGCCGGCCCTTGGGCTGGGCGGCGAGGACGCCGTTGGCGAACTCGAGGATCTCGGGCGTGGAGCGGTAGTTGGTCTCGACGTGGTAAATCTGCGTGCCGGGGTGGCGCTCGGGGAAGGTGAGGATGTTCTCGAAGTTGGCGCCGCGCCACGTGTAGATGCACTGGGCGTCGTCGCCCACGGCCATGATGCGGTGGTGCGCGCCCATGAGGTCGACGATCTGCGACTGGAGGATGTTGGTGTCCTGGTATTCGTCGACGAGGACGTGGCGGAAGCGGTGGGCGAAGTAGGCGGCGATGTCGGGGGCCTTCTGCAGGAGCTCGAGCCAGTATTCGAGGAGGTCGTCGTAATCGAGGACGCACTGGGCGCGCTTGCGCTCGCGGTATTTCGCGGCGAAGGCGGCGACGCGGTCCGCGATCTCGTCGTGCTGCGGGTAGTTGGCGGCGATGACGTCGGGGAGGGCGCGCTGGGTGTTGCGGGCGAAGCTGATGATCTCGAAGAGCACGCCGGGGCGCGGGTGGGTCTTGTCCTTGAAGAAGGTCTTGTCGGTCTCCTCGACGGTGTCGCGGAGGAAGCCGTCGGCCTCCTCGGCGTCGAGGATGGTGAAGCTTTTCGGAAGGCCGATGGCCTCGCCGTGGATGCGGAGGGCCTTGTGGCCGATGTGGTGGAAGGTGCCGCCCCAGAAGCGGTGCGCGGGCACGCCGGTGAGGTCCTCGACGCGGTGGAGCATCTCCTTGGCGGCCTTGTTGGTGAAGGTGAGGAGGAGGATCTCATGGGGTTTGACGCCCTGGGCGAGGAGCCAGGCGACGCGGTAGGTGAGCGTGCGGGTCTTGCCGGAGCCGGCGCCGGCGAGGACGAGGAGCGGGCCGGGCGGCGCGGTGACGGCGGCGTATTGCTCGTCGTTCAGGGCGGCCTTGAAGTCGATGGGAGGAATCGCGGGAGCTCCGCCGGTGTTTTCAGTGTGCAGGACAAAATCCATCTGTGGGCGCAAAGAGGCACAAAAAGGCGCAAGAAGAGCAAAGGTTTTTAACCGCGGACAACCCGGATCGGCACGGATGAAGAAAATCGCGGAAGCGTGGAACCACTGAAGAGCAGAGGATCGTCCAGTGATCCTGCCCTTCCGTGTTTCCATGATAGTTTGGGATATCCGTGATCATCCGAGAAATCCGTGGTGAAAACAGCTCCCTAAGAAACCTGCGGCTGGCGCGTTGGTCTGAGCGTGACATCTTTCACCATATGAAATCCTCCCGCCTCCTCCTGTCCGCCGCCGGCCTGCTCCTGGCCGGGGCCCTCTCCGCCCAGAACGCCGCTCCCGCGCTGACGATCTACAACCAGAACTTCGCCGTCGTGCGCGAGCACGTGCCGCTCGACCTCAAGGCGGGCGTGAACAGCGTGGAGTTCAGCGGGGCGACGCTGCACCTCGAGCCGGACTCGGTGGTGCTGCGCGACCCGGCGGGCAAGGTGGCCTTGCGCGTGCTCGAGCAGAACTACCGCGCCGACACCATCTCGCAGGGCCTGCTGCTCTCGCTGCACGAGGGCAAGGTGCTGGACTTCCTCGTGCGCGACCAGAACGGCAAGGAGTTCACGGTCAAGGGCAAGGTCGTGCGCAGCGGCTACACGCCGAATTTCATCGGCCTGAACCGCTACGGGCAGGAGTTCATGATGCGCCAGCAGCAGATGGGCAACTGGGGCGGCGGCATGGGCCAGCCCATCATCGAGGTCGACGGCAAGCTGCGCTTCTCGCTGCCCGGCGAACCGCAGTTCCCCGCCCTGGCCGACGACGCCATCCTCAAGCCGCTCCTCGCCTGGCAGATCGCGACCGACCGGCCGGCGAAGCTCGACGCCGAGCTGAGCTACGTGACCGGCGGCATGAGCTGGGAGGCCAGCTACAACCTGATCGCGCCCGAGAAGGGCGACACGCTCGACATCGTCGGCTGGGTGACGATCGACAACCAGAGCGGCAAACAGTTCGACCACGCCACGCTCAAGCTGATGGCCGGCGACGTGAGCAAGCTGCAGCCGGAAAATGAAATGCGAATGGCCGGCATGGCCATGCGCGAGATGGCGGTGGCCGATGCGGCGGGGCAGGTCACCGAGAAATCCTTCGACGAGTTCCACCTCTACTCGCTGCCGCGGCCCACGACGCTGCGGAACCGCGAGACGAAGCAGGTGGAGTTCATCCGCGCCACGGGCGTGAAGGCGAAGACGGTCTACGTCTACAACGGCGCCGCGGTCGGCCCGCAATACCGCGGCTGGAACCAGGAGATGATCCGCCAGAACCGCGAATACGGCACGCAGTCGAACCCGAAGGTGTGGGTCTACCGCGAGTTCAGGAACAGCGAGGCCAACCAGCTCGGCCTGCCGCTGCCGAAGGGCCGCACGCGCTTCTACCGGCGCGACGACGCCGACGGGCGCCTGGAGTTCACGGGCGAGAACACGATCGACCACACGGCCAAGAACGAGGAGGTGAAGATCTACACCGGCGACGCCTTCGACATCGTGGGCGAGCGCCGCAGCACCGACTTCGTGCTCAACAACCGGCAGGACCAGCTGGAGGAGGCCTTCGAGATCAAGCTGCGCAACCGCAAGACCGAGGCCGTGACCGTGCGCGTGACCGAACGGCTCTACCGCGGCGTCAACTGGCAGATCGTCGCCAAGTCGCACGAGTTCGAGAAGAAGGACGCGCAGCGCATCGAGTTCAACGTGACCGTGCCCGCCGACACCGAGGTGGTGCTGACCTACCGCGTGCGCTACGACTGGCGGTGAGGGAAGCACATCCTCACACCAAGGACGCAAAGATCGCAAAACAAGGTGGCGCGGGTTGACCTCAACCCGCGGCAGCATTGCAACCAGACGAAAGCGCGTTGAGGGCAACGCGCTCCACCTTTCGCTTCGACTCGCAGCGGCGCGCTGCCAGAGTCGGGGACATGGCCAGCAGCAGCAAGGTCGGCACCGGGTGCGCGTATGTCTTCTGCGCCGCGCTGGCGGGCGTGGGCCTGCTGTTGCTGTGGGCCGCGCAGACCGAATGGCGCCGGAGCGGGCTGACGAAGGAGACCGTGTTCCTACTGGGGATCGGCAGCCTGCTGTTCCTCGCCGGCGTGATGTTGATCGGGCCGATCCGGCGCGCCGTGGCGAAACAGGCCGCCGCGGAGGCGCGCCAGGCGCAGTTCCCGGACCAGCCGTGGAAGTGGAAGGAGGAGTGGGACGGGCGGCCCATCGAGTCCGGCGACCGCAAGGGCGCGGGATTTCTGCTGTTCTTCGCGGTGATGTGGAATGCCATCAGCTGGCCGGCCTTCTGGGCCGTGTGGTGGGGGCCGAAGGAGAACCCGATCGGCGTGAAGCTCATGGTGACGCTGTTCCCGGCCATCGGCGTGCTGGTGGCGTGGCTGGCCGGCTACAAGTGGATCCAGTCGCGGAAATTCGGCCGGCCGCGCTTCGTGCCGTCCACCGTGCCGGGCGTGATCGGCGGCTACGTGGGCGGCGTGATCGAGGTGCCGGCGCGCGTGACGCCCGAGGGCGACGCCACGCTGAGCCTGCGCAACCTCCGGCGCGAGACGCGCGGCAGCGGCAAGAACCGCTCGACCACCGAGGTGGTGCTGTGGGAGCGCGAGGAGCGCATCCCGCGCGAAAAGTGGGCGAGCGGCGCCGGCCGGACCGACATCCCCGTGCTCTTCCACGTGCCGGATTCCTGCAGCGCGACGGACGCCAGCGACCCGAACAACGAGGTGGTCTGGCGGCTGGAGACGAAGGCGGCGGTGGCGGGCGTGGATTTCGCGGCGACCTTCGACGTGCCGGTGTTTGCCACGGGCGAGACGGCCGCGCCGCCGGAGCGGAACGAACCGTTGCTGGCGGAATACAAGGCCGGGCCGCCCGATGCCACCGTGCTGGCCGCGGCCGGGGTGCGCGCGGGCGCCGACGGCGCATCGTGGCATTTTTCCAGCCCGGGCATGCCGGGGGCGAAGGCGGGGTTCACGGTGGTGGCCCTGGGTTTCGGCGCGGGCACCGTCATGGCCTTTCTGCACGGACCGTTGCTGCTGGCGCTGTTCCTCGCGCTCTTCGCCGCGCTCATGACCGCGGCCGCGGCCGACCTGTGGTTCGACGGGCAGGAGCTGGTGATCGACGGGCGGGACGTGATCGTGCGGCGGCGCCGGCCCTGGGGCGTGAAGGAGCAGCGCGTGCCGCGGGCGGAGGTGGAGGGTTTCCGGGCCGAGAAATCGATGAGCGTCGGCACCACGCAGTATTACCGGCTCAAGCTGGTGGGCGCGCCCGGCGCGGACCCCGCGCAGCCGCGCGAAGGCGAGCCCTTCGTCGTGCGCAAGCTGCGGCACGAGCTGCGGGTGAAGGGCGACAGCGTGGACCTGCGGCAGCTGCTGGCCCGGGCGCCGAAGTTCGAGATCGTGATCGCCAAGCACGTGCCGAATCTCGCCACCGCCGAGCGCGTCGGCGAGCTGGTGCTGGAGAAGATCCGCGGAAAGTAAGCCGGGAGCAATCTGTTCAGGGCGAGTTCACCGGCACGTGGCGGGCGAGGAAGGCGGCGACCTTGGTGTAGAGGTTGCGGCGGCTTTTCTCCTCGGGCAGGCCGTGAATACCCTCGGCGTCCTTGACGACTTCGACGGACTTGCCGGCCTGACGCAGGGCCTTGGCCATGCGGTTGCTCTGGGCGATGTCGACGGTGCGATCCTCGGCGCCGTGCAACAGCAGGACCGGGGCGGTGACGCGCGCGGCCTGGTGCACGGGCGAGACGGCGCGGTAGCGGGCGGCGTTTTCCTTCACCTTCGGATAGTAGTCGCTGCGCCACGAGAAGAGCGCGCCCATCTCGCGGGCGTCGGAGCGGATTTCAGCTTCCCAGTCGTAAACGCCCGCCGACCCGATTGCGGCGGCGAGCAGATCGGGGTGGCGGGTGGCGAGGCCCAGCGCGATGTAGCCGCCGAAGCTGCCGCCGAAGGCGGCGAGACGGGAGCGGTCGGCATAGCCTTGCGCGACGGCCCAGAGCAGGCCGTCGGCGACATCGTCGACCGACTTGTCGCAGACCTCGATGAGGTCGCGCAGGATGTGCGGGCGGCCATAGCCGGCCGAGCCGCGGTAGTTGACCTGCAGCACCCCGTAGCCGAGGGCGGCGAAGAACTGGGCCTCGACGTCGAAGCCCCAGGTGTCGCGGGCGTAGGGACCGCCGTGGATCACCGCCACGAAGGGCACAGGCCGGCCTTCCGTGAAGCCCGGGGGCAGGGTCAGGTAGCCGTGCAGCTCGTAGCCGTCGCGGGCCTTGAAGCGCACGGAATGCATGGGCGCCCAGGTGAACTTGGCAGCCTCGGCCATGGTGGAGAAGAGCGGCGCGGCGCGAAAGTTTTCCAGGTTCAACAGATAATAGGTGGGCGGCTGCGTGTCCGACAGCACGCTGAAGAGGGCCTTGTTGCCCGGCATCAGGCCGATGATCTGCACATGGGAGCCCGAGAAAGCCGGCGCCAGGCTGGCGTGCAGTTTCCGGTAATCCTCGTAGAGCCAGAACTGCCTCGGACGATCCGTATGATATGTCAGGCAGATCGGCGCGCCGGTGCGGGGATCGCGTTGGATCGAGGGGAAGATGTCGAAGCGCGGGTCGGCGATGGGTTCGCCCTTCACCTGGCGCGTGACGAGGTCGAACTGGCGGAGCACCTGGCGGCCCTCCGCGTCGGCGTGGCGGAGCATCACATACCGGCCGGTGGCATCGAAGACCAGGGGCGTGGATTCGGGCGGCATCTCGATGGGCTCCCAGGCGGCCTTCTTGTCGGCCCGATAAAGGTGGGAGGTGCCGCTGCGGGCGGTGGCGGCGGTGGCGAGCCGGGCGACGCCCTCGCGGTCGAGGTGCCAGGCGATGACGCGGCCGGGGTTCCACTCCTCGACGTTGATGCGGTTGTTCGCGAGGCTGAGGCGCAGGAGCGGGGCGAAATATTTGTCGCGCGGTTGCTCGCGCAGGAGGGCGCTGTCGGGAACCTGCAGCAGCGGGTCGAGCACGCCGAGCACCCGGCCGTCGGTGTCGATCCGGCGGTTGCGGGAGAGATTTTCGTCCGCGGTCCAGAGACCGACATAGTAGACGTTGGCTTCGCCGACCTGGAAGATCAGGCTGTCAGGTCCCGTCCAATGGTAATCCACGATGTCCTGGTCCCAGGAGCCGCCGACGGAGGCGGCCTTGCCGGTCGCGAATTCGTAGGTGGCGAGGAGTTTCCGGCCCTTGATCTCGCGGATGAAGGCGAGGTGCGAGCCGTCGGGCGCGAGTTTGGGGCGCTCGACGAAAGGGGCCGTGAAAAGCAGGTCGATGAGGCGGGCGGCGTCGCGCGGTGGAGCGGGCTTTTTCTCCGGTTCGGCGGCGGCCAGCGCGAGCGGCAGGACGAAGAGCAGACGCAGCGGTGAGCGGGGCATGGTGAATGCGGAGGCGCTGCCGGGCGGGCGTCGTCAAGCGACGCCCCTACAAGGTCAGGCTAAACCGACATCAGCTCCTTCTCCTTGTGGGCGAGGTGCGTGTCGATGTCCTTGATCGCCTTGTCGGTGGCGGCCTGCACGTCCTTTTCGAGGCGCTTCTCGTCGTCGTCGGAGAGCTTGCCGTCCTTCTTGGCCTTCTTGGCGGCCTCCATGGCGTCGCGGCGCACGTGGCGGACGGCGACGCGGCCTTCCTCGGCGAGGCGGTGGGCGGTCTTGACGAACTCGGCGCGGCGCTCGCGGGAGAGCTCGGGGAAGGGGAGGCGGATGAGGTTGCCGTCGACGACGGGGTTGATGCCGATGTTGGCCATCTGGAGGGCCTTTTCGATGGCGCGGGTCAGGCCCTTGTCCCAGGGCTGGATCTGGATGAGGCGCGGGTCGGGCGTGGTGATGGCGGCGCAGCCCTTGAGGGGCATCATCGAGCCGTAGGCCTCGACCATGACGGACTCGACCATGGCGGGCGAGGCCTTGCCGGTGTGGATGGTGGAGAACTCGTGGAGCGTGTGGTCGACGGCCTTCTTCATGCGGGCGCTGGCGTCGGCGAGGATGGGATGGCTGGTGCTCATGGGACGGAAAGTTGAAGTTTAAGGGTTGAGGTTTAAGTGGAGGAAGCTGAGGCGGAAGCCGGGCCGGACTTGGGACTTAAACTTGGAACCTAAACCTCAGCTAGTTGCTGACGAGGGTGCCGACGTGCTTGCCGGTGACGGCGTCCTTGATGGCGTGCGGGTCGTTGAGGTTGAAGACGAGGATGGGCACGTTGTTGTCCATGCAGAGCGAGAACGCGGTCGAGTCCATGACGTTGAGGCGCTGCTTGAGGGCCTCGTGGAAGGTGAGGTGGTCGTATTTCTTGGCGTCGGCGTGCTTGTGCGGGTCCTTGTCGTAGATGCCGTCGACCTTGGTGGCCTTCATGATGATGTTCGCGTGCATCTCGCTGGCGCGGAGGGCGGCGGTGGTGTCGGTGGAGAAGTAGGGGTTGCCGGTGCCGGCGACGAAGATGACGACGCGGCCCTTCTCGAGGTGGCGGATGGCGCGGCGGAGGATGAAGGGCTCGGCGATCTGGTTCATGGGGATCGCGGACTGCACGCGCGTGCTGACGCCCATTTTTTCGAGGCAGTCCATGAGGGCGAGGCCGTTGATGACGGTGGCAAGCATGCCCATGTAGTCGCCGGTGGTGCGGTCGACGCCGCGCTTGGCGCCCTGGAGGCCGCGGTAGATGTTGCCGCCGCCGATGACGACGCACATCTGCGCGCCGAGGTCGTGGATTTCCTTCACCTGCTCGCACATGCGCTCGAGGGTGCCGGGGTCGAGGGGTTCGGTGCCCTTGCCGCGGAGGACCTCGCCCGAGAGCTTCAGGACGATGCGTTGGTATTTCAGTTCGGGTTTGGCGGCACGCGTCGGCATCGGGCCGCATCAAACGCCCGCCAAAATGACCCGTCAATGGCGGAGATGTTTTGCCGGCCCACCGACCTGCAAGTGGCTGCCCGGCATGGATTGGCTGGGCTTCGCCCACCCTGCGGGCGCGCACCGCGCGGCCCATCTCCCTGCGCTGCGCTTCGGTCGTCGAACTCCGTTCTCATCCATGTCCGGCGCCAAAACTCTCTGAGTTTTGGCTGCCCGGCATGGATTCGAACCATGACTAGGCGAGTCAAAGTCGCCTGTGCTACCATTACACCACCAGGCAGTGGGTCGGACGGGCGAAGGAAGCCCCCGCTTCCGGCACGGTCAAGGGTGGAAATATCTATCGCCGACGGATGCGGCCGACAGCCTCGGCGGCGGCCAGATCGTAAACGTTGGCGCCGTGGCGTTTGATGATCTCGGCTCGCATGACGTCGTTGTAGTCAGCCGCGTATCGGCGCAAAAACCGATCGGCTTGGTTTTCGGGCAGATGCTTGATGACGACTCCGTAGCGGTCGCGCATCACGTCTCGCAGTTCGGGCACCCAGCTCGGCTGCTTTTCAATGTCGATCAGTGTCAGAATCCCGGCGGCCAGGTCTGTCTCCGCCTCGGCTCGACCATCCCGGATGTCGAAACCTGCCGGCACGCTGCGGTCCACATTTTCCGGACTTTCCGGCGATGGGGTGATCTGGGCTGCGTCCCATCGGCGGTAGCAGGCGGCAAAAATGCAGAGACCAAGCAAGGGAACCAGAAAACGGATGCGATTCATGGCATCAGTTCTACGGCTGATGCGGACAATTATTAGACACCGTCGAGGTTAACGCTGAATCACGCGAAGACCGCCCCGCCGAGGAGGCGGGGGCCGTCGTAGAGGGCGAGGATCTGGCCGGGGGCGAGGGCGCGTTGCGGTGCAGGAAATTTGATCGTGGCGGAGGTCGGGCCGGCGTCGGGAATAAATTCGACCGGGACGCGCGGGTCGCGGTAGCGGACGCGGGCCTCGAGGCGGCAGGGTTGCGTGATGGGCTCGTTGATGAAGCTGAGCGAGTGCACGCGGCACTCCGTCGTCCAGAGGCCGGGCGCCTGCGGGCCGTCGAAGGCGACGAGCAGGGCGTGGTCGGCGATGCGCTTGCCGACGACGACGTAGGCCTCGTGGTCCGTGTTCGAGGGGATGCCGATGCCCTTGCGCTGCCCGATGGTGTAGTAGTGCAGGCCGCGGTGGCGGCCGAGCACGCGGCCGTCGCCGGCGCGCACGATGGGGCCGGGTTCCTCGGGCACGTAGGCCCGGAGGAAGTCGGCCATCTTCACCTCGCCGATGAAGCAGATGCCCTGGCTGTCCTTCTTGTCGGCGGTGGGCAGGCGGGCTTCGCGGGCGAGGGCGCGCAGCGCGGGCTTCCGCAGGTGGCCGATGGGGAAGCGCGCGAAGGCAAGCTGCTCCTGGTTGAGCAGGGCGAGGAAGTAGGACTGGTCCTTGTTGGGATCGGAGCCTTCGAGCAGGTGAAATTGCTGAACGCTGAGGGCTGAATGCTGAGCGCTTTCCACCCTCTGCGCGTAGTGCCCGGTGGCGAGGCCCTGGAAACCCTCGGCGCGGGCGTAGGCGGCGAAGACGCCGAACTTCACGCGGCTGTTGCACATCACGTCGGGGTTGGGCGTGAGGCCGCGCCGGTAGCCGTCGAGCAGGTAGTCGACGACGAGGCGGCGGTAGTCGCGCATGAGGTTGACGACGCGGAACTCGAGGCCGAGGCGCTCCGCCACGGCGCGGGCGTCCTCGATGTCCTGCATCCACGGGCAGTTCCCCGCGACGTTGTCCTCGTTGATCCAGTTCTTCATGTAGGCGCAGACGACCTCGTGGCCCTGGTCGCGGAGGAGCAGGGCGGCGACGGAGCTGTCGACTCCGCCGGAGAGGGCGACGAGGAGGCGTTGGCGGGCCATGGGGGCAGGAAAGCCACGCCGCGCGGCGAGTAAAGCGCGGCGGCGATGATCACAGGGGGCGCGAGCAAGCTCGCTGCCTACATATTGAGGAGGGTGGAGCGCGGCCTCCGGACGCGCTCGGAACCCGTCGGCTTGCCCGCCATGGCCTTGGCGACGGAGGAAGGCGGGATTCCATCACGGAGGCGATGCGCCCGCACAGCGCGCTTGCGGTGGCGGGCCGGCGCGCAAACATGGGCGCTCCCGCGTGAGCACCCGCGCCCCCTTCCATCCCGACCCGGCCCAGCGCATCGCCCGCGCGTGGCTGACCTCGACCAGCTCGGGCGTGATCGAGTTGGGCGCGGACTGGACGCGCGAGGGCCTGCCGCCGCTCGCGCCCGGCGACGACGCGTTCGAGTTCGCGACGCTGATGCGGGCCGACCCGGCGCTCTATGCGGAGGAGGCGGCCTACTACGTGAACGGCGACAACGAGGTGTGTTTCATGCTGGATCCGGCGGAGCACACCTGGGTGGACTTCGCGACGATGCCGGTGTATGTCGCGGGCACGTTCAACGGCTGGGAGGCGGCCGTCGGGCAGGCGGCATGGCGGCTGGCGCCGGAGGAGCTGAACGGCCGGCCGTGGCTGGTTTTGCGCGTGAAGGCGGCGGAAATGTGGAAACACCCGGCGCCGCGCTTCAAGTTCGTGACGGGCGACCACCGCTGGCTCGACCTGCCGCGCGACGCGACCAACGTGGCCAAAGACGAGACCGGCCACTACAACCGCGCGTTGTGGAGCGAGCGGACCGGGCGCAACCTCTTCACGTTCACCACGGCGCAGCCGTTGCGGCTGAGCCAGGCCTACGCGGTCACGCTGCGGCGCGACGGCACGGCCGGCCCGAAGACGCGGCTGCGGCTCGGGAAATTCTTCCACGAGATGCGCAGCGACGCCGGGCTGGGCGCCCTCACGCGGCGCGACGAGACGATCTTCCGGTTGTTCGCGCCGCGCGCGAAATACGTGAAGGTCTTCGTCTGCGAGCAGCTCGACGCGCAGGACACGGCCCCGGGCTACGACCTCGACCCCGGCGAGGACGGCGTGTGGGAGGCGCGGCTCGACCGCAACCTGCACGGCTGGTATTACTGGTATTCCGTGGGCGGGCCGCACGATGTCTTCGGGCATTTCCACCCGAACCAGCGCGTGCTCGATCCCTACGCCAAGGCGGCGGTGTCGCGCGAGGGCCCCGGCATCGTGCTCGACGCGGCGTGGATCGGCGAGGGCGACCGGTCGTTCCGCACGCCGGCCTGGCAGGACCTCGTCATCGCCGAGGCGCACGTGCGCGACCTCGTGGCGAAGGCGCCGGGCGCGCTGACCGCGGAGGAGCGGCGGGGCTTCTCGGGCCTGGCGAAATGGCTGGAACGGCCCGATTGCTACCTGAAGAAACTCGGCGTGAACTGCCTCGAATTGCAGCCGGTGCAGGAGCACGACAACAAGTCCCCCGAGGACTACCAGTGGGGCTACATGCCGGCGAACTGGTTCGCGCCCGCCAGCGCCTACGCGCTCGAGCCCGCGCACGCCAGCCAGGTGGGCGAGATGCAGGAGCTGGTGCAGGCCTGCCACCGGCAGGGCCTGGCCGTGATCCTCGACGTGGTCTACAACCACGCGGGCGAGCCGGCGCACCCGCTCTACATCGACAAGCTCTACTATTTCGAACTGGAGGACGACGGCGCGCTCTCGAACTGGAGCGGCTGCGGCAACGACCTCCGGTGCCGCGCCGCGATGGTCAAGCGCCTCATCATCGACAGCCTCACGCACTGGATCGAGGCCTACGGCGTGGACGGTTTCCGCTTCGACCTCGCCGAGCTGATCGGCGTGGACGTGCTGCGGGAGATCGAGGCGGCGCTGAAGAAGGTGAAGCCCGACGTCATCCTCATCGCCGAGCCCTGGAGCTTCCGCGGGCATATCGCCGCCGCGCTGCGGCCGACGGGCTACGCGTCGTGGAACGACGGCTACCGCGACTTCGTGCGCGGCTACGTGCATGCGCGCGGCACACCGGAACGGCTGGAGTATTTCCTCAAGGGCTCGCCGTGGCACTTCGCCTACTGGCCCGCGCAGACGGTCAACTACACCGAGTCGCACGACGACCGCTGCTGGCTCGACGCCATCACCGAGAACGCCGGCCACAACGGCGACCGGCCCACGCTGGGCGACGTGCGCCGCACGCACCTGATGGCGGCCCTCCTCTTCGCCTCCGTCGGCATCCCGATGCTGGCGGCCGGGCAGGATTTCCTGCGCTCGAAGCAGGGGGTCAACAACACCTACCTCCGCGGCGACCTCAACGCGCTCGACTACCGGCGGCTGGCGCGCTTCAGCGGCACGCACGCGTATTTCGCGGACTGGATCGCGTTCCGGCGCTCGGCGGCGGGGCGGCTCCTGCGGCAATGGTCGCGCCCGGCGGAGGGTTTCTTCAAGCGCTTCAGCTGGCCCGAGCAGCCGGCGCTGGCCCTGCTCTACAACGCCGACGGCAGCCAGGGCCGGCAGCGCCTGCTCTTCGCCGTCAACCCGCACGTCGACGATGCCACCGTGCCGCTCGGCGAGTGGGCCGGGCTCAAGTGGAGGCTCATCGCCGACCATGAGCGGTTCTACCTCAACGGCCGCGGCGCGCCGCCCTGGCCGGTGGAGGAGGAGCTGTTCATCCCCGCGCTCGGCTGCGCGCTCTGGGCTGCCGAGGTGTGAGCCGGATTTTGCGGATATAGGTTCCCCTCATGCACTACATTAATGGTGGAACCCGGCCTCTGGACGGGTTCTTCAACGAGTGAGCGCGTCCGGCCTCCTTCGCCGAGGCTTCGAAGCCCGAGGAGGCCGCGCTCCACCTTGAGCTGCGGCGCGTCAGGCTGTGAACCGGATTTTGCGGGCCGGTGTGCGCCCGTGACACAGCCAACGCTCTTGCCAAAGCGGGGCGCGGGCTGTTGAGTCGGCCTTCCTCAACCCACATCACCATGCCTGTCAAAGTCGCCATCAATGGTTTCGGCCGCATCGGCCGCCTCGTTTTCCGCGCCCTCGTCGAACAGGGCCTGCTCGGCAAGGAGCTGGATGTCGTCGCCGTCGGCGACATCGTGCCCGCCGACAACCTCGCCTACCTGCTGAAATACGACTCCACGCAGGGCCGGTTCAACGGCACCGTGGGCTCCCGGAAATCCGCCGCCGACAAGGCCGACGACGACATCCTGATCGTCAACGGCAAGGAGATCGCCGTCGTCAGCGCCAAGACGCCGGCCGAGCTGCCCTGGGCCAAGCTCGGGGTGCAGCTCGTCATCGAGTCCACCGGCCTGTTCACCGACGCCGAGAAGGCCAAGGGCCACCTCGCCGCCGGCGCGAAGAAGGTCATCATCTCCGCCCCGGCCAAGGGCGAGGACATCACCGTCGTGCTGGGCGTGAACGACGACAAGCTCGACCTTGCCAAGCACCACATCATCTCCAACGCCTCCTGCACCACCAACTGCCTCGCACCCATCGTGCACGTGCTGCTCAAGGAGGGCTTCGGCGTGGAGGAGGGCCTGATGACCACCATCCATTCCTACACCGCCACGCAGAAGACCGTGGACGGCCCCTCCAAGAAGGACTGGAAGGGCGGCCGCTCCGCCGCGGTCAACATCATCCCCGCCTCGACCGGCGCCGCCAAGGCCACCGCCCTCGTGCTCCCCGAGGTCAAGGGCAAGCTCACCGGCATGTCCTTCCGCGTCCCGACCCCGACCGTGTCCGCCGTCGACCTCACGGTGAAGACCGCCAAGGCCACCTCCTACAAGGAGATCTGCGACGCGATGAAGCGCGCCAGCGAGACCTATCTCAAGGGCATCCTCGAATACACCGGCGACGAGGTCGTCTCGAGCGACTTCATCCACTGCAAGGCCTCGTCGATCTTCGACGCCGGCTCCGGCATCGAGCTGAACCCGAAGTTCTTCAAGCTCGTGAGCTGGTATGACAACGAGTGGGGTTACTCCAACCGCGTCGTCGAGCTGACCCAGAAGATCGCGGCGAAACTCTGAGGCGCGGCTCCGCCGCCAAAGGCTGAAAGACTGAAGGACTGAAAGGCTGAGCAAATTTAGCTTCGAACCGGTAGGCTTTCGACTTTTTCCATTTCAGCCCTTCAGCGCTTTGCCCCCATGGCCAGATTCAAATCGATCCGCGACCTCCCGCTTGCCGGCAAGCGCGTCCTCATGCGCGTGGACTTCAACGTCCCGCAGGACAAGGCGACCGGCGCCATCACCAACAACCAGCGCATCGTCGCCGCGCTGCCCACGATCCGGCACGCGCTCGAGCAGGGCGCGTCGGTCGTGCTGATGTCGCACCTCGGCCGGCCCGACGGGCAGAAGATCGCCAAGTTCTCGCTCCGGCCCGTCGCGACCGAATTGGAAAAGCTCCTCGGCCGCCCGGTGAAGTTCCTCGACGACTGCGTCGGTCCCGCCGTGGAGGCCGCCTGCGCGCCCGGCGCCCTGAAGCCCGGCGACGTCGTGCTGCTGGAAAACCTGCGCTTCCACATCGAGGAGGAGACCAAGGTGAAGCTGGAGGACGGCTCGAAGAAGGCCGCCGACAAGGCCGCCATCGCCGCGTTCTGCGCCAGCCTCTCCCGGCTCGGCGACGTCTACGTGAACGACGCCTTCGGCACGGCGCACCGCGCGCACAGCTCGATGGTCGGCGTGGCGCTGAAGGAGAAGGCGGCCGGGTTCCTGATGGAGGCGGAGCTGAAGGCCTTCGCCGCCGTGCTCGACCACCCGAAGCGCCCGCTGCTCGCCATCCTCGGCGGCGCGAAGATCGCCGACAAGATCCCGCTCATCAACAACCTCCTCGAGAAGGCCGACGAAATCATCATCGGCGGCGGCATGGCGTTCACCTTCAAGAAGGTGCTCCAGAACATGGAGATCGGCGCGAGCCTCTACGACGCCGAGGGCGCCAAGCTCGTCCCGGATCTCGTCGCCAAGGCCAAGGCCCGCGGCGTGAAGCTGCACCTGCCCGTCGACTACATCTGCGCCGACAAGTTCGCCGAGGACGCCGCCACCAGGGCCGCCGATGACACCACCGGCATTCCGGCCGGCTGGATGGGCCTCGATGTCGGCCCGAAGACGAACGCGCTCTTCACCGACGCCATCGGCCGCGCCCAGACCGTCATCTGGAACGGCCCGCCCGGCGTATTCGAGTTCAAGGCCTTTGCCGGCGGCACGGCCGCCATGGCGGCCGCCATCGCGGCGGCCACGGCGCGCGGGGCCACCACCGTCGTGGGCGGAGGCGACACCGCCACGGCCGCCAAGAAGCAGAAGGTGGCCGACAAGGTCACGCACTGCTCGACCGGCGGCGGCGCCAGCCTCGAATTCCTCGAGGGCAAGGTGCTGCCCGGCGTGGCGTTTTTGGAGTCCTGAGGGCGTATTCGTCTTGCTTGCAGGCGATAGTTGTTGAATCGCGAGCAAGCTCGCTCCTACAACACTGCAATGATCCGCAAGAAAGTCATCGCCGGCAACTGGAAGATGAACAAGACGGCCGCCGAGGGCGCCGAGCTGGCCAAGGATATCCTCGCCGAGGTCGGCCGCGAGACCTCCGTCGATGTCGTGCTCTGCCCGCCGTTCACGGCGCTGGCCGCCGTCGGCCAGTGCCTCGAGGGCCAGGCCGTAAAGCTCGGCGCGCAGAACATGCACCCGGAAAAGAACGGCGCGTTCACCGGTGAGATTTCCGCCGAGATGCTGCGCACGCTCTACGTCACGCACGTCATCCTCGGCCACAGCGAGCGGCGGCAGTATTTCGGCGAGACCGACGCCTTCGTGAACAAGAAGGTGCTCGCCGCCCTGGCCAACGAGCTGCGTCCCATCCTCTGCGTCGGCGAGACGCTGGCCGAGCGCGAGGCCGGCCGGACCCTCGACGTCGTGCGCCGGCAGACCGAAGGCGCGCTCGCCGGCGTGAAACCCGAACAGCTCACCACCGTCATCATCGCCTACGAGCCCGTCTGGGCGATCGGCACGGGCAAGGTGGCCACCACCGCGCAGGCGCAGGAAGTGCACGCCTTCATCCGCGATTTGCTGGCGAAGCTTTACGGCGCACCGCTCGCCCAGAAGGTGCGCATCCTCTACGGCGGCTCGATGAAGCCCGCCAACGCCCCCGAACTGCTCGCGCAGCCGGACATCGACGGCGGGCTCATCGGCGGCGCCTCGCTCGAGGCGAAGTCCTTCGTCGAGCTCGTCCGCGCCGCGCAGGCGGCGGGGTAGGGCAACGCGGGCTTGCGGCCGGCCGGCGGCAAACTTTGCTCGGCGCATGTGTCCGCCCCGCGCCGTCCGCTGGCTTGCCGTGCTGGCGCTGGGCGCGCTGACGCAGGCACACGAGGTGGCGCCGTCGGATTGGGCGCTGCGCGTCACCTTCCCTGCGGAACCGAAGACGGACACCGTCCGGACGCCGCTGCCGCCGGGTGACATCGTCTCCGACCGTTACATCTTCGAGGCCGCCGGCGAGACCCTGCTGCTCGTGCGCAGCACCTATCCGCTGGCTGTCGGGGTCGCGCGCCGGCAGGAAATCTACGACCAGGCCAAGACCGACGCGGTGCGCGGGCGCAGCGGAGAGCTTCTGGCCGAGGCCCGCTTCCGGCTGGGCGAATACGAGGGCCGCGAGCTGCGGATCCGGTTTGCCCGGGCCCAGCGCGTGCGGCAGATGCGCTTCGTGCTCATCGGCTCCGCGCTCTACGCGCTCGTGCACGAGCAGCCCGCCGATCGGAAGGAGTCGGCCACCGCCGCGGCCTTCTGGTCCAGTGTCGCGCTGCAACCGGGTTTCGAGGATCCCCGCGCCGTCGAGGAGCGCGAGCGCTGGCGCGAGGTCGGGCAGGACGGCTTCCGCGTGCGGTTCGACGCCACCCGCTGGTATCGCGACCCCTCCGACAACGAGGAGGGCATCTTCAACCTCTTGCGCGCCGACCAACGGGCCGAGGCGCAGCTGATCGTCGAGCCGCCCGGCACGCACGGCGGTCCGCTCGAGGAGGCCGCGCTGGCCACGGCCCGCGAGGGCGCCGAGAGCGTGCGGGTGAAGGGCAGGAAGACGCGCCTGCGCCACGGCGTGAGCCTGACCGAGCTGCAGTTCGAGGCGCGGGTGGACGGCACCACCTATGTGAACCACGGCTGTTACTACTCCGGCGCGGGCGGCCAGGTGCAGCTGCGCGCCTGGGCCAAGGACCGCGTCTACAAGGATGTCGCCGGCGACATCGAGGAGCTGCTCGAGGGGCTGATCATCACGAAGCCGTGAATTGCGTGACCTGACCGCCAACGCCCGCCCGCTATGACAGGGGTAGGGACCGCCCCTTGCGGCCGAGCCGGGCCTGAGATGAGAACGGCCTGCCGACAGGCGGCAGCCCTACGGGCACAAGTCCTCAATTTTTCCGCGTGGTCAGCTCGCGGGCGAGGGCGGTGAGGAAGGTCGTGTCGCCGGGCAGGGCGCGCAGGGCGGCGAGGGCGGAGTCGGTTTCGCGCGCGGCGTGCGCACGTGCCTGGTCGAGGCCGTGCAGGCGGACGTAGGTGAGCTTGCCCGCCTTCGCGTCCTTGCCGGGGGTCTTGCCGAGCGTCGCGGCGTCGGCCGTGGCGTCGAGCACGTCGTCCATGATCTGGAAGGCGAGGCCGAGGTGCCGTCCGGTGTCGCGCAAGGAGGCGAGCACGGGGTCCGATTGCGCGGCGCAGACACCGCCCGCGACAAGCGCGGCGGAGATCATCGAGGCGGTTTTGTTGAGGTGGATGAAGTCGAGGTCGGCGGCCGTGGCCGCGCCGTTTTTCTCGGCGAGCAAGTCCTCCATCTGGCCGCCGATGAGCCGGCGGCTGCCGGCGGCGAGGGCGATCTCGCGCGTGAGCGCAGCGGCGGTGGCCGGGGCGTAGTGTTCGGCGAGGAGCGCGAAGGTGTGCGTGAGGAGGGCGTCGCCGGCGAGCAGCGCCGTGGCCTCGTCGAACTGCTTGTGCGCCGTGGGCCGGCCGCGGCGGAGGTCGTCGTCGTCCATGCAGGGCAGGTCGTCGTGGACGAGCGAGTAGGTGTGCAGGCATTCCAGGGCGACGGCGGCGGGGAGGGGGTTTTCGCGGGCGCCGAAGGCGTCCGCGGCGGCGAGCACGAGGACGGGGCGGAGGCGTTTGCCGCCGGCCTGCACGGAGTAGCGCATGGCCTCGTGCAGGCGGGTCGGGCGGGTGTCGGCGGGCGGCAGCAGTTCGTCCAGTCCGCGCTCGATGCGCTGGCGGTAGCGGTCGAGCTGCGCGGCGAAGTCCATGCCGGGGAAGGTCGCCGCCCGGCCGCGGTTGGCAACGGGATTTTCCAGACTCGCCAAGGCCGGGCCCGCCTCGCATACACGCGGGCTTTCGCCATGCCTACCTACGAATACGAGTGCCTCAAGTGCGGGAAGGAGTTCGAGCAGTTCCAGTCCATGAAGGACGCGCCGCTGAAGGTCTGCGGTTGCGGGAAAAAGGGCCGGGTCCGCCGGAAAATAGGCGGCGGTGCTGGGTTGATTTTCAAGGGTTCGGGGTTTTATATCACCGACTACAAGAAGAAGCCGGCCGGCAAATCCGAGTCCGGCGACGCCAAACCCGCCCCCAAACCCGCCGAAACCAAGGCCGCCCCGGCCGCGAAAACCCCCAACTGATCTCCCCATGGCCTCCTCCAAAGTCGACAAAGCCCTCTACGGTCCCAGCATGTGGGAGGTCGCCCTCGGCGCGATCCTCGGCCTCATCGCCGGCGTGCTCGCCTGCTGCGTCTACCTCGTCTTCAAACCCGTGCAGACGGTGAAGGAGATGCCGAAGGAGCCGGTCAAGGGCATGGTCTACTACATCCCCGGCAACGAGAGCTCGGGCAGGGCCCGCGACTGGCAGAACAAGCACAAGCGTTTCCTCGCCGGCGGCAGCATCAAGTTGAACGAGGAGGAGCTGAACGCCTGGGGCGCCTCGCTCGCCGCGCCCCCCGCTCCGGCCAAGGACGCCAAGGCCGAGGAGCAGAAACCCGCCGCTTCCGGCGCCTTCTTCACCGCCGGCGCGCCCAACTTCAAGATCGTCGGCGAGAAGCTGCAGGTGGGCTTCAAGTGCAAGATCGACTACTTCGGCCTCGGCACCGAGGTGCAGGTGGTCGCGCTCGGCAAGTTCGGGAAATCCGGCGACCACGTCGAATTCGACGCCGAGAGCGTCACCTTCGGCTCCTGCCCGCTGGAGCGCGTGCCCGGCGTGGGCCATTTCCTCATCGGCAAGCTCGCCGGCCTGCACAAGGTCTCCGACGAGTGGAAGGCCGCGTGGACCAAGGTCTCCGAGGTCACCATCGCCGGCAAGGACATCAACGTCACCATCCAGTGACCGCACGCCGCGCCGGGCGCTGAGCGGAGCGGCGCATGTCGAAAAGCCTGCAAAACATCGGCGCGGTCGCCACGGCCACGGTGGTGTCGCGGGTGCTCGGCTTGGGGCGGGAGATGGCGCAGGCCGCTGTGTTCGGCACCGGGGCCCTCAATTCGGCTTTCACGGCGGCCTTCACCCTGCCCAACCTCTTTCGCCGCCTGCTCGGCGAAGGCGCGCTGACCGCAGCCTTCGTGCCGACGATGAGCGAGGCGCTGGCGCAGCAGCGGCGCGACGGGGCCTTCGCCCTCGTCTCCAAGGTGGCGAGCTGGCTGCTCGTCGTGACCTTGCTGATCGTGGGCGTGGCGATGGTGCTGCTCACGCAGGCCGGCCCGCTGGCGCGGCTGGCCGGCGTGGCCGCGGACTCGGACGCGCTGCCCCGCCTGCTCCTCGGCGCGGAACTGGCGCTCGTGCTGTTCCCCTACATGGTGTTCGTCTGCCTGGCGGCGGCGTTCAGCGCGGCCTGCCAGGTGCTCGGGCGTTTCCGGGAGCCGGCGTGGTCGCCGGTGTGGCTCAACTGCTGCATCCTCGCCGCCTTGGGCGCGGGCGCATGGCTGGCGTGGGGCGACACCGCGCGCATGAACCTGCTCTGCGCCGGCGTGCTCGCGGGCGGTTTCCTGCAGATGGCCGTCCCCGCGGCGGTCCTCTGGCGCGAAGGCTGGCGGCCGGGTTTCGACCTGCAGGTGGACGACCGCGTGCGGCAGATCGTGCGGCTGATGGGCCCGACGGTCATCAGCTCCGCCATCTACCTCATCAACATGGCCGTATCGCGCCTCGTCGGCCTCTCGCTCAACGACAACGCCGCCGCCGTGCTCAACCTCGCCACGCGCGTGATGGAGCTGCCCATCGGCGTGTTCACCATCGCCGTCGCCACCGTGGTGTTTCCGCTCATCGCCGGCCACGCGGCGCGGCAGGACTGGGCGCAGCTGGCCGCCGACTACCACCGCGGCCTGCGGCTCGTCCTGCTCATCAACGTCCCGGCCGCCGCCGGACTCGTGCTGCTGAGCGAACCGATCACGCGCCTGCTTTTCGAGCGCGGGCAGTTCGCCGCCACCGACACGGCGCTGATGACGCCCGTCCTGGCCGTGTGCGCGCTGGGGCTGCCGTTCATCTCGCACGTGAGCCTGGCGCTGCGCGCCTTCTACGCGCTGAAGGACACGGCGACGCCGGTGCGCGCCGCGGCGCTCAGCTTCGTCGTCAACCTCGGGCTGAGCCTGCTGCTCATGCGGTGGTGGGGCACGGTGGGCCTCGCCGCGGCGGGCACGCTGGCCGTGGTGGCGCAATCGCTCTATCTGCAGGCGAAACTCGCCGGCCGGCAGCCCGGCCTCGGCCTCGCGCCGCTGTGGGACGACCTCGGAAAAATCCTCGTCGCCGCGGCGGGCATGGCCGCGCTCACCTGGGCCGGCGCGCGCGGCCTCGCCGCGGCCGGCCTGCCGGGCAAGGCCGGCGACTGGCTCGTCGTGCTCGGCCTCATCCCGCTCAGCGCGGCTGCCTACGGCGCGGCGGTCTGGACGCTCCGGGTCACCGGCCGCGAGGAAATGCTGCAGCTGCTCCGCCGCGGGCGCTGATCCCGTCCGCCTCGGCGGGGCTGGTTCCGGCTTCAGTCGCCCGGCAATGGCGTTTGGCCGATGGGGCTTTGCCGCCGGGGTCGGGGGCCCAGAATCTTGCGCATGAAAAAACTCCTCCTGCCCGCCCTTCTGCTCATGACCAGCGCCCGCCTCCTTCCAGCCGAGAGAGCCATCGAACTCGACGTCACCGTGGCGGCGGAACCGGCCCGCGTCTGGGAGGCATGGACGACGACCGAGGGTGTGAAGACCTTCTTCGCCCCGGACGCGCGCGTCGAGCTGCGCGTCGGCGGTCCGTTCGAGATCTATTTCAACCCGCTGGCGGCGCCGGGCCTGAAGGGCGCGGACGACATGCGCATCCTCGCCTTCCAGGAAGGGCGGATGCTGTCGTTCGACTGGAACGCGCCGCCGCACCTGCCCGCGGTGCGCGCGCAGCGCACGCACGTGGTCGTGCGACTCGAGGCGGCAGGCGAAGGCCGGACACGCGTGACCCTGCGCCACGACGGCTGGGGCGACGGCGGAGAGTGGGACCAGGCCTACGCCTATTTCCAGAAGGCCTGGCTGCAGGTGCTCGGCAACCTGCAGAAGCGCTTCGAGACCGGTCCGGTGGACTGGACGGAGTGGATGGCCCGCATGCGCGAGTTCATGGCGAAGCAAGGCAAGTGAGGCAGCGGCACAGTCCCGCGCGCGGCCCGCGGAACAGTGCGAACCGGCTGGCGCCGCCGGTGCGCCGTTGTAATCTGGCGACATGAAGCATCGTCCGCTCGCCTCCCGGCTTTTCCGGCTCGATCCCGGCGTTCGTTACGTTGCGGTCAACCAGCGCGGCCGCATCGTCGAGATGAGACAGAACCCGCGCCATCCGAGCAACAACCCGAGCGTCACCGACCGCATGGAAGAGCTGCTCGTCAACCCCGCCGTGCTCGACCTGACCCGCCGGCGCGGGGATCTCGACCTCGACGGCATCCGCTACGTGGTCATCCGCTACGGTCCGCAATTCCAGCTGCTGTTTCCCTACCGCGACGGCCACCTCTCGATCGGTGTCGAACTTGAGACCGACGTGACGGCCCTGGCGCATCGCGTGGCGCGGGTGCTGCGCCTCCCCATCTGACCATGTCTCCCTCCGAGGTCTTCCCCGAATGGAGCACGCCGCTGATCGCCGACGCCTGCGTGCGGCTGAAGGTGCCGCTGCGGATCGCGGCGGACGGGCTGCGGCCGCTGGCCGCGGGCATGCGCGTGTGCGGCCCGGTCCGGCCCGTGCGGCACTACGGCAGCGTGGACGTTTTCCTGGAGGCCGTGGCGGCCTCGGCGCCGGGCGAGGTGCTCGTGATCGACAACGGCGGGCGCACCGACGAGGGCTGCATCGGCGACCTCACGGTGCTGGAAGCGCAGGCCGGCGGCATGGCGGGCGTCGTGCTCTGGGGCCTGCACCGCGACACGGCCGAGCTGCGGCGCATCGGTTTTCCCGTCTTCAGCCACGGCACCAACCCGGCGGGCCCGATGCGCCTCGAGGCGCGCGAGCCGGAGGCGTTCACGTCGGCGCGGTTCGGCGCCCTGCGGGTGACGGCGGACGACTTTGTCTTCGCGGACGACGACGGCGCGGTGTTCGCGGCCCGCGGGCAGGTGGCGGAGGTCGTGCGCGTGGCGCAGGGCATCGGCGAGACGGAGCGGGCGCAGGCCCAGCTCGTGCGCGGGGGCCGGCTGCTGCGCGAGCAGCTGCGGCTGGCGGAGTTCGTGGAGGCGCGGCGCGCCGACCCGACGCTGACCTTCCGCCGGCACTTGCGCGGGATGAGGGGAGCAATAGAAGAGTAACATGTCTTCCGCTCCTGCCGTCGTTCACAACCCAGCCGAGAACCGCTACGAGATCACGATCGAGGACCACCTCGCCGTGGCCGAATATGTGACGGAGGACGGCCGGCAGGTCTTCACGCACACGCTGGTTCCGCCGGAGCTGCGCGGACGCGGGTTGGCCGAGGCGTTGGTGCGCACGGCGCTGAACGACGCCCGCGCCGCCGGCCGGCGCGTCGTGCCGGCCTGCAGCTACGTGGCCCGGTTCATCGAGAAGAACCCGGAGTTCGCCGATCTGGTTGCTTGAGGGTAGTTTTTTTAACCACGGATGGCACGGATAGCCACGGATGAATCATCCGTAGTATCCGCTTCTATCCGTGGTAAAAGATCCCGCGCGTTAAAGTGGTGGGCATCGAGGAGACTTGGGAGGGCAACAAAAAACCCGTCCCGCAGGGGCGGGACGGGCGGGAGAAGGGAGGAGCGGGTTCGCTCAGGCCTTGGTGACGAGGCCGGCCTTGATGGCCTTGACGGACACCCAGATGCGCTTGGTGCCGCCGTTGGGCATCCGGACCCGGATGTGCTGCAGGTTCGGGCGGAACTTGCGGGGCGTCTTGCTCGTGGTGTGCGTGCCGATGCCGCCGCTCTTCTTCGACTGGCCCTTGCGGTTGATGATGCTGCCCTTGACCGGGCGACGACCTGTGATGGCGCAAATTCTGGACATGGTTGGATTGGTGAAAGGGTCGGAGTAAAGGTCGGCGAAAAGCACTGGCAAGGGAATTCTCGAAATCCTTCCGCGCCTGCCCCTACTTGCGCAAAGCGTGGAGGGCCTGAAACTTCTGCCCCATGTTTCCGGGGTGGATGAGCTGCATCGCCGCGCGCTTGCGGGTGGTCACACGGCCGGCGTCGGCGGCCGTGATGGCCTCCAGCGCGGCCCCGGCGTAGCGCACAAGGAAGCTCTCCTGCGACTCCGTCACAGGCTCGCCGAAACCCGCGCGCCGCAGGCCGTCCTCAAGCCAGTCCCAGCAGACATGGCAGGTGATGTCCTGCTCGCCGGGGCGGTCGAGGAGGTTCGTGCCCATCTTGTGCCGGTAATAGGTCCGCGCCGTGCCGCCGGGGATCTCCTCCACCAGTTCGCGCCAGGTGCGCCCGTAGTCGAAGGCGAGGAACAACCCGCGCCAGGGCGGCGCGACGATGCGCGCGAGCAGGGGCTCCGTGCGCAACGGCAGGTCGATGATGTAGCCCTCGCGGCCGGCCGCCGCCGGCAGCCGCGACAGCCCCGCGGCGACCTCGGGGGTCGGCACCTCCAGCTCGACCTCGGCCAGCGCTCCGTCCCGCAGGGCGACGCCGAGCTCGCGCCACGCGCCGCCGCGCGCCACGACGCGGTGGAACTGCTGCGCGTCGAACAGCTCGTTGGAAAACACGACGCAGCGGTCGGTGAAGGCGTAGGTCTCGCCGTAGCGGATGGTGCGGTAGCTGCGGAACGGGTGCGGCTGGTCCCGCAGGATGCCGCCGCCGGGCTCGGCCCCGATCTCGATGAAGTCGTGGCCGGCGGCCTGCCCGGGCCCGAGCAGCCGTTCCACCGCCGCCACCACCAGCTCGCCGAACACGGGGCCGACGGTCGTGGCCGTCTTGAAGTCGGCCTCGCGCTGGCTGCCGACGCGCACGCGGTTCGCCGTGTAATAGCCTGCAGCGGGATGATAGAGCGCGAGTTCCGCGAACCGCGCGAAGCTCACGCCGGCCGCGGCGCCCGGCTCGGCGGCGAAGATTTTGCGGAACTCGGCGGAGGAACCCATTTACAAACCGAACCAATTGCCCACAGTGCCAGCCGTGCTCAAACGTATTGTCATCGTCCTCGCCGCGGCCGCGCTGGGCTTCAGCCTCGCGCAATACGCCGCCCGCAGCGCCGCCCCGAGCTGGTGGCCCGACCGCGAGCGCGACCGCAACGTGAAGTATTTCCGCGAGGTCCTGCAGTTGGTGAAGGAAAACTACGTCGAGGACACCAAGGCCGGCTACGACGAGCTGACCCGCGCCGCCCTCCGCGGCATGCTGGGCGAGCTCGACCCGCACTCGGAGTTCCTGAGCAAGGAGGACTTCGCCACCACCGAGGAGGAGCTGAGCAACCAGTTCGGCGGCGTCGGCATCCAGGTGGAGCAGCGCGACGGCAAGATCATCGTCATCTCGCCCATCGCCGGCACTCCGGCCGAGCGCGCGGGCGTGCGGCGCGGCGACCAGCTGGTCAAGGTGGACGGCAAGCCCTTGGAGGCGCCGACGCTCGACAGGACGGTGCGCCTCATCCGCGGCGAACCGGACACGACCGTCACGATCACGATGTTCCGTCCGTCGGCGAACAAGGAGATCGACTTCAAGCTCGAGCGGAAGCGCATCCGGCTCGACAGCGTCCGCAACGAGCGGATGCTGCCCGGCGGCATCGGCTACCTGCAGATCACGCAGTTCAGCGAGCGCACCGGGGAGGAGTTCGCGAAGGCCGTGGCCGGCCTCGAGCAGCAGGGCCTGAAGGCGCTGATCCTCGACCTGCGCAACAATCCCGGCGGGCTGCTCGATGCGGCGGTGGAGGTGTGCGAGGTGTTTTTCGACAAGGGCGAGCTCGTCGTCTACACGCAGGGACGGTCGCCCGAATCGCGCGAGGAGCACCACGCCGGCGGCGGCCACCCGCCGCGCCGCTATCCGATCGCGGTGCTGGTCAACGGCGGCACGGCCAGCGCGGCCGAGATCGTGGCCGGCGCGCTCAAGGACACCAAGCGCGCCGTCGTCGTCGGGGAGAAGACCTTCGGCAAGGGCTCCGTGCAGTCGGTGCTCGAGCTGCGCGACGGCGAGGGCCTGCGCCTGACCACCGCGCGCTACTACACGCCCGGCGGCCTCACCATCCACGAGAAGGGCATCCTGCCGCACGTCGAGATCGAGATGTCGGCCGACGACGAGGCCAAGGTGCGCCTGCAGCAGTCGCGCGCCGACCTGACCGCGCCGGCGGAGTTCGCCGACCGCTTCGGTTTCACGCCCATCGAGGACATCCAATTGCAGGCCGCGGAGGAGCTGCTCGCCGGCGTGCTGGCCGCGCGGGGGAAGTGAGAATGTCCGCCACCTGTCATTCTGAGCGGAGCGAAGAATCCATCCGGGTGTTTGTGGAATGGATCCTTCGCTGCGCTCAGGATGACACGCCGTGTGCCGCCCGTGGGGTGGAACCCGGCCTCCGGACGGGTTCAGAGCGCGTCGGGACGCCGCGCTCCACCGACAATCCTGCACCATGATCATCGCGCTGGAAAGTTCGTGCGACGAGACCGCCGTGGCGGTGTTCGATCCCGTGCGCGGCCTCGCGGGCGAGTGGGTGCACAGCCAGATCGCGCTGCACGAGGCCTACGGCGGCGTGGTGCCCGACCTCGCCAGCCGCGAGCACCTGCAGCATTTCCCGCCGCTGCTGCAACGCGCGCTCGGCGCCGTGCAGCCCGGGCAGGTGACCAGGATCGCGGTCACGCAGGGACCGGGCCTCGCGGCGTGCCTGGCCATGGGGCTGGCCGCGGCCAAGGCGCTCGGCCTCGCGTGGCGCGTGCCGGTCGTGGGCGTCAACCACCTGCGGGCGCACGCCTTCTCGCCTTTCATCCCGCTGCACGCGGCGAACCCGGCGGCCTTCGACGCGGAGCTGGCGAAGCTGCTGCCGCACCTCGGCCTGCTCGTGTCGGGCGGCAACACCGCGCTGTTCACGATCGACGGGGAGCGGCGCATCCGCCTCCTCGCCTCGACGATGGACGACGCCGCCGGCGAGGCGCTCGACAAGGGCGCAAAGCTGCTCGGGCTCGGTTATCCCGGCGGGCCGCTGGTCGAGAAACTCGCGCGCGAAGGCCGCGCCGACGCGTTCCAGTTTCCCAAGGCCGTCGCGCAGCGGTCGTCGCTGGAGTTCAGTTTCTCGGGGTTGAAGACGAGTTTGCGCTACCAGCTGGAGAAGATGACGCCGGCGGAGATCGAGGCGCGCCGGGCCGACCTTTGCGCGAGCTACCAGGCGGCGGTGATGGACGCCCTCGTGCGCAAGACGAAGCTCGCGCTGGAGCGCGGCTTTGCGGGTAGGGCGAGTCGTCCCGACGAGCCGTCATCCCCGTTTCGTTCTCTTGGACTCTCCGGCGGCGTGGCGAACAACCGGACCTTGCAGGCCGGGCTCGCGGCGGTGGCGCGCGGCGGCAACGTGCCGCTGCTCGTGGCGCGGCCGGCGCACACCGGCGACAACGCCGGCATGATCGCCTTCGCCGCGTGGGCCGAGCGCGAGAGCGGGGGCGTCAGCGAGGACGGTTTCGACCTTGAGA
>Ga0209172_10001904_pt1 | contig 40435 bp, 38 predicted proteins | sample LarsenN4metaG_FD_184113 | JGI IMG/M metagenome (GOLD analysis project Ga0209172, IMG submission 184113) | Hot spring sediment bacterial and archeal communities from British Columbia, Canada, to study Microbial Dark Matter (Phase II) - Larsen... ... | reverse complement strand
CAAAGGAAGTTTGAAGATGAAACGTTATCGGGCTAGTCTCGACAATGATTTCTTGATGGAAATCCTCGCTTATTCCTTACCTCACACTCTACCACATTCTCTCTCTTAATTTGATGCGTTTGCCCTGGTGGCAGAGATGATTTTATCATCATTTTTAAACTGAGTACCTCGATACTCCCCAGCCTCCAATAAATACACCGAAACTGTGGGAATTTTGGGTGGCCCGATATACTCCCCCGACGCCAAAGCTAAATAATCCACAATCCAATATTCCCGCACCCCCAAACGCTGATACTCGTCTTTTTTGTCGAGATAATCATCTCGCCAGTTGGTGGATACTACTTCTACTGCCAACTGAATTGGCTCTTCCAGGGCGGCATAATCAGATAAATCTGCATCCCACTGCGCTTCATCAATGACACTAACATCGGGATTTCGCCCCCGTTCTTGCCCGGTTTTCGTGACTACTTTGATGGTCGCAGTTTGCGTTACCCAATAATTCAAGTTCAGACGTTCAATTTCTTTGTCTATCAGCCGGGATATGAATTTTGCCACCTTGTCATGGGCTCTAGTGGCTCTCATTTCTATAATTTCTCCGTCCACCAACTCATAGATGCCTCCATCTTCTGGGTATTGCTCGATAAATTCTGCAAAAGTTAGGGGCTTGGTTCTGGCGGTAGTCATAGCCAACTCCTAGCTAGGGACATATCCGTGATTATGAGTGATGATAACATACAACATAGACTGATAGAGATTGTGAGTTGGATGTGATACGACACACATCCCCCAAATTCCCCCATTCCTCTCCCAAAACTCAGATAAAATCACCTTCAAACAGCTTTTAATTTCCTGCGCCTCTTACCCCGACGCCAGGGTAAGCGCCAGAAAAAATGCGCCCAAGTATGGTATGGAGACGCAATATTTGCAGTCTGAGTCCATCTGATTATCAATAAAGAGGCGGTTTTCTCATTATAGTTGAGAATATATGACCCTTATTGCTTCTTGCGCTTACCCTGGATGTGGAAGCCGCTTTGGTGTCCGATCGCGACCAGATGGAAGCGATAAGGCGAGAGATTGCAGATGGGGAAGCGTTTGCCAGGGAGATGCGGCTAAAACGCCTTCTCTTGTTTGACCCCATTTGATAGCATGGCCTCTAGGTGATAGGCTTCTCGCTCCAGTTGCTCAGCTTCGCCATCCCAGTCCGGTCCAAAACAGCGCAAATCGGCAGCAGCTCGGCGGCGAATTTCGTGATTTTTGGGAGCTTGGAGGCAAGCCAGACGAAATGCCAGATTTCTCGCCCAAACCGGCATTGCCATCCAATCCTCTGTGAGTGATTTATCAAGCATAGCAACAATTTCATCGAAGTTGCTAAAAGTTAAGGTTTCGATGAAGCGATACTCCGCTTCGGTGCGGTTAAAATTGGATTTTGCTTGCAGCATTTCTGTCATCGCTTCTGGGAGTTTAGTCATAATTAAATCCTTCGGTTTTCCAGGCTATTGGTTTTAAGGTAGCAAGAAATAAGTGCTGACTGAGATTGTGGTAGGATTGACCTGCACGGCACGGTAGCCTATTTGGTAGCCACCGACTGTAACATTACCCTGCAATGGCCCTGTGAACCCAGGACCTGGTTGTGGCAGTGAGCCACCACTTGCTAGAAATGCGAGGATGTTATGAGTGATTTCTATTTCAATCATATCAGGTGTAAGACCGGTGGCGAGCAGGTCAGTTACAGCTCCCCTGGGGTGAGTGTGAGTGCGGTAAAAGCCGTGACCAGTGTTGAGTTGAAAGTTTATGCCCTGAAGTTTGGCAGTCCGCACTAAGGTAGTGCCAGCACCCCTCGTGCTGGTGTAGATTAAGGGAGAACCGACCATTATTATTTATGATGACATCGGTACTCATTATGCTGGTTTTGGGTAACAATTGAGTTGGCGTTTACTGGAAATGTTAATGGGTCGATCGCCCATCTGGCGTTCCCGGAAATGGCAATCCCCCTGGGTGGGGGAATTATTTTTACCTCAGTAGGGTGTCAGAAAGGTATATTTTCACCCCCTGGTAGCCGAGAGATTTAACTCCAAGGGGTAGTTGCTATACCATGCCCAATTCGGGGCTCCGCCTGGACATTGTACCCGATCGGCTTCGGCGTAGGCAATGGAGTTGAGGACTGGGGCTGCAGTATTTATCAGTTAAAGTTTTAAATGATAAATAATGTTTCACTGGGTGAGTCGGAACGGAAGGCAAACTTGCAGCTTTGACCGCTATCGAAATTGAGCCGCAAAATGGTTACTGTTCGCCCTTGGGTAAGCAGATTTTGTGTATCTAATTCTCCGATTACGCCTGGGCCTAAGCGAGTGTGTACAACTCGCATATCGTCATGTGCTATCTGGCGGGATAACGGTTTTCCTAATTTCACGCCATATGTTCCAGGGCGAATTTTCACGTTGTCCGGTTTGCTTATGGAAATTGCCGCTAAATGGTTGCCTAACTCAATTAAAAATGGTGCATCCTGAATCTGCGATCGCCATTGCTCAGGAATCGCCGCCAATCCAAAGGCAGCACCCCCCAAACCGCCAACGAAAGCTGCAATTGAATCCGTATCGCTGCCTATCATATTGGCGGCGGTGATAATATTTTCTTTGGTTTGTTCTGGCTGGCGGGCAAACAGATAAATGCCAGCCATCGCCGTACCCAACCCAGAGCCTTTGGTGTTGCGGTCTAAGCAGCCTAGTTTTTGCAGTACGCTTTCCGGTGATTCATCTTGGCGCAATGCTGACCAGACTAGGCGTAACTGCTCAACCGCTTCTTGCTTGGTGTTAGCAAAAACATTCTCAAAAGTTTCTCCCCTGCCCTGATTCCATTCTATCCGCCATGTTTTGAGTTCAGATATTGGCGGAATTTCCAACTGTTTGATCCATTGGCCGATTGTTTCAATCAAATCCTGACCTGTAGTAGGTTCAGACCACTGCAAAACAGTATGCAGTGCATAACCGTAGAGGACAGCTCCGATAATAGCTTTGGGATGTCCGTGGCTGATGATGGAATTGCGCCAGATATCTGCCTCCGCTTGCGTCCAACGGCCAACATTAGCTAAGACATGAGGCGATATCCGCATGGCCGCACCATTAGCGCCCCCATCGCGGTAATCTATCTTTCCCTCTTTCACCTTGCGAGTGAAAAAATTGCTGTTCCAATCAGCCGATTTCCGCTGGATTTTCTCCGCTGCTTCTTTGACTGTGCTACCTCCACCGCGAGCATACTCTAGCCACATCGGATACTCAAATTTGCAAAAGGTGCGATAGTCAAAGCATCCATTTGGGGCAATGCAAGCTGCAGTGCAGATGGTTAATTGCGTATCGTCGGAGTAGTCGCCAGGAGCTATGTAATCTTCATACCCTTGGAATCGTCCCCCCACCCGCTTACTCCATGCCTGATATTCGGTGATGCGATCGACCCCCATTTTTCGTTTGAGGTCATCGGGCGATCGGATAAACTCAGTCATCCACCCCATTGCATCACCAGCCGCCGCCGCGAGTAGCGCTCCAGCAGTACGATGAGATAGGGATTCAATATTAGAGGGTTGATTTTTTTCTGTCATATTACCTCATGTAGCAAAATTATTCTAAGCCATAATCCTATCAATAGGAATTCACAACCAATCAAAACGGGGTCTGAATAGACGAGGCAAAACTTCTATTTCGCCTTTCCATCCTGCATCGCGTACCATTTGAACATGAGAATTTTGCATTACTACCACCCGCAGGACATCTTCTATCGCAATGCTCTCTTGTACCAAAACTTCAGCTTGAATGCAGGTTGGTAAGTTATCAGGTTTATTAGCGCGTGTTAGAATACGATTTTTGGCTATTACAGGTTCGTCAAATAGACTTTGAAACACTTCAAAACCTTCTCCAATGAAAGCCCCCCTCCCTGTCGCTGCGTTGACTCTGCAGAATAGCGTATTTTGTTTCCACAGATAATCAGGTCGGATATGCAGTAAAACCCAGCATTCGCTTTTGTGACTGACATGGTAGTGGTACTGAAAATTAAAATAAGTAATACTGCAACATATATGATTTAGTCTTTCGTCCAATCTATAAGGATCAATTTGATTGTAGTTTGATTCTTTATTCTGCAATTGTTTTACAGACAATATGGCATTATTTTGTAAAATACCAGCCAAATTTTCTCGGCAAGTAAAATGAACTAAATACTGGATATCTCTGGTATTCACTTCATTGTGAATCAAATCAGCTTCAATTGCTTCTGGACGAAATGCCGCTGGTGTAAATCGAGGCAGTGATGGAGATAATAAATTAGCTAATTGAATTTGATGATGCTGAAAATCAATATGTCTAAATTTTCTGTCATTTTGGTAAACTTGATTGTCACCAAAAAATACTTTAACTAAAAAATGTTGATCTTGGGTTTTAAAAATCAACAAAATTAGGATGCGCCAAACTTCCTCTTGTAATTGCAATTTGGTATCTTGCGTTACCCACAAATTTTCATTATTTAAACCTTCTCTGATAAAAGATTGAATTCTTGTCAAATTTACATTATAATTATTTTCTGATCTGCTATTATCATAATAATCCAGTAAATCATCTAATTTATTCAAACCTGGCGGGGCATTATTATTTAACGGTGTTTTGGCCAGGGAAAGCTCCTCAGTAAAGTCATCTTCAATAGCATAAACTTTTTGCGTCGATTTCGGCTGCAAAATACATTTATTACCCTGAAACAATTCTTGCGTAGCAGGCTTGACTGTAATCCCAGATTCAGAACCTACCTCCAAATTGCTATAAGTCTGAAGTCTTGCCGTCGTATGACGCACAAACATGGAATCAATCCCCAGCATCTCCGCTATTTCAGCTTCTGTGGGAGCTGGAGTAAGAGCCAAAGCAGATTTTAAGACGAATTCCTCGAATATATCTGCTTTGCGGGGTTCACTCAATGCTACCTGTACAGTTGTTTGACGCACTCTGTAGCGAAGATAACCCCCCACTACGAATGACAAATCTGGAAATTCAGCTTCCAATTGCTCTTTTAAGTTCTGTAAGTTAGAATCCATTGGTTGGTTAGTGAAGTTGGGAGACATTGATAAAACCGTTATAATTCTGTACGACTTGGGAAACTTGTTGGTAGATAGGAAGGGTTGTAAACAGTTGGTGACATCCCACAATTACCAATAACTCTTTGGCTCTAGAAAACGCTACATTAACTCGCTCTGGTGTTTTCGCAAATCCAACTACTTTATGAGGATTATTGCGAACCATACTGACGATGATAACAGGTTTTTCCATGCCCTGAAATCTATCAACCGTTCCCGTGCGAATGTCCAAGTTAGGAAACTGGTTGCCCCGGTTGATTTGCTCATCTATGAGGCGCAACTGAGCGCCATAGAAGGTGATGATACCGATTTCTTTTTTGGGTTCACCGTTGGCTACTCTTGCCTCCCATAATTTGTTGAAATGTTCGCAAACTTTTTTGATGCAAATAACTTCTTTTGGGTTTTGATAAGAAGTCCCGTGGCGGTTTTCTCTATAGGTGTCATTGTTTGGCATTTTTATCCATGCTATATGTTGGTCTTCCCTAAGAAAACTACATTGTAAATTATGTGCGCGCTGCCCGTCTGGCTCCGTCAATCCACAGCTTAATCCTCCATCACCATCATCATAAAACTGGTTGATAGCTTCCATAATTTGCGGGTGCATGCGATACTGGACATTCAGCTTGCGCGTGATTCCAGTTTGGGCATTAGCAGCCGCATCAAATTGCTGCTTAAACCAAGATTCTTCTAAAAATTCGACTTTCTCTCTAGGGACAGAAAGCTCTTCTGCTAGTTCATCTAGATTTTCCTCCGCCAGGATAGGTGGTAACTGGCGATAGTCGCCAATCATCACAACTTTTTTCCCTTTGAGTGCGGGAATCAGTAATTCAGGTGGAGTGCTTTTGCTCACCTCATCAATAATTACCACATCAAAATTGCTAAATCTTTCAGAGAAACTCCATTTCGCTGCTTTAATACAGGTAATTCCGACAACATTTACATTGTCCAAATACTGTTTGCTGATAGCTGCAATGTCTTCCTCGGATGGGTGGCGGAGGCGCTCAATCCATTCTTGCATAGTACGCTCGTATCGTCCAAGGTAAGACTCGGCTTGATTAAGCTGCTCTTGCCAAGGTTCAAAATTATCCGGAACGGTTGTCAAAAAATCAGTTGTGAAGATTTCTGGCTCCCTAGTATCTGGTTTCAGGTGGCTGGGAATCATATTCCAAGTAGTTCGCCACCAATCCCTTGTCGAGTTAAAATCGTCTTGCAAGTTTTGGATCCTGCTAGTACATTCATTTATCTGGTGGTCTAATTCTGCTATAGCCTGAGACATCTGCTCTATGTGAGCCGCTAACTCATCTAAGCGATTTGCCAAATAATTTTTACTTCCCTCAAGTACCGGAAACGGAGATTGTGTATTATTTAGGTTGACCACATCGAGTTCTAGTTGCTGAATTTTCTGTTTGGTTTCAGCATCTAGTTGGTTTAAAAAACTTCTGATTTGAGTTGTGACGGCAGCCACATACTCCGCCGCCATCCGATTCAATTTTATCTCGCTGTCACTAGGCTGATTTTCTTGGATTAAAATCTTATACTGCTGCTCAATCGCTTTTAAAAGCGCCGCATCCCTGTATATTTCTTGATCTGATTGAGATTGACTAATTCGCTGCACAATCTGTCTAGCAAATTTCAATAATTGATTGATAATTGACAAAGGTTGGTCACTGTCAATTTTAGCTTTTAGTTGCTGGGCATATTGGGAAATATGACTGTCACTGGGTTTTTGCTCCGCGATAGTGGTTTGGCATTGAAAAATTAACCAATAGATGCGGTTAGCCACTTGGCAAATTTCATCCCATTGCTGTCCCTGGGTGATTAGTTGCCTAATTTCGCCGAGGAGCCGATCGCCCGCCTCTTGCCAAGGTAAGCGGTCCGGTTGATGTTTCTGGGCAAGCTCCCTACTTCTAATAGGCAAATCAATCAATTCTTCCGTCACAACTCGCTGCTGCCACGACTGCTTTAATAAACGATAGATATTATCGTTCGCATTCTTTTTCCATACCCTGAGTTCACTATGCGCCGTTGATATTTCTGCCTGCTGCTCTCTTAATTCTTGGAGTTTTCTCGCCAAATACGCCAAAAATATGCTGTTAGACTCTAGGATACCTTCGAGAGCAATTTTTAGCTGATTAACTTGCTGATACTGCTGCACTAGGCTTTCCCGGTCTCTTTGTTTATTCTCCCTGGTTGCTTCCAAGTCAGTTTGACGATCTCTCAGTGTTTGATACTCCAAGGGAAAATTTGTCTCAGTTGCTACATAATCTTGGAATTTCTCCTGAGATGTCAATATTGGCCGCAAACCTCGAAAAATTTCCTGCTGTTTAGATAAGCGTTTTTCACAGTCAGCAGCAGTATTTTCCAACCATCTGTCAATCACCCTGTGAGCTAAAAAGGGCGCTCCTTCTCTACCAACTTTGCTACCTGCATCTCCTTCTCGGAGGGGACGCAATACTGGATGGTGGGTTAATCGACTGAGAGCGTTATCTACTGCTAGGTTAGCTTGAGAAGCAATGAGAGTGCGCCCCCCCCGAAGTGCTACTTGATAACAGATTTCAGCAATCACTGTAGTTTTGCCTGTTCCCGGTGGGCCTTGAAGCAAAACCAAATCCTCAGCAGCTAACACGGCTTCTACTGCTGCTATTTGACTATCATTAGCCTCGGACAGTAACAAATCTTCTTTGGCCAGTGGGGTAGTTGCAGGTAGCGGTCTTGCTTGAGTAGCATCAAAGAAAAAATTGCCTAAATAAAGATTATGGGTGCGACCTTCCCTCAAGTTTCCTACAGCCGTTTCTTGCCAGCCTATCTGAACCAGACTGCCAACATCTTCATAAAATAAAAAACCATTGTTTGGTAGCGGGGATTCTCCCAGGGCTAAAGATTCAGCTAAATTTGAATTTAACTCAACTTTGATCTGGTTATTTTTGGCTTCTACTGTGGCAATTTCTCCCAATTCTTGCCCTGAGTAACGCTGTCCTAATTGTGCCAAATCTCTAAATAACTTTACTCTTCCGTCTCTAGCCCATCCTGCTCGCTGCCAAAAATCCTCTGGATTCAGAGGCTGCGAGCCATTACTGGTGGCACTGTTAACATCAAGGGTAAATAATGTGACAAGTGGTGTCGATGGTGAATAATTGTAGCTGATAAAGGGAACGCAAAATTGCCGCTTCTGGGCTGCACGGCGTTCAATTCCTAAATAGTGTCCCCATAATGTTATCTGTTCTTTGGTAGGTACATGATTCCGGTAGATAGGCATTTGTGCTATTTGCTCAAATGCTTCTGGCGGAATCCCAATATCTTGCACTATATGGGGCAACAGCCGAATAAGCCAAGCTGAGGAAAAGGCATCTATCTGTCCTTCTTCCTGGTTGACAAAATAAATATTATTTAACTCCAAATAGCCCTGGCCGTCTTTAGGCACAGTTACCCAGAACTGCAAGGTTTGCTGGCGCTGGCGTGACTGTATTTGGGCGGGCAGTGGAAAATCAGCTCTATCTGTGGCCAGAGTTATATCCCACTTTTCATATTCAGGTTGCCTCGCTTCTCCCTGGCGGCGAATATAGAACAGACAAGGTTCTGGACCGAGCAGCTCAGAGATTAGCTCGGCGGCACGATCGTCCCGGTCTTTAAACTCAGGATACGCATTCAGCGCTTCTTCACCTTCCAGCAGGAGGAGCAAGCGATCGCTCGCCGCTCCTATGAACTTATAGCCCCAATTGTATGGCATTACCTATACTCCCTAACATCTGGTCATCATGGATGTTGATGCCTAAATACCATTTATTATGAAATTAAATCCAACAAATTTTATATATACATCTGCCTGGAATTAGAAAAAGGCTTAGCCGGTTGTTCCCCTAACTCGTCACAAAAATCTAAATAATCATCAACAGAGTCATAGAATGCCAGCCGCGCTTCTTCCTCTGTTTTGCCCTGAAAGGTAATCACATCCGTGATGCCCAGGACACGACCAAAGAGAAGCTGGTTTTCTGCATCTACTTCGATCTCAGCCTTGTAGCCCTTGTAAGTCAACATAGTTCGCCCTCTTCTCAAACGTCGAAACGGCAAAGTTACTCTTTTGGGAGAATATTTAAGATTCTGCTGCACGATTCTGTTATGCCTGGGCTAGATGGGTGGTACGTCTTTTGTTTATCTGGGGCTGGGGCAACCAGCGATGGTGCCCCCGGACATCTTACTAATCGTTACTCAGACATAGGGGTAAACCCCGCTTCCTCCAAGAATTTACGGACACTTTTAACGGCGCCCTTGCATATCTCTTTTTCTGGGTGCGGTTCGTGAAAAACAGCTTTAACACCGTTCAACGCCACTCGCACCCGCGACCCCCTCCCCTGACTGACAGTAGCGCCCAGCGCCCCAAACAGGTTCTCGATATCTGTCCAGAGAATATTTCCCCGAACAGGGTTGATATAGATTACCTCCAAGGTTCGACGCTGTTTGCCATTTAATCCACCAGCCAGTTTAGGTTTGTCAGATTGAGCTGCCTTTAGAGGAACTGTCTGCATTCTCACCCCAGCTTGACGCCACTTGTTTAACCATATCCGTATATAAAATAACTGTCAAGCCGATAATGAAAAAAATTTTTTATGACATTAGTTAGGATGGCGGTGGGGTCCCCTAAGCTGCAGAAGGTTCAGAAAAGAACACCACTTTACCGCCATAAGCGCGGTAGATATTATCTTCCTGGAGAACTTGTGGCCGATCGCCTGCAGCAATGACCTCCTGATTGAGTAAAATCAAATCATCGAAATTAACGATCGCCTCGCCCAAATCGTGATTCACCACCAACACAATTTTCCCCGCCGCCGCCAACTCCCGAAAAATCTGGAAAATAATCGCCTCAGTTTTGCGATCGACCCCCACAAACGGCTCATCAAAACAGAAAATTGCCGCATCCTGAGCCAAAGACCGCGCCAAAAACACCCGCTGCTGCTGACCCCCAGACAGTTGACCAATGGGGCGATCGCGATAAGCCAGCATATCCACCCGTTCCAAAGCCTCATTTGCCAAACGGCGACTCACCGCCGAAAACCGCCGAAACCATCCCGTATGTCTCACCCGGCCCATCATCACCACATCCCACACCGTCGCCGGATAAGTCCAATCAATTTGGGCACGCTGCGGCACATAAGCCACCGCCGCCAAATTATCCGCCAAAGGCTTGCCATCATACAACACCATCCCGCTGTGAGCCGGAATCAAACCCAACATCGCCTTCAGCAAAGTGCTTTTCCCCGCACCATTCGGGCCAATAATACCCCCCAGACGACCGGGCTGCACCTGCAGATTGATATCCCGCAGCGCCTCCACCGTCCGGTAACTCACCCCCAAATGGCTAATGGTAATGCCAGCACTCATGTCAGTCCTCCAATTTCACTTTCCGTCCTACAGCGGCAAGGCTTTCCCCGCTTGCCTGATTCCAGCATAGAGCAAAAATGAAAGAAATATGATAGGACTTATGAAAGAAATATGAAAAGAAATGTAAAGGAAATATCACAATGTCCACTCACACCCACCGCCAAACCCTCCCCCTGTGGCAAACAGTCGCCATTTTCCTCGGGCTATGTCTCACCGCCTGCACCAACTCCGCCCCAGAAGCCAACACCCCCGGAGACATAGATAAACCCCAAGTCGTCTCCACCAGCACCATCATCGCCCACATGGCGGAGCGCGTCGGGGGTGAAGCCATTCGCCAGAAAGGCATCCTCAAACCCGGAGCCGACCCCCACATTTACGAGCCCGTCCCCGCCGACAGCGCCGCCTTTGAAGAAGCCGACCTCATCCTCTATAACGGCTATCATTTAGAACCGGGGCTAATTAAACTCATGGAATCCGCCGGAGTCAAAGCCCGCAAATTGGCAGTGGGAGAAGTCGTACCCCCTCTGGAAAAGCAGAACCAAAGCCAAAAAGTGCCCGACCCCCATGTATGGGGTGACGCCAAAAACGGCATTTTGATGGTCAACGCCATTCGGGACGCCTTGAGCGAACTCTCCCCCGCCGAAAAAGAGCAATTTGCCCAAAACGCCGCCCAACTGGTAGCCGAATTGCAGCGCCTTGATACCTGGATTCAGCAGCAAATAGCCACCATTCCAGAAAACCAACGGCGGATGGTGACAACTCACGATGCTTTTGAATATTACGCCCGCGCCTACGGGTTGAAAGTCACTGGCACCCTGATTGGCATCAGCACCGAAGAGCAACCCAGCGCTCAAACCGTGAAAAACCTCGCCGAAGAGATTAAGAAAACCCGCGTCCCCGCCATTTTTGCCGAAACCACCATCAACCCCCGGCTAATTACCACCGTCGCCGAAGAAGCTGGGGTGAAACTGGCGCCGCAACCGCTATATGCCGACTCGATCGGCGCCCCCGGGAGCCCGGGCGATACTTATCCCAAAATGCTCCAAGCCAACACCCGGGCCATAGTAGAAGCACTAGGCGGAAAATACACCCCCTTCACCCCTGCTAACACACCCCAGTCAGGAGAATAAGCGACAGATACAAGCTCCAGTATTTTCTCTCCTACAGGCACTGCTGGCAGATCACCTGCTGCCCGCCGCCTGAAGCTCTGCGATTTCGCCATATAATTTCACCTATTTTGCCCAAAAATTTTACCATAATTCACCATTGATTAAGTTTTGATATCGGTAATTACCGATACAGACTTGCCCGCAAATGCTCGGAATTAATCTCAAATATAATTTGATGACCCCGCGACAAAAATTTAACAAATTGGTGAGTCATCCTGTCAATAATGCTCTTGCCAAATTGGCAGAGGCAGTGCTAAGATGAAGTGAGGTAAGAATAAACAAACTTTAAGAGATAGCGATGACAGACACATTTGATTATCTGCATCCCCGGAGCCGCTACCACGGCGCCACCAAGCCGGAAAACTTGGTATTCAACGCCAATCTGCAAGAATTCGCCCAGCGGGTAGGTTACATTACCTGTTTGGAAACCAGCGGTAAGCTGCCCCCAGAAGTAGCCTATGCGGAAATCAAGGCTCTGTGGAAGCAGCTAAAGCGCAGTAAGAAGCAATTGGGTATAGGCCAACCAAGAGCCGACAGCCAAGAAAACACCGCCTGAAGCGTTGGTGTTTTTATCCCTTCAACGTCACTTGAGGGGAATGGCAATGGTAAACTGAGTCCCCCCACCCGGAGGAGAAATGCACTCCAGCATCCCCCCGTGCTTCTCCACCACAATCTGGTGAGCAATAGACAACCCTAAACCCGTACCTTTACCCACCGGCTTCGTGGTAAAAAACGGGTCAAACAGGCGGGAATGGATGGCAGCGGGAATCCCCGGACCATTATCAGCGATGGTAATGTGGGCGAAATCCCCCTCCTTCCCCTGCACCAACCGGGTGCGAATCGTAATTAAGCGCGGCGCCGGTTGCTCTTCAAGTGCATCTATAGCATTAGCCAGAATATTCATAAACACCTGATTGAGCTGACTGGGGTAGCACAGCACTGGTGGCAAATTGCCATAATCTTGAATTAACTCAATTTCCTGGTTGCTTCCCTTCGGCTTGAGACGGTGTTGCAAAATCAATAACGTGCTGTCAATTCCCGGGTGAATATCAACCAATTTCCGTTCCGATTCATCCAAGCGTGAGAAATTGCGCAGAGACCGCACCAAGTCTCGAATGCGATTTGCCCCCATCTGCATCGAATCCACCATTTTGGGCAAATCTTCCATCAGGAACTCCAGCTCTAACACCTCAGCTGTATCCTGAATTTCCGCCACTGGTTCGGGATAGTGATATTGGTACAATGCCAGCAATTTCAGGATTTTTTCCACATATTCAGCCGTATAGAGCAAATTGCCGTAAATAAAGTTAACGGGATTATTGATTTCGTGAGCAATACCCGCCACGAGCTGTCCCAAACCAGACATTTTTTCTGTATGCACCAATTGAGCTTGGGTCTGTTTAATTTCCATTAAGGCTCGCTGCAGCATTTCTGCCTGGTGACGGGATAGCTCCTCAGCTTGCTTTAATGCGGCTTCTGCTTGCTTGCGCGCCGTGATGTCAAATCTAATCGATAAATACTGATAAGGTTGGCCATGCTCATCCAGAAATGGCACTACGGTGGTATCGACCCAGTAATAGGAGCCGTCTTTGGCTTGATTGTGAATCTCGCCACGCCAAATTTGCCCTGATTTAATGGTTGCCCAAAAATCTTGAAAAAATTGCCGAGAATGATATCCCGAATTTACAATCCGGTGGTCTTTGCCGAGAAGTTCTTTTTCACTATATTGGGATAATTCACAAAATTTATCATTCACGTAGAGAATTTTACCCTTAGCATCGGTCAGAGCAACAATCGCCGTTTTATCTAAAGCAAATTTAATCGATCGGCACAGGAGCTTATCGATGCCACTTGCTTCTGGTACAGACAAGCCATTATGATGCTTTGTTCTTGGATTATGGGGCGGAATTTCTGCTGATCCCTTGGCATCCAATCGCTGATGTGAGTATTTATTCTTAGCCGTTTCCATATCCATAAGTTTTTACCCCCAGAGCTTTCCCTAGCGAATCTATGACATGGATCACCTTTTAGCCCAACCACTCCTAAGATGTAACAGAAACAATCTGCAACAGTTATATTTTTGCCCCCGATAAATTTCCCACCGCTGCTCAAACTGGCAAATAAATTGGCTGAGTTACACTGGTTCTAATATAATTTCCAAATTTAGAATTTCTCAAAATCTTAATTTTTAGTTAATATTTCGGCAGGAGATGACAAAATTGGGGACATAGCCAAAGTTTACTGGGCAATAATTTTCAATTCTGGATGGTAAAATCTATCGCCCGGGTGACTTTGCCCAGGGGGAATCGGAGCCAAAGCAGCCCCCAGCCTGAATTCACTTGTACATTGTTAGCTGATATGTGATATCAAAACTTCAACTCCAGATTTCCTCTTGGCAAAAAGTGCAACGTGAGTTAAGATTAACCTTGCCCGTCGGTTCTGGTGGGGAGCAGCCACCAGACGCAAGGGGGAAAGTTCGGTGTAAGTCCGGCGCTGTCCCGCAGCTGTGATGAGTCCCAGCGGCTCTAAGTCAGAATGCCCACCGAGGGAAAAGTCAACCTATATATTCATCTGCGAGGTACGGATGAGAGCAAATTTGAGATTTATCTATCCTCAAGGCGCGTGTATTGAGGGCAAAGCGCGCCTCTTCTACGACTAGAATTTATACCCACCCCGACACCAGGTTGATTGGCTCAGTTGAGATGCAGCCAAACCACCGGGAGCAGGAATTGGGTAATTTTTGCAGTGGTTGGACCGTGGCAAGTCCAACGGCGAGGAGTTGTATCGCTTTAATACGGGATATCAGGACAGAAAACTGGAAGACAGATGACAAAACACGCTTTATTTGTTTGCACCACTTGCGCCAGCACTTGGCAAGATGGGAAGCGAGTTGGCACCAGCGGGGGAGAGCAATTGCTCGCGAGCATTTCCCAACTGCACGCAACCTGGGAATTGCGCGATGAATTTTCTCTGCACCCGGTGCAGTGTATGAGCGCATGTAGTCATGCTTGCGCGGTTTCGTTTGTGGCGCCGGGAAAGTGGACGTATTTATTTGGCGATATCAGCACTGGTGGGGAAACTGGGGCGGCGGTGCTGGAATGTGCCAGTAAATACTATGGCAAACCTGATGGTTTAGTGCCTTGGGGGGAGCGACCGGAACCGCTGAAAAAGGGCATCATTGCTCGCGTCCCACCGGTGCCAACTTTGTCGGCTGCCAACACTTAATTTACTGATTTGGATTAATATCGAGAATGCAAATGCCAAAACTAAAGTTTCCTGTAAAACTGACGGGTGTCATCTTATTTGTTCTGTTCAGCATCGTGGCGGCTAGTCCCGCGATGGCTCACCATGCCTTTGGTGGTGAGACGCCGACGAACTTTTGGGAGGGATTTTTGTCGGGTTTGGCGCACCCGATTATCGGTTTAGACCATTTTGCCTTTGTGGTGGCGGTGGGATTGCTGGCAGTGGCGATCGCTCCTGGCAAAAGCATCGGCATCGCCATTCCCGCTGGCTTTATTCTCACCACGATCGCTGGCGTCGGACTTCATCTCACCGGCGCAAATTTACCCCTACCCGAACTGGTAGTGGCGGCTTCAGTGTTCGCCGCCGGAGGCATGCTGGCAACATCCAAAACTACCAACTGGCAGGGTTTAGTAGCATTAGCCGCAATAGCTGGCATCTTTCACGGTTACGCCTACGGAGAAGCCATAGTTGGAGCCGAAATGACCCCCCTCTGGGCATATTTAACCGGATTTACCATCATCCAAATGACTGTTGCTGCCATTGCTTTCAATCTGGGCAAAACTGCCCTTGAAAATATCCCTAACTCCCCCGGTCTTTATCTGCGCTTTGCCGGTTTTACCATCTGCGGCATTGGCGCCAGTTTCCTCGCCAGTGCGATCGGTGCTTGATGGGACAGAATTCTGCCTAATTTTCAGGGCTGAAAGTAGGGGCACGGCACCATCAATTTATCTCAACATCAGAAAATCCTGATGATGCCCTGCCCTCACCAGAAGTCATGGCCGCCAATTTATTCACTCACCAACACAAGGACATCAATGCACAAAATACCAGTAACAGTAATTACAGGATTTCTCGGCGCGGGCAAAACTACCACCATCCGCCATTTGCTGCAAAATAATGGCGGGCGGCGTATCGCCGTTTTAGTGAATGAGTTTGGCGAGGTGGGGATTGATGGTGAGCTGCTGCGCTCTTGTCAAACCTGCGATGAGGAAGACGACCCCAGCGAGAACATCGTAGAACTAACTAACGGTTGCCTTTGCTGCACCGTACAAGAAGAATTTTATCCCACCATGAAAACCCTGCTGCAACGGCGGGAAAAACTGGATTGTATGGTAGTAGAAACCTCCGGTTTAGCACTACCCAAACCCCTAGTGCAAGCATTCCGCTGGCCAGACATTCGCACCGGTGCCACCGTTGATGGCGTGGTGACAGTGGTGGACTGCGAAGCCTTAGCCAAAGGGCAAATCGTGGGAGATTTGGCGGCTCTGGAAGCGCAACGACAAGCCGACCCCAATTTAGAACATGAAACCCCGTTAGAGGAACTGTTTGAGGACCAGTTAAACTGCGCCGATATGGTGTTGCTGACTAAAGTGGATTTAGTGGAACCAGCAGAGCGAGAACGAGTGGAAAATTGGCTCCGACAGGAAGTGAGACCGGGGGTAAAAATTGTCCCTTGTGAAGGGGGGAAAATTAGCTCAGAATTGCTGCTGGGATTTAATGCGGCGGTGGAGGATAATTTAGACAGCCGTCCTAGTCACCATGACCATGAAGAAGAACACGACCATGATGAGGAAATCAATGCGGTAAATTTGATTTTAGAAGCAGGATTTGAGCCGACTTTGTTGGTAAAGCAGCTCCAGGAGTTGGTACAGCAGGAGGAGATTTATCGGGTGAAAGGGTTTGTCACGGTTCCGAATAAGCCGATGCGGTTGGTGATGCAGGGGGTGGGACAGCGGTTTGATTATTTTTACGATCGCCCCTGGCAACCCAGCGAACCCCGCCAAACCCGCCTCGTGTTTATCGGTCGGGACTTGAACCAGGAACGCATCGCCGCCGCCATTAGGAATTAGTCCCATTTGTATTGACATACAGCGGATTGCATAAACAGATTCATCTGCAATCCGCTGTAATTTTTCTGGATTACCGCAAAAGCGGGAATGACAGGACTACACAAAGGATGAGAAATTTTGTAATTATAAATTTCATCCCATTTCTGGGGGATAATTTTTCAGCCAGAGGCTACTCTGAGGGATGCCAATGGGGATGTTTTGGGCATCTAAAGCCAGTTTCAAGCGGCGGCGGTATTCTCTGGCGACACTCCATTGCTGACCAGGTTGAGTTTTTATCCAAATCACAATCTTAATCCCTTGGTGAGATAAATCATTGACTCCCAAGATATTAACGGCTTCTAATACCTGCTGCTGCCATTGGCTGTCTTGCTGCATGGCTTCGGCTACTCCTTGCATCACCTGCATTACTTGATTCACGTCCGTTTCATAGGCAACATCAATCTCGAAATTAATCCGCGACCAATCTTTAGAGCGATTGCGCACGGTGGTGATTTCGCTATTGGGGATGGTAATTAGCTCGCCTTCAGCGCTGCGCAGTTGGGTAATGCGGAGGTTCATATATTCGACTAAACCCTCGCCGCTACCGGCGGCGATGTAATCGCCGATCGCGTATTGGTCTTCCAGCAAAATCAAGGTGCCATTCACCACATCTTTAATCAAACTCTGAGCAGCAAAAGAAATGGCAAAACCGACGATTCCCGCTCCCGCCAGTACCGGACCGATAGGCACCTGCATAGTAGTTAACATCAAAAGAATCGCCAAAAACCAAAGGAAAATTGCTGTAATTTCTTTGAGAATTTGGCCAAAAGTGGTTAAACGTAAATTTTTTCTGATTAACTGATATGCCATTTGTTCGGTGGCGATAAATTTCACTACTAACCGATCAATAGCCACATGAGCGCCTTTAATTACTGACTGAGTACCCAGGAAAATAGCGATTATCAAAGGTTGTTCTAGGATAAAATTCTGGAAATGGCGAGTTTGAGGGAAAAATCCGGCAATCCACGCACCGCCGCCTACGATCACGAAAAGCCGCGTCACCATCAGTAAGTTGCGTTTAAATTTGGTTAGGTTTTGGCGCCGATCGTCGCTCATTTCCTCAGTCATCACCGCCATCATTGCCACCGGTTCCATAGTTGTCATTGCGGCTGATTCCATAGATTTACCTTGTTCTGGTCTGTCTGTGGTACGGGTCTGGTGATTGGCTAATTCAGCGGTAAATTTTTTATCGAGGAAACTCAGCAGCCAATTGATCGCGATAATTCCCAAAATTATCCCCAGGGATATCCACCCATGCACCAGCAAATATGATGGCTGGCGTTCTGCTTGAGCTGTGATCAGAGCCGTGCGGATGATTTCCGTCAGTTCTCCTGCTAGATTTGATGGACTAACTCCCCACATTTGACTATCTAATTCGGTAATGGTTAGGAGGCGATATTGGTTAACTTTTTGTCCATCATTAGCGATGATTACGGCATTACTTTCATCTGGTTTAACTGTAATTTGTAGCTGGGATTTATCAAAACCGCTATTCACGATATCCGCCAAGTTTTTCTCGTACATTTTTACCCGCATTTGCAGCATTTTGGCATTCATTCCATTGGCTGTAGCATCAGCGGCGGCGGGGGCACCGATCGGGAATAACACTCTCCCGTCTAGTTTGACTGGGGCATAGATAGTATTGCCAACTATTGCAGTATTTTTGGTGATTTGATTAACGATATTTGAGAAATTGGGAATGCTTTCTGGTAGTTGGGCTTGAGTGTAGATAGCCGGGACGATCGTCCCGGAGAGCGCCACGATAAACATAACCGCGAATTTGAACAGATGGCGCCCCCAAAAATTCCCAATTTTTCCCAGACAGGATGGCTCTATCATAGTTTTTGCTTTCATTAAACAATCAATGTGGTAGATTTTACATTGGTGATTTTATGGCTTTTCAAAACTGCTGAAATGTAGCGGTAAATACGTTGGCTGGGGAGAGATAAATTACTCCTGGGCACCAAGGCTGCATATGATTTTAAATTAATCAATAAAAAAATTTAATTATAAATTAATCTTATATAAGAGTGGGGCATGAAACCGGAAGAGATGAATAATGACCGGTAGGGCGGAAAAATTGTGCTAAGCTGTGACCGGATAGCCGTGTCAGGGTGGATAAAAAGGCTATCTGAGAAAGATTTTTTAGTCATGGGTGCGTCTGGGTGGAAGGCAAGTATCGCCCAACCGCAAGGCAAGGGAGCATATTTTGCGTTCCGGATCGCTGGCTGAAGCCTAGCAAAAGATAAAATCGCGTCCCGCAACGATCGGGGATCGCTACAGCACAACCCTGAAAATGATTGGGGTTGGGGCTGAATTGCACAATCCAAGATGAGCCTGCACCCGCAAATATCAGCCAAAAGCCGTGGGGGCTGCACAACGTGGCTACCAGCTACCAGACCAATTATAGATGCCTCTGCCCCCGTGGATAGGGTGGGGGGATAGAAATCCGGCTCACCGGAATAGGCAAAAGCTACTATACTCTTGTACAAAGTTGCGCTCTCGGAAAAATCATGGGTCTTGGTTTAAATTTGGGGGTGAAATTGGGCTCCAGGGGTGCGCGCTGGCAGGAAAACCGCTTAAACTTGTCCAATTGACATGAAAAATGTAATTCCAGTTCAAGGTTCGATCGGCGTGAACAACACCAAAATGGCAAAAACTGTCCTGATGCACTCACTGCTACCCAGTCTCATCGGAGTTTTGGCAGCAGCAGCAGTACCGGTGAAAGCAGCGGAACTGCAATCGTGGCAGGTTGAGCAGAGTCAAAACCAGTTATCCGTGACTGGGGAAGTGCTACCACCAGCACAATTGATTGCCGATTTTGACGCTAACTCTGCCCAAAACTGGATAGCAGAATTGCCAGAATCCCCAACAGCAGAGGGGGAAGCTGGCACGATTGTCAGTGCTAACCCCGGAGCGGGGACGCTGCTGCAAGATATCCAAGTGGGAGAAAATGGGATTGTGTTGCACACTTCCGGGCGACAGCCCCAAGTGGAAGTGAAGCGGGCAAGCGATCGCTCCTGGCTCACCATTGACATCCCCGGAGCCCGCTTGTCAGAGGACCTGCAAGGCCGCAACCGGGCGGTGAACCGCTTGGGCGTCCAGCGGCTGCAAGCGATGCAGCTTTCCAGCTCCCCCCCAGTCGCTCGCGTTACCCTCAGTATGAGCGATACGGGACGGAATTGGGAAGTGCGCGCCAATCAACCGGGAGGCGTGGTGCTGTGGCCCGAAGGCTCTCGCCCCCCAGTCATTGGTCAAGCTACCGGCTTCGCTTCTATCCAAGCAGTGGAACTGCGCAATAACGGCACGGAACTGGTGGTGAAAACAGACAGCCCGATCGCTTACACTAGCGGCTGGGACCGCCAAACTGCCGCTTATCGGCTCACGATTTACTCCGCCGCCATGCCTGGAAACATCCGCCTGCCTCAGCCGCCAGCCGGTTCTCCCATCTTATGGGTGCGGGAGCGCCAGGACGAACCAGAAAGCGTGACTCTGTTGGTGCAAATAGGCTCGGGCGTTCAGGTAATGACTCCGACTCAGAACAGCCCCACAGAGCTGTCCCTGAAGTTGCAACCCGCCCAAGCCACCCAGCCGGGAGGTAGTCGTCCCATTCCCGTACCCCGTCCCCAACCGGTTCCCATGCCAGAGGAAAATCCTCAGCCGTCCCAGCCACCGAGGTTGAATGAAGGCCGGATCGTGGTGGTGGTGGACCCCGGACATGGGGGCAGCGACCCGGGGGCGATCGGCATTGGTGGTCTGCGGGAAAAAGATGTGGTATTTGACATCTCCATGCAAGTGACCCAGATTCTGGAACAAAATGGCGTCCAGGTGGTGTTGACTCGCCGGGACGATCGTACCCTCGAACTCGAACCCCGCACCGTCCTAGCCAACCGCGTTAATGCCGATTTATTCGTCAGTATCCACGCCAATGCGGCTCCCGGCGCCAATCCCAGCGCCAATGGGGTAGAAACTTTTTACTATGAAAGCGGTCGCAACCTCGCCGACTACATCCAGCGCAGCATTATGGAAAGTTTCGATATGCGCAACCGGGGTTTGAAGCGAGCGCGGTTCTATGTCCTCCGTAATACCCAAATGCCCGCAGTGTTGGTGGAAGTGGGTTTCGTCACCGGGACAGAAGACGCCCGCATCCTCGCCGACGCCGGGGAACGCACCCGTATGGCACAGGCGATCGCTCGCGGCGTCATGCGCTACATCCAAGGCAACCGCTAAAACTCACTTTCCCAGACAAAGAGCCGCAACTGAATGCGGAAATTTTCCCACCCGCCAATGCGGGTTTTTTATTGCTGAAAGTTTGATACAACATGAAGATAACGCAATAGGGAAAAGTAACTCCCCAGAAAACCTATGGCTGCCAGCAGAGAAATCGATATTGACATTGCCGCTTTTATAGATCACGCCCTCCTCAGCCCCCAAGCCACCCCCCAAATGGTAGAAAAGTGGTGTGAAGAAGCCGACAGATTCCATTTCGCCGCCGTGTGCGTCTCTCCCGCCTGGGTGCGGCAAGCGGCTAAGTTGCTTCATACCAAACGCCCCAAAGTCTGCACCGTCATCGGCTTTCCCTCCGGAGCCACCACCGCCGCCGTCAAGCTCTATGAAGCCCAAGAAGCCGTAGAAAATGGCGCCACCGAGCTAGATGTAGTCATCAATATCGGCGCGCTCAAAGCCGGGATGACCAACGAGGTGCATCGGGAAATCGCCGAAATTGTGGAAGAAACCGGCCAGTTAGTCAAAGCGATATTGGAAACTACCCTCCTGACGGATGGGGAAAAAAAACTCGCCGCAGAAATTTGCCTGGATGCTGGGGTGGCGTATTTAAAAACCAGCACTGGGTTTAATGGAGGTGCTACGGTGGGTGATGTGCGCCTGTTGGCGGAAATCGCCAAAGGTCAGGTGGGGATTAAGGCTTCTGGGGGGATTCGCACCCCAGAGCAAGCTCTAGATTTAATTGTCGCCGGTGCCACCCGGTTGGGCACCTCTCGCGGCCCGGATATCCTCCGTCAGCGGGAGCAAAAGTCTGTAGTCACGGAGAATCGATCGCTCTCCAGTCTTGGTGTGGTAGAGGACTGATGGCGGTTTTTTCCCCAAGGGAGGGGATAAGTACAACAGATGAATCGAACTTACAAGGCTACGGGTATCAATCTCAAGAGCGTGCCTTTGGGCGAGGCGGACCGGCTGGTAACGATTTTAACCAGGGAACATGGTTTGCTCAGAGCAGTGGCACCAGGAGCCCGCAAGCCGAAATCCCAGTTAAGTGGGCGGTTGCAATTGTTTGTGGTGAATGAGCTGCTGCTACATCAGGGGCGAAGTCTGCCGAAAATCACCCAAGCTCACACCCTCAAATCCCATTCTCGCCTCAGTGGGGACTTGGGCAAACTAGCAGCAGGTCAGTATTTGGGGGAATTGGTCATGGCTATGGCTTTGAGCGAACAACCCCAAGAGCAACTGTTTTCCCTGTTGGCAGAACATTTGCACCGCTTGGAAATGGGACTGCTACCGGTGCTGGCGTTGCTGGCTCATGGCATTTACCACCTGCTGGCGGAGGCGGGGGTTGCTCCCCAGGTCCATGCCTGTTGTCTCACCGGTGAGCCGCTGATTCCACAATGGAGCCATCCTAACTGGCGGGTGGGATTTAGTTTTACTGCTGGTGGCACTTTTAGTTTAGGGGCGCTTCTCCACCAGGAAAGTGTGCCCTCCCGGCTCCGTCCGGTTCGCCTCAGTGCCCCCCAGTTGGCCGGTCTGCAGTACCTGGCGGCGGCGGAACTGCCTGCCCAGTTAAGTGCTGGGGTTCACTCTCTCTCTGAGATTTGGCCATCTTTAGAACGGTTGTTGCGGGTTTATGCCGAATATCACTTGGATACTTCTATCCGCTCCGCAGCTCTGATTGATAGTTATCTGCCTTCTGAGAGTTTGGCTGGTGGTGGTGAGGTTATGGCCGATCGCGCCACCACGTAAAATGAAGACAACCAATTTTTATCTTTTGGCGATTTGACGCCCACCTGTTTTATCACTTAAATTCAATTTGTTTAGTGATATTTACAATTTAACAAAGTGAAAATCACTAAAATGATAGAATAAGTTAGGGAAAATTAGCACCTAATTGCCATAGTCGCCGGTTGACGATCGGCAACACCCGCTCACCCCTGCTCCCACTAACCAGAACTGGCCAAACACACCCTAAAATCATGCGCTTGTCTGATTCCACCACTAGCAGCAAAATTACCTCCCCCCCAGGGAAGTCCGCCAGCAATTCCTTTCCCAGCCACCAACACCACCATAGCGATCAATTCAGCAAAATTGCGCCGCCAGCAACCGATTGGCCAGGAAAACACCAACCCCCAAACCCGGAGCTAAATCCCCCACCCCCAGAACCCGAAGAACAGGGTTTCGGACCAGTTTTAAAAAATCCCAATTTCCTAGCGCTGTGGAGCGGCCAAGTTTTCTCCCAGCTCGCCGATAAGGTCTATCTGGTGCTGATGATTGCCCTGATTGCCAGCCGTTTTGAAGATTCCAACCAGACTATCAGTGGTTGGGTATCGGCAATTACGATCGCCTTTACCATCCCCGCCGTCCTCTTCGGTTCCCTCGCCGGTGCCTTCGCCGATCGCTGGCCGAAAAAATCCGTCCTCGTCTTCACCAACATCCTCCGAGGCATTTTAGTTCTCACCATCCCTTTACTCCTGTGGATTTCTGAAGGTTGGCGCTTCGCCGCCTTACCCCTAGGATTTTGCCTCATGCTCGCCGTCACCTTCCTAGTTTCCACCCTCACCCAATTTTTCGCCCCCGCCGAACAAGCCGCCATCCCCCTCGTGGTGGAGCGGCGGCACCTCCTCGCCGCCAACTCCCTCTACACCACCACCATGATGGCTTCGGTAATTGTCGGTTTCGCCGTGGGGGAACCGGTGCTAAAACTAGCAGATTCCCTCCTCGGACAAAATGGCACCGAGAGCATTGGTAAAGAATTAGTAGTTGGCAGCAGTTACTGCATCGCTGGGTTGCTGCTAATGTTGCTGAAAATTCGGGAAAACAACAACTCCCAGCCAGAATCAGCCCACGTATTTGAAGATATCCGCGACGGTCTGCGTTACCTCAGCCAAAACCACCGCGTCCGCGCCGCCATGAGTCAGTTGATTGTTTTGTTTTGCGTCTTCGCCGCCTTGGCAGTTTTGGCGGTGCGGGTGGCCCAGGTAATGCCTGCTCTACGTGCCGACCAATTTGGCTTTTTACTCGCCGCCGCTGGTGTGGGGATGGGTGTGGGAGCCGCTATTTTGGGTCACTTTGGTTCCTCTTTTTCTCACCGTCGCCTCAGCACTTTTGGCTCTGTGGGAATGGCCGGCTCTCTGGGGGGTATGGCCCTGTTTACCGAACAACTGTGGCCGAGTCTGTGCCTGATTGCTATGTTAGGGTTTTTTGCCTCTATGGTGGGCGTGCCGATGCAAACGGCGATTCAGGCGGAAACTCCCGAAGATATGCGGGGTAAAGTGTTTGGCCTGCAAAACAATGCCATCAATATTGCCCTCAGCTTGCCATTGGCGATCGCCTCCGTCGCCGAAACTTTCCTCGGTCTCCAAGTGGTATTTTTCCTCCTCGCCGCGATCGTCATAGCCGGAAACGCAATTAGCTGGTATATTTCGGGTACAAAACCATCGTGACAGCAGCCCGCCTTTAGCAACTTATCATTAGCTAGCTATTGGCTCATCCCCTCTGCTCCATTTTGGCAACCTTTTTAACCAAAACAACTAAACACTGGCATGCACATCGCCTGGTTAGGAAAAAAATCACCATTCTGCGGCAACGTTACTTACTCTCGCGAAGTAACCAACGCCCTTTTAGACCGGGGATACCAAGTGAGCTTTCTTCACTTTGCCCAAGAAGCTGACATCCCGACTAACGTCTTCCCCGGGTTTAACTCCGGACAAAACCCGAACGGAGCCCACGGCTGGCAACTCGCCGCCGAAGTCTCCCTTCCCTGCATTTACAAATCCACCATCTACACCATCCCCACCCTCAAATCCAGCAAGGTTTTAAGTGAGGCCCTGCGCCAGCTCCAACCGGATTTGGTCCATGCCTCCCTCACCCTCTCCCCCCTAGATTTCGTCCTCCCAGAAATCTGTGAGGATCTCAATCTCCCTTTAGTGGCTACTTTTCACCCCCCCTTCGCCCACCAAAATCGCCCTCTCACTTCTGGGAGACAGCGCTTACAGCATCTCACTTATCAGCTATACGCCCCCTTTCTCCCCAATTACCACCGAACCATAGTTTTCTCCGATTTACAGCGGGATTTACTGGGGGAATTAAACGTACCGAAAAACCAGGTAGAAGTTATCCCTAATGGCGTTGATGTCAGGAAATATTCCCCCGGTTATAGCCAAATCAAATATGAGCTAAACGCAGACATTCTGTTTGTTTATCAAGGCAGAATTGCGATGGAAAAAAACGTGGAAGCTCTGCTCAAGGCTTGGAAGCAATCTAACCTCGGTCCCAAGTGTAAATTAGCCATTGTTGGCGATGGTCCCCTCGCCGCCTCCCTCCAAGCCACCTACGGCCCCGAACATAATATCATCTGGCTCGGATATGTGGCGGATGAACAGCGCCGCATAGAAATCCTGCGCGGTGCTGATGTGTTTATTCTCCCCTCCCTCGTCGAAGGTCTTTCCCTCTCTCTCCTCGAAGCAATGGCTTGCGGTTTAGCCTGTATCGCTACGGATGTGGGTGCGGATGGCGAAGTTCTCAGCAATGGCGCTGGTATTGTCGTCAGCACTCAATCCCTCACAACTCAGCTTAAAACTGTATTGCCCCTACTGCGAGACCAACCGGAATTAATTAAAATTCTCGGCCAAAAAGCCCGCCAGCGGGTGTTAGAACGTTATACCCTCAGTGCCAATATCACTATGCTTGAGGAATTGTACGACAGACTATTACAGCAAAATCGCCCAGTCCCTGTGACTACTTTGGCTTAAAACTCTTGTCCTGTATGTGCTAGGGCAAAATTACCCTCTTCAGCAATATCTCAGGCTGCACCCAGGAAGCCACTTCGGCGATGATATCCAGTCCGATCGCTTCGTTGGTGAATCAATCATGGAGCCAGGAGGGCAGGGGAGCAGCAGTTCGGCCCTTCGGCTCCGCTCACCGACCTCGGAGCCCGGATGGTAGGGGAAAGCTGCCTGAAAAAACCAGCTTGGGATGTCCCCGCACTTGATATCAGAGGCACAGCATAGCAGCAAAGATGACGTAAAGTGCGCCTGCGATGCCAGCCAAGGCGGTGAGTTCATTCGGGGTTTGATTCATAACCCTGACCCCTAGTTATGGAGGCTTTGGGCAGTTGGTAAAAAAAAATTCACAATACCCCTTGCACTTCTAGAGAGGATGTGTTATACTGAGCTTCGCGTAAGGACGCATAGCTCAGTTGGTTAGAGCACCACGTTGACATCGTGGGGGTCGGTGGTTCGAGTCCACTTGTGTCCATTCTCTAGAAGCTAGTCAGGCTGAGGGTTTTATCATTTAAACTCTCATTTTTGTCCCACTGAGGGGCGATGAAAAGTGTGCCGAGCTGTGCCATTTTTTACCACCTACTGAGATAAATTTGAGATACCGCTTCTCAAAGATGCTATGGCGGAGAAACATCGCAAGGGTTCGGTGGTGGTTCAGGAGTTCCGAGGAGTCTTGCGCCTCTTGTGGTTTTTTGGTGGTATCGAAAAAGTCGGGGGGGTAGTCGCCAAAGTTGGGAGCGGGGTTTCCGTGATATGACCTTCTGCCCCGGTGAGCATATCAATTTCATAGATGCCGAGGCCGTTGGTGGAGTAGGCAAACCGCATTTGTAGCTTTTCTGCGTATTTCTTGGCTTGTGCGACCCCTTCCGTATCTCTGGCATCGCGCTTTTTGGCTTCTATGACGCCAAGTTTCTGATTTCGATAGACCAGCACATAATCGGCACGTTCCGATTTGGCCCGAGTTCCATCGCCCAGCAACCAACCGGGAATAATGAGTTCACGAGGAATCCGGGTGTCTGGGACAACTCCCCACCCTGCGGCTTTCAGTGCCCGGTCAATCAGTTCGGCGCGGGTTTCGGCTTCGTTCATGGTTAGGGGTTGGATTTGCGTTTAAGCACTTTTATCTTGATTTTATAAGAGTTTCAGGCTTTTAGGGCTGATTTTATGGATTTGCGTTTAAGCACTTTTACGCCCAAAACGGGAGATAGCGAGCATAGCGGGTTGAGGTGGATTCAGAGTCGTCTGTCTTGATCCAACCCTCTTCCTTGGTCGCCCCAATGACTTGAGAGACAACAACATTTTTTGATGGGTTTAAGCGAAATCGCTCCCGTAGGGTTTGGTTAGACATCCGTTTATTGCTGACGTACAACAGGCAACAATGCTGGTAACAGGCTCGAATCCGGTCTGATTTGCTCATATCGTCAAAATTTTGATGAGCAAATAGCACTGCTGTGGTGCGGGTTTCCCCAACCCGAAAATCTGGTGCAGGGAGTTGATAGACTTCGGCTGCATCGACCACCTTATCAACACCACTGCCTTTTTCTTCGCAGATCCCGAAACGTCGCATTATGTCAGCCAGTTGTTCATTGCGAGAACGGTATTCATCAATAAAACGCTCTACTTTAATCGGAGGAATACCGGGGTTGGATATTTCTACGCGATCGCTATACATCTCAATCATCACTGAAGCCCCCGTGGCGAGAAAATCTTGATGAACCAAAGCATTGGCAATGAGTTCCCGCAAAGCCTGTTTGGGAAACATTTTGACTTCTTCTCTTACAACTTCTTCAATAAAGCGATTTTGCGGTGCTGCTGAATGGACAAAATTTACTAACTCTTCAAACCCCACTGCATAGCCGCGATTTTTGATCTGGTCATCGCGGGTTTGTAACTTATTTATCCTCTCATAAATTACAATCCTGGGTGCTTTGCGACCTAATGCGGATGAAAAACTATCGAGCTTTTTGGCTAATAAGATAGCGGCCAGGTTGGTGATGCTCCAACCGCGATTGGTAGGTTTAATTAAATCTTGACTCTCTAATCGTTCCAATACAGCATACCGATTGGTCTGGATAAGGAATATCTAGGAGATCGAAGTAAGTTTGAGTATCCAGCAGGGCAACCACATCATCAGAGGTTGCCTCAGACCGGGCAGGCTGCGAAAACCAATCTTGCTGATCTTCAGCAAAGATACGCTTAAGCATATCTGGGGTCATCGGTAAGAGTTCTTCTCCGGATCGCATGAGGTAAGTTCCCTCAAAGGCGAGGGGGTGTCCCGTGGGTCGGGTAGGAATTTCAAACACTAATACTCGACCATCGGGGTGTTGTAATTCTGTAGTTTCTACCCGTAGGCGAAGTTTCTCAACAATTTGGGCTTTGATTTTATTGAGAGCTTCTGGTGTTGCAAAGGCTTGGGAACCGACAACCTGGCGGGGACGTTTGTTGGTGATGCCGCAGATTAAATACCCGCCTCCTTCATTGGCAATTGCAACACAATATTTTATCAGTTTGGTGGTATCAAACTGATTTTTTGCTTCTTTGAATTCAAGTTTTTCATTTTCCACAGGAGCATTTAACCAGTCGTTCAGGGTATCAAGGGTGATTATGCGGCAACTTCCCCCTTTTTAGTAGTATCGCTGGTGAGTTCTCCGGTGAATGCTTTCTGCCTTGACGCTTTAGATCCGACCTGTAAAGAGACGGGGCGTGACCTCGGTTCCGAAGTTTTTTGTATCGGCGCGCCACCTGACCCACGGCCAAAAAAAAGTGACCCGGATACCACGCCTGTCTCAAGCATCCCGTGTTGCTGCTACCTTCCGGTCCTGACAAGATTTGGGCGTTGCGACCGCATGGGTCCGAGTCACCTCTAACTATAACACAGTATTCTCGGAATTAAGCAGTTTTTTTCAAAAAAAATTTATCAGCACCCGCCGAACCTGCCCCATGCCTTGTGGTGGGGGAGTTTCGGCGGTAAATTCCGCGATCGCTCAAATCCCCAAACGTTGGTAAATCTCATCCAGATGTTTGAGGTGGTGACTGGGGTCAAAGCAGGCGTCAATTTCTGCTGGCGTGAGCTGGGCAGTTACTTGGGGGTGTTTGGCGATTAAATCGCGAAAATTTCCGCCGGTTTTGTTCCAGGCTTGATGAGCGCAAGACTGAACCACGGCATAGGCGTCTTCCCGAATCATCCCTTTTTTCACCAGCGTGAGCATGACTTGCTGGCTGAAAACCACACCGCCGTAAACATTCATATTCCGTTGCATATTCTCGGGATAGACAAGGAGGTGTTTGACTAAATCGGTGATTTCTACCAGCATAAAATGGGTGAGGGTGCAGCCGTCGGGGAGGATGACGCGCTCGACGCTGCTGTGGGAGATGTCTCGCTCGTGCCAGAGAGCGACGTTTTCCAGAGCGGAGGTGGCGTAACCGCGCAGAACTCGGGCCATACCGGTGAGACGCTCGGAGCGGATGGGGTTGCGCTTGTGCGGCATGGCGGATGAGCCTTTTTGTTTGGGGGAGAAGTATTCTTCTACTTCTAGTACATCGGTGCGCTGCAGATTTCTAATTTCTACAGCGAACCGCTCGATCGTGGCGCCGAGGAGGGCGAGTTGGTTCATAAATTCGGCGTGTCGATCGCGTGATATCACTTGGGTGGAGGCGGTATCGGGTTCTAGTCCGAGTTGGCGACAGGCGATCGCCTCGATGCGGGGGTCAATATTGGCATAAGTCCCCATTGCCCCAGAAATCTTGCCTACCGCGATTTGCGATCGCAGACGAATCAAGCGGTCCCGGTGGCGCAGTACCTCCGCCAACCACCCCGCCAGCTTAAACCCAAAAGATATGGGCTCCCCGTGAATGCCGTGGGACCGGCCAATCATCACGGTTTCCCGGTGTTGTTGCGCCTGGTAGCGAATGGCTTGGATTAAATCTTCCACCACTTGCAGCAGCACATCCAAACTCGCCACCATTTGCAGCGCCAACCCCGTGTCCAAAACGTCGGAACTGGTTAAACCCAAATGAATGTAGCGCCCCGCCTCACCTACGTACTCATTGACGTTGGTCAAAAAGGCAATCACGTCGTGGCGGACATCCGCCTCTATTTCCTTCACCCGCTGCAAATCAAAATTTGCTTTTGCCTTGATTTCTGCTACAGCGGCTGCGGGAATAAAACCTAGCTCTGCTTGCGCTTCACAAACCGCAATCTCTACCTGTAACCACGTTTTCAGCTTGTAGTTATCTGTCCAAAGTTCGCCCATTGCGGGCAATGTGTAACGCTCGATCGCCATCTAGCACTAGCAAAATACAACCGTTTATTCTATTACGGCAGTGCCCCCCGCACTTCCCCAGGTCAGAAAAGACCAGGGGAAACACGGGGGGCACGCAGAGGCGATCGCACTAATGACACTTACCACGCCTCTAGCAAAACCACTGGGAGAGCAGGGGCGTTACCCTGCAGCCAGTGGGCAACATTTCTGCCCAGATGCTAGGAGGGGCGAAACCCCGTTCCCCCCTCCTGTAGCGCTAGCTGGCGGGACTATTGGGGTTGCACATAGTCCAAACCAACAATTTTATTAGCGTCGTTGAAGATGATAAATAGGTCGCGCTTGCCTTTTTCAAACTCGCAAGAGACGATCGTCATATTGCCATCGCTGCGGATGCTAGTCCTTTTCTCAAAAGGCCCAGTTTCGTTAATCAGGTCGCTCCACATATCCCCGAGGCTTTGGGGGGTGATGTTTTCTCGAATCGTGCTATCGTATCTTTCGAGCGCGTTCCTGGTGTCTCCTTTCACGAGCATATCGACAAATTCTTCCGCTATTTTCTCCCTAGCGTCAGCCTGAGCAATCACTTGGGGGGATGGTGACATCAAAGGAGCGGCGTAAGCTGGAGCAACACCAGTTGTTAAGATGGCGCTGAGTAACAATACTGCCAATTGGTTTTTCATCGCTGATACCTCCAATATTTACTTACATTGCCTTGAGGGCACCGTCAGAGTGAATTTTCTCTTTCAACAAAGATGCTAATTTTCGCCAAATGTTCCCCGAATATGCTGTTACCCCCACCCCCCACGCAATTTCTCCTCTTTCTTACCCGTTTCCCAGTGACTAAAACCGCCAACAATGGGGCTTATCTTCCTGGGCTGGGCGCGATTGATCAGTTGCTGAATCAGGCGAACCGTCAAGTTTTGTTTATCGGTTAATTAATTTAATTATAACCATTCCTGAGATTTTTTGTGAAATTCTTGTGAATATTTTGCCCCTGTGTGAAGATGTGGTAAAGCCGTAATTACAGTAGAAAAAGGGATAAAATTACTGCATCCGATCGATGGTGCGGTAGCCAATTGCCTCAGCTACGTGCATGGGGCGGATGTTTTCATCCCCGTTGAGGTCAGCGATCGTCCGGGAGACTTTCAGCACCCGATCGGTCGCCCGTGCGGACAGTCCCAATTTGCGGATGGCACCTTCTAGGAGGTTGCGACTGGAATCATCTAGCTCGCACCAGCGGCGCAAGTGTTCCGATCGCATATCCGCATTACACTGCAAAGCGGGTTCGTCGCGGAAGCGGTGACGGGCCCGATCTCGCCCCGCGATCGCCCTTGCCCGCACTGGTTCTGACCCTTCCCCCGTGGTTTGGCGGGTAATTTCCTCTGGCTTTAACCGGTTTACCATTACTTGCAGGTCGATGCGGTCCATCAGCGGTCCGGAAAGTTTCGCCCAATACTGCTCCCGTTTGCTTGGGGAACAGGTGCAAGCCTGGAAAGCATCGCCAAAATAACCGCAAGGACAGGGATTGGTACTGGCAACTAGGGTAAACTGAGCGGGAAAGCTGACAGATAATTTGGTGCGGGAAACCGTGACCGAGCCATCCTCTAGGGGTTGGCGCAGGTATTCTAAAACATCTCGTTTAAACTCGGTCATTTCGTCCAAAAACAAGACGCCGCGATGAGCTAGGGAAATTTCCCCGGGGCGGGGATAGGTGCCACCCCCCACTAAAGCCGGACCGGAGGCGGAGTGGTGGGGACTGCGGAAGGGGCGATCGCGCACCAAGCCTCCCCGACCCTTGAGCAAACCCGCCACGGAGTAAACTTGCGTCACCTCCAGCGCTTCGGCAAATGTCAGGGGCGGTAAAATTCCCGGTAAACGTCGCGCCAGCATGGTTTTGCCGCTCCCCGGTGGTCCGACAAAGATTAAATTATGTCCCCCAGCAGCCGCAATTTCTAAAGCACGTCTGGCGTGAGCTTGACCTTTTACGTCTTTGAGGTCTAATTTGCTGTCAAACAGTTTGGCTTCTACCGGTTCATCCAAACGCACTGGTGGCACCGAGCCCGGTTTTTCCAGCAGGTCCACCACTTCGGCGAGGTTCTGGCAACCGTAAACCTCTAAACCTTCTACTAAAGCGGCTTCTTTGGCGTTTTCCTCGGGCACGACGATGGCGGTGATGTCTTGCTGCTTCGCTGCAGCGGCGATCGGCAGTACCCCCGTTACTGGTCTGAGACTGCCATCGAGAGAAAGTTCGCCTAAAAATAGATAATCGCCTAGTAACTCGGGGCTGACTTGCTCGGAAGCGGCAAGAATACCCACGGCGATCGGCAAATCAAAGCTCGGTCCTTCTTTGCGCAAGTCCGCCGGTGTCAGGTTCACCGCGATCCGCCGCATGGGCACCCCAAAACCTGTATGCTTCAGTGCCGCTTTCACCCGCTCGCGGGACTCTTGCACAGCAGTATCTGGCAGGCCCACCACCACGATCGCAGGCAACCCACCGGATATATCCACTTCCACGCCGACCTTAACGGCTTCAATACCAACTAAAGACGCACTCCAGACTCTACCCAGCACCTGAATTTCCCTGAAATTACTAGATAATCCTCAATTTTCCTCAGCCTCATCAATAATATCGTGCCCCGGCAACAGCCACCAAACCCCCGCCACCCCCTAAAATGGCACCATGAGCCTTTCCCTGAACATATCCTATGACTGTAGATACCGTATTCGACAAAATCATCCGCCGGGAAATTCCCGCCCAGATTGTCTATGAGGATAACTTATGCCTCGCCTTCCAAGATATCAACCCCCAGGCCCCAGTTCACATCCTCGTCATTCCCAAAAAGCTGATTCCCCAGCTTTCCGACGCCAACTCCCAGGACCACGCCCTCCTCGGACACCTGCTCTTAACTGCCAAGCGAGTCGCCGCTGAAGTGGGACTTGAAAACGGCTATCGCATCGTGATTAACAACGGTCCCGACGGCGGTCAAACTGTCTATCACCTCCATCTGCACATCCTCGGCGGTCGTCAAATGAAATGGCCCCCCGGTTGAGTTGCCCCAAGGGGTGGGCGATCGGATTTCCCCACCCCCGATTTCCCAGAACATCGCCAGGGACCGTACCTTTCATCTCCAGGTCCCTCACCTATTCCCGGCCAAACTTAAAAATATGAAAAATATTAAATTGCATAACTAAATCAAATTATATATTAATTTGTATGAAATTTATTTAAAATTAGATGTAATTTAAAAGCAGATATTCTAAAATAAGAAAAATTTTGCCAAAACCCTTTACAAAACTAAACAATTGGTGTTATCTTGAAATCACGGTAGAGAAAACACTACCTTGCACCTCGAAAATTCATCGCAATCATAAGCAAATGACCACAACTCTTCAGACACGCGAAAGCGTAGGAATCTGGGAACGGTTTTGCCAGTGGGTCACCAGCACCGAAAACCGCCTCTATGTAGGCTGGTTCGGCGTCCTGATGATTCCTACTCTCTTAACCGCCACCACCTGCTACATTATCGCCTTCATCGCTGCGCCTCCCGTGGACATCGATGGGATCCGCGAACCTGTAGCTGGCTCTCTCCTCTACGGCAACAACATCATCTCTGGTGCAGTTGTTCCTTCTTCTAACGCGATCGGCTTGCACTTCTACCCCATCTGGGAAGCAGCTTCCTTAGATGAGTGGTTGTACAACGGCGGCCCCTATCAGTTGGTGATTTTCCACTTCCTGATTGGTATCTTCTGCTACCTGGGTCGTCAGTGGGAACTGAGCTACCGTCTGGGGATGCGTCCTTGGATTTGCGTCGCTTACAGCGCTCCTGTTTCCGCCGCTACCGCCGTGTTCTTGATTTACCCGATCGGCCAAGGCAGCTTCTCTGATGGTATGCCTCTGGGTATCTCCGGCACCTTCAACTTTATGATTGTGTTCCAAGCTGAACACAACATTCTGATGCACCCCTTCCACATGTTGGGCGTGGCTGGTGTCTTCGGTGGTTCTCTGTTCTCCGCCATGCACGGTTCTTTGGTGACTTCCTCTTTGGTTCGTGAAACCAGCGAAGAAGAATCCCAAAACTACGGCTACAAGTTCGGTCAAGAAGAAGAGACCTACAACATTGTTGCCGCTCACGGCTACTTCGGTCGTCTGATTTTCCAATACGCTTCTTTCAACAACAGCCGCTCTCTGCACTTCTTCTTGGGTGCATGGCCGGTTATCGGTATCTGGTTCACCGCTTTAGGTGTTTCCACGATGGCCTTCAACCTGAACGGTTTCAACTTCAACCAGTCCATCATCGACTCTAGCGGTCGCACTATCAACACTTGGGCTGATATCATCAACCGTGCCAACTTGGGTATGGAAGTAATGCACGAGCGTAACGCTCACAACTTCCCTCTCGACTTGGCTGCTGTAGAAGCTCCTTCTATCAACGGTTAATTTGAGATTTAGATAAACAAAGCGCCTCCAATTTGGGGGCGCTTTTTGTTTTTGGATATTTGCTTAAACCTCTTGATCGTCCCAATACCAATTCGCCAAGTTTCTCGATCAGCTTCAGGTTGGCCAACCAACCGCAGACCGAGCATCGTCAACCCTCACCATCAGTGTCATCGGCTCGATGGGTGAAGCGGTAAACCCACATTTTTCATAAAACTGCTTGGCATTTTCAGAAATCGCGTGGACGAGAATGGCGCGGATACCGGCAATCTCTGCAGCTTGCAACGTCCTGAGAATGGCATCTCGCAGCAAAGCCCGCCCGATACCTTTGCTTTGCCAGGAGCGATCGACTGCCAGTCGTCCAATTACCATCACCGGAATGGGGTCAGGCATATTCCGCCGCACTCGACCTGTGGCCATAGTTTGTGCAACTGCCCCATTAGCCAGACAGTAATATGCCTTAACTACTTGTCCAATACAGACAACATAAGTGCGTGAAGCCCCCCCAGACTCATTTTTCCGAGCCCGACGTTTCAGCCAGTTATCTAGCTCACTGTTCCCCGAATCAAAATTATCAATTTCATGTGAAGAATTAAGTTTCTCCGGCGCTGAAAGCTGCTGTTGATCTGGTTCTAATCCCACGGAGCTTTAGTTATGAGTAAGGCTTGTAATTTTTCATTTTGGGCAGGCGGTGCATCCAGCAGCTCGATAAATTGTTTAAATTTCGCTTCATTCAAACCAAAAAAAGTCTGGTCTAAAAGAACTTCTTGGGCTTTCTGGTAAGCGGACTCTAGCATAAACTCCGATCGGCTCTTGCCCTGGAGTTGCGCCGCTATATCGATTAAATCGCGCTGACCCTGCTTAGCTCGGATGTTAATCTTCACGTCGCGGGTTTGGTTGGTTGAGGCTTCCAAATCAGAAGCGGACATACAATTTACCTCCCTAGCTCTCTACCTAAAACCGGATTCAACCTGCCAGCCCTAGGCTCCGACTCAAGTCTAGCACTTTGTCCATACATTGTCAATACAACGCGGCTTTTTGACTGCCCACCCCCAACAGATAAGCCTTACTTATCAGACTCATCAGGACAAATGTTATTAAAACCCCTTTACAAACCGTAACAATCACCTTAAGATAAAAACATCATCTGAACATCGAAAACCAAATAGCAATCATAAGCACATGACCACAACTCTGCAGACACGCGAAAGCGTAGGAATCTGGGAACGGTTTTGCCAGTGGGTCACCAGCACCGAAAACCGCCTCTATGTAGGCTGGTTCGGCGTTCTGATGATTCCGACTCTCTTAACCGCCACCACCTGCTACATTATCGCCTTCATCGCTGCGCCTCCGGTTGACATCGATGGTATCCGCGAGCCTGTAGCTGGCTCTCTCCTCTACGGCAACAACATCATCTCTGGTGCAGTTGTTCCTTCTTCTAACGCGATCGGCTTGCACTTCTACCCCATCTGGGAAGCAGCTTCCTTGGATGAGTGGTTGTACAACGGCGGCCCCTATCAGTTGGTGATTTTCCACTTCCTGATTGGCATCTTCTGCTACCTGGGTCGTCAGTGGGAACTGAGCTACCGTTTAGGGATGCGTCCTTGGATTTGCGTCGCTTACAGCGCCCCTGTTTCCGCCGCTACCGCCGTGTTCTTGATTTACCCGATCGGCCAAGGCAGCTTCTCTGATGGTATGCCTCTGGGTATCTCCGGCACCTTCAACTTTATGATTGTGTTCCAAGCTGAACACAACATTCTGATGCACCCCTTCCACATGTTGGGTGTGGCTGGTGTCTTCGGTGGTTCTTTGTTCTCCGCTATGCACGGTTCTCTCGTTACCAGCTCTTTGGTTCGTGAAACCAGCGAAGAAGAATCCCAAAACTACGGCTACAAGTTCGGTCAAGAAGAAGAGACCTACAACATTGTTGCCGCTCACGGCTACTTCGGTCGTTTGATTTTCCAATATGCTTCTTTCAACAACAGCCGTTCTCTGCACTTCTTCTTGGGTGCATGGCCGGTTATCGGTATCTGGTTCACCGCTTTAGGTGTTTCCACGATGGCCTTCAACCTGAACGGTTTCAACTTCAACCAGTCCATCATCGACTCTCAAGGTCGCACTATCAACACTTGGGCTGATATCATCAACCGTGCCAACTTGGGTATGGAAGTAATGCACGAGCGCAACGCTCACAACTTCCCTCTCGACTTGGCTGCAGTGGAAGCTCCTTCTATCAACGGTTAATTTGAGATTTAGATAAATAAAAGCGCCTCCAATTTGGGGGCGCTTTTTGTTTTTATGGCCAGTCCGAGCCAATTTTGTCCATAATTTGTCTAGCTCAATTTGGCAGATGATTTTTGACAAATTCCCTGATGACAGGTTGAAGCGTGAAAAGTTGTCGGTTTCCGTCTTTGACTATTTCCAGCAAACAACGGCGGCTCAAAGACTGCATAACTTTCAAAAAATCGGTTAGCGGCATTGGCAAATCGGCTGTAATTTTTAAGATTTCAATGGCATTTGGTTGATTGGCAACCCAGGACAGGGCTTTTTTTTCCAACTCCGACAACCGGTGGAAATGCTGGTGTAATATAGCTTCTAAGTCCCCTAAAAATAGGGTTTGATAAGATAAAAAGTCAGAAACGCTGCCAGAGCAGAACTCTTGGATTGTAGCCGCCACGATATTTAACCACAGTGGGTTGCCCTGGTAAAGCTCAATCAGTTCTGACCATTTCTCGTCTGGGGCTAATTCTTTGGCTCGCAATAAAGGCATTGCTTGCTCGCCTAAACCTTTGAGCTGTAAGGTGCGAGCTGGCCGGTTGCTTCCTTCTAAGATGGCAATTTCTCTGGGTTTTTCCCAGCTCAACAAAAGTAAGCAACTGTTGTGAGATGTTTCGGCGATTTTTTTGAAGAGTGTGCCGTAATTTTCATAACCGGGCTGATATTCTCCGGCCCAGGTGCCTGTGGTGAAAATCGTTTGCACATCATCGAATATCAGCAAACAGCGATATGACTGCAAATAGTCGATGAGGTCGGGTAATTTTGTTGGTTGTGAGCCGCTGAGGAATTCAATTAAGTTTGTTTGCAGGGTGGGCAGGGATGGCGCTGTTGCAAGGCTTCGCCAGATGATGAAGTCAAATTCAGCTTGAATTTGTTGGACTAGCTGCACTGCGAGTGCGGTTTTGCCAGTGCCGGTCAGTCCCAGTAGGGTGATGAGGCTGATGTTTGACTCTAAAATCCACTGTTTAAGGGTGGTAAGCTCGTCGGTGCGGTTGTAGAAGATAGCCGGTGTCGGTGCGTCGTTTAAGTCTATGCGGGGATGTTGAGGGGTTGGTTGGGAGTTTTGGGACGACTCAGGCGGAGAGGAGGAATGAGTTTCTTTATTCTTTATAGTTTGGATTAATTGCCCACCAATATTGATATCAATTTGCTGTAATAAACAGTCTCCTTTGGTAGATTGGGAAATTCTATGTTTTTTTTCTAGCTTGGAGCGAAAATTAAATTTGTTGAGGTCTTCTCCTAATTCTTCACCCAGCTTTTCCCATAACTTAGCAGCTTCTTTTTTGACGTGAGAGGTACTGCAATTAAAATCTTTAGCTATTTGAGGATATTTTTGTCGCTGCCAAACACCAGTTATGATAGCTTCCTGTATGGGTGTGAGTGGTTCTCCAGTTTTCTGAGCAATCAAATTCTCAACCCATCGTAAAACATCTTCAGCATCCATATGTGATGGCAGATGAATATTTGACAACACTAAAGTTACAAGTCTGCAATTTAATTGATATGGTAAATTTATCCATATTTCAGGTAATGTATCACACCGAATCCTACCGTGTCAACTGAATTGTCCCGAATCCTAATTTTTTCAGGGTGGCGGCGCATGGTCCCTACTGGGTGGTTGTCCCTCTTGTAGAAGGAGTGGGAAGGAGGAATACCCCTATATCCAGGTCTAGTGACGGTCCCCCTGCGGTTGGTGTCAGAGAGGGGTTGTCATATCCCTGTAATAGATAACCGGTCTGGGGAGAATATCAAGATGCAAGGTACTGTATAACACTGAATCCTACCGTTTTCACCGAATTGAACCGAATCATACCACAATTTTTTCAGGATAGTTAGGGGAATTGGGTACTGAATGTACTGTTTTAAGGTTGTCGCATATAAATGCGACAGAATAGAATTAGGGAAACGATCGCAAGCCGATTCAAGGATAATAATTTTATGATTTTGGTGATCCTTAATCATCTGAAACATTTCATGCCTAGTCGCAGAGCCCGTTTACATGCTATTATTCATGCAGCGGCGACGGAAGCTACAGCAGTTGGGTTTGCCACCGCCCAAATTCCGGGAGACCGCTTTGTGATTGGTGCTGTTCAACTCAACATGACAATTGAATTGGCGGCTGAATTCGGAAAAACTCTTGATAGAGCAGCAGCTATGTCTATAATAACTACAGGTCTATCGAGTTTTATAGGAGTTGAGACATTTAATGCCATCATCAAATATGTTCCAGGAGTAGGAAATGCAGCTAATATGGTTACTGCTGCTTCTATCACTGAAACTCTTGGGTGGGCAATTGTTGACTATTACGAAAATAGCAAAAAATAATGGCATTGCCTGACTGACTTATCCAACCAGGAAAGCAGGAAAACAAAACTTAATTTTGCTGATTGGATTTACAGTATCAAAAGAGGTTGTTATGAAATTTTGGGAAGACTTATGGCAAAATACAAAAAGAGCTTTTTCAACGTCATGCCCAAAGTGTAAAAAAAATGATGCAGATTTGCCATCAGAAAAAAGAATTCACAGGTTTGTAGTGAAGAAACATCCCCATTATCATCATCATTATCATCAAGGACATGACGGCAAACTGCACCATCAAATGACGATTGATTGGGAAAAAACAGTTGAATTATCTTGCCAAAACTGTGGACATACATGGACAATCAAAGAAACAGAATATGGATGGCGCAACCGATAGTAATGTATCCACACATAACCTAATTTTGACTTAGGCAGGTCGGGCTTATTCTGAGGGATGAGAGAATCAGGCCGATCGCCCCTTTTATACATCAGGAAACTCCACTTTTAAGATGTGCTGCACCAACTCTTGCAATGGCGTTACTTTGGTTTCCACGATATCCCAGAGTGTTTCGTCTTCTACGGTAAAGTAAGCATGAGCTAAAATATCACGCAATCCAGCAATTTTTCGCCATTCAACCTCTGGATATTTCAACCGCATTTCTTGAGGAATATTTTTAACCGCTTCGCCGATAAGCTGCAAATTGCGTAAAACGGCATCATAAGTGCGATCGTCGGATTGGAAATCCTGAAAGCTCATTCCTTGAGTGTATCGCCTCACTTTGGAGCAAGAAGTCAGGATATCTTCTAAGTATAGTCGGATACTACGAGACATAGATAGCCTCCCGTTCGACCTGGGGGCGAATTAGGGGTTTGAGCATTAGTTTACTCACCAAATCAACTCGCCTCCCCAGGCAGTCTTCCAGGTAAAATTTGACATCCATATAGCAGTCAAACGTCACCGGACCGTCAAACTCCACTAAAATATCCACATCGCTATCTGGTCTAGCTTCATTCCGAGCCGTAGAGCCAAAAATTGCCAAAGACTTGACACCAAAATCTTTTAGCCGATCGCGGTGTTGTGCCAAAATTGCCATAACTTCATCCCGCTGCATGGTTCATCCCCAAGGTTGACCCTGTTTAAATTATGCCACGATTCGAGGAATGGAAAGAAACCGGGTTTCTCACCTTTATTTTCCGGTTCCTAACGAGATTGTTCGTCTAGAAACCCGGTTTCTGACCTTCAGTCTCCCCATCTCCTATGGAACCCTGAACAATGGCGAAGGCAAAATTTTCCCACTCCGACCGATCGCCTGCTCTATATCCTCCTGCACTTCCCCACTTACCGCGTTAAGAGCATTTCTCAGAGCCAAT
>Ga0209172_10001903_pt1 | contig 40449 bp, 44 predicted proteins | sample LarsenN4metaG_FD_184113 | JGI IMG/M metagenome (GOLD analysis project Ga0209172, IMG submission 184113) | Hot spring sediment bacterial and archeal communities from British Columbia, Canada, to study Microbial Dark Matter (Phase II) - Larsen... ... | reverse complement strand
CGTGCCGGCGCGCTACCATCAACCTGCCGGCGCGTCGCTTCTCGCGGAGGGCAGTGGGGGCTGGTGCCCCTTCCGGTCTTCAAAACCGGCGGGAGACCGGTCGGTCTCCGGTAGGTTCGATTCCTACGGCCCTCCGCCAAACCCCGCTTCTGACCAGGGCGGAGGAAGGAGTTCCTCTGCCTCCCTGGAAGGCTACCGCGACGCCGCCGACCAACGGTGCGGCTTCCTCTCTCTCAGGCGTTGCTGCTGAATCAGGCTCAGACGGCGGTGCAGTGTGCGAAAGGGGTGGCCTAGATGCCGGTCGGCTGGGCCCTGGTGGGCAGCAAGACTGAGCCAGCGGATATTCCCAAGCTACTTCAACTCAAGGAACTGGCGCGCAAGACCAACAAGCCGTGGGCGGAGGCCGTGCAGTTCACGGTGAAGCCGCTGAGCGTGTTCTGGACGAAACCACCGCGCATGCCGCGGGAATGGGATGTGTGCGTGGAGATCGATCAGGTATCGAGCGAGAGGGACCTGAAAGATATCTTCCAGTTCATGGAGGCAAATTGCTCTCACGTGGACGGGCTGGGGGGATAGGTCTCGACGACAGGTCCCGAGGCCAACGCATACTCGACGGCCTGAGCGAGCGTCATAGTATTGCCTACTTGCCAGGCGGCGCGAAACGGTCCTTCGCCCAGCGCCGCCTGGATCTCGTCTCGCGCCCGTTCGTACTCGATCTGCTCCGACCGGGAGCGGGTTTCACCCACGGCTTCCTGGATGGCTGCCGCGGCGCCGAACAGTATCGCGGCCCTCTGGTAGTCGCGCCGGGCCGCCCGCGCCAGCCCTTCAAGTGACTGGCTTACCCCTGTCCGGTTTCGCGCGGCATGCCGCATGACCAGGCTTTCGCTGAACAGCGCCGTCGCCCGCTGCTCATCACCCTGCCGTAAGGCCACCTGCCCGAGGTCGTAGAGCAGCGTCGCCACCCCGCGCCTGTCTCCTAGCTCCCGCCTGATCGCGAGCGCCTCTTCGTACAGGCGGACGGCGGCGGTGTCGTTACCGAGTTCCCAGGCCAGGAGGCCCAGGTTGGTCAGAGCGATGGCGATGCCGCGTTTGTCTCCCAGCTGCTGCTGGATGGCCAGCGACTCCTCGAACGGCTTGCGCGCCCCGACGAAGTCTCCCTGGTCACGCGCGATCAGGCCGAGGAGATTCAGCGCATAGGCCACACCACGTCTGTCTCCGGCCTGCCGGAATACGGCGAGGCCCTCCTGACACAGGGCCTGAGCCCGGTCGAAATCACCCTGGTGCATGAGCACACTGGCCAGGTTGAGCAACGAGGCTCCGATCAGCCATTCATCACCGGCGTGCCGTCCGTAGGCCAGGCTTTCTTCATGCACGCCGCGCGCCGCAGGATACTCTCCTCGCTCGAACAGGACATTCCCATAGGTCGACAGCGCTTCCGCGATACCCTTCTGATCCCCCAGCGTGCGGTAGAGCGCCAGGCTCTCCTCGCACAGCGCCAGGGCGTGATCGTAGTCGGCCTGATACTGGGCGATGGCGGCCGCCGCCCGCAACGCTTTGGCCCGCAGGGCCGGCGGCGCGTCCGGGGCGCCCCTCAGGGCGTCCTCGAGCCAGCGGCGTCCTTCTGCCCAGAGTCCCCGGACCAGCCAGAAGCGCAGGAGCGCGGTAGACAACGTCAACGCCTGTTCGTAGCCCTCCGTCTGGCGGTACCAGTCCATGACGCCGCGCAGATTGGGGTGGTCGGCTTCCAGACGATCGAGCCACTCCTGTGAGACCTGAAGCATCGGCTCCGCCTGCCGGACCAGGGCGAGGTACCAGTCCGCGTGACGGCGCCGCACGGCGTGGGCTTCGCCGTTCTCCCGCAGCTTCTCGCCGCTGTATCGACGGACCGTCTCGAGCAGGTGAAACCGGGACTCACCTGTCTGCTGGTCTACGAGCACGAGGGATTTGTCCACGAGGCGCCCCAGCAGCTCCAGGACCGCCGCGGGCGCAACACCGTCGCCGGCGCAGATGACCTCGGCGGCCTGCAGCGTGAAGCTGCCGGTGAAGACGGACAGCCGGCGCAGCAGAGTGCGCTCTGCTTCTGTCAGCTGTGCGTAGCTCCACTCCATGACCGCCTGCAGGGTCTGATGGCGGGGCGCGGTTCGCCGGCGCGCCGGGAGCATGCGCAGGCCGTCCTCCAGACGGGCGGCGACCTCCGTCAGGGTGAGGACCCGCACCTGCGCCGCCGCCAGTTCGATCGCCAGGGGGATACCCTCCAGACGACGGCAGATCTGGGACACGACGGCCGCGGTCCTGTCGTTCATCGCGAAGGCGGGCTGGACCGCCACGGCGCGTTCCGCAAAGAGGCGAACCGCCTCATTTTGCAGGAGGTCGCTCGCAGAACGCGCTTGGAGATCGGGAAGCGTCAACGTCGGAACGCGCCAGATCGTCTCGCCGGGAACATCGAGGCTCTCCCGGCTTGTGGCAAGGATCCGGAGGTGTGGAGCGCCGGCCAGCAGGCTCTGGACGAGCGGGGCGCAGGCGGCGATGACATGCTCGCAGTTGTCCAGGACCAGGAGCAGCCGCTTCTCCTGCAGCTGGTCGGCCAGGGTGGCCGTGAGCAGGCGGCCCGGTTCCTCGCGCACGCTCAGGGCGGAGGCCACGACCTGCGGGACGACCGCCGGGTCGGAGACTTCGGCCAGGTCGGCCAGCCACACGCCGTCGGGATACTCCTCCATGACATCGGCGGCGACGTGGAGGGCGAGCCGCGTCTTTCCGCACCCGCCGAATCCGGTGAGCGTCACGAGGCGTCGCGTGGTCAGTAACTGTTTGAGATCCGCTGTCTCGCGCTCCCGGCCGATGAACGGCGTCATCTGCAGGGGGAGGTTGTTGGGAAGAACGCTCAGGGAACGCAGAGGCGTGCGCACGTCTGGAAGGTCCGTGTGCAACACCTGGTAGAGGCGCTCCGGCCGCTGCAGGTCTTTGAGCCGGTGCTCGCCCAGGTTGCGCAGATCCAGCCCCAACGCCGGCGCGGCGGTGTTGATCAGGTTGTAAGTGGTCTGAGACAGGAGAATCTGAGCCCCGTGGCCGGCGGCGCAGATGCGCGCGGCGCGATGGACGTCGAGGCCGACATAGGCGGTTTCCGTGGCGATGGCCTCAGCTGTGTGGAGGCCCACGCGGACCCGGACGGACGTCTCCCCCGGCCACGGAAATGTCGACACGGCCCGCTGCAGGGCGACCGCCGACGCCAGCGCCTGCCGGGCGCGCTCGAAGACGACAAAGAAGGCGTCGCCCCGGGTGTCGATCTCGATCCCGCTCCCTTCGCTGATGACCGTGCGCACCAGCCGGCGGTACGCACTCAGGAGGCGCGTGTAGCTCAGGTCGCCGAGGCGGCGCAGGATCGCGGGAGAGCCCTCGATGTCACTGAAGAGGAAGGTGACGGTGCCGGACGGCAGGGCGGGCATCGCGGCCTCCCCCGTCAGCCGGGGGGCGGCGCCCCCATCAGGGCCGAGCGCGCAATGTCCTCGTAGCGGATCTTCGCCACGTCAAACTCGCGCAGGTTCTCGGCGAGCCTGCGGAACGTGACCTCGAACGAGGGCAGCGTCTTGCGCGCCCGGGTCAGCGGGGTGGTCCGGGCCAGGACGAAGTTCTTCACGTAAGGGTGCCGCAACCCCCGCTTCTTCAGTTTCGCCACAACCACGGTGAGCGCTTCATCGGTTTCTCGAACGAGCCCGGCGCGTTTCTGCCGCTCCTCCAGGCCCTTCGGCAGGGTCACCTTCAGGAACTTGTCCACGCGCCGGAGGATCGGGGTGAACGCCCCGCCGGCGAAGCGTTTGTTCTCCTCATAGAGGAGGCCGAGCGTGATGAAGTGGGCCGACTCAAACTGGAAGGCGTAGGCGTCTTCGCTGTCGCGCGGCGACTTCTCGACGAGGGCGCGGTACATCCGGATGACTTCGAGCGACTTCTCCTTCAGGTTGTGCGCCTTTTCGGTGTTCAGGGCCAGGATCTCGTAGGCCACCGCCTCTTCGGGGATGAGGACGGCGGGGATGAACTTCCCCTGGAGTTTCCGCAGGGCGGCGAGGCGGTGGTGACCGTTGGGTGTCCAGTACGCCCCGGCCTGCGGTGAGATCGCCACGATCGGATCGACGAAGCGATCGATCTTCCGCATCACCTCCTGCAGCCGCTTGACGTGCGCGGGCGAGAGGTCACGCTGATACGGAGTCGCCTCCACCTGCTCGATCGGCAGCAGGCAGAAGAGGTGCCAGTGGTCTCCAATCGGGTCCTGGAAGACGCTCAGCACGTGGCCGCCGTCACGCTCCACCTGCTCGGCCAGGGTCTGGGCCTCGCGCGGGAGCTTCTTCTCAGGGTAGGTGGCCCAGGGTGGCATCGTCCGTAAAGGTGTGCTTCTGCGTCGGATGATGACACGCTGAGAGTTCGGGATGACGGCGGGCGGACTCCTGCGCTCGTCTCCGGCGGCCCAGGAACGACGGCGCCTCGCGGAGAACTTCCCGGTCTGACGCCCCGTGGTGTTGGGCAGAGTAGTAGTGCTTGACGAACACGTCCCGCGTGTTCGATCTCCCCTCGGTGAGGCACGGCAGCATGCGAATGTGGATTCGTGTCCTTGCGTGCGGGCTCGCCCTGTCCGCCCTGATCTCCGTCCCGGCGCCCGCCTTCGCGCACGCCAGGAAGCCACGATTTCAGACCCTGCCCCTGGCCGTCGTCCACCAGCTCGTGCAGCACTACGCGGCCAAGTACGGCATCCCGCTGCACATCGCGCACAATCTCATCTCGGTGGAGTCGGGGTGGAGGCAGACGGCGGTGAGCCGCAGAGCGGCGCGGGGTCTGATGCAGATCCGGCCGGCCACCGCGCGGGGACTCCGCGTGAACCCCTACGACACGAGGCAGAACATCGAAGGCGGGATGCGCTACCTGCGCGACCTGTACAACCGGTTCAGGCGGTGGGATCTCGCTCTGGCCGGTTACCACTCGGGACCGAACAAGGTCGCGCGCGCCGGGGGGATCCCCCGGAAGTCACGCGCCTACGTCAGGCGCATCATGGCCGGGGCGGACCCCGTGACCGGGGCGCCGCCGAAGGCAACGGCGGCGCCCAGACCGGTCGTCGCCGCGAAGCCGCCCGCTGCCGCACCCCAGGTGGAAGAGGCGGTGCAGACGAGCATCCCGTTTTCCGGAACCCGCCGGCGGCTCATCGCCTCGATGGGTGAGGCCAGGATCGTGACGACCGAGACGGTGATGAGCGATGTGGTCACGACGCGCACCGACGAGCTCGTCCTCGTCGATGGCGCGGAGACGATCCGCCTGATCCGGAAGTTCCAGCTGGTCGGAGGAGTGATGACCCCGGTCGCCGAGCAGCCCGCAGAGGGCACCCCGGAGATGCAGGAGCAGGAGCGCACCGAACCCGAGAACCGGTAGAAGACGAGGCCGGCGCCCTCGTGCGGCGGTCGCCGGCCCTAGCGGCTGGCCAAGACGACGCCGGTGAGCGGGATCAGTGCAGGAGCAGGGCTTCGATCTGCCGGTTCAACCCGTCGAGAACCGCCCGGGCGGCGGCCGTGGTGGCGTCCTCGCGGACGGCCGCCGATCCGGACAGGAAGCGGGCCTCGTCCCCGTGTCCCAGACGCAGCAGGACCAGCACGGTGCGCGTCGAGGGCGAGGTGATGACATCGACGTCCTGAAGGGTGAGCGCCGGGCGATCCGCGCCGGTGAAGGCGGCGAACATGCGCACGGCGTTGATTGTCGCCTGGGCGGCGACGCGTTCGAGGTTGGCCTCCGGCAGGAACCCCGTCGCCAGTCCGATATGGGACAGCCCGCCGTTGCTCAACTGGACCTTGGCCAGGACCCGGCTGTCCTGAACCTCGCAGCGCACCTCATCCAGCCTCAGTCGTTTGCCCATGACGCCACCTTTGTCCTGGGGGGACCGCGATGCGAGAAGTTGAGAGCAATTTCGGTGCCAGATCAGGACTTCCTCGTGGAGAATCCGGCCGAAAACAAAGGGCCGGGGCTCATCGCCCCGACCCCCTGTGGTCCCCCGCCGGGCACGGAGTGCCCAGCCCATCGCGACAGCGTGCTACGGGCCGATCGAGAGCAGGCCGGCGTTTGTGGCGAGCAGATGGATGCCGAGCATGAGCAGCGCCACGCTCACAGACCAGCCGATGAAGAGCATCTGCAGACGCCAATCGAACCGGTGAAACCGGCCCGGCCTTGCATCGACTCCCTCGTAGTGCACCATCCGACGCCCCCCTCGACGCTACAGCTCCTCCGGCATTGACTCCGTCACTGCCGGATGGGAATAGCAACTCGTATGCCGCTGCCGAGGCGGAGAATCAGGGGTGGGGAGGTTTCGGGGAAGTTCCCGGGAGGTCAGACGGGGAGCGAGGTCTGCACGCGGTTGCGGCCCAGGCGCTTGGCGGCGTAGAGGGCCGCGTCCGCCTTGTGCACGAGGTCCTCGTAGTCGAGGCCATCGTCCGGACAGGAGGCCACGCCGACGCTGACGGTGAGGCGGCCGGAAGGCTGGATGCCGCCGCCGCGGAAGGGGTACGCCTCGACCAGCAGGCGCAGCCGTTCCACCGCCAGGATGGCCTCGTCCCTGGGCGTGTTGACCATGATCAGTCCGAACTCCTCGCCCCCGTAGCGGGCAAAGACGTCGCTGACGCGGAGATGCCCCTGCATCAGCGCGGCCAGCTCCCTGAGCAGGGCGTCTCCGGCGAGGTGTCCGAGCGTGTCGTTGTAGTGCTTGAAGAAGTCCAGGTCGATCATCGCCAGGGTGCAGTGCCCGCCGTAGCGGGCGATCCGGGCGATCTCCGCGCGGAGGATCTCCTCGAAGTGTCGCCGGTTGAACAGCCCCGTGAGCGGGTCCGTGATCGCCATCTCGCTGAGCTTCTGCCGCAGGACCCGCCGCTCGATCCGCTCGCGCCGCAGCCGTTCGTAGACCACCGCGGCGTAGCCGTTGATGATCATGAAGATGGCCACCACGCCGGTTTCGAAAGTCGGTGAGAGGGGATAGCCGCGCGCGATGAGCAGGACCCCGGTCGTGATGTATCCCGCGGCCATGAGTCCGGACATGACGAGCACGCCCATCGCTCCGGCCAGGCCGACCATGAACGCCGGCATGACGAACCAGGTCATGAGCAGGATCATCCGCAGCACCGGGGCTGTGTAGGCGAAGAGGTTCAGGCTGAAGATCGCTGCGCTCATCGGGATATAGAGATAATGCGGATCCCAGGCGATGGCGCGATCCCAGCCCAGGCGCAGGATCAGCCAGACGATGAGCTGCAGGCCAACCGTGATCCCCAACAACGCGAACCAAGTTGTGATGGGGGACACGTCAAACCCGAGCGCGTCAAGCGCCAGCCCGACGACCAGCGCCATGACCAGCCCCGCGCCGGCAAGCAGGACCCGGCGTTCTTTGATCACCCGCTTGTCGGCCATCCCCACACTGCGCTCTTGCCCGAAGGAGTGAAGCAAGACCCGTTCCGGAGGTGGGCCCGGCTGGTAAGCGGCCCTCGCCAAATCGGAGCGTCGTGCTGTCGCGTCTGACTCGACTTCTCGCTGCCGAGGATAGACCGCGGCGGCGCCGAACTCGGAAGGCACAGTGGATCTGACGCCGATGATGCGGCAGTACCAGCAGCTCAAGGCCCGGTTTCCGGGCACGCTGCTGATGTTCCGCCTGGGCGATTTCTACGAGCTGTTCTACGAGGACGCCACGATCGCCGCGCGCGAACTGGAGATCACGCTGACCTCTCGGGAGATCGGCAAAGGGCGCCGCGTGCCGATGTGCGGAGTGCCGCACCACGCCGTCGAGGGCCACCTGGCCCGACTGGTGGAGCGGGGGTATCGCATCGCCATCTGCGATCAACTCGAGGATCCCCGCCGGGCCAAGGGGCTGGTCAAACGCGACGTCGTCCGGGTGGTCACTCCCGGGACCGTCATCGAGCAGAACCTGCTCCCGCGCCACGCCAACAACTTCCTGGTCTCGGTGTGCGCGGGCCGCGAGGCGTGGGGACTGGCCGCGGCCGACCTCTCCACGGGCGAGTTCCAGGTCACGGAACTCTCCGGGTCCGCCCGGGGGATGCGGCTGGCGGAGGAGGTCGCCCGCCTCGGCCCGCGCGAGATCCTGGTCGCGGAGGCGGCGGAGGGGGCGCTGCGTGAGCTGGTCGGCTCCGGCGTCCACCTCACCGGGTTGGCGGCGTCGATGTTCGATGAAGCCACGGCGCGCCGGCGCCTGCACGAGCACTTCGGGGTCGTCAGCCTGGACGGTTTCGGCTGCGCCCACCTCCCCGCGGCCATCGCCGCGGCGGGAGCGCTGCTGCAGTACCTGAAGGACACGCAGTTCAGTCCCCTCGCTCACTTCAGGCGGATGACCACCTACGCCGCCGACGGCGGCCTCGTCCTGGACGCGGCGACCCGGCGGAATCTTGAGATCATCCGCAACCAGCGCGATGGCGATGTGCCGGGCAGCCTGCTGTGGGTGCTCGACGAGACGAAGACCGGTATGGGCGCGAGGCGCCTGCGGCAGTGGCTGCTCCAGCCGCTCACCGAGCGGGAGGCCGTCACCCGGCGGCTCGATGCGGTGGAAGAGTTCGTGCGCGACGCGCGGCTGCGCGGCGCTCTGCGCACGGCGCTGATCGGGGTGGCCGATCTGGAGCGCCTGGTCGGGCGGATCGGGCACGGCTCGGCAAACGCCCGCGACCTCCGGGCGCTGGCCGCCTCGCTCCGGCGGCTTCCGCCGCTGGCGGATGGCCTCAGACATGCCGCGGCAGCAGATGTCAGAGGGGCGGCCGCCCGAATCCACGGCCACGACGACGTGGCGGCGCTCATCGAACGGGCCATCGTGGAGGTCCCCCCGCCCACGGTGCAGGACGGCGGCGTGATCCGCGACGGCTACAACCCGGACCTCGATGCCCTCCGCGCCGCGGCCCGAGAAGGGAAGGAGTGGATCGCGGCTCTGGAGGCGGAGGAGCGGACCCGCACCGGCATCAAGTCGCTCAAGGTCGGCTTCAACAAGGTCTTCGGTTACTACATCGAGGTGAGCAAGCCGAACCTGTCCCTGGTCCCGGCCGACTACATCCGCAAGCAGACGCTCACGAACGCCGAGCGCTTCATCACCGAAGCGATGAAGGAGCGCGAGGCGGCCATCCTGGGTGCCGAAGAACGGATGGCCGAACTGGAATACGCGCTGTTCTCCGAACTACGCGACCGGGTCGCATCATCCGCCGAGGCGTTGCTGGACACGGCCCGGGCCGTGGCGGAGCTGGATGCGTGGCTGTCGCTGGCCGAAGTGTCGGCGGCCTCGTCGTATGTCCGGCCGGAGATCGCAGACGAGCCCGTGATCGAGATTGCCGGCGGACGCCACCCCGTGGTCGAACGGACGCTCGTGGAGGAGCGCTTTGTCCCCAACGACGCGCGCCTGTCCCCGCACGACCGGGCGATCCTGGTCGTGACGGGCCCGAACATGGCCGGGAAGTCCACCTACCTGCGGCAGGTGGCGCTGATCACGCTGATGGCGCAGGTCGGCTCGTTCGTCCCCGCCGCCGCGGCGCGGATCGGCCTGGTGGACCGCATCTTCACGCGCGTGGGCGCGGTCGACGACATCGCCACGGGGCGCAGCACCTTCCTGGTGGAGATGCAGGAGGTCGGGAACATCCTCCACCACGCGACCACGCGGAGCCTCGTCATCCTGGATGAAGTCGGCCGCGGCACGAGCACCTACGACGGCATGAGCATCGCCTGGGCCGTGGTGGAATACCTGCACGACCACGTCGGCTGCCGCACCCTGTTTGCCACGCACTACCACGAGCTGACGGAACTGGCTCAGCTCCTGCCGCGGGTGCACAACGTGAACGTCCTCGTCAAGGAGGAGGGCGACCGCGTGGTCTTCCTCCGCAAGGTCGCCGACGGCGGGGCGGACCGCAGCTACGGCATCCATGTCGCGCAACTGGCCGGACTGCCCGTGGCCGTGATCGCCCACGCCCAGCGGATTCTGAGACAGCTCGAGGCTGCGGGACAGACGATCCGGGAGCCCGAGGAGGCGTTCCTGCCCCCGGTCCCCTCCCGGGCGAGCGGCGCGCTGCAGTTGCCGCTGCCTCTGCAGCCGGTCTCCCCTGTGGAGGAGGCGCTGCTGGCGCTGAGCCTGGAGGCGATGACCCCGCTGGAAGCGATGCAGGCTCTCCATGCGCTGCGCGAACAGGTGCGCCAGCGCCTGGCCAGCGCGCACGCCGCCCCGCATACCGGCAAGGTGGTGCGGATGAAGCGCCACGGTCCCAAGCAGCCGTGAACCGCATCCGCGTCCTCGACCCCGCCGTCGCCGACCGTATCGCGGCCGGTGAGGTCGTCGAGCGTCCCAGTTCCGTGGTCAAGGAACTCGTCGAGAACGCGCTCGATGCGCACGCGACCCGGATCACGATCGAGATCGAGGGCGCGGGATCCACACTCATCCGCGTCGTCGACAACGGGAGCGGCATCCACCCGGGCGACGTCGCGGCGGCGGTGCGGCGCTTCGCCACCAGCAAAATCACCGACGCGGACGATCTCAGCGAGATCGGGACGCTCGGCTTTCGGGGCGAGGCCCTGCCCAGCATCGCCGCGGTGTCACGCTTCGAGTTGACCAGCGCGCTGCCGGGAGCGGTCGCCGGGCGACGTATCCGGATCGCCGGCGGAGAGGTAGAAAGCGAGCAGGACGTCGGCGCTCCCGCGGGCACGGCCGTGACGGTGCGCCACCTGTTCTTCAACACGCCGGCCCGGCGGAAGTTCCTGAAGTCCCCGGCGCGTGAGTTTGCGCTGATCATCGACGCCGTCCACCGCCTGGCCCTCGCTCACCCGCAGGTCGCGTTTCGGCTCAGCCACGAGGGAGAGGAGGTGCTGCGCCTTCCCGCAGTCTCCGCCGACGACCGCACCGCGGCCGTGCTCGGCGAGGCGGTGATCTCCCGCTGCCTGCCGCTGGCCCGGCAGATCGGGGATCTTTCCCTGCGGGGGTGGCTGGGCCGGCCGGAACTGGCTCGGCTGAGCCGCAGCCTGCAGTACCTCTTTGTGTGTGGGCGGCCCGTGCAGAGCCGCGTGATCAGCGGCGCCGTGGAGCAGGCGTATCAGCAGATCGTCCCTTCCGGCCGGCATCCCGTCTACGTCCTGTTCATCGACCTCCCGCGCCGGCGGGTCGACGTCAACGTGCACCCACGGAAGCTCGAGGTCCGGTTCGACGACGAGCACGGGCTCTTCGGGGCCGTGGCGCGCGGCGTCCGGGAGGCGCTGCGGGACGCCCAACTGATCCCAGCGGTGAAGGCCGGTGCTGCCTCGATCGCCGCACCTCCCGTGGAACTCCCGTTGGGCGCGGCGTCCGTCGCCGTCGTCGCGCAGCCGGCCACCGAAGTCGTCGTGGCCACGGACCGCCTGCCGGCGATGCGCCTGATCGGTCAGTTGCACCGGACCTACCTGCTTGCGCAGGGCGCAGACGGGCTGGTCGTCATCGACCAGCATGCGGCCCACGAGCGGGTGCTCTACGAGCGCATGCTGCGCGCCCGCGCCGCCGGAGACGGGGTCGCACAGATGCTCGTCGCGCCGCAGACGGTGCATCTCAACGCGGGCCAGTGGACGGTGCTGGAGGCGCATCGGGCGGCGCTCGAGCGACTCGGATTCGAGTTTGAGCCCTTCGGCGAGCGGACGGTGCTCCTTCGCGCCATCCCCCAGACTGCCGTCGCTTCGTCCGCGGAGCGCCTCCTCCACGAGCTCCTGGCGGAGGCCGCGGAGGGGGGCCGGCTCGGCGCGTCGCACGATCTGTTGGAGCGGCTGACCATCACCGCCGCCTGCCGGACGGCGATGAGGGCCGGCGACGCGCTCACGACGGAGCAGATGGAACGCCTGCTGCGCGATCTGGCCGCGACGGAGGATCCGTTCACCTGCTTCCACGGGCGACCCACCATGGTCACCCTGGCACTGGAGCAGGTGGAGCGATGGTTCCTGAGGCGCCAGTAGACCTGCCGCTCGTCGTGATCTGTGGTCCGACCGCGGTGGGCAAGACTGCGGCCGCCGTCTTGCTCGCACAGCACCTCCGCGCCGAGATCATCGCCGCCGACTCCCGGACGATCTACCGCTTCATGGACATCGGCACGGCGAAGCCGTCGGCGGAGCAGCGCCGGGCGGTCCCGCATCATCTCCTCGATATCGCCGACCCGGACGAAGTCGTCACCCTCGCCCACTACCGCCGATTGGCGCTGGAGGCGATTCACGGCGTGCAGGGCAGGGGGAGGATCCCGCTGCTTGTCGGCGGGACCGGCCTGTACATCCGCGCCATCGTGGACGGGTTTGCGATCCCCGAAGTGCCCCCCGACCGGGATCTGCGCACGCGCCTGGAAGAGGTCGAAGAGGCGTCGCCCGGCGCCCTCCATGCCCGTCTCAGCGCGGTCGATCCGGCGGCTGCGGCGCGCATCCACCCGCGCAACGTACGCCGGCTGATCCGGGCCCTCGAGGTGTACGATCGCACGGGCATGCCGATCTCGCAGTGGCAGCAGCGCGGGGATTCGATCGGCCGCACGGTTCAGGTCGGCCTGACGATGGACCGCGCCGCGCTGTACCGTCGGATCGACGACCGGGTCGACGGGCAGATCGCCGCCGGCCTGGTGGAGGAGGTCCGGGGGTTACTGGCCCGCGGATATCAACCGGACCTGCCCTCGATGTCGGGCCTGGGCTACAAAGAGATCGTCGCACATCTGACCGGCGGGGTCCCGCTGGAGGACGCCGTCCGCCGGCTGAAGCGCAACACCCGACACTTCGCGAAACGCCAGTACACCTGGTTCCGCGCGGATGCGCGGATCCGCTGGATCAACGTCGACGCGATGGACGCGGGTGCGGTGGCCCGCGCGATCGCGGCTGTGTTAGAGTAACGTCGGCACGCGCCGCACCATATTCGGAGGAGGCAGGTCATGCAGGCCGCACGGCGATTGGAGCAGATCGGCGCCTACCTGTTTGCGGATCTCGACCGCAAACAGATGGAGCTCACGGCAAAGGGCGTGGACGTCATCAACCTGGGGGTGGGGGACCCTGACCTGCCGACCCCCCCGCACATCATCGACGCGCTCATGGAGGGCGCCACAGACGTGCTCAGCCACCGCTACCCGCCCTACACCGGCACCCTGGAGTACAAGACGGCGGTGGCCGACTGGTACCGCCGGCGGTTTCACGTCGCGCTCGAGCCGGCCACAGAAGTGCTGGCGCTGATCGGCTCCAAGGAAGGGCTGGCGCATCTCCCCTGGGCGCTGTTGAACCCCGGCGACGTGGCCCTCGTGCCCGACCCCGGCTACCCGGTGTATCGCTCAGCGACGATCATGGCCGAAGGCGTCCCCCACATGATGCCGTTGCGCGTCGGGAGCGGCTTCCTCCCGGACCTGGGGGCCGTTCCGGCAGATGTCCTCAAGCGTGCGAAGCTGATGTTCCTGAACTACCCGAACAACCCGACGGGGGGCACGGCCACGCTGGCCTTCTTCAACGAAGCCGTGGCGTTTGCACGCCGGCACGGCCTGCTCCTGGCGCACGATAACTCCTACTCGGAGATCACCTATGACGGCTATCGGCCGCCGAGCATCCTGGAGGCCGACGGCGCGAAAGACGTCGCGGTGGAGTTCCACTCGCTCTCGAAGACCTACTGCATGACCGGCTGGCGCGTCGGCTTCGTCGTCGGCAATCCACAGGCGGTGGGGCTGCTCGGGAAAATCAAGACCAACATCGACTCCGGCGTCTTCCGGGCGGTGCAGCACGCCGGGATCGCCGCGCTGACCGGCCCGCAGGAACCTGTGCTGGACCGGCTGCGCGTCTACCAGGGCCGCCGCGACCGGGTGATGAAGGCGATGCGGCAGCTCGGCTGGGCCGTCCCGGAGGTGAAGGCCACGTTTTACGTCTGGATCCCTGTTCCCGACGGCGAGACCGGCGCCGCATTCGCCGCGCGCGTGCTGGAGCGTACCGGCGTTCTGCTCACCCCGGGGGCCGGATACGGCCGGGAAGGTGAGCACTACGTCCGGCTGTCGATGACCATCCCCGACAGGCGGCTGGACGAAGCGCTGGATCGCCTGCTCGGCGCCTTCGGCCGCACCTAGACGATGCCTGAACGTGCGATCCTGGTCGGGGTCCACGGCGTGGACTCCGCGCGTGACCCCGAGATGGAGGAGCTGGCCCGCCTGGCTGACTCGGCCGGGGCCGCCGTGGTCGGCACGCTCGTCCAGCATCGCGCACGCCCCGCCCCAGCCACGTTCCTGGGCGCGGGGAAGGTGGAAGAGCTGCGAGCGCTGTGTGCGCAGAGCGGCGCGGATCTGGTCATTGCCGACCACGAACTGACGCCTGTCCAGCAGCGCAATCTGGAGCGCGCGCTCGATCTGAAGGTCATCGACCGGACCGCCATCGTGCTCGACATCTTCGCCCGCCGCGCGCAGACGCACGAAGGCCGGTTGCAGGTGGAGCTCGCACAGATGACCTACCTGCTGCCCCGGCTGACCGGCCGCGGCGCGCTGCTCTCCCGGCTCGGGGGCGGCATCGGGACGCGCGGCCCCGGCGAGACGAAGCTCGAGGTGGACCGCCGCCGCATCCGCCGGCGCATCACCGACCTGCGGCGGGAGATCGGCCAGATCCGGCAGCACCGCGCCCGGCAGCGCCGCTCGCGCCGGGAGGCGCAGTTTCCCACGGTGGCGCTGGTGGGGTACACCAACGCCGGCAAATCCACGCTGCTGAACGCCCTCACCGACGCCGGCGTCTTCGTCGAGGACAAGCTCTTCGCCACGCTCGACCCCACGGTGCGCAAGGTGGTGCTGCCTAACGGGCGGCCCGTGCTCCTGATCGACACGGTCGGCTTCATTACGCGGCTGCCCACGCAACTCGTCGCCGCCTTCCGCGCCACGCTGGAGGAAGTGACCGAGGCCGACCTCCTGGTGCACGTCGTGGACGGCAGCCACCCCGACTGGCGAGACCAGAAGCGCGCGGTGGAGCGGGTGCTCGGCGACCTCGGGGCATCCGGCAAGCCGACCATCATCGCGGTGAACAAGACCGACCGGATTCCCCCCTCAGAGACGCGGACCATCCTGGCCGAAGTGGGGGAGGGGGTGGCCATCTCGGCCCTGCACCAGGTGGGGCTGCTCAACCTGTTGCGCCTGATCTCCCAGCGCCTGCCCGAAGGCCTCGTCAAGATCCGGCTGACCGTCCCCTACGCCAAAGCCGGCGCGCTGGCTCAGATCTTCGCGCAGGGCCGCGTCCTCCGTCAGGACTACGCGGCGGAGGGGATCCGCGTCGAGGCCGAGCTCCCCCGCGTCCGGGCGGAGCAGCTGCGCGCCCTGGTCCGCCGCCGCTGATCGTCCCCGTGCCCCCTTGACGCGCGAATGTTAGCAATGTTAGCATGCTAACAGAGGTGAGCAACGATGGCTCAGGGCCAGGACACAGCGACACTGTACCTGCGCGGGATCCCGCGGACGCTGGTGCGGGAGGCCAAGGCCGAAGCGGCCCGGCGGGGGATGAGCCTGACCGCATTCGCCCGTGACGCCCTGGCGCGTGCTCTGGGGAAGACCGGGGAGGACGACGAGGGGATCCGGTCGATCCGGCCGGATCTGGAGTGGTTCGAGGCCAACCGAAAGCGCCTGGCGAAGCGCTACCGGGACGAGTACGTCGCCGTCATCGACCGCAAGGTCGTCGATCATGATCGGGATTTCGGCGCTTTGGCGATGCGTGTGTTCGCGAAGCACGGCTACCGATCGATCGCCATGCCTCTGGTGACCCCCGAGCAGCGGGTTGTCCACGTCCGCTCACCGCGAGTCGTCGCACCGTGAGCGTCCGCTTTCCCTACGATGCGGGCAAGAACCCGCCCATGCCCGTCATGCCTGTCCGGGTGGGAACCGTACGGGGCGTGTGGAGCTCGGCCGTCCCATCATCGATCGTCGACACGGGCGCTGACATCACCGTGATTCCCGCGCGACTGGCGGGTGACCTCCGGCTGGCTACGTCGGGAGAGGTTCAGGTGCGGGGCGCTACCGGCGGCACCGTCCGGGCTCGGCTGTTCACGGCGACCGTCGACGTGGCCGGATACGAGGTCACGCTCCCGGTCGTCGGATTGGGCCGCGAGTTGATCATCGGCCGGGACATCATCAATCGATTTACCGTCGTCCTTCGTGGACCGGAGCGCGTACTCGAGGTCGAGCCCGGAGTCAGTTCAGCCTCCGGATGACGGCGAGCGCCACGCCCTCGATCGACACGTCGCGGGTGTAGATCGGCTCCATCCGGGGATTCTCCGGCTGCAGACGGATGCGACCGTCCTCGCGGAAGAAGCGCTTCACCGTCGCCTCGTCTTCGAGGCGCGCCACGACGATGTCGCGATCCTTCGCGGTGGGCTGCCGGCGGACGACCAGCAGATCGCCGTCATAGATCCCGGCGTCGATCATGCTGTCCCCGTGGACCTTGAGGATGAAGCAATCCTCCGAACGGATGAATTCCTGGGGGAGCGGGAAGTAGTCTTCGATGTTCTGCTGCGCCAGAATGGGCAGCCCGGCCGTGACGTGACCGACGATGGGGAGGGGGACGACCTTCTTGGACGGGATCTCCCTCTCGTCCTTCAGGATCTCCAGCGCCCGAGGCTTGCTCGGGTCGCGACGGAGGTAGCCCTTCTTCTCCAGGGCGGAGAGGTGGCTGTGGACCGTCGAGCTGCTGGTCAGACCGAGGGCCTGGCCGATCTCGCGCACCGAGGGCGGGTAGCCGTGCGCGTCGCCATACCGCTGAATGAACGTGAGGATTTCCTTCTGCCGTCGCGTCAGTCCCTTGCCCATCGATGCGCCCCCGGCTGCCCGACGTGCGCAGGCATTATAGCACGCTCACGTCGAATTGGCAAACACCTGTTCGTACGCGCCGCAGGCGGCCGGTAGATGAGTTCTTCCCACGAACCTCCCGACATCTTCGACCGGCTGCTCGAGCAGCGCATCATCTTCATCCGCAATCCGCTCGACGGTGCTGCGGCCAATCTGGTCATTGCGCAGTTGCTGCACCTGGAGACGCGTGACCGGATCGCGCCCATAACACTGCGGATCAACTGCACCGAGGCGGACCTGCAGGCCGCCCTCGCCGTCTACGACACCATGCAGGCCGTTCAGGCGCCCGTGGGGACCCTGTGCAGCGGCACGGCGGCCGGAGGGGCCGCGCTGCTCCTTGCCGCGGGCACACCCGGCAGCCGGCTGTCGCTCCCGTCAGGCCGCGTCCTCCTCGAGCAGCCTCGCGGGAAGTTCCACGGAAGTTCGCGAGAACTGGATCTCCAAGCCCGCGGTCTGCTGCGACTCCGCCAGCAGGTCAACGAACTCCTTGCGCGCCACACGGGGCAGCCGCTGGAGCGGATTGAGCGGGATACGGAGCAGGGGCTGTGGCTCAGTGCCGAGGAAGCCCGGGCTTACGGTCTTGTCGATCGGATCACAGGCGAGGAGGGCGGCTCCGCGGACTAGCCAGCGGGATGGCCAACCAGCTCGTCGTAGTCAGGGTGGTTCACGTCCGGAGCCATGCGCCAGGGATGCTCCTGGCACGCCCACCAACCGTACGGCTGGGGCACCATAAGTTCTCCACACTCCGGACAGCGAGGTACGCGGTCGACCAGGCGTGACGGCTCCATGCCTCTCTCACTTTAGCAGGGGGGAGCCTCGAGTGAGTACCTCCGGCCCAACTTGGGCATGGAGACGGACTCCTCTTCTTTGCTAAGCGGTCGGGGAAGGGGAAAAACGCAACAGGTGACTCGGCTCCCGTAACTTCCGATAATGTCTGTTATGTAAAATAACCCCGGTGCGGTCTAGGTCGCCTCGACGTCGGCGACGCGGTACATGCGCTCGATCTGTCCCCTGCCCTCGGGGATGACGACGGTGACGACGGCGTAGTCGTCGAGAACCCTGACCACCGTGCCCACGGGCTGGCCATCTTCCCCGATCACTTTGACCTTCGCTCCGGAAACGAGGGGCCGGCCGTTACGATCCAGCAGGCGCTCCCGCGATGCCTTCATCGCCGCTGCCTCCAGGTGGTCAGTCTGCCGGCGGACGGAACCGCTCGATGGGGTTCTTGCAGTCCCTGCAGTAGTAGATGGCCCGGCAGAGGGTCGGGCCGAAGGGGTTCTCCAGGGTCGTGTTGGTCGAGCCGCAGAAGGGACATTCCACTCCCTCACCCTGCTCCGCAGGCGCGCTGACCCCGTGGCGCACCAGTTGCGCGCGCCCGCGTTCGCTCATGCGGGCGATCGTCCATGGCTCGGCGAATGACAGCTCAACCTCCACGGCGCTGACTCCCGGCAGCGCGAGGAGCCGGGCACGGATGTCGTCCTGGATCACGCCGATTGCGGGGCAGGCGGAGAAGGTGGGCACCATCCTCACGCGGACCGATCCGCCGTCGATCTGGACCTCGCGGATGAGCCCGAGGTCGGTAATTGCGATGGGGAGCTCCGGATCCTCGATCGTTTCGAGGATCTCCCAGACGGCTCGCTCGGTGGCCACGGCCTCGGTCACCATCGCGCACCTGGTTCACTGCGCCAGACGGAGGTCATCTCTTCCAACAGTATACGCAGGTCGTCGGTGTGCCGGCCCGCGCGGCCGTTGAGCTCGGGCGCGGGGCTGACCGGCACCCGCAGCCCCGCCGCCTCGAGAATCGGTGCCACCTGCGCGCGCCACCGCCGGCGCTGCTCATCGGCGCCACCAACGATCACCGCGGCCTCGGCCAGGCCGGCCTGGCCGCCGACAGGTTCAAAGAGCGCCTCCGCACCCGGCCACGCCGTCTCCAACGCTTCCTGCACCCGGGCTCGGCTCGCCGGCGTGGCCCCGGCCAGCCGGCGCAGCCACTGCTCGGCGTACAGGAGGTGGTACTTCTCCTCCCGCCGCAGCGTCGCCGCCAGATCGGCCAGGGGGACGACCTGCCCGGCCGCCAGCGCGTCGAGGCGGACGGCGTCGGCGCGATCGTAGAGGACCATGCGGACGATGGTGAACGCCCAGTCGCCGTTGGGGCGTTCTACCAGCACGGCATTGCGGAATTCGTCAGTGCTGCGGCCGTACGCAAGCGCGTCCGGTGCTCCACCGAGCAGATCGCAGGCGCGCTCGTAGAGCAGCCGGGCATGCCCGATCTCCTCCTGCGCCACCGAGGACAGCGCCACGTCCGACTCGATGTCGGGGGCAAACCCGGTCCACTCGGAGTGGCGATGCCCCAGGATGAGCTCGTCGTCCGCCAGCGCGAGCACGTACGCCGCCAGCGGCGCGCGGAGCTCCGCCCGCTGCAGCACCGGGCTCTTGGCCAGACTCATCGGGGCTCGCGGCGCCGCGTCCGCATCACGCGCTGCTGCTCCCGATAGGATCCGCCGAAGCGGTAGCTCTTGTCCGTGGACGGCTCGAAGATGTCCGCATCATCGTACGCCGTGGCGACGACGTGGCGGAAGGAGATCACCCAGAGGTTGACGCAGGGATCACGCCGCGCGAACTGCTCCTTGGCCAGCACGAGCGCCATTTCCGGGTCGGGGGCCTGGACCTCGCCGACATGGACGTGGGGATCGTTCTTTGTATCCTGCCGAAAGACGGCGTAGATGTGCGCGGCCTGGTCGGCCGTCATGCCCAGGGTGTCCGGGAGCGCCGGCATCATTGGCCCCTCCCCTACCTGTGCTCCTCAGGTGGCACGCGGTCCCCGCCGGTACATCAGCGTGTCCTCCTAGGCCGGGATGGGCGTGCGTTGGAACATCAGGATCGAGTAGTCGAGGTTCTGGGCGGCGATGCCCAACTGCCGGAGCATCGCCATTACCTGCGCGCGGTGGTGGACCTCATGGGCCATCATCTGGATCGCCACGCCGCCCGAGGTCGTGCGGACGTGCATCGGCGGGGTGGTGGTGGTCCGCCACTCCAGGGCGCGGTTCCAGTCCCGCTCCTCGCGCAGGATGCGCCGTGTGCGCGCGGCCAGCTCCTCCCAGGCGCTTTCCAGGGCGGCGAAGTCCGTGGAAAAGAACCGGTTGAAGGGATGGCGCTCGATGGAGGTCGGCATGGTCTCGCCGGCGATGCGCGTGCCGTACGACCATTCCGCCAACGGGATCTCCACCAGCGTCGCGCGCACCGTCTTCCGGCCGAAGGGGAATTCCGTCGTGTACTGCTCCATCGTCAGCGGCCGGACCCAGTCCAGCAGCTTCTTCCGAGCCGTAGCCAGGTACTCGTAGAACGCAATCGGAGAAAACCCTCCGTCCATCCCTGTCATGCCGCCCTCCCCCAGACCGTCATCGCCTCGCGGACCCATGCATGCTGATTCCAGTAGTCGTTGCGGAGACGGAGCCGGACCGTCGTCTTCGGTCCTTCCCCCCGGATGACGCGCTTGAACTCCTCCCAGTCAGGCTCGCTGTAGTCGTACCGCTGCTCGGCTTCGTTCCACTTCAAGTGGGGATCCGGCAGCCGGAGACCGTAGTCGACGATGAGCGGCACAAACTGGCGCAGAAACTGCTGGCGCAGCTCGTCGTTGGTCTTCACCTTGATCCGCCAGCGCATCATCGTCTCGAGGTGCGGCGAAGCCTGGTCGCGGGGACCGAAGAAGTGCATGATCGGCTGCCACCACCGGTCGATCGCGTCCTGCAGCATCGCCCGCTGCCCGGGCGTCCCCTCGGCCAGCGCCCTGTACACATCGATCCCCAGGCGGATGTGAAAGTCTTCCTCGTAGCAGATGCGCTTGAGGACGCGGGCGTACGGCGCGTAGCTGCAGGACCGCAGCGCGCCCTGGGTCTGCATCGCCGCGCCGTCCACGAAGACCTGGATCACGGCCACGTCGGCCCAGGTCTCCGCCGGGTAGTGGAAGACGTTGTGGAACTTGCTTTTCCCGCTGAGCAGGTCTTCGAGCATCTGTGCCCGGGGCTTGCCGAGGTCCTCCGCCACCCGATAGAGGAGTTGGGCGTGGCCGACTTCATCCTGCACCTTGGCCACCAGGGCCATCTTGCGCGCCAGGGTCGGGGCGCGGGGGATCCACTCCCGCTCGGGCAGCGCCCCCATGAGTTCGGAGTTGGCGTGCATCTGGATCAGGCGGAGGCACTCGAAGCGGTACTGCGCCGGCATCCACTCCCCGGCCTCGATGCGGTCGCCCGCGGCGAGCTTCGCCTCGAACGCGGCGAGTTTCTGGGAATCGTCCGGCGCGGAGAGCGGCTGCGTCATCGGCTCACTCATCGGGCGCCCCGCAGACGTGAATCGGCGGATCGCGCGCCGCCCCGATTGTAGCCTCGCCCCGAAGAGAGCGTCAAGCGTATCACCGGCGTCCATCGCTGGAGGCGGAAGCCCGTGAGAGGCGAAGGAGTCGTAGGGATGGAGAACTCCGTCGGTCCGGTTCTGCTGCGGGTATTCGCGGTCCTTGCGATCGTGGTTGCCAATGGGATCTTCGCGGCGGCGGAATTCGCCATCGCCAAGGCAAGTAAGACCCGGCTGGCCAGCATGGCCCAGCGCGGAGTCCGTCTGGCCGGTGTGGTCCGTCGCGCCGCGGAGGATCCGGAAGCCTTCGTCGCCGCCACCCAGCTCGGTATCACCATGACCAGCCTGGGGCTGGGGTGGCTTGGGGAGCCGGCAGTGGCACGGCTGCTCGGCCCGCTGCTCGATCGGATTCCGGGCCCCTGGGACGCCGCCCTACGGTACTCCGTGTCGATCATTCTGGCCTTCGTCGCCATCACGGCCCTCCACATCATCCTGGGGGAACTGGTTCCGAAGAGTATCGCCCTGCGCAACGCCGAGGCGACGGCCCTGGTGGTCGTGCCGCCGACTGTCGCTTTCTCCCGCTTGTTCAGGCCCTTCATCTGGCTCCTGGATTTCCTGGCAGACCGGACGTTGCGCCTCTTCGGACTGAAGGCCGAGCCGGGCCGCCATGTCGCGTTCGACCGAGAAGAACTCGTCATGCTGGTCGGTGAAAGCCGCCGGGCCGGCGTTGTGGAGCATGAGGAGGAATCCCTTGTCCGGCGGGTCTTCCGCCTCACCGACCGCACGGTGGGCGACATCATGGTCCACCGGACGGTGGTCGTGGGGGTGCCCCAGACGGCGACCGTGGCCGACGCCGTCGCGGTCATCCGCGAGCGCGGGTTCAGTCGCCTCCCCGTCTTCGGGGACACTGCGGAAGAGATCGTCGGCGGCGTGCGGGCGAAGGACCTCCTGCTGCAGGTGGCGGCGGGGCAGGCTCAGGCGCCGGTCAGCAGCGTGATGCGGCCGGTGCTCTTCGTCCCGGAGACGAAACCCGTGGTGGAGTTGCTCGAGGAGATGCGCAAGGGACGACCTCCGCTTGCCGTCGTCCTGGAGGAGTACGGCAGCATTGCCGGCATCGTCACGATCGAAGACCTCCTGGAGGAGATCGTCGGCGAGATCCCCGGCGAGTCCCGCCCGCAGCCCAAGCTCGTCTACCTGGCGCAGCCCGACCGGATCGTGGTGGACGCGACGATCGACCTGCAGGCCCTCAACGACGTCTTCGGGATCGCCCTGGAGACGGAGGGGGCGGCCACCCTGGGCGGGGTCATCTTCCACCACCTCGGCCGGATCCCCGAGGCCGGCGAGCGCTTCAGCCTCAAGGGGCTGGCCTTCACCATCGAGAGTGTGGTCGGACGGCGGATCGGTCGGGTCGAGATCCGGAAACCCGGTTAGCGCGCCGGGCCGGCGGCTTCCAGGGCGACGTGGGCGGCGAGCGTCGCCGCCTGCGCCACCAGCGCCGGATCGACCCGGTCGATCGCGTCGTTCGGCGTGTGGATCGCTGCGTCGTCGCCGGTGTGGATGAACACCGTGGGCACCCCCATCCGCTCGAACGAGGCGTGATCACTGCCGCTGGAACCGCGCAGTTTGAACTTCGTCACCCGGACACCCAGCCGTTCCGCAATCCGTTCGGCGAGGTCCACCAGGCTGTTGTCATCGCTGGAGTTGCCGATCTGCAACGGTCCCCGGCCCACCATGTCCATGTTCACCATGCCGACGATCCGGCCCGGAGGATTCTGAGTGTAGAAGCGTGAGCCGATCAGGCCGAGTTCCTCGGCGCCAAAGGCCACGAAGTGCACGGTGCGGCCCGTCCGCACCCCGGCGAGCAGCCGTGCCGCCTCCAGCGCCGCGGCGATCCCGGAGGCGTTGTCGTTGGCTCCGGGGCTCACCGGGACCGAGTCGCGGTGTCCTCCGACGACCACGACTTCGCCGGGCGTGCCGACGCCGCGCTTGATCCCGATCACGTTGACGCTGGTGCGCTGCTCGGCGATCGTGCGGACGACGAGCCGCACCCGAACCGGGCCGGCGCCCACCCGGCGGAGGAGATCCTGACCTTCCTCGCGTGGGATGGCGACCGCCGGCAGCCGGGCCGGCCCCATCAGCGTCCCGACTACCGCGGGGCCCGGCTGATTGTTGTAGATCAGCACGGCCAGCGCCCCCGCCGCGGCGGCGTTGCTGACCTTTTCGCTGAAGAAGATCTCCCCGCGCTCGACCAGCGCAATCTTCCCTTCCACCGGGCGCCCCTCGAAGTCGGCGCGGCGTCCCAGTCCCGCGGCGACCAGATCGGCCTCGATGCCGCTCTCGGGCGTCGAGGCGGAGTACAGCATCGTCGAGGGGCTGAGCCGCTGCGGAGGATCTCCCATGACGGTCAGGACCGGTGCCTGGGTCTCCTCGAAATACTGGAAGGGAAAGGCCTGTCGCTCGACGGCGTAGCCGAGCCGTGTCAACTCCCTGGCCACGTAATCGATCGCGCGCTGATCGCCGGGGGCGCCCGCAGCGCGTGGCCCGATCTGCTGGCTGAGGACCTTCAGATGCTCGAGGGCCGCGGCCGGCGACGCCTGCGGAAGCGGCTGAGCCGCCACGATCCCGGCCAGGAGCAGCGCAAGCGCGATGGCCGGCGCGGCCAGAACACGGGGGTGTTTCATGCCGGTATCTCCAGGTGGCGGTGCAGCAGGCGGTTGATCGCTTTCATCGTGGCCCGCACCGCCGCCTCATGTGGGTCCGCCGTGAACAACGCCGAACCCAGGAGGTGTTCTTCCTGCGTCGGGGTGGCCGAGACCAGCATGATGTTCAGGGCCTCCGCGCTGCCCAGGGCTGTCCGCGAGATCTCCTCGAGGGCCAGCTCCCAGCCGGGAGCCAGGTACTGCCGGATGGCGCTCAGGGTCGCCTCCACGAGGAGACGCAGCCCGCTCATCCCCAGCACGGGACCTTCGGCCTGCCCGCTGGCCTGGCGCCCGCCGTGCTCCAGCTCGACCGTGGCGACGCCCCGGGTGGCCGCGACGCTCAGATCCACGCGGCGGATCAGAATCCGGCGGGACGGCGCGGCGACCGCCGCCGGCGAGGCGGCCGTCCGGGCGCCCTGCAGGATGTGCTTCTCGGTGCGCTTCGCCATGGTCGAGGCGCGGCTGGCCATCGTGATGAGGTCGTCCACCGTTGCCTCGTGGTGGACGTCCTGTCGCTCCTGAACCCGCTTCCCCCCGGCGATCCCGATCGATCCGCTGATCGTCCCCGGCGCGGCGCCGGGGACGGCAACACCGACGATGGCCTGGCGGAGCTCGCGGGCCAGGACCTCCGCCGCCTCGATGTCCCGCGTGGTGACGATGGCGAACTCGTCGCCGCCGTAGCGGCAGAGGAAGTCGGTTTCGGGATCGGTCCGCGCCAGAAGCAGCGCGGCCACGGCCTTGATGATGTTGTCTCCGACGACGTGTCCGTAGAGCTTGTTCACGACCCCGAAGTCGTCCAGGTCGATGAAGATGACCGCGATCTCCCGCCCTTCCTTGAGCAGGTCGGCGCCGTGCTGGCGCAGCGATCCCGACCAGGGCAGCTCCGTCAGCGGATCGGTGAGCTTGCCCAACTCGCGCAGCAGATCGGCGCGCGTCACCACGCCGACGAGCGTGTTGCCTTCCACGACGGCCAGACGCCCGATGCCGTGGGCGTCCATGAGGGCGTACGCGCTGGTCACCGGCTCGCTGGGCGAGACCGTGACCACGGAGGACGACATGATCTCCCTGACCGGCCGGTACGGAGGGCGTCCCAGCAGGTCGTGGATGGTGACCATGCCAACCAGGCGGCCGCGGTCCACGACCGGCAGGCCCCCGATGTCGTGCTCCCGGAGGCGCGCGACAGCCGCGGCTACCGTCTCGGTAGGCGCGATGAAGATCACCGGTGATCCCATCAACTGCCCGACGGTCTTCATGGGCTAGCGTTCAGGGGGGTTATTTCTCTTCCGCGGCCAGGGCGGCAAATCCCTCTGCCAGCCGGGTCCTGGTGGTGCGGAGGTGCTCGGGCAGCACCTTGGTCTCCGCCAGGACCGGCATGAAGTTCGTGTCCCCGACCCAGCGGGGGACGACGTGGACGTGCAGGTGGTCCTCGACACCGGCACCCGCGGCGCGGCCCAGGTTCAGCCCGATGTTGTACCCTTCGGGTCGCAGCACCCGCTCCAGGACGTGCACCGTCCGGTCCAGCAGGCGGGTCAGATCCAGCAACTCCGCATCATCGAGATCGGTGAGGCGGGCGACGTGCCGGAACGGCACGACCATGACGTGCCCGGAGTTGTAAGGAAAGAGGTTCAAGAGAACAAACGACCGCGGGCTGCGCGTGACGACGAGTGAGTCTTCCCGAGCGGCTCCAGCGGCCGCATCACAGAAGATGCAGCCCGCAGACTTCTCCGCACGGATGTATTCCAGCCGCCAGGGCGCCCACAGCTGCTTCACCGGTGCGCCCGTCTGGCCCGGCGGTGCAGGAGCTGGAGAGCCGCCTGGGCGGCGGCCTGCTCCGCCTGTTTCTTGCTCGGTCCCTTTCCCTCGCCGAGGATGCGGCCGGCGACCTCGACGGTGGCGACGAAGATCTTGGCGTGATCCGGGCCTTCCACGCTGCTGATCCGGTACCGCGGCAGCCGGCGTTCGCGCTCCTGCAGCAGTTCCTGCAGGGCGCTCTTGTAATCCTCCGTCGGCTGTTCCAGTTCGTCGAAGGCGTCCTGCAGCAGGCGTGTCGTGACGGCGTGCGCCACGCCGAATCCCGAGTCCACGTACACGGCGCCCAGCACGGCCTCCGTCACGTCGGCCAGCATCGACGGTCGGGTCCGCCCGCCCGACTTCTCCTCCCCTTTCCCCATCTGGATGTAGCGGCCAAGATCGAGCCGCTGGGCGATGCGGGCCAGGTAGGGTTCGCTCACCACCCGCGCGCGTAGCTTGGCCAGTTCCCCTTCCGTGGCCCCGGGGTACCGCTGGTACAGGTGGTCGCAGACGACGAGGTTGAGGACGGCATCCCCGAGCAGCTCCAACCGCTCGTAGCTCTCGCGCCGGCCGCCCCGGCCTTCCTGGCCGAACGACCCGTGCCGGAGAGCCAGGTCCAGCAGACGGCGGTCGCGCAGCCGGACGTCGAGGCGGTTTTCCAGGCGGGCCAGCTGCGCGTCGCGTTCCGGCGTCAACCCGGGCTCGGCGGTGGTGGCCGTCTCAGGAGCCGTCATACCGGCGCATGATGAGGATTGCGTTGTGCCCACCGAAGCCGAAAGCGTTCGACATCACCACGGAGACGTTGGTGCGCCGCGCGGCGTTCGGGACGTAGTCCAGATCGCATTCGGGGTCGGGGATCTCGTAGTTGATCGTCGGCGGCAGCGTCTGGTGCCGGAGGGCCAGGGCACAGGCGATGAGCTCGACGCCGCCCGCTGCGCCCAGCAGATGTCCGGTCATCGACTTCGTGGAGGACACCGCCAGACGCTTCGCGTGTTCGCCGAAGACGCGCTTGATCGCCAGGGTCTCGGTCTTGTCGTTGTACGGCGTGCTCGTGCCGTGGGCGTTGATGTAATCGACGGCGGAGGGCTCCAGACCGGCGTCATGGAGGGCGTTGCGGATACTGCGCGCCGCGCCGTCCGCGTCGGGGTCGGGTTGGGTGATGTGGTAGGCGTCGCCGCTCATGCCGTACCCGACGACCTCGCCGTAGATCGGCGCTTCCCGAGCCCGGGCCAGCTCCAGGTTCTCGAGCAGCACCACCCCCGCGCCCTCGCCCATCACGAATCCGTCCCGCTTCGCGTCGAAGGGACGGGACGCCCGCTGGGGCTCGTCGTTGCGCGTACTCATGGCCTTCATCGAGCAGAAGCCGGCCAGGCTCAGCGGGGTGATCGTGGCTTCCGACCCCCCGGCCAGCATGGCATCGGCCTCACCCCGCTGGATGATCCGGGCGGCGTCCCCGATGGCGTTGCCGCCCGTGGCGCAGGCCGTGACCACGGCGCCGTTCGGCCCCTTCGCGCCCAGCAGGATGGAGACCACGCCGGCGGCCATGTTGATGATGATCATCGGGATGAAGAAGGGGCTGACCCTCCCCGGGCCGCGCTCGATGAGCGTACGGTGTTGCTCCTCCCACGTTTCCGCACCGCCGATCCCCGACCCGATCAACACACCGACACGCGGCGCATTCTGCTTCGTGATCTGGAACCCGGCGTCTTCGAGAGCCATGCGGCAGGCGGCGTAGGCGAACTGGACAAAGCGGTCGTTCCGGCGGGCTTCCTTGCGATCCATCCACGCCGTGGGGTCGAAGTCGCGGACTTCCGCGGCGATCCGCGTGTCGAAGCCGCTGGCATCGAAGCGCGTGATCGGCCCCACCCCGCTGCGGCCCTCCACCAGGGCTGCCCAGAAGCGGTCCTTGCCGGTGCCGATCGGGCTGACGACACCGATTCCGGTCAGTGCGACGCGATGCGGTCGTCTCGCGATCATCCGGACTGAGGGGAGGGCGACGAGGGAGGGGGCTATTCGGCGGCGTGCTCGCCGGCGTGCGCCTCGATGTACTTCACCGCCTCACCGACGGTGACGATCTTCTCGGCGTCCTCGTCGGGGATCTCCACGCCGAACTCCTCTTCCAGCGCCATGACCAGTTCGACGACGTCCAGCGAGTCCGCGCCCAGGTCGTCGACGAACGAGGCCTCGGGCGTCACTTCCTCCTCCGCGACGCCCAGCTGATCCACGACGATGCCCTTGACACGATCGAACACGGAAGCCATCGGGTCGTCCACCCCCGGACTAGTTTACCCTACCGCATCACCAGACCGCCGTCTACGTTCAGCACCTGGCCGGTGATGTAGGCCGCGTCGTCCGAGGCCAGGAAGACGACGGCCGCCGCCACCTCCTCAGGTTTCCCTGCCCTCCTCAACGGAACCTGCTCCACGTAACTCCGCACGACCTCGGCCGGCAGTTGCTCGGTGAGGCCGGCCTCGATGAAACCCGGCGACACGGCGTTCACCGTGATGCCCCGCGAGGCCACCTCCCGTGCCACGGCCCGAGTCAGTCCGATCAACCCGGCCTTGGACGCCGCGTAGTTGGCCTGCCCGACGGTGCCGATCTGCCCGGCCACCGAGGCGATGTTGATGATGCGCCCGCCGTGCTGCCGCAGGAACTCGCGCAGCGCGGCTTTGATGCAGAAGAACGCGCTGCTCAGGTTGGTATTGATGACGGACTGCCAGTCCTCCTCCTTCATCCGCAGGACGAGGGTATCCCGCGTGATGCCGGCGTTGTTGACCAGAACGTGCAGCCCGCCGAAGGCGCGCTGCGCGGCCTCGACGAGCCCTCCGGCTCCTTCCGGTCGACTGAGGTCGGCCTGGACTGCCTCGGCGCGGCCGCCCTGAGTGCGAATGGCATCCACCACCGCCCCGGCGGCATCGGCGCTCCGGCCGTAGTGCACGACCACGGCGGCGCCTTCGGTGGCCAGAGCTCTGGCGATGGCGCGCCCCAGCGCCCCCGAGGCGCCGGTCACGATGGCGACCCGCCCGTCAAGCCGGCCCACGGACCTGCGCCTGCACGTCCAGTTGGGCCAACGTCTCCCCCGCCGTCGCCCGATCTTCGACCCGCAGGATGCGCGTCTGCGGGACGGTCTTGCGGATCAGCCCCGCCAGCGTCGACCCGGGACCAATCTCGATGAACGTGTGCACGCCCAAGTCGACCATCGCGCGAACGGATTGCTCCCACCGGACCGGGCTTGACACCTGCGCGATGAGCAACCGTCTGATCTCCTGCGGAGACCGGGTGGGCTGCGCCGTTACGTTACTGACGATCGGAACCCCGGGTTCGCGAAGCGGCAGTCGCTCCACGAGCGGCACCAGCCGCTCCGCAGCCGGGACCATCAGGCTCGTGTGAAATGGCGCGCTCACCGGAAGCAACACGGCGCGTCTGGCACCCGCCGCTTTGGCCAGGGCGATGCCCTCCTGGACCGCCGCCTCGTCGCCGGCGATGACCACCTGGCCGGGGCTGTTGAAGTTGGAAGGCTCGATGACCCCTTTCGAGCCTGCCTCGGCGCAGACGCGCGCCACGGCCTCGGCGTCCAGGCCCAGGACGGCGGCCATGGCCGTGCGCCGTCCCTGGGCGGCCTCCTGCATGAATTGCCCGCGGTGCCGCACCAGCGGGAGGGCGTCCTCCAACGCCAGGGCCTGGGCGGCGACGAGGGCCGAGTACTCGCCGAGACTCAACCCGGCGACAACGTCACCGTGATACCCGCGGCGCTGGAGAACCGCCAGCGCTGCGGCGCTGGTCGTCAGGATGGCAGGCTGGGTGATCTCGGTCCGGCGCAGCCGCTCATCCGGGCCCTCCCAGCACAGGGTAGACAGCGGCATCCCCAGGATCTCGTCGGCGCGCGCAAAGACCTCGCGGGCTTCGGGAAAGTGGCGGCCCAGCTCGCGGCCCATGCCCGCGTACTGCGCCCCCTGCCCGGGGAAGACGAAGGCGATCATCTCGTCCAGCGCAGCGCGGTCGACCCCCAGGTCAGGCCGCCGCCGAAGGCGACGAGGACCACGACGTCCCCGCGGCGGATCTGGCCGGCGCGCACGGCTTCGTACAGCGCCACCGGCACGGAGGCGGAAGAGGTGTTGCCGTAGCGCTCCACGTTGACGAAGAACTTCTCGCGGGGCTGGCCGAGCCGCCCCGCCGCCGCGTCGATGATCCGGATGTTGGCCTGGTGGGGGATGAACCAGTCCACATCCTCCAGCGTCAGCCCGGCGCGGTCCACGGCCTCCTGGATGGCACGGGGGATGAGGCGCACCGCGAACTTGAATACCTCGCGGCCGTTCATCCTGAGGTAGTGCTCCCCGCGCTCGATCGTGTCGAAGCTCGCGGGCAGGCGCGACCCTCCCGCCGGCAAGATGATCAATGGTCCTCCCGCCCCGTCGGCACCCAGGTGGAAGGACAGGAAGCCCTGCCCCGGCTCGCTGGGCCGCATCACGACGGCGCCCGCGGAGTCACCGAAAAGGACACAGGTGGCCCGATCCTTCCAGTTCGTGATCTTGGAGAGGGTTTCGGCTCCGACCACGAGCACGGTCTCGGCAAGGCCGCTGGCGATGTACCCGTGGCCGACGGCCGCGCCGTAGACCCAGCTGCTGCAGGCTGCGGAGAGGTCGAACGCGCCCGCGCGCCGTGCGCCCAGGCGGTCCTGCAGGACGCAGGCCGTGGCGGGGAAGAGCATGTCGGGCGTGGCTGTGCCGACGATGATCAGATCGAGATCGTCCGGACCCACCCCGGCATCGGCCATCGCCTCCTTCGCCGCTTCGAACGCCAGGTCAGAGCTCGCCTGGTCGTCCGCGGCGATGCGGCGTTCGCGGATGCCCGTCCGCGTCACGATCCACTCGTCGGTCGTCTCGACCAGGCGCTCCAGCTCCGCATTGGGCATGACCCGTGCCGGAACGTAGCGACCGATGCCGGCGATGGTGGACCCTCTGGCGGCTGTGCTCATGGTTGTGCGGTCACCCCAAGGTGCGGCATGCGGGATCGCAGCTGATCGACCAGTCGGTGCGACGCCGCCTCGGCGGCCACCCGGATCGCGTTGCGGATGGCCCGGGCGTTGCTGCTGCCGTGCGCGACCACGACCACGCCGTCGATGCCCAGCAACGGCGCCCCACCGTACTCCCGGTAGTCGATGCGGCGATACATGCGCCGGACGCGACCGGCCAGCGGCGTGAGGTAGAACAAGAGGAGCTTCCCGCGCAGCCCGGCGAGTTCACCTTTGACGATGTCGCGGATGGCCAGAGCCAGCCCCTGGCCGAACTTGATGGCGACGTTACCGACGAATCCGTCGCAGACGATGACGTCGGCAACACCGTTGAAGACGTCCCGCGCTTCGACGTTGCCCACGAAGTTGAGCGCGGCCTGCCGCAGGAGGTCGGTCGCGGCCAGGGTCAGTTCGCTCCCCTTCCCCTCCTCCACGCCGATGTTCAGAATGCCGACGCGAGGCGAGGCCACGCCCTGCACGGCACCGGCGTAGACCGACCCCATCAGGGCGAACTGCAACAGGTGGTGCGGCTTGCAGTCCACGTTGGCGCCGACGTCGAGGAGAATGGCGGGGCGTTCGGTCTTGGTGGGAAGGACGACGGCCAGCGCGGGGCGATCCACGCCGGGAATGCGCCCGAGCCCGAGCATCGCGGCCCCCATGGCCGCGCCGGTGTGGCCCGCGGTCATCACCGCATCGACCGCTCGTTCACGGAGGAGCTCGATCGCCACGACGACGCTGGCCCGCTTCTTTCGCCGCAGCGCCATCGCCGGCGGCTCGTGCATCTCGATGACCTCGGGCGCGTCCACCACCTCCAGCGGGGGCGCACCCCGATGGCGGGCCAGGACGTCGCGGACGCGCGCCTGCGGCCCGACGAGCAGGATCTCCACGCCAAGGTCGCGCGCGGCGGCAATCGCGCCGGCGACCACCGCCTCAGGTGCATAGTCCCCGCCCATTGCGTCGACTGCGATCCGCATGGCCGGAGCCGACTACTTCTCTTCCTCCGCCTTCTTGACCACTTCGCGGCCGGCGTAGTACCCGCAGTTCGCGCACACCCGGTGGGGACGCATCAACCGGTGACACTGCGGACACGCCACCAGCGTCACCGGACGCGCCTTCCAGTGCGCCCGGCGCGTCGCCCCGCTCTTTCGAGACCGGCGGTGTTTCTGGATGCCCATCCTAGCCTCCTCGCACCGATCCGTGATGCTCGCACAGCCCGTCGTTCCAGTTGGCGCCGCAGACCGGACACAAACCCTGGCAGTCCGGCCGGCACAGCGGGGCCATGGGCACCGCCAGCTGCAGGTGCTGGCGCACGACCTCGCTGACGTCCAGCTGATGGCCCGCGCCGATCCAGGAGACGAAGTCCTCCGGCCCCAACTCGCCCCCGCGGGGCGCGGGACCCTCTCCCACGGAGAACTCTTCGTCCAGATCGACGCGCAGGGTCTCGGCGAGACTCCCCAGGCACCGGCTGCAGGCCAGGGGCAGCTCGGCCTCGACGTGACCCCGGAGTCGCACACCGGCCGCGGCGCGGTCGAGCTGCACTCGTCCGCGCGCCTGCGCCTGCACGGCGCCCCCGTCGCTGTGCAGCGTCACGCGCTCCTCGAAGGGAACCCGAAGGGTCTCCCCCGGGGCCAGATCGCGGATCTCCACCAGCACGACGGGTCACCTGCCAGAACCAGACTGTTCATTATAGGCTGACGCCACCGCGTCTTTCAACAACTCGCGTCCCCGGCGGATGGCTTCGAGGACGCGCCTCACGCTCTCTTCCAGGTCGACGAGCACGCGCGCGGCATAGGCGTCGGCCCCCCGACGCACGGCGGCGGCTTCCTGTTCGGCCTGGGCGAGCACCTCTTCGCTGCGCCGCACCGCCTCGCGGGCCAGCGCGTGGTCGTCCGTCATCCGACGCGCCGTCGCCTGTGCCTCCAGCACGATCCGCCGTGCCTCGTCCTGCGCCGCCTGCAGCGTGCGCTCGGCCTCGCCGCGGATCCGTTCCGCCTCGCGCAGGTCGCCCGGAAGGGCCGCCCGGATCATCTGCACAACGCCGAGGACCTCGCGCTCGTCCACAATCTTCTGCTCCGTTCGCGGGACCACCGGGGCGCGCCGGACCAGGGCCTCCAGCCGGGCGAGTAGATCGAGGATCGCGTCGCGCATCGAACCGATCACGCGCGGTGGAATTTGGCACGCAGCCGTTCCTCGACGCCCTCCGGGACCAGCCCGGTGACCGAACCGCCCAGACGGCCGACCTCCCGGATCAAGGTCGAACTCAAGAAGTAGTACGGCGGCGAGGTCATGAAGAACACGGTGTCGATGTCCGGTGCCAGGCGGGCGTTCATCGCGGCCTGCTTCAGTTCGTATTCGAAATCCACCACGGCGCGCAGTCCTTTCACCAGCACTCCCGCTCCCCGCGCACGGGCGTACTGCACCGTCAGCCCGTCGAAGGCGTCCACCTCCACGTTGCGGAGGCGCGCCACGGCGCCGCGCAGCATCTCCAGCCGCTCCGCCGGCGTGAACAACCCCTCCTTCTCGGAGTTCCGCGCCACGGCCACGATGATCCGATCAAAGACCCGCGCGGCGCGTTCGATGACGTCCAGATGACCGAGATGCACCGGATCAAAACTCCCCGGGTAGATTCCCACCGTCATGCCGGCCCTCCCCGCTGGTCAGCGTAAAACCACAGCGCCGTCTCGCCGTAGCGCGCTTCCCGCAGCCGCGTGAACCCCGCCTCCTCGACCGGGCGATCGCGCCAGTGCCCCTCGGCAATGATCAGCCCGTCCGGGGCAAGCAGACGGGAGGCGGCGAGGGTGCGCAGCGTGCGCGGGATCCAGTTCTCTCCGTACGGCGGGTCCATGAAGATCAGGTCGAACGTCTCGCCGGTCCGGCCGAGCTCGTGCACGGCGGCGAGGACGTCCATCGCCCACACGTCCGCGCGATCCGCCCATCCTTCCTTGGCCACCTCCCGACGAATGCCCTCCACCAGGGCGGCGTCGCGCTCGATGAAGAGCACCCGGGCCGCGCCCCTGGCCAGCATGCCCAGCCCCAGGCCGCCCGAACCGGCGAAGAGGTCGAGGACGCGGCTGCCCTCGATCCGCGGCGCCAGGCTGTTCAGCAGCGCGTCGCGCACGCGAGCGGACGTCGGCCGCACGCGGGACCGCCTACGCCGCGCCCGCCGGCCCACCGCCTCAGCCCACCGCCGCCACGTCAGGCAGGACGAATCGCGCCCGGACTTCTTCGCGCGCCGCCTGCATCTGCGGATCGCGGAGCGCCGGATCGTCGGCCAGCACGCGCGCCGCCTCCTTCCGGGCCCGCTCCAGCAGCGGCAGGTCACGCACCAGGTCGGCGACGCGGAGATCGGGAAGCCCGTGCTGCCGCGTGCCGAGCAACTCTCCCGGGCCGCGGAGCTCGAGATCTCTCTGGGCGATCGCAAAGCCGTCGCGCGTCGCCTCCATCGCCGCCAGGCGCGCGCGGGCCTCCTCCGTCGCGGTCCCGGCCAGCAGCACGCAGTACGAGGTCTCAGCGCCGCGGCCGATGCGTCCACGCAGCTGGTGCAGCTGGGCCAGCCCGAACCGGTCCGCGTCCTCGATGATCATGATCGTAGCCTGCGGGACGTCGACGCCGACCTCGATCACGGAGGTCGCGACCAGGACCTTGAGCGCACCGCTCCGGAAGCGGGCCATGATCTGGCCCTTCTCCTCCGCGCGCATCCGGCCGTGCAGCAAGCCCAGGGGGATCCCGGCCAGCACATCGGCCTGCAGGCGCTCCGCCAGACGCACGGCGGCCTCTGCCTGGAGCTTCTCCGACTCCGCAACCAGCGGGCAAACCACGTAGGCCTGAGCGCCGTTCTGCACCTTCGTCCGCACCCAGCTGTACACTTCGGGGCGCTTCTCCGGCCCGCGTACGTACGTCTTGACCGCCCCCCGCCCCGGGGGCAATTCGTCGAGCACCGAGACGTCGAGGTCTCCGTAGAGCGTCATCATCAGCGTCCGTGGGATCGGCGTGGCGGTCATGACCAGCACGTCGGGATGAAACCCCTTGCGGCGCAGCCGGGCCCGCTGCATTACCCCGAACTTGTGCTGTTCGTCGACCACGACGAGGCCGAGGTGCTTGAAGGTGACGCCCGCCTCCAACAGCGCGTGCGTGCCGAGCACGACATCGATCCGTCCCTCGGCCAGACCCGCGCCGATCTCCTCCCGCTCCTGTCTGGCCACGCCCCCGGTCAGGAGGGCGACGGTCACGCCGAGCGGTTCCAGCAGCCCGCGGAGCGTCAGGAAATGCTGGTCGGCGAGGATCTCCGTCGGCGCCATGAGGGCCCCCTGGTGCCCGCTCCGCGCGGCCAGATACAGGGCGGCCGCGGCCAGGACGGTCTTGCCCGATCCCACGTCGCCCTGCAGGAGGCGGTTCATCGGCGTGCGGGCCCGCAGGTCGCGTACCATCTCCTCCATCACGCGCTGCTGCGCCGCAGTGAGGGCGAACGGCAGACCGGCGACGAACTCCCGGACGGCGTCGTCCCCCGCGGCGTAGCGGTAGCCTTTGTCGATCTGCGACAACGCCCGCCGGCGCATCAGGAGCCCGAGCTGAAGGACGAACAACTCGTCGAAGGCGAGGCGCGCGCGCGCCGCGGCGGCGTCTTCCAGCGTGGCCGGGAAGTGCAGGGCCCAGAGCGCGTCCGCCCGCGGCGGGAAGGTGTAGCGGCGGAGGACACCGGGCGGCAGGATCTCGGGGGCCGCCGCCGCGTGTGTCCCGAGGACCCGGTGAATGAGCGTGCGCAGCTGGCGCGGGCTGAGCCCCTCCGTCGCCGGGTGCACAGGGACGATGCGCTGCGTGTGCAGCGTGTCCTCCTCGCCTCCGGTGAGCACCTCGAACTCCTCGACGGTCATGACCAGCGCGCCGAAGCGCTCGACCTTCCCGTAGACAATGAGGCGTGTCCCGCGGCGGATGATCCGGCGGAGGTAGCGCTGGCCGAACCAGGTGCACTGGAGCACGCCGTCATCGTCGGCGATCGCCGCCTGGAACTGATACGTCCCGTACCGCTTCTCGCTGAGCGCCACCACCGTCCCCTGGGTGGATTGCTTCTGTCCCGGGATGAGCTGGTTGATCCTGGCCAGATGCCGGCGGTCCTCGTAGCGATGCGGACGGTGGTAGAGCAGGTCCTCAACGCTGGTGATGCCCAGCCGGGCGAGCTGGCCGGCGCGGGTCGGGCCCACGCCTTTGACATACTGGACGGGGAGATGCAGCGGGTCGGGTCGAGCGGGAGCAGAACGGAGGGCGGCTGCGGAGCGCGGGCGCGGTGTGGCCATCCGACGACACTGTTCTACGATCCGTATGGCTTTCCTTGCCCGGGGCCGTGTGCTACGATATCGAGGTCATGGCGCGACAGTGTGCAGTGTGCGGCAAGCGGGCGGCGGTGGGCCATTCGATCAGCCACTCCGGGGTGCGGACCAAGCGGCGGTTTCTCCCCAACCTCCAGCGCGTCCGGGTCGTCGTGGAGGGAACGCCGCGGCGTCTGCCCGTATGCACGACGTGTCTGAGGAGCGGCCGGGTGCGCCGCGCCGGCTAGGCCGCTAAGACGGCACCGCGATTGCCGCGATCTCCTCTTCCTCGAAGGTGTAGCGCTTTCCACAGAAGTTGCACCGGACCTCGATCCGCCCCTGTTCGCGGACGATGTCGTGCAGCTCATCCTCCCCCAGGCTGGCCAGGACCGCGCGCACTTTCCCGGTGGTGCATCCGCACCGGAACCGCATGGGGGCGCGTTCCACCACCCGGCTCTGCACCTCGCCGAGGGCGATCTGGACCATCTCCTCCGGCGTCCGCCCGCCGCTGATCATCGCCGTCACCGCAGGCAGCACCCGGGCGCGCCGCTCGAGATAGTCGATGACGTGCACGGCCGCGCCGGGCAGAACCTGCACGATCAGCCCTCCCGCGGCCAGCACCCGCCCGTCGGGAGAAACCAGCACCCCGAGGGCGACCAGGGACGGGATCTGGTGCGAGGTTACCAGATAGGAGGCGAGATCTTCTCCGATCTCGCCTGAGACCAGGGGCACGCTGCCGTGGTAGGGATAGCGCAGCCCCAGGTCCAGCGTAACGTGGAGGGTGCCCCGGCCGACCGCTCCGCCCACGTCCAGCTTCCCGGACGGCGTCAGGGGCAGATGGACGTCGGGGTTGGCGACGTATCCACGCACTCCGCCCCGGCTGTCGCTCATCGCAAGCGCGCCGCCGAGCGGCCCATCCCCCAGAACGCGCACCATCACGGTCTGCCCCTGCTTGAGGATCGTTCCGAGCAGTCCCGCCGCCGTCAGCGTGCGGCCGAGCGCCGCCGTCGCCGTAGGCGTGGTGGCGTGTCGCACCCGGGCTTGCTCCACCGTCCGGGTGCTCACCGCGGCCATCGCCCTGATCGTGCCGTCCTCGGTGACGCTTCTGATCCAGTAATCTTGCACGGGCTACATTATACATGCCCTCGGGGAAGCGGATCGGAAGTGGCGAGGGCGCGCGACCGGCGGCGAGTGACAACGACGAGGAGATTCCCACGGCGCATCCTCACCACGGGATGCGCCGTGATCATCTCATTGCTGATTCCGAGCGTACTGCCTTCCCGGAGGACGGCCCCGCGGAGCGGATACTTCAGGCCGTGGGTCGTCACCCCGGTCACGCGCGAGGACAGCGGGAGCAGAGAGACGACATCACCGGGCCGGCCACGGATGCGAGTGCGCGGCGCCGCCAGGAAGGCTTCCACCTCTCCGTCCACGATCCGCAGCCGCACGCCGCGGGTCCGCGCCCGCAGCAGCAGCGCCACGTTCGCCAGGAGGTGATCGAGGCGGCCGCCCAGGGCGCCGTAGAGCTCGACCTCCGCCACCCGGGCCTGCACGGCGTAGTCGAGGGCCAGCTCGGTGTCCGTCTTGTCCTTCTCCGCCGGGTGGACGACGATGGTGGCGCCGGCGGACCCGGCCCACGCGACCAGCCGGTCAGAGGCGGAGTCGAAGTCGCCGATGGCGACCGCGGGACGCAGCGCCAGCCGTCGGGCCGTCCGCAGACCGCCGTCGGCGCAGATCAGGAGTCCCGCTGTGCCCAGGCGTTCCCGCAGGCCGGGCGCCGGGCGCAGGCGCCCGCCGGCCAGGATCGCCGCCCGCTTCAACTGCGGTTCACGCCGGCTGGACGGGACGCACGCGCGCCATCGCCCGGACCACCAGCAGCGTCAGGATCACGCTGATCACGGTCTCAGGCAGCATGTAGCTGCCATTGTACACCGCCGAGTACACCGCCGGTGAGGTCCCCTCGGGCGCGTACGAGGCGAAGAACACGATCCCTGAGACGAAGTGCGCCAGGAACCGTCCTACCCCGCCCAGCACGATGCCCACCGCCGGGCTGCGCTGGACGAAGCCGGCGACGCCCAGCAGGCCGAAGGCCACCGGGTAGTCCAGGAGCACCTGTACGGGGTGCACGAAGAACGGCTCGAGGATGTAGTTCACGACGCCGGCCAGCACCCCCGCCAGCACGCCCGCCTTCCCGCCCCAGCGCAGGGCGATGTAGAAGATCGGCACAAGGCTCCCCGCGGTGATCGACCCGCCCTGGGGCAGCTTGTAGACGCGCACGTTGCTCAGCACCGCCACGAGGGCGACGGCGATCCCGATCTCCACCAGCCGCTGCAACTCCCGTCTGTGCATCCAGGCGCCTCCTCTCAGCGTGACAACAACGAACCGCCGGCCCGCATCCAGACCGGCGGTCGACATCACCGCGTCCCCACGCCAGTATTACCTGGATCGGGTGCGAAGGGTCTGCGACGCATCGGTCGCACTCTCAGCCCGGCTGCCCGAGCTCCCCTGTGGTGCCGTTATGGAATTCTCAGGACGATTCTACTCCCCGGTGGCCGCGCTGTCTATGACCCGGCCAGGACGCGCCAGAGTTCGTCAGACTCCGGCGCCTGCAGGGTCATCCGCCGCCCGTCGCGTACCACCACCCGCTCCTGGGGCGTCATCATCCCGATCTCCGCCGCCGGAACACCCGCCTCACGAAGCGCCGCCAGGGTGCGCTCCGGGGCGCGGGTCGCGATGAGCATCGCGCCGCTGCTGATGAGGCGCAACGGGTCGAGGTCGAGGGCACGGCAAATGACCTGGGTCTCTGGAGCGACGGGGATGGCGTCCGCGCGGACCTCGATGCCGGCCCCGGCCGCCTCGGCCAGTTCCCACGCGCCGCCGAGCACTCCGCCTTCAGTCACGTCATGCATGGCGATTGCGCCGGCTTTCGCCGCCGCCATGCCTTCCGGCACAACGCTGATCTTCTCCAGGAAGCGCCGTGCGCGCGCCAGGGTGTCTTCGTCCACCCGCCCGCGCAGCCGATCTGCCAGATCCATGGCCAGGATGGCGGTGCCTTCCACGCCGGCGGTCTTGGTCAGCAGGACATGGTCCCCGGGTCGCGCGCCGGCCGCCGAGATGACCGCCCCCTTGCGGGTCCGTCCCAGGGCGGTCGCCACGGCGATGGTCCGGTCGATGCCCGGGGTCACCTCGCTGTGGCCGCCCGCGATCTCCACGCCGAGATCCCTCGCGGCCTCCCCCGCCTCACGCACGATTCGTTCCAGTTCTTCCTCGGTCGTCCCTTCGCGCAGCAGGAGCGTCAGCAGCAGCGCCACCGGTTCCGCGCCGCTGGTCGCGAGATCGTTGCAGGAGACATGAACCGCGTAACGACCGAGGTGTGCGGCCGCCCCGGTGACGGGATCGGTGGTCAGGACGGCGACCCACTCCCCGAAATCCACAACGGCGCAGTCTTCGCCGAGGTGGGCGTGCACGAGCACGTCCGGACGCCTCCCCAGGTAGGGGTAGACGACCTGCTCGAGGACCCGGCTGGGGACCTTTCCCGGTCTCACGAGGCGAGGCGCTGGGGCGCCAGTCCCCGCAGCCGTGGTGCCACCAGGACCGCGACGATCACGCCAGAGATGACCTGGACCGCGTTGAACGGCACCTCCGTGAGCGCGGCACCGATCGCGGCCGCCGGCGTCGGAGCGATGCCCAGCCGCTGCGCAAAGACCACCTCCACGGTGAAGTAGCCGGCGATCATCCACGCGCCGCCCACCAGCGTCGCCGCGAGCCGGGCCGCTGGAGTCCGCCCGGCCAGCCATCCGACCAGGAGACCCTCGATCCCCTTGACGATCAGGGTGAACAGGGCGAACTGCGGGGCCGCCACCAGGTCGGCGAGTCCGGCGCCCACACCTCCGGCCAGGGCTCCGACCAGCGGCCCAAAGACGATCGCCGCGATGTAGATCACGACCTCACCGAGGTTGAAGTAGCCCTTCGTCGCCGGAATGGGAATCACCGTATACCGGGTCACGACGAAGGTCAGAGCGATGAAGATCGCCGCCGCCGCTACATCCCGTGCCTTCATCTCGATCCCCTCCCTGGTATCTGCGGGGACAAAAGGAAAAGACGCCCGAACCCGGGCGTCCTAGGGGCGCTCAGCTCGCCCTCCCCGCCGTCTTCACCTCATACGGACTCTACCGTCGACCCCGGAATTCCACCGGGCCACGGGCCTGGCCTCCCAGGCCCTCACGGGCTGTCACCGCCGATCGGGAATTGGTCCGCTCCGCGGACCTCACCCTGCCCCAGAAGACTACGGGTCTTCGTGCTGCCCCTCATCCTATGGAATGCAGCCGGTCCTGTCAATCCTTCTGAGAGGAGCGCCGGGACTCGTCGGGTCAAAGCTCCCCACCCCCGGCCTATCTTCTGGGTGAGCAGGATGGAAGCGTTCCTCCGCCAACATCGCATCAATCTACGGCCCTTCATCGAGGTGTGAGATGCCCCCGGAGACC
>Ga0209172_10001900_pt1 | contig 40513 bp, 34 predicted proteins | sample LarsenN4metaG_FD_184113 | JGI IMG/M metagenome (GOLD analysis project Ga0209172, IMG submission 184113) | Hot spring sediment bacterial and archeal communities from British Columbia, Canada, to study Microbial Dark Matter (Phase II) - Larsen... ... | reverse complement strand
ACTCCATGGCCTGCGCCGGGGAGACGAAACGCTATGGCCTGCGCGGCGGGAGGCGAAACTCCATGGCCTGCGCCGGGGAGACGAAACGCTATGGCCTGCGCGGCGGGAGGCGAAACTCCATGGCCTGCGCGGCGGGAGGCGAAACGCCATGGCCTGAACCGTCATTCCGGCGAACGCCGGAATCCAGGCTTGGAACCCGGCATAACCGGAGAAAAGAAGCGCTATGTCGCCGGAAACGCGGCGACGATGTCCCGCGCGACGTCACTGCTGTTTTCGAGATCCGCAACGACGCGCGCGAGGCGATCGCTCTCCTCGCGCGTCGCACCGAGCCCGAACTCGAGGCACGAGCGGAATTTATCGTTGAGCTCGCCTTCAGTCATCGGCGCCTGGGGACTGCCCTTGATCGTGTCGGTATAGCGCTCGATGCGCGTGCCGTCGCGCAGCGTGAGCTTCACGCGCGCGGGCTCGATGGCGGTGGGGTCGATCTCGGGATCGGAAACGACGGTGATGCGGGCCGCGAGCGCCGCGATGGCGGGATCGGTGATCGCGGGCTTCTGGTAGGTGCGCAGGTCGACGCGGCCGTCGGCGAGCGCGCGGGCGAAGCTGTACGAGATGTTGAACTGCGCGTGCACCACCGAATCGCGCGCCGGATCGTACGGCTCACCCACCGTGAGCCAGTTCGTGTTGCCGAGCCCGATCTCGATCGCCTGCACCGTCCCGGGACGTATTCCCTCCTCGTGAAGTTCGATGCCGATCCCGATCGCGGTGTGATTGCAGCGGCAGCAGGGATAGGGCTTGAAGCTGTACTCCGGGATGCGCCAGCTTACACCCAGCCCATCGAACAGCAGCTCGGGCTTCACCTCGTCGCGTTCGTAGAGCGCAAAGAGGCCGGCATTGCCTTCGAGCGTGCGCCGCGTCCCGGTAAGTCCGTCGGCTGCGAGAAAAGCGCCGAGCACGGCAGCGCGCGCGGCGAAACCGGCGCCGAGGCGCTTCGACAGCACGCCGTCGCGCATGCTCTGCGCCGAGCCGCTCGCCTGGTGGAAGGCGAGGCCGAGCGCGTGATTGAGCTTCTCGCGATCGAGCTCGAGGAGCCGGCCCGCGCCCAGCGCCGCGCTCAGCGTGCCGAAGATCATCGTCGGATGCCAGCCCTTGCCGAGGCTGTTGTAGCAGGCAAGCCCCAGCCGCGCGTGCAGCTCCGCGCTCACCGCGTACGCCAGCAGGAAGTCCCGCCCGCAGACCGGGCCTGCGTCCTCCGCGGTGGCGAGCAGCACGGGCAGCGTGACGCAGTTGGTATGCACGCGCGCCGGGTCGTGCTGGTCGTCGAAGTCGAGCGCGTGGCACGCGGCGCCGTTCGCGAGCGCGGCGGTGGGCGGCGAGTAGCGGCGTTTGCCGATGAGCCCCGTCGCCGAGCCCGAGGCTTCCCAGCGTGCGAGCCGGGCGTTGAGCTCGGTGACGCCGGGCGCGTGCGCGGCTCCACCGATGACCGCGAGCGCATCGAGGATGAGCCGCTTCACCGTCCCGACCACCGCTGCCGGCAGATCTTCATAGCGCAAGGTCGAGATGGACCGGGCGAGGCGCAGGCTCGCGCCTTCGCTCAGAAAATCCTGTGCCGCTTTCAATGGAAGCACGGTTGCCATATGCACCTCTCCGTCATCTCTTGCGCATCTCGATCACGACTTTGCCGAGTACCCTCCGGTCGCGCACGGCGGCGAGCGCCTCGCGATACGCCTCCAGCGGAAACGTCGCCATGACGTGCGGCTTTACCTTGCCCTCTTCATGGAGGGCGAACAGTGCCTGCTGGATCCGCTGCACCTTCGCGGGCTCGCGGTCGCGATAGTCGCTCGCCTGCAGCCCGATCAGCGCGATGTTCTTGACCAGCAGGTAGCCCGCTCTGACTTCGGGAATGCGGCCGCCGGCAAAGCCCACGATCACGAGCCGCCCGCACCAGGCGAGCGCGCGCAGGCTCGCGTCGAACACGTCGCCGCCGACCGAATCGACGACGAGATCGACGCCACGCTCGCCGGTCGCTGCATATACTTGCTGGCGGAGATTGTCGCGCAGGTCGGGGACTTCCGTACATATCACGTGGTGCGCGCCGTGCTCGCGCGCGAGTGCGGCCTTCTCTTCGCTTCCCACCGCGGCGATCACCGTCGCGCCGAGCGCGCGCGCGAGCTGAACCGTCGCCAACCCGACGCCGCCCGCCGCGCCGGAGACGAGGACGACTTCGCCGCGCTTCAGCATGCCCCGCTCGACGAGCGCGAGATGCGCAGTGAGGTACACCAGTCCCATCGCCGCGCCTTCGGCGTAGCTCATGGCCTCGGGCATGAGGTGGCAATTGACCGCAGGCACCACCGCCTTCTCCGCATAGGCGCCGTACTCGATCTGCGCCATCACGCGGTCGCCGGCTCTCAAGCCGGTCACGTTTGCCCCGACGCGCGCCACGGTTCCGGCGAGATCCTTTCCCGGCACGAACGGCCGCGGCGGCAGTTTCTGGTAAGTTCCGCCGATCACGAGCAGGTCGGGGAAATTGACGCTCGCCGCGTGCACCTCGACCAGCACTTCGTCCGGCGCTGGCTCGGGATCGGGAAACGACTGGAGCCTGAGATTCTCGAGCGGTCCGTGCTCGTGTACCACCAGCGCGCGCATGTCAGTGAAAGCAGCCTCTTTTCCAAGCCTCAACCGAGCAGATCATTCGCTTCTCCCAGCGGCGGATAGCCGGCACTGCGTGCAGCGGAACGGAACACGTCCGCGATCGGCACCGGCAGCGCGGCGATTTCGCGTCCCTCGGCTGTGATCCTGCGCTCGAGCAGGCGACGCGCGAGAACCTGCGGATCGGCGAGCGCGTCCCTGAGCGACGCGACCACGCTGCAGCAGACGTCCTTCCCGGAAAAGATCGCGCGCCACTCGTCGCCGCTGCGGCTTCGGATGCGCTCGGCGACCGCCGCGCGCGTCGCCTGCGGATCGCGCGCATCGTCGCGCAGCGCTGCCGGAAGGCCGATGGCGTCGCAGAAGTTCTGCCAGAACTTCGCTTCGAGCGGCGCCGCCGCGACGTAGCGATCGTCGCGCGCGCGGTAGATCTGGTAGCGCGGGCTGCCGCCCGTCACGAGCGCGCGGCCGGGCTCGGGCCAGCGATCCGCCGCGAGACCGTCGCCGAGGGCCCAGTACATGAAGGTAAAGAGGTTGTCGGTCATCGCAACATCGAGTTTCGTGCCGCGGCCTGTCAGATCGCGCGCGCGCAGCGCGAGGAGAATGTTGATCACCGCGGGGTAGGTGCCGCCGCCGATGTCGGCGACGAGCGCAGGCGGGAGCACGGGCGCGCCGTCCGCGCCGGCCGAGAGCGCGAGCATGCCCATTTCGGCGATGTAGTTGAGATCGTGTGCCGCAGTCTGCGCGCGCGGGCCGCTCTGGCCGTAACCCGTGATCGAGCAGTAGACGATGCGGGGGTTGAGCGCTGCGACATCGGCGTAACCCAGGCCGAGGCGATCCATGACGCCGGGACGGAACTGCTCGACGATCACGTCCGTCTGCGCGATGAGCGGCTTCATGCGCGACACGGCGTCCCGCGACTTGAGGTCGATCGCGATCGAGCGCTTGCTGCGGTTCAGAAGCGCGAAGTTGACGCTGTCGCCGCCGAATTTCGGCGTGTAGCTCCGCATCTCGTCGCCCGTGCCCGGCCGCTCGATCTTGATCACTTCGGCGCCCGCCTCGGCGAGCAGGAGTGTCGCGAGCGGTCCCGGCAGCAGGGTGCTGAAATCGAGTACGCGGACGCCGGCGAGGGGTTGCATCTCTTGTTATTTCCCGCGTTGTTGCGCGACGCGCGCGCGGCGCGCCGGCGCATAAGCGGAGTCGCCGAGCGCTTCATACAGCGCCTGCGTGACATCGCAGTGTGCGGCAAGTCCCGTGCGCTCGAGCAGGCTGATCGGTCCCTCCGGATAACCGAGACCGAGCTTCAACGTCGTGTCGAGATCGGCGGCGCTCGCGAGGCCCTCGTCGAGCCGTCGCAGCGCGGCGTTGTAGTACGGGCGCACCAGGCGATCGACGATGCGGCCGGGAAAATCACCGCAGACGGCGACCTTGAGCCCATGCGCTTCGAAGAGCGCACGTGCTGCTGCGATCGCGGTTTCCGGCGTGCGGGGCTGGCGCACGACCTCGACGAGGTCGGTGGGTGAGGCCGTGCCGAGGCGAAAGCGCGCGAAGCCGAGAACGTTCGAGCCCTCCTCGCCGCGCGCTTCCCCGGTGTGAATGCCGAGGCACTCGGTGCCGAGCTCGATCAGGATCGCCGCGTAGCGTTCGCGTTCCTTGAGAGACTGCAACGCCGCGCCGGCATGCGCGCCGATGACGAGGCACACGTCGCTGCGGTCGGTCGTGGCGGTGAGCAGCGGATGCGGCTCGGGAAAGGAACGGCTGCCGCCGGTGTCGATCAGTTCGTGCGCCACGTCATCCTCCGAACATTGCGCTGCCCGAGTACGGGTAGAAGCCCGCACCGGTCTTTCGCCCCAGCCGTCCCGCGGCGATCATGCGCTTCACCAGCGGCGGCACCGCGGCGCGCGGCTCGTGGGTCGCGGCGTAGAGCGCCTCCGCGACGAGCAGATGCGTATCGAGCCCGACCAGATCGAGGAGTTCCAGCGGCCCCATGGGATAGCCGAGCCCCGTCTTGATCGCGCGGTCGATGTCCGCGGGCTCGGCCACGCCGGCTTCGACCAGCCGGATGGCGTCGTTGTTGAACGGGATGAGAAAGTAATTGAGGATGAATCCCGGATTGTCCTTCGTTTTCACGGGCACCTGGCCCATCGCCTGGCAGAACTGCCATGCCGTCTCGAACGTCTCCGCGCTCGTTCTCAGGCCCGGCGACATCTCAACGAGCTTCATCAGCTGCGCGGGCAGGCAGAAATGCATGCCGACGCAACGCTCGTCGCGCCCCGAGCCCGCTGCGATCTCGGTGATCGACAGCGTGGAAGTATTCGACGCGAAAATGGTGTGCGGCGGGCACACGCGGTTCAACTCCGCGAGCAGCGCGTGCTTGACTTTCAAGTCCTCGAACACCGCCTCGATCACGATATCGCAGGCGGCGAGCGCCTCGATATCGGTCGTACCGCTGAGGCCGGCGAGGACGCTGTCCACCTGCTGGCGCGTGAGTTTTCCGCGCTCGACGGACTTCGCGAAGAAGCCTTCCGTTTGCTTGCGCGCGCGAGAGAGGGCATCGGCTTTCGTGTCGTAGACGAGCGTCCGGAATCCGGCGCGCGCGGCGACGATGGCGATGCCGGCGCCCATCGTGCCGCTGCCGGCGACGCCGACGGTTTTGATCGAGGTCATGGGGCCCCCACCCTGGCCCTCCCCCATGAATGGGGGAGGGAATCGTTGCGTTTCTCCCGTGAATGGGGGAGAGGATGGCCGCCTCTCCACGATGATCGCGGTGAGGAATCATGGCGTGTGCGTGTGATATGGAACACGGTCACTTCCTGATGAAGCTGCGGCCGATGAACTGGCGATGGATCTGGTTCGTGCCTTCCCAGATCTGCGTGATCTTGGCATCGCGCATCAGCCGCTCGACGCGATAGTCCTTGCAGTAACCATAGCCGCCGTGGAGCTGCACCGCCTCGGTCGTGATGCGCATCGCGAGATCGGACGCGCGCAGCTTCAGCATCGACGCTTCTACGCCGAAGTCGCTCGCGCCGCCGTCCACCAGCCGCGCGACGTGCCACAGCCACGCCTCGCATTGCGCGAGCTCCGTCGCGAGATCCGCGAGCAGGAACTGGATGCCCTGGAATTCGACGATGCGGCGTCCCGACTGGCGCCGCTCGTTGATATAGGCGACGGCGTCCTCGAAGGCTGCGCGTGCGATCCCGAGCGCGTGCGCGGCGACGCTCGGACGCGAGCGATTCAGCGACGCGAGCAGGATTTTGAGCCCGTCGCCCGGGGCGCCGAGGAGGTTGGCGCGCGGCACGCGGCAACTCTCGAAGGCGAGCGCCGCGGTGCTGGAGGCGCGCAACCCCATTTTGTCCTCTTCGCGCACGATCCGCAGCCCGGGCGTGCCTTTCTCGACCACCAGCACCGAAATCGCCTTGCGGCCGTCTTCGATTCCGCTCCACTTGCCAAAGAGGAGATAGAGATCGGCGAACGCGCCGTTGGTGATGAAGGTTTTCGTGCCGTCGACGACGACGTGGTCGCCATCGGCGCGAAACATGGTCTTCATCCCGGTTGCGTCCGAGCCCGCGGTCGGCTCAGTGATGGTGAGCGCCGCGAGCCCGCCCTTCAGCATCACCGGCAGCAGGCGCGTCTTCTGCTCTTCGGTGCCGAAATCGAGGAGCGGGCGCGTCGCGTGGAAGTTGGTCGCCCAGATGACGCCGGTCGAGGCGCAGGCCCTGGAAATCTCGCGCACGCATTCGAGGTATGCCGCGTAGGAGAGCGGCGCGCCGCCGTAGGGCTCGGGGATGAACATCGCGTTCAGCCCGAGCGCGTTGATCGCGCGCACGTTGTCCCATGGAAACGCGCCGCTGCGGTCGTGCTCCGCTGCGCGCGGCGCGATCTGGTCGCGGGCGAGCGCGCGGACGCTGTCGATCAGCATGCGCTCCTCGGCGCTGAAGGCGACGCTCGCGTCGAGCCGCTCGAATACGTTCACGCGATCACCCCGTCGCCTGCGGCGCCACCCCTCCTTATGAAGGAGGGTAGACGTTCTTCCCCTCCTCCGATGAGGAGGGGTGTCAACTGAGTTGACGGGGTGGTGGACACATTCATCTCAATGGGCGATGCCTTGTGCGCCGTCGATGTAGATCGTCTCTCCGGTGAGAAACGGCATGTCTTCGCTGAAGAGCGCCGCGACCAGCCGCGCGACATCGGAGGTCGTGCCCGACTTCCCGCCCGGGATGCGCTTTGCGAGGAATTCGCGCAGCGGCCCCTGCGTCAGCGCCTCGCGATTGAGATCGGTCTCGATGTATCCGGGCGCGACGTCGATCACGCGGATGCCCTTCGATGCCCACTCCACCGCGAGGCAGCGCGTCATCGCGCCGACCGCCGCCTTGGAGGCGCAGTAGGCGAGATTGCGCTTGACCCCGATGCGGTCGTAGAACGACCCGATGTTGACGATGAGGCCGCCGCCCGCCTTGACGAGGTGCGGATAGATCTCGCGGCACGTCGTGAAGACGGCGGTCGCGTTGGTCGCCATCACTTTCTCGTAGGTCTCCGTCGCCAGCGTATGGCTTGGTCCGTCGAGATGGATGCCCGCGTTGTTGACGAGCCCGTGTATGGCGCCGGTTTCGAGTGCAACCTCGGCGAGCGCCTTGCGCACGCTCGTCTCGTCGGTCACGTCGCATGCCCGGTTCACGAAGTTGAGCGCCGCGCCCTCGGGCACGTCCGACCTTTCGGGGCCCACACCCTTGCGCGTGAGGCACGCGACGGTGAAGCTGCGGCGTGCGAGCTCGATCGCGATGGCGGCCCCGATGCCCCGGCTCGCGCCCGTAACCGCGATCACCTTGGCGTTCGCCGTCATTTACCGATCCTCGAAGCGCGCCTTGCGCTTTTCCATGAACGCGTTCATCCCTTCTACGGAATCGCGCGTCTGGAACGCGAGCGTCGAGAGATCCGCCTCGATGCGCAGTCCCTCGCTCAAGGGTGTAGCGAGCGCCCGCTGTACCGCTTCGCGCGCGAAGCCGAGGACGGGCAGGCTGTGGCAGGTGAACTCTCGTGCGTAAGCCATGCCCTGTGCGACGGGATCGCCTTCGACGAGGCGATTGACCAGCCCGATGCGCAGCGCCTCTTCGGCATCCACCGTGCGGCCGGTCATGATCATCTCCAGCGCGCGCGCCTCGCCGACTACGCGCGGGAGGCGCTGCGTGCCGCCGTAGCCAGGAATCAAGCCGAGCTTGATTTCGGGCAGCCCCATCTTCGCGTTGCGCGTGGCGATGCGCGTCGTGCACGCGAGCGCAAGCTCGAGCCCGCCGCCGAACGCGTAGCCGTTGACGATGGCGACGGACGGCATGGGCAACCGGTCGAGCCGGGCGAACGTCCACTGTCCCAGTTCGGTGCCCTGCTTGTGCGGGATCAGCGTGCGGCCGGCGAGCTCCTTGATGTCGGCGCCTGCGCAGAACGCCTTCGGTCCCGCGCCGGTAATGAGCAGCGCGCGCGCGTCACTCGCCGCCACCCGGTCGAAGAGCTGTCCCAGCTCGCGGATGAGCGAAAAGGAGAGCGCGTTGAGCGCTTCCGGCCGGTTCAGCGTGACGACGGCGAACTCTTCGATGCGTTTCAGCTCGATCGACATGATGCGTCCTTGATATTCATCGGTTGTGCTCCACGGCGTTCGTCCAGCGCACCGGCGCGGGCGCGATCCGGCCCGCGCGCGTCCATTCGATGAGCTCGCGCTTCAGGATCTTGCCGCTCGCGGTAAGCGGAAAAGCGTCGAGCGCGATGAAGTACTCCGGCATGTCGAACCTGGAAAGGCCCGCCGCGTGCAGGTGCGCAAGCAGCATTTCCGGGTCGATCCGCGTGCCGTCGCGGGCGATGATCGCAAGGCACACGCGCTCGCCCAGGCGCTCGTCGGGCACGGGATACGCCGCCGCCTTGAGCACCGCGGGGTGCGTCAGCGCGAGGTTCTCGATGCGTGCGGGATGGATGTTGTAGCCGCCGCGGATGATGAGATCCTTCTTGCGGCCGACGATCTGCAGGTTGCCGCGGTCATCGAAGCGGCCCAGGTCGCCGCTCATGAACCAGCCGCTCGCGTTGAACGACGCTTCGGTCGCGGTCTGGTTGTCGAAATAGCCGAGCATGAGGAGCGCGCCGCGCGTGCCGATCTCGCCGATCTCTCCCGGCGCTGCTTCGCGATCGGGATTCCCGGGATCCCAAAGGCGCGTTTCATAGCCGTGGCATGCCTTGCCGCAGGTCGTCGTGATGACTTCGACGTCGTCGTCGGGCAGCGTGTACTGGTGGGAGCCGTTCTCGGTCATGCCGTAGATGTTCTGGGGCGTGATCCCCATGTCGAGAAACGCGCGCGCGGTCTCCGGCGGGATGACCGATCCGGCCATGTAGAAGATGTTCACCTTTCCGAGCGCCTTCATCCCGCGCCGCTTGAGATCGGCGAGGATGTCGATGGCGTGCGTCGGAACGCCCATGACATAGGTCGCGCCGCTCTCGATGATCCAGTCGAGCGGCTTCTTTCCCGGCGCGAGATCGTTCAGCACCAATTCGCAGCCGGCAACGAGCGCCTGCTCGATCGCGACCGTTGCGATATGGTGCGAGAGCGGGCTATGGCTGTAGAGCACGGTGCGCGCGTCGTGATGCCAGTCGCGCACCATGGCACGCCCGTTCGCAAGGAGCGTGTTGTCGGAATGCATGACGCCTTTGGGCTGACCGGTGGTGCCGGAGGTGAACGCGAGATAGACGATCTTGTCGGAATTCGCATCGACTTCAGGCAGCGCCGCTGAAGCGGCGCGCGTATCGGGCTCGGGGAAACGCGCACATTCGGTGCTCGATGCTGACTGCGCGCCCGGCGGATCGAGCCGCCATACCCGTCGCATGGACCTGATTTCGCGTGCCGCGGCGAATACGTCGGCCCCGCGCGCGTCGGCGCCATAGCCGGACTGTGCGAAGAAGGCCGCGGCCTGGACGCGCTCCATCAAGTGGATCACTTCAGGCGTCGTGTAGTTCTGGTGTAGCGACGGGTTGCAGACGTAGCCGTTGCGCGAGCAGGCGAGGAGGATTACCACGCATTCCACGCGGTTGGGCAGCCACACCGACACCCGCTGTCCACGCCTCAAGCCTGCCGCGTGAAGCTCCGCCGCGAGCGCATCGGTCCATTGGAGCAACTGGGACCACGCGAGCCGCCGGCGGCTGTCGCGCAGGCACCATGCCGCCGGGCGCTCGCGCGCGTGACGGGCGGCGAGCGAGTAGAGCGTGTCCTCGCGCCAGAAACCGGCTTCGTAATAGCGCCGCGCCGTCTGCGGGTCGTGCAGCGTCAGTATCGTGCTCACATCCGTGGTCTTTTTTGGGGGCTTTCGTTCCCGCTTTTCCTTGGGCCTTCGCTCCCGCCTCTATTTTCCGAACTTGTCGGGGTCGGGCTTGCGCTTCTCGCGAAACGCCGCGCCGAGCTCCTTCGATTCTTCCGTATCCAGGTAGAGCCGCAGCAGAAGATCGTGCGAGACGCGTGCGAGTCCCGACACGCCGCCGTGGCGCGCAGTGAACGCGGCCTTGAGCGAAGCGAGCGCGAACGCCCCGCGCTCTGCCACCTCGAGCGCCATCGCGCGTGTTTCCTCGAGCAGGCGGTCGTCGGGCACGACCTTGTTGATGAGGCCGATCTCGAGCGCTTCGCGCGCCGTGAGGCGCGGATTCGTGAACCACAGCTCCTTCGCCTTTTTCTTGCCGACGAGGTCCTCGAGGTACCACGTGCCGTAGCCGGCGTCGAAGCTGCCCATCATCGGCCCGACCTGGCGGAAGATCGCGCTTTCCTTCGCGATCGTGAGATCGCACATCACCTGCAGCACCTGCCCGCCGCCGACGGCGTAGCCGTTCACCGCCGCGATCACCGGCTTCTGCAGCCGTTCGATGCTCTCGTAGATCTCGAGCGTGGGCAGCATGCCGGCGTAGAGCGTGGTGTCCTCCATCTCCTCCTTGCGCCCGCCGATGCAGAAGAAGCGGTCGCCCGCGCCGGTGATGACGAGCACGCGCGTGCGCGTCTCGCGGCGGATCGCGTTGATGCAGTCGCGGATCTCGTGGCACATCGTCGGCGTGAACATGTTTCCGTCATGCGGACGGTTGAGCGTGAGCCAGCCGACCGGCCCCTCTTCGCGGTAGAGTATCGTCTCGTAGTTCATGTGCGCGGCGCTTCCCACCTCATTGCTTCCATACCGTGGACATCGGACGGAGGAACACGACGCGGGAGTGCGCGGTCTTTGACGGAGAAAATGTGAGGCTCTTATACTACCCCAGTCATTCCACAATTGCAGTCGCCCCGCGCGCGCACCGATCGGAGCCACATGAAACCCCCTGAAGCGCGGAATCGCCGCATCGGACTGCTCGTGCCTTCGTCGAACACCACGGTCGAGCCCGAGTTCTATCGCGCGCTGCCGCCGCACATCACGCTGCACGTCGCGCGGCTGCATCTCACGCAGATCACGCCCGAGTCCATCCTCGGGATGGTCGCCGACCTGGAGGCCCAGAGCCGCGCGCTCGCCTCGGCGGACGTCGACGCGATCGTGCTCGGTGCAACGGCCCCGAGTTTCCTGAAGGGGCTCGGCTACGACCGGGAGATCGCGCAGCGCATCGAGGCGGCGAGCGGCAAGCGGGCGACCACCACTTCCACCGCGCTGATCGAGGCGATCCGCCATCTCGGTCTCGAGCGCGTGGTTCTGGGATCCGCGTACGACGCCAGGGTGAACGGCATCGCGCGCGCGTTTCTCGAGGCGAACGGCGTCACCGTGCTCGATGCGCAAGGGCTGGGCCTCGTGGACAATCTCGAAGTCGGCCGCCTCGACGAGCGCACCGCCTACGACCTCGCGCGCCGCGTGGATCGGCCGGATGCTCAAGGCGTCGTGCTCTCCTGCACCAACTGGCGGACCCTGGGTGTGATCGAGCGGCTCGAGCGCGAGCTGCGGAAGCCGGTCATTTCGACCACGCAGGTGAGCATCTGGGCTGCGCTGCGGATGCTCGGCGAAACCGGGGGCATGCCCGGGTACGGTTGCCTGCTGCGTGAAATCGACACACGAAGTCGGGAAAAGCAACTGACGAAGACTCCATAGCGCTTTCCGCTCGTGCTTCGACGCTGCTCGGCGCGAGCGAAGTCTCGGATAGGAGATAGACATGTACGGTTGGCGTGGACGCATCGGCTTGCTGGTTCCTTCCATCAACACCACCATGGAGACGGAGTTCTGGCGCATCGCGCCGGAGGGCGTCTCGGTTCATACCGCGCGCATTTCCGGCGGCCGCCACGGAACACCGGAGGAGCTGCGCAGCATGGAGAATGCGAGCAAGGCGGCGGCGCGCGACGTCGCGATGATCGAGCCCGACGTCGTCGCCTACGGCTGCACGAGCGGGAGTTTCTTCGAAGGTCCCGACTGGAACCGGAAGATCTGCGAGCAGCTCACCGAAATCACGGGGGCGCCGACCGTCACGACGGCAGGCGCGATGGCGGCGTGCCTTGCGGCGGGCGGCCATCGCAAGGTCGATGTCGTGACGCCCTACGTCGAGCTGACCAACGAGCGCCTGAAGCAGTTCCTGCGCGCGCACGGGATCGAGGTGAGCCGGCTCGGCACCTTCGACATGCTCGACATGTTCGACCACGCCAAGGTCCAGCCCGAAGAGATCTACCAGAAGGTGAAGGAGACGAACAGCGCCGACACCGAAGCGATCTTCATCGCGTGCACGCAGTTGCGCGCGCTCGAAGTGATCGATCTCCTCGAGCGCGACCTGGGCAAGCCCGTGTATTCGGCGGTGCAGGCGACGGCGTGGCAGGCCTACGCCGAGATGGGCGTCGATCCGCGCATCGTCAATTGCGGCAGCCTGCTGCGGAAGCTCTCCGAGCCCGGCGCGCTCAAGCAGCCCGCGAAGCGCCTGCGCAAGTCCGCGTGATCTGTCCGCGGTGAGCGCTGGCGGCGGCTTCGAAACCTTCGACGTCGTCGTGGTCGGCGGCGGCGGCGCGGGCCTCGCCGCCGCGTCCGAGGCCGCGCGTCTCGGGCGCAGCGTCGTGCTGCTGGAAAAAAATCCGCAGCCGGGCGGATCGACCTCCTGGTCGGTCGGGTCGATCACCGCGACCAATACGCCGCATCAGCGCAGGGCCGGCATCCGCGATACACCGGACGAGCACTTCGAGGACATGGAGAAGCACGCGGGGCCGCTCGCCTCGCGCGACAATCCCAAGCTGCGCCGCATCCTCGTCGATCACACCAACGACATGATGGAGTGGCTCACGCGCCTCGGCGTGGTCTTCGTCGGTCCCATGCCCGAGCCGCCGCACCGCTACGACCGCATGCACAACGTCGTGCCCAATTCCCGCTCGTTCGCTTTTCACCTGACGCGATACTGTGATCGGCTCGGCGTGGACCTGCGCGTCAACACGCGGGCGCAGCGCTTTGTCGTCGAGGGCGAACGCGTCATCGGCGTGGAGGCGATCGACGCCGCGGGCGCGGCGCGGCGATTCCGCGCGCGCGGCGCGGTCGTGCTCGCCAGCGGCGACTACAGCGGCGGACACGAGCTCAAAGCGGAATTCGCTACGCCCGAAGTCGCCGCAGTCGATGCGGTGAACGCGACCAACACCGGCGACGGCCATATCATGGCGCGAGCGCTCGGCGCGACCGTCGTGAACGGCGATGTGATCCGCGGTCCGATCATGCGGTTCATTCCGCCCACGCGCGAAAACCTCCTGCGCAAGCTTCCGCCGTGGCGCCCGCTCGCCGCGACGATGGCGTGGTGTTACGAAAACCTGCCGCAGGTGTGGCTGAGGCCGTTTCTCCTGAGCTTTCTCACCACCGCGCTCGGGCCGTCCCCCGAGCTCTACAGGGCGGGCGCGATCCTCGTGAACCGTGAGGGCGAGCGCTACACCGACGAGCTCGACCGGCCGAATCTCGCGACCGCGCAGCAGCCGGGCCGCATCGCGTGGATCGTTTTCGATCGCAGGGTGGCGGAGCAATTTTCGCGGTGGCCGCACTACATCTCGACCGCGCCGGGCGTGGCCTACGCGTATCTCGACGATTACCGGCGCAATCGTGCCGACATCTATCATGAAGCGCCGAGCGTCGCGGAACTCGCGCGCAGCATGGGCGTGCCGGCGGCCAGGCTCGAGCACACCCTCGGCGAATACCGGGCGGGCGGGCGCGGCGAACGTCCCGCGCTCGACGCGGCGCCGTACTATGCGCTCGGCCCGGTCAGGAGCTACGTCGTCTTCACCGACGGCGGGCTCAAGGTGACGGAGCGGCTCGAAGTGGTGCGCGCCGACGGCAGCGTCATCCGCGGCCTCTATGCCGCCGGCGCCGCGGGGCAGGGCGGCCTGCTGCTCGAGGGCCATGGGCATCATCTCGGGTGGGCGTTCATTTCGGGACGCATCGCGGGCCGCAACGCCGCGTTCGAAGCGCGCGGCGGCGGGTAACGATTTCGGAAAAACGAACGAACGGCGCATGATCTTCATGTCGCAAAGCGGGCTCACCGATACTGCGCCCACCGCCGAATGGGACGCGTGGTACATCGAGCACCTGCGCATCATGCTGACGGTGCCCGGCATACACTCGGCGCAGCGCTTCAAGACCGATACGGTGGGTTATCCGCCCTCACTCGCCATGTACAGCATCGACGGACCGCATGTCTTCGAGGATCCGTACTACCTGAGCGTGCGCGGCATGGGCGAATGGCTGCGTTTGATCGACCGCCGCCATTACAAGCGCAATCTCTTCACCGGGCTCGAGCGCGCACCGTCGGTGAAGCGGGATCAGCGGCTGCTGCTCGCCGATCGCGAACGGGAAGATCCCGCGCTCGCTGGACTCGGCCTCACGTGGCTTGCGTGCGCGGGCATCGATCGCTCGACGGCGTACCGCGGGATCGCAATGGTGGATGCGGCGCGGGAGGCGCCCGAAGCCATCGCGATCTATCGCCCGGTGACCGGCTATCTTACGTCTGCGCGTTAGCCGATGAGCCGCATTGCCCTCGTGGCCGGAGCCGGCGGCGTCATCGGACGGCGCATCGCCGCGCACCTCGCTGAACGCGGGTGGGACGTGATCGGGCTCGCACGGAGAACGCGGCCCGGAGCGGGATGGCGCTCCATCGCAGTCGATCTCACCGATGCCGATGACGTCTCCCGGAAGCTCGCCACGCTCGGCGGCGTGACGCACGTCTTCTATGCCGCACGCTACGACCATCCCGAAGGCGTGCCGGAGAGCGAGAGCAGGAACGCCGCGATGCTCGCGAACCTGCTCGACGCGGTGACACGGGGAGGCGCGCCTCTCCAGCACGTGAATCTGGTTCACGGCACCAAGTACTACGGCCATCCCGGCCCCATCCCATTTCCCGTGACCGAAGAGACGCCTCGCGGCGCGCACCCCACGTTCTACTTCGCGCAGGAGGACCTCGTGCGCGAGCGTGCAGCGGAGGACGGCTGGACGTGGTCGATCGCGCGCCCGCACATTTTCTGCGATCCCGCGATCGACCATCCGCGCTCGATCGGGCTCGTGATCGCGGTGTATGCCGCGATCCAGCACGCGCTCGGCGAGCCGCTCTTTTTTCCCGGCAGCGAACGAAGCTTCGAGGCGCGCACCCAGTTCACCGATACCGGACTCCTCGCGCGCGCGCTCGAGTGGATGGCGACCGATCCGCGTTGCGCGAGAGAGGCGTTCAACGTGGTGAACGGGGATACACCGCGCTGGTGTGAGCTGTGGAACGAATTTGCGCGGATGCTCGGCGTTGAGCCGGCGGGCCCGCGCGGCGTGCGCCTCGGCGAATACATGCGCGACAAGGGGAACGCGTGGCAGGCGCTCGTCGAGCGACACGGGTTGCGCCGCACCGCGCTCGATCGCGTCGCGCTGTGGGACTATGGCGACTATGTGCTGCGTCCCGAATGGGACATAATGTCGGCGATGGACAAGGCGCGCGCCCGCGGATTCGGGCAGCGCGTCGACACGAAGGAAATGTTCCGGCGCGTTTTCCAGGGTTATCGCGAGGCGCGCGTCATTCCGTGAGGAGGGTTCCATGAGCTTGCCGAGAGAGCGAATCGCGCCGGTGTTGCTCGCACTGTGCGCGGCCATTGTCGGTCTTCCCGCCATCGCGCAGACCGGCTATCCGGTGAAGCCGATCCGCTGGATCGTGCCGTGGCCGCCCGGCGGCGGCGCCGACGTGCTCTCGCGCATGCTGAGCCCCAAGCTGTCGGAAGCGCTCAGGCAGCAGATCGTGATCGACAACCGCGGCGGCGCGGCGGGCAACATCGGCGCCGAGATGGCGGCGAAGGCGCCGCCCGACGGCTACACCATCGTCTTCGCCTACTCTGGGACGCATGCGTCAATCCCAGCATCTATTCGAAGCTGCCGTTCAAGGAGAGCGATTTCGCGCCCATCATCTGGCTCTCGTCGGTGCCGCAGGTGCTGGTGGTGCATCCGTCGCTGCCGGTGAAGAACGTGAAGGAGCTGATCGCGCTCGCCAAGCGCCGGCCCGGCCAGCTCACCTACGGCTCGAGCGGCAGCGGTGCGTTCAACCACCTGACCGGCGCGCTCTTCGCGAACATGGCGAAGATCGACATCGTGCACGTGCCGTACAAGGGTGGCGGGCCGGCGGCGGTCGCGCTCCTTTCCGGCGAAATCACGATGATCCTGGGGGAGCCGGCGTCGCTGGTCGGTTTCATCAAGGCGGGCAAGGTGCGCGCGCTCGCGGTGACGGGAGAGAAGCGCGCGCTCGGCATGGCGGATCTGCCCACCATGGCGGAAGCGGGCGTCGCGGGCTACTCGGCGACCTCGTGGAACGGCATGCTCGCGCCGGCGGGCGTGCCGGGCCCGATCGTGAAGCGCCTGAACGACGAGCTCAACCGCATCATCATCGATCCGGAAATCCGGAAGCGCATGATCGACAACGGCTACGAGCCGGTCGGCGGGACGCCGGAGCAGTTCGGCGCCCTCATCCGCGCCGAGATCGCCAAGTGGGCGCCGGTGGTGAAGGTCGCCGGCGTGAGAGTCGATTGAGGCGTCAACCGAATGCCTGCGCCGGCGTTATGCGACTATCCGGACCGCCGGATACATCACTTTCAACGTTAGGGAGAAATGCATGAGCAAGTTACTGTCCACGCTGATCGCGGTTGCATTCGCCACGGTTTCCGCCGCCGCGGCGGCGCAGGCAACGCCCGCCACGCCGGCCCAGCCGGCGAGCCCGGCCGCGCAGGGCGAGCCGAAGGCGGACAAGCCGAAGGCGACCAAGAAAGCGAAGAAGAGCACGAAGAAGAGCACCACCAAGAAGAGCAAGTCGAAGTCGGACGCGAAGAAAGCCGATACGACGAAGTAACCCGTTCCCGCCACGGCGGGCAGGGCAAGGAAAAGGCGGCGCGAGCCGCCTTTTTTTGCGCCCGTCGCACGCATTCCGACGCACCGAGGTGGCTGCGCGTTTGTGAGTTTGAAACCACATGCTTTAGTATCGCGTTTTCTCCGCATGGAAGAAACGCATGAAGGCGGTATGCGTCGGCATCGACACCGGCGGCACGTTCACCGATCTCGTCGCCGTGGACCTCGCGCACGGGCGCTATCACTACCACAAGGTCCCCACGACGACGGGCGATCCGGCGCGCGGCATACTCGAAGGCATCGCTGAAATACTCGAATTGAACGGGCTCGCGCGGGCCGACGTGACGTTCCTCGTGCTCGGCACGACGCTCGCGACGAACGCGGTGCTCGAAGGCAAGTGGGCGCGCACCGGCGTCATCACCACCGCGGGATTTCGCGACGTGCTTGAGCTTGCGCGCCAGCGCCGCCCTCACTACTTCAACCTCGATATTCCGAAGCCGATGCCACCCGCACCGCGCGATTGCCGCATCGAGGTCGCCGAGCGCATCGCGCACGACGGGGCGGTCGTGACACCGCTCGCCGAGGACGACGTGCGCCGCGCCGTCGAGGTGCTCAGGGGCAAGAAGGTCGAGGCCGTCGCGATCTGCTTGCTGCACGCCTACGCGAATCCGGAGCACGAAGCGCGGGCGAAAGCGCTCGTGCAGGCGCTGTGGCCGGAGGCCTATCTCTGCGCTTCCGGTGAAGTGCTCGCGGAATTCCGCGAATTCGAGCGGTTCGCGACGGCGACCGTCAACGCGAGCCTGATGCCGATCATGGACCGCTATCTCGAGCGCTTCGAGCGCGGGGTGGCCGACCTCGGCGTCGCCGCGACGCCGCGCGTGATGCAATCGAATGGCGGTGCGGTATCGCCGGGCGCGGTGCGGAAGCTCCCCGTCAACACGTTTTTTTCCGGCCCCGCGGGCGGCGTGATCGGCAGCGTTGCGCTGGGCGAGGCGCTCGGGCTCTCCAATCTCATCACCTTCGACATGGGCGGAACGAGCACCGACGTCTGTCTCATCCGCGACGGCGAGCCCGCGAAGAAAAGCGAGCGCCAGATGGCGGGCTTTCCCGTGCGCACGCGCACCCTCGACATCCATACCATCGGCGCGGGCGGCGGCAGCATCGCGTGGGTGGACGCGGGCGGGCTGCTCAAGGTCGGGCCGCAGAGCGCGGGCGCGGAGCCCGGGCCCGCCGCCTACGGGCGCGGCGGCACGCGTCCCACCGTGACCGACGCGAACGTCGTGCTCGGACGGCTCAACCCGCGCACGCTGCTCGGCGGCCGGATGGCGATGCATTCCGATCGCGCGCGTGGCGTCATCGATGAGCTCGCGCGCGCGGTCGGCGTCGATCCGATCGAGGCGGCGGCCGGCGTGCTCGAGATCATCAACGTCAACATGATGGGCGCGGTGCGGGTGATTTCGGTGGAGCAGGGCGAGGACCCGCGCGAATTCGCGCTCGTCGCGTTCGGCGGCGCGGGACCGCTCCATGCGGCCGATGTCGCGCGCAACATGGGCATGCGCAAAGTACTCGTGCCGCCGCGTCCGGGTCTGCTCTCCGCGCTCGGCCTGATCCACGCCGATGTGCGCGGCGACTTCAGTTTGACCCGGCTCCTGCGCGCGGAACCCCGGAACCTCGCTGCGCTCAATCGCGGACTCGACGAGCTCAGGCAGCGCGGCGCGGCGTGGATCAAGGCGGAAGGCGAGCGCGAGGCGCGCTTCCAGTGGTACGCCGATCTGCGCTATTTCGGACAGAATTTCGAGCTGATCCTCGAACTCAAACGCGAGCGGCTCGACGCGGGCGCGCTCGCGCGGTTGACGCAATCGTTTCACCACCGTCACAAGGACCACTACGGCTACGACATGCCGGGCCACCCCGTGGAAGTCGTCAATCTGCGGCTGGTGGTGACGGCGACGCGCCGTGCGCCGCCCGCCGAGCGTGTCACGGCGAAGCGTGGCGACCTCACACAGGCGCTCATCGAAACTCGAAAAGTCTGGTTTCCCGGCAAGGGCTTCACCGCGACGCCGGTGTACGACCGCGAGCGGCTCCCGGCCGGCTGCCGCATCGCGGGGCCGGCGATCGTCGAACAGATGGATACGACCACCGTCGTGCCGCCGCAGGCGGTGGTGAAGAACGACCGATCGGGTTATCTCCACATGGAGCTCGCGCCGCTGACGCAGCAACGGGAAGGGCAATGGGCAAAGGCCGTTTGAGCGTGGTCCGAGGAGGACCACGAATCTCCCCGCGCCTGCAACGCGGGAGAGGGGCGGGGGTGAGGGCAGTAGACCCGATCAAGTCCGAGGTGATCGCGCGCTTTCTCCTCGCGACCGCGGAGGAAATGGGCGCCACGCTCACGCGTACCGCGTTCTCGCCCAACATCAAGGAGCGCGCCGACTGCTCGACCGCGATCTTCGACGCGAAAGGCGAGGTCATCGCGCTGGCGCAGCGCGTGCCGATCCATCTCGGCTCGATGGTGGGGGCGGTGGACGAGATCCTGAAGCGCTTTCCGCCGAAGGAAATCGTGCCCGGCGACATGTTCGTCGCGAACGACCCGTACAACGGCGGCGGCACGCACCTCCCGGACATCACCGTCATCGCGCCGGTGTTCATCGGCCGGCGCATCGTCGCCTACGTCGCCAACATCGCGCACCACGCCGATGTCGGCGGGATGGTGCCGGGCTCCGAAGCCGCGGTGTGCAAGTCGATCTACCAGGAGGGAGTGCGCATCCCGCCCGTGCGCATCATGCGCGCGGGGCAATTGAATCGCGACGTCTTCGATCTCATCCTCCTCAACTCGCGCACCCCGGACGAGCGCGTGGGTGACCTCAAGGCCCAGTTCGCCGCGAATACCGTCGGCGCGCGCGGCGTGCTGCAGCTTTTCGAGCGCTACGGGGTAAAGGAGACGGAAGCTGCGATCGCCGCGTATCTCGATTTCACGGAAAGGCGTTTTCGCGCCGCGATCGCGCGCTTGCCCGCCGGCCGCTACACCGCGGAGGATTTTCTCGACGGCAACCGCGAAGGCGAGAAGTGCCGCATCGGATTGACGCTGACGGTCAGCAAAGGGCGGCTCGACTTCGATTTCAGCGGCTCGGACCCGCAGCTCGAGAGCGCGCGCAACATCCCCTATCGCGCGCTGCTCGCTACCGTCTATACCGTCGCAAAGAGCATGCTCGATCCGGAAGTGCCGGCGAATGCGGGCTACTATCGCACGCTCAGGATCAGCGCGCCGCCGGGCTGCGTCGTCGGCCCGGTGCCGCCGGCCGCGATCGGATGCCGCTCGATTTCCGCGAGCGTTCTGGGCGATGTCATCGCGCGCGCCCTTTCCCAGGCGCTGCCCGACAAGGCGCTCGCGGGCTGCGGACCGCACCATCTCTACGTGCTGTCGGGCACCGATCCGCGCACCGGACGGTACTTCGTCAATTACGAGACGCTCGCCGGCGGCTACGGCGCGCGGGCGCACCGCGACGGCGTCGATGGCGTGCGCGTGCATGCCTCCGGCTCTTCCAATCTTCCGGTCGAGGCGCTCGAGCACGCCTATCCGTTCCGCGTCGAGCGCTACGCGCTCCGGGAGAATTCGCCGGGCGCGGGACAGTTTCGCGGCGGCGCCGGCGTCGTGCGCGACTACCGCGTGCTCGCCGACGATATCGTGGTAAGCCTCTCCTCCGAGCGGCAGCACGTCGCCGCGCAGGGCATGGCAGGCGGCGACGCCGGCGCGCTGGGTGCCTTCATGCTCAATCCCGGAACACCGGATGAGCGGAAGCTCCCCGCCGCGGCTGCCGACGTGCCGCTCGCGCGCGGCAGCGTGCTGCGCATCGCCACACCCGCCGGCGGAGGATACGGGCCGCCGGAGAAGCGGGACCGCGAAGCGATCCGCCGCGATCTCGTGGAAGAGCGCATCACGCCCGATGTCGCGCGCGACGTCTATGGATGGAGGGAAGACGCATGAACCGACCGATCGAGCTCGATGCCCTTGCCGGGGCGCGGGCGCAGTTTCCGGCGCTCGAACGCTGGACCTACCTCGATGTCGCGGGGCGCGGCGTGCTCTCGCGCGAAGCGCGCGCTGCGCTCGATTCGCATCTCGACGAGCGCATGATGGCGGGCGGCGACAAAGCCAGGTTCTTCGAGCTCGTCGAGACGACGCGGGCGCGCTTCGCGCAGCTCATCCACGCCGCACCCGACGAGATCGCCTTCGCCAAGAACATCTCCGAGGGTCTGAACATGATCGCCACCGCCTTCGACTGGAAGCGCGGTGACAACGTGATCCTGTGTCCCGAGCTGGAACATCCGAACAACGTGTATCCGTGGCTCAACATGCAGCGCTACGGGCTCGAAGTGCGCACGGCCGCCGCGCGCGACGGGCACATCCCGGTGGACGAGATGATCGCGCGCATGGACCGCGGCACGCGCGTCGTCACCGCCTCCACCGTCACCTTCGCGCCGGGATTCCGCACCGACATCGAGACGCTCGGACGGGCCTGCCGTGAACGGGATGTCATGCTGCTCGTGGACGCCGCGCAGTCGGCCGGAATCCTGGAGACGGACGTGAGCCGCGTCCACATCGATGCGCTCGCGGTGTCCACGTCCAAGGGCCTGCTCGGGCTCTACGGCATGGGCTTTCTCTACTGCCGGCGCGAATGGGCGGAGCGGTTGATACCCGCTTACCTCGCGCGCTTCGGCGTCGATCTCGGCGATGCGCACGAGGCGACGCTCGGTGACCACTCCTTCAGGTTCGCGCCCGCGGCGCGCCGCTTCGATCTCGGCAACTACAACTTCGCGGGATGCGCGGCGGCGAACGCGTCGCTCGGGCAGATCCTCGAATGGGGTACTTCGAACATCGAGCGCCACGTGTGCGCGCTCGCGCGCGCGCTGGCGGAGGGATTTCTCGAAATGGGACTCCCGGTATCGGGCGGCGCGCCGGGGCCGCAGCTCGCGAACATCGTCACCGTGGGCGAGCTGAGCGCGGATCACTACGGCACGGGGGACGATCGCTTCAATCGCCTCTACGAGTACTTGAGCGCGAACCGCGTGAAGCTTTCGATCCGGCGCGGCACGCTGCGCTTTTCGTGTCACGTGTACAACACCATGGAAGACGTCGAGCGCGTGCTCGGCCTCACGCGGCAGTTTCTTGCCTGCTGAATGGTGCCGTCATTCCGGGCAATGATCCGGAATCCAGGCTTTCTGGATCCCGGTCTTCGCCGGGATGACGAAGTGTCGCTCCGGACGGGGAACAACCGTCATTCCGGACAGTGATCCGGAATCCAGCCTAAAACAGGATGTAGGGACTCATGCGTTACATCGACGCCATCACGGGTCAAACCTATCCACTCGATCCGCCGCGCTGGTGCGCCGACAACGGCAACTATCTCGGTCTCGGCCCGTCGCCCGCGCTGAAACGGAGCGACATCGATCGCGGCTGCTACTCGGTGTGGCGCTATGCCGCGGCGTTGTTGGTGGATCGGCGCCATGCCGTCACCCTGGGCGAAGGCTGGACGCCGTTCGTCGCGCGCGCATGGGATGGCGTGCCGGTCCTGATGAAGCTCGAATTCATGATGCCGACAGGCTCCTTCAAGGACCGCGGCATGACGGTGATGGTGAGCTATCTCAAAAGCCGTGGCATAGACCACGTGCTGGAGGACTCCTCAGGAAACGCCGGTGCTTCGCTCTCCGCCTATGCCGCGGCGGCAGGCATGCGCTGTCGCATACTCGTCCCGGAAACCGCCTCGTATCCGAAGATCGCCCAGATTGCGGCGTGCGGAGCGGACGTGGTGACGATCCGGGGTTCGCGGCAGGACGTGGCGGACGCCGCGATTCGCATGAGCCGCGAGATTTTCTACGCGAGCCACAACTGGCAGCCGTTTTTCGTCGAAGGCACCAAGACGCTCGCGTATGAACTGTGGGAGCAGCTCGGATTCCGCCCGCCCGATAACGTCGTCGTGCCGGTCGGCTACGGCAGCAACATCCTCGGCTGCGAACGCGGATTCGGGGAACTGAAGCGCAGCGGCGAGATCGCGCAGATGCCGCGGCTCTACGCTGTGCAGGCGGCGAACTGCGCGCCGTACTTCAACGCCTATAAAGCCGGCAAGGACGAGCTCGTGCCGACGATCGTGACGCCGACAGTCGCCGAGGGCATCGCTTCATCGAAGCCGACGCGCGTGAAGGAAGTGCTCTCCGCGGTGCGCGATTCGGGCGGCGACATCGTGGCGGTGAGCGAAGAAGAGATCGTGGCTGCGCTCGGCTCGCTTGCGCGCATGGGACTGTACGTCGAGCCGACCTCCGCTGCGGCGGCGGCGGGGCTGTCGCAGCTTATTCGAAGCGGTACGATTCGCCGCGACGAAACGACCGTACTCGTGCTGACCGGTTCGGGTCTCAAGGCTTCCGAGAAAATCGGTCAGCTCCTCAACCTTCATGCCCGTCACCAGTGACAAAGCCGGTCTGCGGGTGGGAGCGCGACCGGAGAAGAGACCGCGGCGAATCTGAAGAGGTGGTGGACGCCTTCTCGAATCGTACCGGGAAGGGATCAGGCATCCGTTGTACGCGGAAGCGACGGCTATCGGCGCCGCGGGCGCCTGGCGGCCGACAGCGCGTCACCCCAGCGCGAGAGAAAGGCGGTGACGAAGGCGTGCTCCTTCGCGGGCTCGACCGCAAGAGGCGCAAGCGCAAGCGCGACCGAGAGCGCGATGTGATAGCCCTCCGAGCGCGAGGCGGCGGCGCGCCGATACGCCGGGTGCGCCTGGTTGACGAGGACCGTGGACTCGACCAGGCGCCCGAGCTCCGGGTCCCCGGGACGTTCTTCGAACTGCACCGCGAGTCCCAGCCGCGCGGGGCGCCGTTCGCGCTTTCCCGCGGGTAATTCAAGACCACCTTCCGGCGGCGTCTCCGGCCCGGGCGAAGGGATCGCGTCCGGATTGCGCGGAGGCGCTTCTGTATTTCCGCTTTCCGGCGAAGCTTCGGGCGCCGCGCCGGTTTCCTCCGCCGCAGTCGAAGCGCCCGGCGTGGCTGAAGCGAGACCGGATTCATCGCCTCTCCGCGCCTGCTGGCCGAGCCCCAGCCGCTTTTGCCCGCCGCGGTGGTGTTCGACGAGCGAGGCGAGCAGCGGGAAACCATCGGAGAGATCCATCAGCACGCGCTCGAGATCGCGCTCGAGGACGCGCAGCGAGCGCGGCCGCGTCTTCTCCGGCGGCTCGCGGGAGTCTCCCCAGGCGGCGAGCTGGTGCAGCACCACTTCCTGGATCGCTTTGCGAACGGTGAGGTAGGCCGCGCCGCGCTGGCCCGAACGGATGAAGTCGCCTTTGTTCAGCGTGAGGGAAGCGGCGAGCATCGGCACTTCGATCACGCCGCCGATCCGCTCGGGCGCGTTGGGAGTGATTCCGAGCCAGTCCCAGCCGCGCTTGATGACTTTGCCGTAGGTGCTGATCGCAAGCCCGCGCTGGTCTTCGGGAAGCGGGGCCGGGTCGCGCACCAGATAGCCCGCGGCGCTGGGCTTGCGTTTGCGCCGCGGATAGATCGCGAGCGGGCCGATTTCCGGAGCCTCGCACGCCTGCTTGGCCAATACCGTCCCGTTCACCACAAAGGTGATGCCGCGGGGATACAGCGTCGAAAGTATCCCGTCGAACGCGGGATCGAGCAGCGGCTGGTAATGGCGCCGGATTGCAGCTTCGACGAAACCGCGATCCACGAGCGGCGAGAGCGGATCGGACAGCACGAGCCTTACCGCGGTTCCGCGCTCGGCGACCATGCCGGGAGGCGGCACCCAGCGCCACGGCGCCTTGTGGCGCGATGCGAGGTGCCACTGCGACGCGACGTGGTTCGTGCCGCGCCGGGTTTCGGTCACGACTTCCTTGCAGGCGAGCAGCCCCAGCTTGATCCCGACGCCGGCGAAGCCGATGCCCTTGCCGCGCGCTTTGGAACTGGTGGCAAGATCGTGGTAGCGCGCGAGCTCCCGGCGCTGCATGCCCGAGCCGTTGTCCGCAATCGTGAGGGTTGATGCTGCCGTGTCGGTCGCAATGCGGATCAGGCTCGCGCCGGAGTCGAGCGCGTTGGCGATGATTTCCGTGAGGACGGTCTCCTCGAGCGAACCGGGATACGCGTCCCTGAGATCCTCCAGCAGGTGCAGCAGGTCAACGCGGGTCTGGCCCAATCGGGATGTCCTGAGCGGTATGAATGCGGGACCCCGGCTTGCGCCGGGGTAACGAAACGATCACGCCACGGAATGACCGTTCAGAGCGCGAACGATGCCTCGCGATCAGGCGACGCCGTGCTGTCTGAACCACGCCTGCATGCGTTTCCAGCCATCTTCGGCCGCTTCCTTGCGATAGCTCGGCCGATAGTCCGCGTAAAACGCATGGGGCGCTCCGTCGTACAGCACGATCTCGGAGGTCGTATTGCCTGCGGCCTTCAGCGCGGCGCGCATCTGCTCGACGTGCTCGACCGGGATGCTCGCGTCCGCGCTGCCATAGAGTCCCAACACGGGCACCTTGAGATGCGGCGCGAGATCCACCGGATACGCCGGCTGCAGCGGCGCCTTGCCCGGCGCGACGAGCCGCCCGTACCACGCGACACCCGCCTTCACGCTCGGGTTGTGCACGCAATAGGTCCAGGTGATGCGCCCGCCCCAGCAGAATCCGGTGATGCCGAGGCGGGACGTGTCGGCGCGGCCGGTCGATTCGGCATACACGACGGCGCTGTCCAGATCGGACATGACCTGGCTGTCCGGGACGTGGTTCACCACCTTGGCGAAGATTTCCTGGTTGTCGGTGAACTTGGTGACGTCGCCCTGCCGGTAATAGAGCTCGACCGTGATCGCGAAGTAACCGAGCTTGGCGAGCCGCCGGCACACGTCCTTGATGTGCTCGTGCACGCCGAAGATTTCCTGCACGACGAGCACTACCGGAAACTTTCCGCTCCTGTCGGGATGCGCGCGATAGGCGGGCACCGCGCCCGTCATGGTGTTGATCCGCACTTCACCTGCGACGAGTCCCTTGTCGTCGGTCGTGATGGTCGTCGAAGCGATCGGCTGCACGCTCCACGCGTATCCCTGGTGCAGCAGTGAAGTGACGAGATCGCGCAGGCCTTTCTCGGGTTGCGGGAAGACGCCGGGCAGAACGGCTTCAGTCATGGTGCACTCCTCTCGATGGGTCCGGTTGATCGATTCTTGTGAAACGGGTCGGGAATTATAGCGTGCGCCCGAGTCGGCTTGACATGCGCGAATGGCGCGGCATAGATTCCACCACCCCGGCGCGTTCGCGCCACCCCTCCTCATCGGAGGAGGGAAACGTTACTGAGGCCCGCTGTGAAAATCACGAACGTCAGGCACTACACCGTCCATCCCGGCTGGCGCAAGAATCTCATCTTCGTGAAGGTGGAGACCGACGAAGGCATACACGGCTGGGGCGAAGCGTACTCGCAGTACGACCGCGATCGCCCCGTCGTCGCGCAGATCGAGGCGCTCGGTCCCTACGTCGTGGGCCGCAGCCCGTTCGACATCAAGCATTTCACCCAATTCGCCTTCGACGACTACGCCGCGCGCCGTGGCTCGGTCGAGCTCTTCTGCGCCGTGAGCGGGATCGAGCAGGCGCTGTGGGACATCGTCGGCAAGGCGTGCGGGCAGCCGGTTTACAACCTGCTCGGCGGGCGCTGCCGCGAGAAGATCCGCGTCTACGCGAACGGCTGGAGCTACGGACTGAAGACTCCCGCCGACTATGCGCGTGCGGCGGAGAAGGTGGTGGCGCAGGGGTGGACCGCGCTCAAGCTCGACCCGCTGCCGGCGCCGTGGCGCACCTACATACCGCGGGAGCAGGAGGATCGCGCCGTCGCCGTCGTGAAGGCGGTGCGCGAGGCGGTCGGCCCCGATGTCGATATCCTGATCGACCAGCACCGCCGGCTCGCGCCCATGCACGCGATCCGACTGGACAAGCGGCTCGCGGAGTTTCGGCTCTACTGGATGGAGGAGTCGTGCCAGGCGGAGTATCCGGACGAGCTCGCGCGGATCCGGCGCGAGATCGGAGTCCCGATGGTGATCGGGGAGGCGACCTACACCAAGACCGGCTTCCGGCCGCTACTGGAAAAGCGCGCGGCCGACATCCTCAATCCCGACGTCGCCTGCTGCGGCGGCATACTGGAACTGAAGGAGATCGCGGCGATGGCCGAGCCGTTCCTGGTCGCGGTATCGCCGCACAACTACAACTCCACGGTCGTTGCGCTCGCCGCGACCGTGCATGCGTCGGCGACCATGCCGAACTTCATCATCACCGAGTATTTCCTGCCGTTCGTCGAGTTCGGCGACCGCATCTCGCCGAACCAGTTGAAGCCGAAGAACGGCTATATCGACCTGCCGACCGCACCTGGGCTCGGCGTGGATCTCGACGAGCGGGCGCTCGCGCAGGTGCCCGGCAAGCGCTACGAGCTGCGCAAGCTGCGCCATCCCGCCGACGAGCCCGGCGGCATCTGACTCGAGCCGCTTACTTGACGAGCGTGACCGGCAGGTGCGTGAGGTGCAGCACCTTGCTCGCGACCGAGCCGAGGATGAGATCCTTGAGCGGGCCCATCCCGCGCGTACCCATGACGATCGCGCTGCACTTGAGCCGCCGCGCGGTATCCACGATGGCGCTCGCGACATCGCCGATCGCGACGTGCGTCCTGCAGGTGACGTTTTTGCCGCGTGCGCGTGCCGCGGCCTGCTCGAGGATGCCGGCGGCCCGCGCCCGCATCGCTTTCACGTGCTCGCGTTTCGGGAGATACGCGCGGATCATCCCGTAGTCGTCCAGCGGCGGCTCGACCGTCAGGAGATGCAGCGTGACCGGCGCGCTGCCGAAATGCTGGATGGCGTAGTCGATGGCGCGCATCGAATTCTTCGACCCGTCCACGGCGATGAGAATATCGGGCATTGTCGGTGTCCCTCGTCGATGTCGCTCGTTGAGACCGCATCTTCGCGCCGTCGGCCCGGCGGCGTATTGATCAGGATCAATCGGGAAGCGAAGGCGTCCCGGCGTCACGCGGGCTGAACGACGGCCGAGCTTCCGTCGCTCACAAGACGCGTGCGGAAGCGCGCGCTGCGCTCCCCGATCTGCGCGAACATCCCGGGCTCTTCTTCCATCGTGCGCAGCAGCGTCTCGTTGCGCTCGTTGTGACGCACGAACTGGAACGAAACCTGATCGATGCGGCGATCATCCAGGGTGATGCGAGCCATCATGCCGACCCAATCGCCGTGCTTTCTGCCGCCATGCCCCGTGTGGAAGGAGAAGTTCCCGAGGCCGTAGAAGATCGGCTTGCCCTTGTACACCTCGACCGGCAGCGAGTAGTGCGGGCCGTGTCCGACGACGATATCCGCGCCGGCATCGATCGCGGCGTGCGCGATCTCCATCATGTACTGCAGGACCTCTTCGTGCAGTCCCCAGTGATGCGAGGCGACGACGATATCGGCCTTCGTGCGGAGCGCGGCGATTTCTTCCCGGTACTGCGCGAGATACGCAGGATCCGCCCACGTGAGAATTTCGGGCGGGACGCCGGGCCGGTTGGCGGGCGGGATTTCGGGGCGCGTCTTGTGGAGCGGCAGCTGATAGGCCGTGTGCCCGCGCAGCGCCGCGACACCGGGCGAATGCTCGCCGGCCTCGTGGTTGGTCGGCCAGTAGACCGAAGTGCGCTGGAGAAATCCGAACCGCAGCCCACGCCGCTCCACGATCGCCGGTGCGCGCGCGGCCTCGCGATTCAATCCGGCACCGACGTGGGCGATGCCGAGACGGTCGAGCGCGGCGAGCGATGAGCGAATGGCATCCGCTCCGTACGTGACGTTGTTCGCGTTGCCGACGATGTGGTACCCCGCGTTCAGAAGCGCCTGTCCCATCGCGGGCGCGACGTAGAAGCCCTCGTCCGCCAACGAGCGCTCGGCGGGTGGCTGGTAGAGACAGCACTCGAGATTGCCGAACACGAGATCGGCTTCCTTCAGGCGGTCGCTCACCCGCGCAAAAGGAACGGCGGGGTCGGTGACCTTCATCAGGTTGACGTCGCCGGTGAATATCAGGAGTCGATGCATGAAGCTCCTCGGGAAAGTGGGTGGAAAGCGCGCGCCGTTCTCCGGCGAGCGGGCAAAATAGTGCTTGACACTCTACCGCAGGAACGACAAGCTTTGCGCCGGGTCCAAATAATGGAAAGATCGGCCCGTCCGGGAGCGCGCTGCAGTTCCCGCGCAGAGGAGGCGAGATGTTCAAGCACATCCTGATACCGACCGACGGCTCGGAGCAGTCGCAGCGAGCCGTGCGCACCGGGGTGGAGCTCGCGAAGCTCCACCAGGCGCGGGTGACCGGCATCCACGTCATTCCCGACTACCACCTTCTCATCGCCTACGAGGGCGCGTTCGATCCGATCACGGAAGAGCGCATCGAGGAGGAGGCCCGGGCGCGCGCCGAGAACTACCTCGCGTTCGTCCGCAAGGTGGCCGACGAGGCGGGGGTGCCGTGCGACACGGTATGCGAGACGAGCGATCACCCCTACGATGCCATACTCAAGACCGCGGAGAGCAAGAACTGCGACCTGATCCTCATGACCTCGCACGGCCGCAAGGGGCTCGCCGCGGTGCTGCTCGGGAGCGAGACGCGGAAGGTTCTCACCCACGCCCGGGTGCCGGTCCTGGTCGTACGCTGAGTTTCTCAGAGAGCCGACTTCAGTTTAGTTTTTCTAAGTTCTCGGCTCCAAATAATTTTACTGCAAAGCAACAAAAAGGCTTGCGCGCGGGCGCGCGAAGTGGCACAATGGCGCCGTGTTCGATGCTCGCTCGAGTGTCGGGCACACTCCTCCAAAACCTCCTCCTTTGGTGGAACTCTGCGCAACCCCTCGGGGTTGCGCTTTTTTTATATGCAATGTTAGTGTGCGCTCACTCAAGACGGCTTTGCGCGTCGTGCTGCGGAGCAATAAAAATGCCGGGATCACGCCGCGATAATTACCCGCCTATGAGAAAAGGCGAAGGCGGCGGCTCGAAGCGGCAGCGGACAAAACGTGCGCACGCATACCAAGGTCCTCCGGCTTTACCGTCTGGCATGCTGACGCGCGTGCGCCTTCGGGGGATACTTGACTGCGGTCAAGGCTCGCTGCGAGCACTCCCGATACATTTCGATTTCTTCACGATTCGTACGCCATTCACCCACCCCAGCGCGTCCTCCCGATGAAAATCCACGAATATCAGGCCAAGGAAATCCTGAGGAAGTACGGCGTCGCCACGCCGCGCGGCATCGCCTGCTTCAGCGTCGAAGAAGCGGTTGCGGCCGGCGCCAGGCTGGGCGGACCGGTCTGGGTGGTCAAGGCCCAGATCCATGCCGGGGGACGCGGCAAAGGCGGCGGGGTCAAGCTCGCGCGCTCGCCCGAAGAGCTGCGGCAATACGCGAGTCAGATCCTGGGCATGCAACTCAAGACGCACCAGACGGGGCCCGCGGGGCAGAAGGTGCGGCGGCTGCTCATCGAAGAGGGCGCCGATATCCGCAAAGAGCTTTATGTCGGCATGGTCGTGGACCGCGGTGTGCAGCGCGTCGTGCTCATGGCTTCCAGTGAAGGCGGCATGGACATCGAAGAGGTCGCCGCGCACACTCCGGAGAAGATCCACAAGGTTGTGATCGATCCCTTCGCGGGCCTGACCGACGCGCAGGCGGAAGACATCGCGCGCCGGATCGGCATTCCGGACAAGGCGCTCGGCCAGGCGCGCGATTTGCTGAAGGGGCTGTATCGCGCCTTCGACGAAACCGACGCGTCGCTCGCGGAAATCAACCCGCTCATCCTGACCGGTGAGGAGCGGGTGCTCGCGCTCGATGCCAAGATGAACTTCGACGACAACGCGCTCTTCCGGCACCCCGACATCGCCGCGATGCGCGATCTCGACGAAGAAGACCCGGCGGAAGTGGAGGCTTCGAAGTACGACCTCTCCTACATCTCGCTCGACGGCGACATCGGCTGCCTCGTGAACGGCGCGGGGCTCGCCATGGCCACCATGGATATCATCAAGCTCTACGGCGGCAATCCCGCGAACTTTCTCGACGTGGGGGGTGGCGCCTCGACCGAGAAGGTGACCGAGGCCTTCAAGATCATGCTGCGCAACCCCAATCTCAAGGCGATCCTCGTCAACATCTTCGGCGGCATCATGAAGTGCGACGTGATCGCCGAGGGCGTCGTGAGCGCCGCGCGGGAAGTGAGCCTCAAGGTCCCGCTTGTCGTGCGCCTCGAAGGCACCAACGTCGATCTCGGCAAGAAAATCCTCGGCGAGTCCGGGCTTCCCATCATCTCGGCGAGCAACATGGCCGACGCGGCGCAGAAAGTAGTCGCCGCCGCGCGGAAACAGTGAGCCCGCGGAGCACGACATGTCGATCCTGATCAACAAGCACACCAAGGTCATCACGCAGGGCATCACCGGCAAGACCGGCCAGTTCCACACCAAGATGGGCAAGGAGTACGCCAACGGCCCGCAGTGCTACGTTGCAGGTGTCACGCCGAAGAAAGGCGGGCAGCGCTTCGAAGGCATTCCCATTTACGATACGGTGAAGGAAGCGAAAGCGGCGACCGGCGCGACCGTTTCCGTGATTTACGTGCCGCCGCCCTATGCCGCCGCGGCGATCGAGGAGGCGGTCGAGGCCGACCTCGATCTCGTGATCTGCATCACCGAAGGCATCCCGGTGCGCGACATGATCCGCACACGCTACCGGATGCAGGGGCGCAGGACGCTGCTCGTCGGCCCGAATTGTCCCGGCGTCATCACGCCCGACGAGTTGAAGATCGGCATCATGCCCGGCCACATCCACAAGAAGGGCCCGATCGGGGTGGTATCCCGCTCCGGCACGCTCACCTACGAGGCGGTGGGGCAGTTGATGGAAGTCGGGCTCGGGCAGTCGACGTGCGTCGGCATCGGGGGGGACCCGGTGAACGGACTGCGCCACATCGATGTCATGAGAATGTTCAACGACGACCCCGAGACGGAGGGTGTCGTCATGGTCGGCGAGATCGGCGGCACGAACGAGGAGGAATGCGCGCGCTGGGTGCGCGACAATATGAAGAAGCCGGTGGTGGGGTTCATCGCCGGGCTCACCGCGCCGCCGGGCAAGCGCATGGGCCACGCCGGCGCGATCATCTCCGGCGGCAAGGGCACGGCGGCGGAAAAACTGGCCGTGATGGAAGAGTGCGGCATCAAGGTGACGCGCAATCCCGCGGAGATGGGCAAGCTCATGAAGTCGGTTCTGAAGTGATCACCGGAGTCTGAATTGGAAGGCGGCATCGTCAAGCAGGACCGCGGCGGGCGCGGCAGGGGCAAGGGGCGCAGCGTCGATCCACGCGCCCTCGCGGAGGTTCAGGCGCTGCTCGGCGATGCCCCGCGAAGGCGCGATCTCCTGATCGAGCATCTGCATCGCATCCAGGACCGCTACGGGCACATCTCGGCGGCCCACCTCGTTGCGCTGGCGCGCGAGATGCGGCTTTCGATGGCGGAAGTCTACGAGGTCGCGACGTTCTATCACCACTTCGACGTCGTGAAAGAGGACGGGAAGGCGCCGCCGGCGCTCACCGTGCGCGTGTGCGATTCGCTCTCGTGCGAGTTGGCGGGGGCGAACGAACTGATCGGCGCGCTCGAGTCGGCGCTGGGCGAAGGCGTGCGCGTCATTCCCGCGCCCTGCGTGGGCCGCTGCGAGCAGGCGCCGGTCGCGGTGATCGGTCAGAATCCGGTGGCACATGCCACCGCGGAGCGGGTGAAATCGGCCGTGGCGCGGAAGGAAACCCGCTGTCCCGTCGGCACGTATATCGACTACGCTGCATATCGTGCGGGCGGGGGTTATCGTCTGGCCGCCGAATGCAGCGCCGGCAAGCGCGATGCCGAGACCGTCATCAAGACGCTCGAAGACTCGGCGCTGCGCGGACTCGGCGGCGCCGGCTTTCCGGCGGGGCGCAAGTGGCGCATCGTGAAGAACGAGCCGGCGCCGCGGCTCCTTGCGATCAACATCGACGAAGGCGAGCCCGGGACGTTCAAGGACCGCCATTATCTCGAGCGCGACCCGCACCGCTTCATCGAAGGCGCGCTCATCGCCGCGTGGGCGGTGGGCATCTCCGGGATCTACATCTACCTTCGCGATGAATACGCCGGCTGCCGCGCGGTCCTCGAGCGCGAGCTGGCGGCGCTCAAGGCCGATCCGCCATGCGCGTTGCCGCCGATCCATCTTCGGCGTGGCGCCGGGGCGTACATCTGCGGCGAAGAGTCAGCGATGATCGAGTCGATCGAAGGCAAACGCGGCATGCCGCGGCTGCGCCCGCCGTACGTCGCGCAGGTCGGGCTTTTCAACCGGCCGACCCTCGAGCACAACATGGAGACGCTGCACTGGGTGCGCGAGATCGTGGAAAAGGGCGCGGAGTGGTTCGCGTCCCAGGGCCGTCACGGCCGCAAGGGCCTGCGCTCGTTCTCGGTGTCGGGGCGCGTGCAGAAGCCCGGCGTGCACCTCGCGCCGGCCGGCATCACCGTCAAGGAGCTGATCGACGAATATTGCGGCGGCATGCTCCCCGGACATCAGTTCTACGCCTATCTGCCGGGCGGTGCCTCCGGCGGCATTCTGCCTGCGTCGATGGGCGACATCCCGCTCGATTTCGACACGCTCAATCAGTACGGCTGCTTCATCGGCTCGGCCGCGGTGATCGTGCTTTCGGATCAGGATCGGGCCGCCGCGGCCGCGCGCAACGTGATGCGGTTCTTTGCGGAAGAGTCGTGCGGGCAGTGCACGCCCTGCCGCGTCGGTACCGGCAAGGCGCTCGAGCTCATGAAGGCGCCGCGCTGGGATCAGGGGCTCCTCGAGGAACTTTCGCAGGCGATGGGCGACGCATCGATATGCGGGCTGGGACAGGCGGCGCCGAACCCCATCCGCTGCGTGATGAAGTACTTCCCGAAGGAAATCGAGTAAAGCGATGACTGCGACCAGCAAGGAAGAGCTGAAGGCGATGCCGGTGGAGTTCAAGCTGAACGGGCGCGACGTGATCGCGTACGCGAGCGAGACGATCATCCAGGCCGCGAAGCGTCACGGTGTCGACATCCCGCACCTCTGCTACAAGGAAGGCATGCGTCCCGACGGCAACTGCCGCGCCTGCATGGTCGAGATCAGGGGCGAGCGGGTGCTGGCACCGTCGTGCTGCCGCAAGCCCACGCCGGGCATGGAAGTCGTCTCGAACAACGAGCGTGCGCTCGCCGCGCAGAAGATGGTGCTGGAACTGCTGCTCTCCGACATGCCGGCGCAGCGCCACACGCTGCGCTCCGAGCTCGATCACTGGGCGGCGCAGTTGAAGCTCGGCAAGCCGCGCTTCGCGCCGCGCCAGCAGCCGCCCGCCGATCTCTCGCACTACGCGATGGCGGTCAACCTCGACAGCTGCATCCAGTGCACGCGCTGCGTGCGCGCCTGCCGCGAGGAGCAGGTGAACGACGTCATCGGCTACGCCTTCCGCGCGGAGCATTCGAAGATCGTATTCGACTTCGACGATCCGATGGGCGAGTCCACCTGTGTCGCGTGCGGCGAATGCGTGCAGGCGTGTCCCACCGGCGCGCTCATGCCGGCGCGCGGGGTGGGCATGGTGAAGCCCGACCGGCAGGTGCACTCGGTATGCCCGTACTGCGGTGTCGGCTGCCAGCTCACGTACAACGTCAGGGACAATCGCATCCTCTACGTCGAAGGGCGCGACGGGCCGTCGAACCGCGGCCGGCTGTGCGTGAAGGGCCGCTACGGTTTCGACTACGTGCATCACAAACAGCGCCTCACGAAGCCGCTGATCCGCAAGCCGGGCGTGCCCAAGCACGCCGACTTCACGATGGACCCCGCGAATCCGCTCGAGCACTTCCGCGAAGCGACGTGGGACGAAGCGCTCGATCTGGCGGCGCGGCGCCTGCGCGAAATCCGCGACACGCACGGCAAGCACGCGCTGGCGGGTTTCGGCTCCGCCAAAGGCACCAACGAAGAGGCGTATCTTTTCCAGAAGCTCGTGCGCACCGGGTTCGGCAGCAACAACGTCGATCACTGCACGCGGCTCTGCCACGCCTCGTCGGTCGCCGCGCTGATGGAAGGCCTCAATTCGGCCGCGGTGTCGAACCAGGTGAACGACGTGTTGCGCGCCGAAGTGATCTTTCTCATCGGTGCCAATCCGATCGTGAACCACCCGGTCGCCGCGACCTGGATCAAGAACGCCGTGAAGCGCGGCGCGAAGCTGATCTACGCCGACCCGCGGCGCTCGGAGCTCTCGCGGCACGCGACCTATGCGCTGCAGTTCAAGCCCGATACCGACGTCGCGCTGCTGAACGCCATGATGCATACCATCGTGCACGAAGGTCTCGTGAACGAGGACTTCATCAAGACGCGCACCGTGGGCTACGAGGAACTGAAGAAAAACGTCGCAGGCTACAGCCCCGAAGCGATGGCACCGATCTGCGGCGTGCCCGCCGAAACGATCAAGGAAGTGGCGCGCGTTTATGCGACTTCAAAGGGCTCGATGATCCTGTGGGGCATGGGCATTTCCCAGCACGTGCACGGCACCGACAATGCGCGCTGTCTCATCGCACTGTGCCTCATGACGGGGCAGGTGGGGCGTCCGGGCACGGGACTGCATCCGCTGCGCGGCCAGAACAACGTGCAGGGTGCCTCCGACTCCGGCTTGATTCCGATGGTGTTTCCGGATTACCAGCGCGTGGACAACGCGGAAGCGCGCGCGCGCTTCGAAAAGCTGTGGGGCGCGACGCTCGATCCCAAGCCGGGCCTGACGGTCGTCGAGATCATGAACGCCGTGCACGAAGGGAAGCTCCGCGGCATGTACATCATGGGTGAGAACCCGGCGATGTCCGACCCGGACGTGCACCATGCGCGCGAAGCGCTCGCGAAGCTCGACTGGCTGGTGGTGCAGGAGATATTCCTCACCGAGACCTGCTATCACGCCGACGTGATCCTTCCCGCGACCGCATGGCCCGAAAAGGTCGGCACCGTGACCAATACCGACCGCATGGTGCAGCTCGGCCGCCAGGCGCTCGAGCCGCCGGGCGAAGCGAAGCCCGACCTCTGGATCATCCAGGCGCTGGCGCGGCGTCTCGGTCTCAACTGGAACTACGATGGACCGCGCGACGTGTTCAACGAGATGCGGAAGGCGATGCCCTCGATCGCCGGCATCACGTGGGAGCGGCTGGAGGCGGAGAGCTGCGTCACCTATCCCTGCACCCATGAAGGGGATCCCGGGGAGCCGGTGGTCTTCGTGGACAGGTTTCCGACGCCGACAGGGCGGGCGAAATTCGTTCCCGCGGACATCATTCCTGCCGCCGAGCGCCCCGACAGCGAGTACCCGTTCGTGCTGATCACCGGCCGCCAGCTCGAGCACTGGCACACCGGCGCGATCACCCGCCGCGCGGCGGTGCTCGACGCGATCGAGCCGGATCCGGTCGCAACGCTCCATCCTCTCGATCTCGATGCGATCGGCGCGCGGGAAGGCGATGTCATCACGGTGGAGTCGCGCCGCGGCATCATCTCGCTCTACGCCCGCGTGGACGACGGCACGCCGCGCGGCGCGGTCTTCATTCCGTTCTGCTACTACGAGGCGGCCGCGAACCTCCTCACCAATCCGGCGCTCGATCCGTACGGCAAGATTCCCGAGTTCAAGTACTGCGCCGTGAAGGTGATGAAGGGCGGCGAGCTGATGCCGCGCTCCAGCTACGGCGGCGGCCAGGCGCTGCGCGAGCTGCAGTCGGCGTAGTCGCCGCGAAGACACCATGGACGCGCTCGAACTGCTGCTCACCCGCGATTCGGCGCTGAAGCTCGAGCCGCCCGCTCCCGACGCGCGCGCGCTCGATGCGATATTGAAGAGCGCGCTGCGGGCGCCGGACCACGGTCGGCTGCGGCCGTGGCGCTTCGTGGTGATCCCCGGGGACAGGCGCGAGCGCTTCGGCGAGGTGCTCGCGGCTTCCCTCAAGCGGCGCGAGCCCGGCGCACCGCCCGAGGCACTGGCGCGCGAGCGGCAGAAGGCGCTGCGCGCGCCGCTCATCCTCATCGTCGCGGCGCGCGTGAAGCCGAGCGAAAAGATCCCTGAGGTCGAGCAGATCGTCTCGGCGGGCGCCGCGGCGCAGAACGTGATGCTCGCGGCGCATGCGCTCGGGTATGGCGCGATGTGGCGCACCGGCGCGCCGGCCTACGACCCCGAAGTCAAGCGCGCGCTCGGACTCGATTCCCGGGATTCCATCATCGGGTTCATTTACCTCGGGACGCGCGCCGGAGGCGCGTCCCCCCTGCCGCGTCCGGGTCCGGAGGAGTTCGTTCAGGTCTGGTCGGAAAATTGACTGCGGTCAAGGCGCGCGCCCTTCCGGCCCTCGTATAGTGAGCGGGTTCCTGGCGGCGCGTCCGTGTCGCCGTGCCCGCATGAGACCCGCGCGAGCCGTCTGGCTCGCGCTTCGTTTCACCACAGAAAAAGGAAGACACACATGCCGCTATCCGATATCGAGATTGCCCAGCAGGCAAAGATGGAGCGCATCACGCGGATCGCCGCGAAGCTCGGCATCCCGGAGGAGCATCTCGAGCCTTACGGCCATTACAAGGCCAAGGTGTCGCTCGAATACCTGGACAGCCTGAAAGGCAAGCCCAACGGCAAGCTCATCCTCGTGACCGCCATCAGCCCGACGCCCGCCGGCGAGGGCAAGACCACCACCACCGTGGGCCTGGGCGACGCGCTCAACAAGATCGGGAAAAAGGCGATGATCTGCCTGCGCGAGCCGAGCCTGGGACCGGTGTTCGGCATGAAGGGCGGCGCGGCGGGCGGCGGCTATGCGCAGGTCGTGCCGATGGAAGACATCAACCTCCACTTTACCGGCGACTTCAACGCGATCGCGCTCGCCAACAATCTCCTCGCCGCGGCGCTCGACAATCACATCCACCACGGCAACGAACTCGGCATCGACGTGCGCCGCATCGCGTGGAAGCGCGTGGTGGACATGAACGATCGGGCGCTGCGCGATATCGTCGTCGCGCTCGGCGGGCCGGGCAACGGCTATCCGCGGCAGGACGGCTTCGATATCGTCGTCGCGTCCGAGGTGATGGCGATCTTCTGCCTCGCGACTTCGCTCAAGGACCTCAAGAACCGGCTCGGCAACATCGTCGTCGGCTATACCCGGGAGCAAAAGCCGGTGCGCGCGAAGGACCTCAGGGTGCACGGCGCGATGACGGTGCTGCTGAAGGATGCGATCAAGCCCAATCTCGTGCAGACGCTCGAGAACAATCCCGCCTTCATCCACGGCGGACCGTTCGCCAACATCGCGCACGGCTGCAATTCGGTGATCGCCACCCAGAGCGCGCTCAAGCTCGCCGATTACGTCGTGACCGAAGCGGGGTTCGGCGCGGACCTCGGCGCGGAGAAATTCATCGACATCAAGTGCCGCAAGTCGGGCCTGCGTCCCGATGCCGTGGTGATCGTCGCGACCATCCGCGCGCTCAAGTATCACGGCGGTGCGGATCTGAAGGAACTCAACAAGGAGAACCTCGCCGCGCTGGAGAAGGGCATCACGAATCTCGAGCGCCATGTCAACAACGTGCGCAACCACTACGGGCTGCCGTGCGTGGTGTCGATCAACCGCTTCACCTTCGACACGCAAGCGGAAATCGAGCTGCTCAAGAAAAAGATGGCGCACCACGAGGCGCCCGTCATTCTCGCCACGCACTGGGCCGACGGCGGCGCGGGCGCGGCCGAGGTCGCGAAGACCGTGGTCGATCTCATCGACAAGGTGCCGTCCAACTTCAAGTTCGTGTACGAGGACGATCTCCCGCTGTGGGACAAGATCAAGGCGATCGCGAGCAGGATCTACGGCGCGAGCGAAGTGACGGCGGACGCCAAAGTGCGCGGCCAGATCAGGAAGCTCCAGGAGGACGGCTACGGCCACTACCCGGTGTGCGTCGCGAAGACACAGTACTCTTTCTCCACGGACCCGCAGCTCCGCGGCGCGCCCTCCGGGCACGTGATCAACGTTCGCGAAGTGCGGCTCGCCGCGGGTGCCGAGTTCATCGTCATGGTGTGCGGCGACATCATGACGATGCCCGGGTTGCCCAAGATTCCATCGGCGGAAAAGATCGATCTCACCGAGGAAGGGAAGGTCGTCGGGTTGTTCTGAGAGGGCGTTTTTGTTGACCCCCTGGTACGCGCGTGGTAAAAAGCACGCGCGTTCCGGGGTCGATCGGAACGTCCCTCCAAAGGGGAGTAGCTACGGCGGCGCCGGAGACGCCGTCGCGGTGCGGCCGTCATCACGGGATGCTCTCGGCGTCCCCGGCCTCATCGGCAATCTCAGCATTGCAAGCGAGACCTTTGCCTCTGACGAACCGGGCGATTCCGTCCCCGAGCGTTGGTTCGAGGTGAAGGCCGCACGGCGAGAAGCTCAAACGAAGCCCACGCGCACGCGGTCCCGAGAAATCGTACAAGAGGAGAACGCATGCATATTCTTCGGAGCGGGGCAGGGCGCCCCCGGCAGCGTCGCGGATGGGTGCACGTGACTGCGCCGGCGCTCGCTGCGCTCATCGCGGCCGTACCCGCATACGCCGCCGCCGAGCCGCCCGCGCTCTTCGGTATTCCGGTCGATTTCATCCTGTTCGGACTGACGCTGATCGGCGTCGCGCTCTTCCATCACCACACGCTGCGCGTCGCGCTGACGGGCCTTGCAGCCGTAGCGATCTACAAACTGGTTTTCACCGGCTTCAAGACCGGGCCCGGCCTCGCGGGCCTGGCGCTGCACATGCAGCACGAGTGGGTGATCCTCACCAACCTGCTGTGCCTGCTGGTGGGCTTCGCGCTGCTCTCGAATCACTTCGAGAAAAGCCACGCGCCCGACGTGCTGCCGCGCTTTCTGCCGGATGACTGGAAGGGCGGCTTTCTGCTGCTCGCCGTCGTGTTCGTGCTCTCGGGGTTTCTCGACAACATCGCGGCGGCGCTGATCGGCGGCACGATGGCGGCGACGGTATTCCGGCGCAAGGTCCACATCGGCTATCTCGCCGCGATCGTGGCCGCATCGAATGCAGGCGGGGCGGGCAGCGTGGTGGGCGACACCACCACCACGATGATGTGGCTCGACGGCGTGAGTCCCTTGAGCGTGCTCGACGCCTATATCGCGGCGTTCGCCGCACTGCTCGTGTTCGGCGTCCCGGCAGCGCTGCAGCAGCAGCGCCATGCGCCGATCGTGAGGCACGAGCAGCATCACCGTCCGGTGGACTGGGTTCGCATCGGCATCGTCGCCGCGATCCTCATTGCGGCGATTGCGACCAACGTCACCATAAACATGAAATACAAGCATCTCGCCGATGCGTTCCCGTTTATCGGTGTCGCCGTCTGGGTAGTGATCCTCCTCACCGCGCCCATTCGCCGACCCGACTGGGGGCTCGCTCCCGAAGCGTTCAAGGGCAGCATTTTCCTGCTTGCGCTCGTCACCATCGCATCGATGATGCCGGTCGAAAAACTGCCGGCGGCATCGTGGCAGACCGCGCTCGGTCTGGGGTTCATCTCCTCGGTCTTCGACAACATTCCGCTGACCGCGC
>Ga0209172_10001897_pt1 | contig 40518 bp, 30 predicted proteins | sample LarsenN4metaG_FD_184113 | JGI IMG/M metagenome (GOLD analysis project Ga0209172, IMG submission 184113) | Hot spring sediment bacterial and archeal communities from British Columbia, Canada, to study Microbial Dark Matter (Phase II) - Larsen... ... | reverse complement strand
TGTGAATGATCTCTTCCGGGCTGTGACGTTTTCTTTTCATCGAGAGTCACCTCCCCCGGCCGCGGCTACGCCGCGGCCGGGCAATGGACTCTCATAACGCCTGGATCAGCTTTTGGGGAGCAGGTCACCTCGACGCCGACACGCTTGTGGTCAGCGCGCCAAACCGCGCTCCGAACGGCGCGGTGTACGTGCTCGTCTTCGACGGCACGGCATGGCAGGAGCAGGACCAACTCATCGTCACGGATACGGCGGCGCTGGACGTTAACTGCTTCGGCCAGTCTCTTGCGATAAGCGGAAACGCCGTGGTCGTTGGCGCCCCTTGCAGCAGGGTCGGTAGCCGAACCGGTGCTGGCGCGGCATTCGTCTTCGAGCGCATCGGCGAGGCCTGGACGGAGCAGGCGCGACTGCTCGCCGAGGACGCGGTCGCCCTCCAGGAGTTCGGTGTCTCCATCGCAATCGCTGGTGGCGTTGCCGTCATCGGTGCCTTCGGGGACGACGACTACACCGGAGCGGCTTATGTTTTTCGCCGGGACGGGAACTCCTGGGCGCAAGATGCCAAGCTGGTCGCCACAGACGGAGCGCCCTACGACTTCTTCGGTATGGGCGTCGGCATTTCGAGCCAGACCGTCGCCGTAGGTGCACCCTTCGACATCCACGACGCGATCATCGACGCCGGCTCCGTCTACGTATTCGGATGGGACGGCACGGCTTGGACCGAGCAAGCCAAGCTCACGGCGAGCGACGCTGGTGAGGGGGACTGGTTCGGGTGGGCGGTATCCATCGATGACGAAACCCTAATAGCGGGTGCTTTCGGCGATGATCACGGTGGCGCTGTCAACGCAGGCTCGGCGTACGTGTTTCGCGGGAGCGGCGCCCTCTGGATTGAAGAGGCCAACCTCACGGCGAACGACGCGCAGGATTACGATTCATTCGGCGCGTCGGTGTCGATCAGGGAAGACATCGCCATTGCGGGTGCACACCAACACGACGGCGCGGGGCAGGATGCTGGCGCGGCGTACGTGTTCGCGGGCGGCCCGGATTGCGATGGCAACGGGATCGTCGATTCCCTCGATATCGCGGCCGGAAACGTGCCCGACTGCAATGGCAACGGCGTGCCGGACGCCTGCGACATCGACCCAGACGACCCGGACGGCGACGGCATCGTCGCGCCCGACTGCAACGCCAATCAGGTCCCCGACGAATGCGACCTGACCGCCCAGACCTCGCCGGACTGCGACGCCAACGGCGTCCCGGACGAATGCGACCTCGCGTCCGGTTCATCCGACGACGTGAACGGGACCGGTGTGCCCGACGAGTGCGAGTGCATCGCCGACTTCACCGGCGACGGCATTGTTGGGCTTGACGATCTGAGCATCCTGTTGGCCCACTACGGTTCGCCTAGCCCGACTCCCTCCGACGGCGACATCGACCGCGACGGCGACGTGGACTTGCTCGACCTGGCCATCATGCTTGCGAACTTCGGTCGGGCCTGCCCGTAAGGTGAATCGGGACCGGCGCCGGCGAGCGCGGGCTCTTGCCCGCCCCCGGCGCCATCTGATTGTGAGTACCGCGATGCGTGAGAGACACAGCGACGACCTGCGGGTTCCGTTTCGAGTAGATGATCGTTATGAACCCTACGCATCGTTCTTCGACCACGCGTGGTCGCGAAGGATCCGCGACCTCGCGCGCGGTACGAAGCTCGACGAGCCGACCTTCTCGCTGTGCATGAACTGGAAGGCGATCGCGAACACCCACCGATTCCCGTGGCTCATGATCGAGTGCCTGAAGTCCCAGATGCAGGGGTTTCTGAGAAAGCACGAGCCGCTCGCGGTTGCCGTCAGTACGGCCATCGAATCGCGACTGGTCCAGGTGATGCGGGACGATCTTTCCGAAGCCGCACGACAGAAGCTCGGCAACGCTGTGCGGGAGATCGCTGAAGCTGCGTCCTCCGCACGGGATGACTCCCACGCAATGTGGACCGCGAATGCGGACATGCACTGGAACGAGCTGCTTCCGGACCAGGAGTTCGCGATCAGCATCTGGGGTTCGCAGCGGATCTGCTATGCGGCGCTCTATCACACGTTCGAAGACTTCGCGCGTCAGTGCATCGCCCTGGCCGAGGGGCACGCCGACGACTGGCGACCGGGAGGGGAAGTCGTCGAGGCCGCGAACCGGGCCTTCGGCAAGACCTTCGTCCAGGCATGCCTGTGCGATCGCGAGGTCACCGTTGCGCGGCTTGTCCGGAACGCCCTAGACCACCACGGTGGGCGAGTGACCAGGAAACTGAGGGACATTGACCATGGGCTGCAGGTCGAGAACGGTATCATACAGATCCTGCCTGATGACACGTTGAAGCTCTTTCACGTGCTCAAGGGTCGTGCCTACGATCTCGCAGCGCGAACGCTCGAGCTGCCGGGCATCCAATCCCCGGCCTGAATCGTCGGTGTGCCGCGGCTCACAGCGCTCGCATAAGCCGACACCCGGCGTCCGAACCGAACACACAAACCTGGTTCACCCGCAGCGCTGGCGCAGCGGCGGGCGGAAGCCAAGCCGTAGGCGGCGCCGCGCGCCCGGGTTCCCGTAGTGTGGCACACCCGCCCCCGGCTGCGGTGTGGTATCGACTGATGGCTGCCGATGCTCTTGTGTGGGACCGGCCATTGGCCGGTCTGTCCCGCGGCCGAACCTCGCGGCCCGCGCCCCGCGCGGCCGCCCGTCGCGGGTGGGTGGCATGCTCTCACTGCACTCAGCGTGAGCATGCCTACAAGGGGAGTGCGGGCGTCCCGCCCGCTCGCCGGGTCCAACCCGCCCGACTTGCGTGTCACCAGTTGTGACGTCTCACGACGTGGCGCTTGGTGGACCAACGGTCGACATCTACCGCGTGCTCGAACGTTCGACCTGCTTCGGTCCGCGACACTACCACTGGCACGTCCTTCATGTCCGCCGGCAAGATCTTAAAGCGCCGGTTAACCAGCTCGCTCGCGGTCAGCTTCGACGCATCAAGCAGCCGCCGGGCGAGAACGTACGCCCGCTCGTGCTCCGTCTCGGGCTGGAGGCGACCGTGGCACACCCCGACGAAACGGCGCTGCGCCTCGGTCACGGCCGGTCGTGTCCCGCCATCCAGAGCGACATAGAAACTCCAGTACTTCGTCAGGAGTTCGCGCTGTTCATCGGTGAGCGGCAAGAAGGCCCTAGCCATGCCGGTCGCCCTCAGAGACCACCCGAATTATATCCTAACGTAGGGGGAAGACGCAACCCCCAACGGAACCCCACCTGTCGCCCCGCTGGGCTTGATTCAATCGAACGGGACCCCACCCACTGCGGATCGATTCCTCCGCGGAATCTGCGGATTCAACGCCACCCGCGGGTTACTTCAGCAGGTGGGAATCGGTCGGGTCTTGCGGACCTTCGCGGCCGGTGTATTGGCCGACGCGGCGCAGGGTCCAGATGTTGTCGGCGTCGATGCCGGCATTCGGCGACGTGACCCACTTGACCGTGCCGCACAGCGTGAGCAGGTTCTGGCCCGCGCCGCGGTGGGCGCGCGAGTTGGCCTGCGATGGGTCGCTCAGCCCCAGCCGCCGGGCGGCCAGATCCAGCAGCGGCAAGCCGTTCTCGAAGACCGGGTTGTCGTCCGCGAGCACGGGCAGGGCCGCGTGGCTGCCCAGCGTGGGCCGCACGCCGGCCATGTTCTGGTTGGCGTAGCTGACGTTTCGAGATTCGAGGAAGTCGCCGCGGCGCTGGATTTCATCGACCGGCATGGGGATGTCGCGCGACGAGGGGCAGATGAAGCAGTCGGCCTGCGTGTAGCGGGCCTGCAAGAGCGGGTAGAGGTGGCGGCGGTTGGGCACGATCTCCACGCCCGGCTCGCTGGTCGGCTTCCACGACGAGCGGCCGTTCCAGCCCACGAACGGGAGGTGGTTGTTGAACACCAGCGCATACGTCTGGATCGCCCGTCCGAGCTGGGCCAGATTCATCGAGCAGCGCGCCCGCTGGCTGCGCTCGCGCATGTGCAGCAGGCCCGGCACGCCCAGGGCGACCGCCACGACGATCACGGCGGCCACGGCCAGCACGTCGCGGAAGCTGTACAGGCGCGCCATGCGCCCGCCGCCGCCGGCGCCACCGCCGTCGCCCTCGCAGGCGGTGTGCGGTGGGGCTGGGCTCCAGACGCGGACGCTGGCGGCGCTGGCCACGCGCTGCAAGATGCGGTTGGTCAATTCGTGCGGTGCGAGCGGGGCGGGCGCAGACCGCAGGGCCGCCAGCGCCGACGACAGGACGCGGTCGTGTGCCGCCAGCTTCGCGTCGCGGCCGACGCGTTCGCGCAGCTCGGCGCACTTGCCGTCGGGCAGTTGCCCCAGGTGAAAGTCAAGCAGCAGCGGATCGATCTCGAGTTCGGACGTGGGAAAGGGCGGCTCGTCTCTCATTTACTGCCCCGACCTTGTGCCTGACGTTGTTGTGCGCCGCGCCACAGGCGCGCGAAGTAGTTCACCGCCGCGTGCAGCCGGCTCTTCACCGTCCCGACCGGGATGTGGAGGACGTCGGCGATCTCCGCGTACGGCAACTGCTGAAAATAGCCCAGGATCAGGATCAAACGCAGGTGCTCGGGCATGCGAGCGATCAGTTTGCGTACGATCTCGCGCTGCTCCTCGCTCTCGAGCCGCTCCTCCAGGGGGGGCTCGTCGGCCGCCAGGGCCTGCGAGGGAAACGGCCCGTCCTCGTCCGCAGAGGCGTCCAGCGAGAACTCCTGCCGCCGCCCCCGCGTGCGCAAGTAGTCTCGGGCCTTGTTGGCCGCGATCGTGTAGAGCCACGGTTTGAACGCCCGCGACGCGTCGAACGACGCGGCCGAGAGATGGACCTGCACGAAGGTGTCCTGGGTCAGGTCCTCGGCGACCGCTTCGTTGCCGACGAATCGGCAGAGAAACCCGTAGACCTCGTTCACGTACCGCGTGACGAGTTGACCGAAGGCGTCGGGGGCGCCGGCCAAGTGCTCGGCCAGCAACTGCTCGTCGCCCCTGCGGTCCACCGCGGTCTCCTCTGTATACGCCCGGCCGGCGGGCCAGTTCGCGCCACTCTAACCACGATTACGCGTCTGCCGCGGAGCCCACCCGCACGGCAGTTATCGCCCGCGAACGCCTTCAAACTCGCGGTGCCGATCGCAGTCGTAAGTATAGGCCCGTGCGTTGCTAACCGCTTGTCGAAAACGCCCGGCCGCTCATAATGAGCCTCGGCGCAGCCTTGTCGACAGGCGCTCAGGCTGCCTTGGGGGGAAGGCCGACCTCTTCGCCTCATTCTGCGTCGACTGCTCGCTTGTCACCCGGCCGAGAGGGCCACCGTGGACCGCCCCGAATCGCTGACCGCCGGCAGCATCGACTACTCCACGCTGCGGGCATTGCTCGAGGCCTCGGCGCGCATGAACGAGTCGCTCGACCTGGACTACGTCCTGGACACGATCGCCACGTCCGCCGCTGAGGTCCTCCACGCCGAGGCCAGCTCCGTCATCCTGCTGGACCGTCCGCGGCAGAAGCTGGTGTTCAAGGCGGCCACCGGCCCGCTGGGCAGCCAGCTCGTCGGCCAGGAGTTTGACGCCCGCCTGGGCATCGCCGGCCGGGTCGCCTCCACCGGCCGCCCCGAGATCGCCCACGACGTGCAGCAGGACCCGGACTTCTTCGGCGGCTTCGACGAGCGCTCGCAGTTCAAGACCCGCGGGCTGATCGCCGCCCCGCTGCGCTACCGCGGGCAGGTGATCGGCGTGGTCGAGGTGCTCAACAAGCACAACGGCGAAAGTTTCACCGCGCAGGATTCGGAGATTCTGCAGGTGTTCGCCAACCTGGCGGCCATCTCCACCTCCAACGCCCAGCTCCACGAGGACCTCAAGAAGGAGAACCTCGGCCTGCGGAAGGTGGTGCAGACCGACGACCAGATCATCGGCAACTCCGCCGCCCTGCGCGAGGTCTTGCAGCTCTGCGACCGCGTGGCCGCCACCAACGCGACCGTGCTGCTGCTGGGCGAGACCGGCACGGGCAAGGAGCTGAGCGCGCGGCGCATCCACGCGGAGAGCCCGCGCTGCGGCAAGGCCTTCATCGCCATCAACTGCGCTGCCCTGCCCGAGACGCTGCTGGAAAGCGAGCTCTTCGGACACGAGGCCGGGGCCTTCACCGGCGCCACGGCCACCAAGCTCGGCCGCTTCGAGCTGGCCCACGGCGGCACGCTGTTTCTGGACGAGATCGGGGACATCAGCGCCTCCACGCAGATCAAGCTGCTGCGCGTCTTGCAGGAGCGCGAGTTCGTGCGCGTCGGCGGGGTCAAGACCATCAGTTGCGACGTGCGCATCATCGCCGCCACCAACCGCGACCTGAAGGCGGGCATGCAGCAGGGCAAGTTCCGCGAGGACTTGTACTACCGCCTCAACGTCTTTCCGATCCACCTGCCGCCGCTGCGCGAGCGGCGCGAGGACATCCCGCTGCTGGTGAACTACTTCGGCGAGCGGACGGCCAAGGAGCTGGGGCTGTCGCGGCCGGAGGTGGTCTCGCAGGCGATGGAGCTGCTGTGCGCCTATCGCTGGCCGGGCAACATCCGCGAGATGCGCAACGTGATGGAACGGGCCGTGCTGCTGTGCGACACGGGCGAGATCACGCCCGAGCTGCTGCCGCGCGAGATCGCCGGCGAGGTGCGCTTCGAGCCGGCGCCGGCCGAGGGCGGCTCGGCCCTGGAGGGCTACGAGAAGGCCATGATCGTCAAGGCCCTGGAGGAGAACGACTGGAACCAGACCCGCGCCGCCGCCGCCCTGGGCATCAGCCGCGACAACCTGCGCTACCGGCTGCGGAAGTACCAGATCAAGCGGACAACCAACGAGTGACTTGCGGGTGAAGCGCGCCGATCCGAACCGCGAGAGCCAGCGGTCGGCCGCTCAGCCGGATGCGGGGACGCCGGTCGGGGTGAGTTTCCCGTCAGCGGACCACCGGTGAGGCCTGCGGGGAGGCTTCGCGGACCCGGCGGACCACGCTGCTGATCCGCTGCACCAGTGCCTCCAGCGTGTAGGGCTTGGGCACGAAGCCGGCCGGGGGGGAGTCCAGGAAACGCCGCATCACGTCCTCTTCGCTGTACCCGCTCGAGACCACCACCTGCGCATCCGGCCGGATGGCGCGAATCTCGCGGAACACGTCCCCGCCGCGCATGCCCGGCATGGTCATGTCCAGCAGCACGACGTCGATCTGGTCGGCGTGGGTGCGGAAGGTCTCGATGCCGCTGCGGCCGTCCGGCGCCGTCAGCACCTGCATGCCGCGCTGCTCCAGGATCGAGCGGGCCACGTCGCGCACGTCCTCCTCGTCGTCGATGACCAGCACGCGGGCCGGCGTGCTCGCTCCGCCCGCCTGGGCGGGTTCCGATTCCAGCCGCGCCGCGCGCCGCGCCGCCGGAAGCACGATCGTGAAGCACGTCCCCTTGCCCGGCTCGCTTTCAACCCGCACGCCGCCGTGGTGCGCCCGCACGATCCCGTGCAACGCCGCCAGCCCCAGTCCGCGGCCCGGGCCTTTGACCGAGAAGAACGGGTCGAAGATCTGGGCCAGGGTCTCCGGTGACATGCCGCAGCCCGTGTCGCTCACCCGCAGCCGCACAAACTCGCCCGCTGACAGCCGCTGCCCCGGGTAGTCGTGCCGCAGGTCGTGGTCGCTGAGCTCCACCGCGTCGGCCGAGACGGTGATACTTCCGGGCGCATCGCCGATCGCCTCGGCGGCGTTGACGAGCAGATTGGTGACGACCTGGTGCAACTGGCCGTGATCGGCCTCGATGGGCGGCAGGTCCGCGGCGTGCTCCACGGCCAGCGCGATGGTGCGTGGGACGGCGGCGCGCATGAAGCCGACGGTCTCATCCAGCCAGGCGGCGACGTCGAGGGGCCGCATCTCGAAGCCGGCCTGGCCGGAGTAGGCCAGGATTTGCCGCACGACCTGCGTGGCCCGCTCGCAGATCGAGACGATCCGCTGCAGGCCCTTGCGGGCGCCGCCGACGTCGGGCAATTGCTCCAGCGCCAGGCAGGCGTTGCCCAGGATGCCGACGAGCATGTTGTTGAAGTCGTGCGCGATGCCGCCCGCCAGCAGCCCCAGGCTCTCCAGCCGCTGCAACTGCTGGATCTGCCGCTCCAGCGCCCGCCGCTCCGCCTCCGCCTTCTCGCGCTCGCTCAGGTCGCGGAAGACGATCACGGCCCCGACCCCGGCCGCCTTCTCGTACATGGGCGTGATCGAGTATTCCACCGGGAACTGCCCGCCGTCCAGACGCGTGAACAGCGCCCGCGCCTGCACCGCCGCCTGCCCCTCGCGCAGCGCGGCGCAGAGCGCACACTGCGGCGTGCGGCAGGGGCGTGGTCCGGCCTGCGGCCCGCCCAGCAGCGTGTGGAGGGCCTGCCCGAACAGCTCGCCCGGTCCTGCGCCCAGCATGCGGGCCGCGGCCGGATTCACGAACGTCGTCCGCCCCTCGCGATCCACGCCGCAGATGCCGTCGATGGCGGAGTCGAGGATGAGGCGGTTGCGGCGGCTGAGGCGTTCGAGCTCCTCCTGCTGGCGGCGGCGCTCGGTGACGTCGCGGGCGAAGCCGACCAGGATCTTGCCGCCGTCGTCGCGCAGGACGGTGATGCTGACCTCGAGATAGACGATGCGTCCGTCCTTGTGGCGATGAGCGGTGCAGAAGTGGTGCAGGCCGGTGCGGGTGTGGGAGGGGATGCCGTTGTCGGGGAACTCCGGCGCCTCGAGGTCGGAGATCCGCATCTGCATCAACTCGGCCGGCTCGTAGCCGAGCATGCGGCAGAAGGCGCCGTTGACCTCGAGGAAGCGGAAGTCCTCGTTGACGACGAAGAAGCCGTCCATCGCGCTGCGCAGGATGGCTTCGTTGCGACGGGCCAGCTTCTGCAGCGAGCCGTGCTCGCCGTCGGCCGCATCGCACAGCACGAGCGCCACCAGCAGGCGCCCGGCTTCGTCCGGCTGCGGCGCGCTGATCGTCACGTCCAGGCTGCCACGGTCCCGCTGTAGACGACCCTGCCAGCCGAGGCTGGTCTCGAAAGCCGCACGCACGCGCGCCTGAACATCCGCCTGAAGCGGCGGCGGAAGTTCGCTGTAGGCACCCGCAGCGTTGGCGTCTCCTCGTTCGAAGAAGCGCCGCACGCAGGCGCCGTCACGGTTGAGCAGCATGACCTCCAGCATCGTCGCCTCCTACCCCGCCGCACGCGGTACGGCGTCCCCCGCCGGTTGGCGCACCGCTTCGGCCTGGGTCGCGTGCAGCAAGCACTCGCGGGCCTCGTCCGCGCGTCCGGAGCGCTGGAGCGCTTCGGACTTCTGCCGCCAGGCGGCGGCCTCCATCCGCCGATTGGCGTGCAGCCGCGCCAGCTCAATGCGCTTATCGGCGCAGCGGGTGGCCTCGACGTAGTTGCCCAGGCGCAAGTTCATCTCAGCCATGGACTCGTAGACGCGCGCCAGGCCGTTCCAGAAGCTGCTCTCCTCCAGCGTGTTGAGGGCCATGGCCAGCTCGTGCTTGGCATCGGCCAGCCGGCCGGCCTGGGCCGAGCAGTGCCCCAGGTTCATGTACGCCACGCCGACATTGACCTGGTCGTCGCTTTCCAGCGCCAGGGCCAGCGCCCGCAGGTAGTAGCTGCGGGCCTCGTCATAGCGCTTCTGTTCGCGCAGCACGTTGCCCAGACCGTTGTACGGGCCGATCAGCGAAACCAGGGCCGCGTGCGCCTTGTGCGTCTCAATCGCGCGCAGGAACGCCGCCTCCGCCTCCGCCTGCCGCCCGAGCTGGAACAGCACGAACCCCAGGTTGTTGCTCACCTGCGCCAGCTCCAGCGCCAGCCCGTGCTGCTGAGCCGCGCCCGCCGCACGCGACAGCCGCTCGTACGCCGCCTCGTACTCCCCGCGGAAATAGTGCATCGCGCCCGCGTTCGCGTAGGCCTCGATCAGCAGCCGTACATCGCCTCGGCGCAGGGCCAGCTCCTCCTGGCGGCGGTTGTATTCGGCCGCTTCGGCGTAGCGCCCCATGCGCGAGCAGCACACGCCGACGAAGCCCAGCGCCTCGCCGTACTCGGGGTCGCCCGCCAACGCTTCCAGACCGCGCGCGCGAGCCGTCTCGTAGTCGCCGCGCAGGAACGCCCGCTTGCCCGAGAAGAACCGCTGCTGCACCTCCAGCGCGATCGGGCTGGGCGAAGTCGCCGGCACGGGCTTGATCTCCGGGCCCAGGCCCAGCGCGTCGCAGACCCGCGCCAGCAGTTCAACCTCCAGCTCGGGCAGCCGATCCAGCGACGCATACGCGCTGGGCGACTCGAGCGGCGCGTCGCCGCCGGCCGTATGCACCCGCAGGCGGCAGGCAAGCGATGGCCCGTCGCGCCGGAACCGGCCCTCGACGACCGCCGCCGCGCCCAGCAGCCGGCCGGCCGCCAGCAGGCGTTTCGAGCGGCCGGCGTCCGTCCCGGGGGCGCGTTCGAGGACCCGCAGGAACTGCTCGCGGTCGGCGATATACAAGCCGGTCTGCAGTGACAGCGCGTGCGCCAGACGATCGGCCAGCGCCTGGCCGAGCCACTCGTCCGCGTCGTCCGCCGACTCATTCTCGAACAAGAGCACGACCACCCCGCGCGGCTCCGTCCGCTCCACCGCCAGAGGCGCCCGGGCGAGCGCCCGCCCGCCGGGGTTCTCCAGGTAATCGATCAGCGCCGCGGATGACTCGAAGCGGCGTGCGGGATCCGGGTGCAGCAGGCGGAGCACGCCGTCGACGAACCAGCGCGGCGAGTCCTGGGCTGCGTCGGCGGGCCACCGCAGGGGGCGCTGCTCAGAACGCAGCAACGCGCCGTACACGCTCCCCCCGCCGGGCAATGAGCCGGTCACCAGTTCCAACAGGCTTGCGCCCAGCGAGTACAGGTCGGCGGCTGGGCCGACCGGCATTTCGCCGCATAGGACCTCCGGCGCCGCGTACGCCACCGTGCCGGACCACTCCGCGAGCACCCCCGCTGGCGGGTCTTCGCCGGCCTGTTGGCGGCCAAACCGGACGACCCCCAGATCGGCGACCCGCCCGCGACCGTCAACCCCGAGAATCAGATTCCCGGGCTTGACGTCCCCATGCAGCAGGCCGGCGGCGTGGATCGCCTGCAGCCCGCGCGCGGCATGGCTTGCAATCTGCACCGCCTGCCGCCAGTCGATGCGGACCCCATGCTCGACCGCCGCCGCCAAGTTCACGCCGTCGACATACTCCATCACGAAGAACCACAGGCCATCGACGGCGTCGCAGTCGAGCACGCGGACCACGTGCGGATCGTTGACGCGGAAGCCGGCGGACGCTTCGGCCCGCAGTCTGCGGACGGCGGCGTCGGAGGCGTCGGTGATCCGTCGCGGAAGCACCTTCACGACGCAGGGGTGGTTCAGGAACTCGTGTTGCGCCAGGTAGGTGAGGCCGTGCGCTCCGCAGCCGATCAACTCCGTCAGCCGGTAGCGGTTGCGAAGCACGGTTCCCAACGGAAGGGCGAGAGGGTGGGCCGCGTTCAGCGTTTGGATGCCCTCATGTCCCGCGGGCCGTGGCAGCACGAACCCGCAAGCCCCGCAACGGGCGAGCGAGGCCGCGACGAGGCGCAAGGGCCCGCGCTCTTGGCAGTACACGCAGGGTGTGGCTTCCAGCTTCCCCATATGGCCTCGCGGGGCTGCGGGTCCGGTCGACCCGCGAAAACCGCGCTATTTATCGGCAGGTGGACTTGACAGCCCGGACTTTATCGGCACATACTTCTGCCGAGCGAGGGAGTTACGGAGAACCAACGTCCGCTGGACTTCGGGCGAGGGGCGCATGTCTTTTGATGCGCAGCGCCTCCCGTCGGCAGGGGTATCGTTTGCATTCAGTTTATGCACGCCCTGCCGTCGCGTGCAAGGCCCCTCTCGGCCCTAGGCCAGCACGAGGAGGCCGTCCATGGAGTTCCTCATCGACCTGCTGTGGCTTTTCATCGACATGATCACCTGACCGAGGGGCACGAAGCGATGATCGTCGTGATCACCGAAGTCGATCGAATCGCCGCCGAGACCAAGTAGCCCTTGCGTTTGCGCCGGGGCGTTCCGCGTGCCGTGCGACATGCCACGGGCGAGGGAGTTCTGCGCCCGGCTTGCTTATGGTCGCCGTCCCCGTCCCAGCGGTCTTTCCGGCCCCAACTTAACCGGGATTGCTGCTTGACGCACGGTTGTCCGCGCGATTCCATCCCGGGGCATGACGGCGCCTGGCGACTATCGCGGTTCCGTCATTCCGCCCGGCATCCACGACATCGCCTTCGACTGGGACCCCCAGCCCGAGGTTCAACGGCTGCTGCACTTCGCCCGCGAAGCTGGCGCGGACGTGCGCAGCGTGCTGGAGCTTGGTTGTGGCACGGGGCGGCTCCTGGCCGCACTAGGCGCGCACCTATCGGACCGGTGGGGCATCGAGCTGAGCCGCGAGATGGCCGAAGCCGCCCGGGCGCGATCCGGCGCCAGGATTGTCGCGGGCGACATGTGCGACTTCGCACTCGAGCGCACGTTCGACCTGATCTTCGCCTCCGCCAACACGGTCCGCCACGCAGCCACGGCGGCGCAGATCGCCGGCCTGTGGCGGTGCGTCGCGGAGCACCTCGTCTCTGGCGGCGTGTTCATCGCAGATTTGGAGCTCGGCTTCGAGGCGGAGGCCGCAAAGCTGCACCGTCCCGCGTTCTGGACGCTGTCGCGCGGCCCGCTGCAGGTCCGTGCCTCCTGGTGCGTCGTCCGGCCGCCGGCGCCGGACACGCGGTGCTGCACGGTCGAGTGGGAGTTCGAAGCCCGCAGCGATCGGCCGCTGGGCCGCTGGAGCGAGTCCTTCGAGCTGCGCACCTACGACGCCGATGAGTTCGTGCGTCTGGCGACCGCGGCCGGCGGTCTGGAGCCACGCGGCATCTACGAAGTGCGCGATCCATACCTGCTGCCGCGCACGCCGGAGAACGCCGTCGGGCGAATGCTGGTGGTGCTGCAATCGCCGCGTCGAGACGCCCAGCCACCCGTCGTGCCCACTATGCCGCACGGGTCTGAGCTGCCCGAACCGACTCGGTGGACATCCGCCCCGGCTCGGCGATAATGCCTGTCGGTTGGTCGCCACGGAGGGCGACGTGCTCAACCCCGTGGCGGAAAGCGAGGTGGAACCATGCTGTACGCCGCACTCACGTTCTGGCTGCTGGTGATCGTCTTCAGTGCCTGGGGTGTGCACGGGCTGTGGAGCCGGCTGGTCAAGCCGCGGGTGGTGAACACCGTGCTGCTGCCGGGCACGCTCGTGGCGCAGCTCGGGCACGTGCTCGGGTTGCTGATCACCGGCAACCCGGTCCGCAACACGACCCTGATGGGCGACGACGAGAAGGGCGCGCCGCAGTCGGACGCGCCCGAAACGCAGCGCATCCCGGTCGTCGGCCCGATTGTCACCGGTCTGCTGCCGCTGGTCGCGTGCGCCGCGTGCCTCTACGCCGCCGCCCGGCTGTGGGGCGGCAGCGTCTTCGAAGGACTGTCGCGCTACAACGGCATCACGATCCCGCACGCGCTGCCCACGACGCTGGCCGGCGCGTGGGACCTGCTGCGCGACAGCGTCAGCGTGATGGAGAACCTGCTGATCGCCGTGCGGCAGTCCGATCTGACCCGCTGGCAGACCTTGCTGTTCCTTTACCTGGCGGTCTGCCTGACCGTGCGCATGACGCCCTTCGAGGGCAACCGCCGCGGGGCGATTGGAGCGATCCTGCTGGCGGGACTCACAATCTGCGTGCTGTCGCTGCTGTCGCCGCGCGTCCCGGAGTTCATCGCCTCGAGCTGGCCGGTGCTGAGCTTCGCGGTGGGTACGCTGCTTTTCCTGTTGCTGTTTTCGCTGGCGGTCAGCGGCGTGGTCGGGCTGGTGAAGACGCTGGCGCGGAACGAGTAGCCCAACGACCGTCGTGCGGCCTGCCGATCCGCCTGCAAACGGCGGCAGCACAGCCGTGCGGCTGTGGCACACGCCCGCGCGGGCCATGTGACGGTGCGGCGCGGCCCGGCTACAATGCGGCGACCCAGGGAGGAGGATCGTTGAACATCATCCGCACGCCGCGCGTGTACCTGATCGGCCGGCAAACGGTGGATTCGCAGGCGGTCGAGCGGTTCCTGCAGGAGCACGGGCTGTCGTGGGAGACGGACACGGACGTGGGCGGCGAGCGGCTGTGCGAGATGGCCGGCCGCGTCTGCTACCTGTCGTTCGGCAAGGGCCGCAAGACCAACCGCGAATACCTGGGCAACCTGATCGAGATGCAGCACGGCTCCGTGCTGGAGCACGCGGTCTGGAGCTTCCTCCTGGCCGGCGTGTCGCGCTCGTTCACGCACGAGCTGGTGCGGCACCGGGCCGGCTTCGGCTATTCGCAGCTCTCGCAGCGCTACGTCGACGAGAGCGACACCGATTTCGTCGAGCCGGCGGCGATCGCCGCCGACCCGGAGCTGCACGCCGTATGGCTGGAGAGCGTGCAACAGTCGCTGGAGGCGTACCGTCGGCTGGTGGACGGCCTGTCCCGCACGTTCGCGTCCGAGCCGTCGCCGACGCTGCGGCGCAAGCTCGCCCGCCAGGCCGCCCGCAGCGTGCTGCCCAACGCGACCGAGGCCAAGATCTTCGTCACCGGCAACGCCCGCGCCTGGCGGCATTTCATCGAGGCGCGCGGCAACGAGCACGCCGAGACCGAGATCCGCACCGTGGCCCTGCTGGTGTTGCGCATCCTGCAGCGCGAGTCGCCGGCGCTCTTCGGCGACTACACGATCGAGCGGCTGCCGGACGGGGCCGAGGTCGCGCGGACGCCGAACCGCAAGGTCTGATCCGCCGAGCGGCTCACTCGGCGGCCCATACACTTCAGCAGGGAGCCAGCGTGAAAGGCAGACGTCCGCACAACGCGATCCCGCTCGTGGCTGCGTTGCTGCTCGCCGCCGCTGCACGGGCCGACCTGGCCAGCGTGCACCTGACCGACGGCACGACGATGCGCGGCGACGTGAGCTTCGCGGAGCTGGACGTAGTCCTGCGCAACCTGGCGGGCGAAGTGCGGCTGCCGCGCGACACGGTGCGGCGGATCGAGTGGCTGACGCCCGCTTCGACGCCGGAGGCGGAGTTTCAGCGGCGGTTCTACGCGCTTCGGGCGGACGACGTCGATGGCCACTTCGCGTTGGCCGAGTACCTGTGGGAGCAGGGCTGGGCCGACCTGAGCGAGCGACAATGCCGTTACGTGCTCGGGCTCGACCCGCAGCACGCCGGCGCCGCCCGCCTGCTGCAACAGGCGCTCGAGCGCGGCCTGCCAGCAGAGAGCCAGCCCGCCAGTCAGCCGGCCGCCGAGCCGCAGCCCGCGGAAGTCGAGGAGCCGCCCCCTGGGGCGGAGGAGCGGATCAAAGGTCCGGCGCTGCCCGCGCTGCTCTCGCCGCGCGACATCAACCTGCTGCGGCTCTACGAATACCGGCTCGACGGAGCGCCCGAACGCGTGCAGGTGCGTTTCACGCGACGGCGTGGCGAGCCGGAACTGGAGACGCTCGTGAAGCAGGAGCTGGCGTCCGCGGGCCCGGTCGACCCCAGGCAGAAGGACCTCCTGGACCGCGGCACGGCGCATGAGAAGCTCGTGCTGATCCTGAGCGAGACTGGCACGAAGTTCGCCGACCGCATCGAGCTACGCGGTGATACGGACGTTTTCGCGACATTCCGGCGCGACGTGCTGCCGATCGTGGTCAAGGGCTGCGCGCGCTCCGGCTGCCACGGCGGCCGGGAGGCGTACGGCTTTCGCTTTCCCATCGGCGCGTCGACCAACGAGGCGGTCGCGTACACCTCCTTCCTGATCCTGGACCAGCTCGATACGCCGGCCGGGCGGATGATCGACCGCGCCGACCCGGAGAGCAGCGCCCTGCTGCGGTACATGCTGCCGGCCGACGAGGGTGGCGTACATCCGCCGCTGAAGCGCGGCGTGCTGCGGCCGGTGCTGCGCAGCGGCCAGGACCGCGCGTACGAGGAGATCGTGGACTGGATTCGCTCCCTGCGTGCGCCGCACCCGGAGTATGCGCTCGAGTTCCGCCCGCCGGCGTGGCTGGGCGCAGGGGCGGAATTGACATCGCAGCCGGCCGCGCAGCCGGCCGGCGAAACCGAGCGCGGCGCCAGCCAAGGCTCGCCGCCTGCATCCCGTCCCGCAGGCCCGCCTCGACGCGAGCCGTGAGCGGCGCCCCCGGTTTCACCATCTGACGCGGCCCGGCCGTGCGCAATCACCGCGGGGCGGCATCCATTACCGGAACCGGCGCGGGTGGGCTGGTAACAATCCCTTTCGCGCCATTGCCTTCCGGCCCACCGGGGAGCTACCGTTAGGGTGGAGCGGGCAAGAGGATGTCCACCGATCCCTTTGTGGTCCTCGGGCTGACGCCCGGTCGCTACGAGCCGGCCGAGATCACGCGGCGGTTTGCAGAATGTCGCCAGCGGCTGCTACGCGACCTGCACGCCGGTTGGCGCTACGACGACGCCCGACGCGAACTCGACGAGCTCTACGTCGCCTTTCGAACCTTGTTGAACGCGTCTGCAAACGGGCAAGCCGCTCGCCCCAACGAGGCCGATCGCTACACGTGCATGCGCCGCCTGATCGCGGCGTCGCTGGAAGGCGGCTTGCTGCGAGCATCGCGGCGGGAACGACTGCTGGAAGAGGGCCGCCGGCGGGGCTTCGCGGACTTCCACACGCACCTTCTGATCGCGCAGGTGCAAGCGGGCGAAGGGGAGCTGCTGCGGGCCGGATCGCCCGAGGAGGCGCGGTCGGCCAGTCAAACCTCACGCGTCGGCGCCCGCGTCGCCGCCGCCGGCCTGCTGGGCCTGGCGATTTTCCTGACCGCCGTCCGCTGGCTCAACCTCTGACAACACGACCGCCTCGACCCGCGTGTGGCGCGGCAAGCCTCCTGTACGACCACGCTCGGCCGCGCGCCGGGAGCGCCAGAGACCAGCGCGGCCGACGCTCAGGTCGGCCGCGACACAACCGAATTGATCCGTCTACTCTCGAGTACGGCAGTACGGCTACACCCTTCCGAGCAATTGCGCCCACTCCGCCTGGAAGTCCGTGCGCAGCCGCGACATCGCCCGCGCCTCGAGCTGCCGCACACGCTCCTTGGAGACCCCCAGCCGCCGGCCGATCTGCTCAAGCGTCTGCGGCTCCCCGTAGCTGTCCAGCCCGTAGCGCTGCCGCAGAATCACCCGCTCACGTTCGTCCAGGGCCGCCAACATGCGCTCCACCGACGCGCGCACCGCCGGCAGATGCTCGTTCTCGAACTCCTCGGCCGGCGGGCTGGCAACCCGGTCCAGCAACTCCTCGCGCCCGGAAATCAGCCGCTCGCGCTGCCGGCCCTGCTCCGGCAGCGAGCGGGCGAAGTTCTTCATGATCGCCCAGGAGGCGTAGGTGCTGAACTTGAATCCGCGCGTAAAGTCGAACTTGTCCACCGCCCGCATCAGCGACACATTGCCGTCGCTCACCAGCTCCCAGAAATCCTGGGTCGGCGAGACGTGCCGCTTGGCGATGCTCACCACCAGCCGCAGGTTGGCCTGCACGATCTGGTTCTTGACCGCAGCCGACTCGTCCAGCAGCGCCTCGATGCGGTCCAGCTCGCGCGCCGTCGTGTTCTCCGCATCGATCCGCCGCCGAAGCTGGTCCGCCCGGTACCGCAGGTAGTTCAGCTTGCGGAACAGGGCCACTTCCCCGGCCGGCGTCAGCAGCGGCACGCGGAAAAGCTGCCGCAGGTACGGCGGCAGGTCGGGCGGAATGCGCCGCTCGGCCAGCGCCGGCACGGTCGGGTTGGCCAGCGCCGGGTCGCGGAGGATGGCGGCGTCCGCCTCGGCCTGCGCGAACTCCTCGCTGAAGACGAACTCGATCGTGCGGGCCTTCAGCTCGCGCGCCCGCATCTCGGTGATGGTTCGGTAGATCGACTGCACCGGCCGCTCGAAACGCCTGGCCAGGGCCTCGACCGTCGCCCCGTCCGCGTACGCTTCCCAGATCCGCAGCCGGTCATCGTCGACGGCGACACACAGCTTCGAGCGGTTGAAGATGCCCGCGCCCGCATGCGACTCGTCATACGCCTTGAGGATCAGGCGGATCGTCTCGACCGCACGCCCCGTCTCCACGCTGATCCGCTTGGCGACCGCGTTCACCGTCTGCCCGCCAGCTTCCGCCAGCACTTTTGCCCGGGCGATGATCGCCAGCCGCTCGGAAGGCGTGAGCTGCGAGAAGGAGCTGCCGCGGTGCACCAGCTCCGCGTTCTCGGCCACGAAGCGCCGCACGCTTCGCTCCGGAAACGCCAGCCGCGTCCGCCGGTCGGCGAAGCGGAAGCGCCAGCCGACCAGCCCGCGCCGGTGCCAGCGAAAGATCGTCTTGGTGCTGACGTCGAATCGCTGCGACAGGTCTCGTACCGAATAGAGCACGCCCACCCAGCGTTCGGCTGACAGGCAGGCCTCGGCGCTGATGTCCTCCGCCAGCGTGATCAGGTCCCCGCGGATGGCTTCGCTGTGGAGCAGGGCGGACTCGGCGGACGCCTGGCCGCTGCCCGGCGGCCGGCGGTAGCCGGTCAGCGTGTGCATAATGAACTCGTATGGATAGTGCCTGTCGGGCTCGATGACCGAGAGCAGGAACTCGATTGCGTGAAGCTGCTTCAGGCGCAGTCTTCGCGGGCCTCGCTTGAGCTGGGCCGCGAGGTCGCCGATCGCGGGTGAGCGATAGCTGTACATTCTGTGCGTCCCGTGAGCTTCAGGTTCCGCTTACCAGCACCGCAAAAAAGCCAACGGCCTATGATGAATGATCGAGTCCGTTGCCCACCGGTGACGCAGTGCCGTCCCGAAGCTCGCATCCGCCGGTCCTTATCGGCCCGGCGTCGGTACGCCGTCAGATTATTTGCTGGCCGCGCTGTTCCGTCAATCGGTTTTCGCGGCGTTTCCGGCGCGTCCGATAAGCTCCTGCGAACGGTCGCCGCCCCGCGCGGCCCTTTCAGCGGCGCGCGCCGATGCGCAAAAACGGCGGCCCGCCGATCCTCTCGGACCGACGGGCCAAGTGCCGGCGATCACCTACTCTCGCCCGATCAGGACTACCATCGGCCGTACGGGCTTTACTACTGAGTTCGGAATGGGATCAGGTGTTTCCCCGCACGTATGGTCACCGGCGAGTCGTGTGCACGGCGGGCGGGTGCCCGCCGGTTGCACTCGTTCGTGGATGCTTGGTTCCGAGCTCGGGAGACGGTTGCAGCGGTTGCTGAATGCGGTCAAGCCCTCGGCCGTTAGTACCGGTAAGCTGAAGGCATTTCTGCCCTTGCACATCCGGCCTATCAACCTGGTGGTCTACCAGGGGCCTTCAGTTCAACCCCTTGCGGGGGAACACCGAGTCCTCATCTTGGGGACGGCTTCACGCTTAGATGCTTTCAGCGTTTATCCAGTCCGGGCTTAGCTACCCAGCCGTGCCGCTAGCGCGACAACTGGTGCACCAGAGGCCCGTACCACCCAATCCTCTCGTACTAGGGTGATAGCCCCGCAGGACTCGTACGCCCACAGCAGATAGGGACCGACCTGGCTCACGCCGGTCTGAACCCAGCTCGCGTACCACTTTAATCGGCGAACAGCCGAACCCTTGGGACCGCCTTCAGCCCCAGGATGTGATGGGCCGACATCGAGGTGCCAAACCGCCACGCCGCTATGGACGCTCGGTGGCGATCAGCCTGTTATCCCCGGAGTACCTTTTGTCAGATGAGCGATGACCCTTCCACACGGGATCACCGGGTCACTAGGGCCTGCTTTCGCATCTGCTCGACCTTTGAGTCTCGCAGTTAAGCCGGCTTCTACCCTTGCGCTCTGCGCACGATTGCCAACCGTGCTGAGCCGACCTTTGCACTCCTCCGTTACGCTTTGGGAGGAGACCGCCCCAGTCAAACTGCCCACCTAGCACTGTCCCCCGCCCGGATTCACGGGTCGGGGTTAGACAACCAATGCCGAAAGGGTGGTATTTCACCGTCGGCTCCGCTCCGGCCGAAACCGGAGCCTCAGCGCCTCCCACCTATCCTACGCATTCGAAACCGGGTGCCCATACCAGGCTGCAGTAAAGGTTCACGGGGTCTTTCCGTCTTGCTGCGGGTACACGGTATCTTCACCGCGACTTCAATTTCACCGAGTCGGTCCTTGAGACACTGCTCCAGTGATTACGCCGTTCATGCGCGTCGGAACTTACCCGACAAGGAACTTCGCTACCTTAGGACCGTCATAGTTACGGCCGCCGTTTACCGGTGCTTCGGTCGCCAGCTTCGCCTTGCGGCTGACCGGCTTCCTTAACATTCCGGCACCGAGCAGGCGTCATTCTGTATACTTCCTCTTTACGAGTTAGCACAGAACTGTGTTTTTGATAAACAGTTCCCAGAGCCGTTTCTCTGCGCCCTCCCCTCGCGGGGTAGGGCCCCCTTGTCCCGAAGTTACGGGGTCAAATTGCCTAGTTCCTTAAGGACCGTTCTCTCGAGCGCCGTTAGGATACTCTCCTCGCCCACCTGTGTCAGTTTTGGTACGGATCCGCATGCCGTCCCCGGACGGCTTTTCTCGGTTGTCCATTTCCGCACTTCGGCAACAAATCGGCCTCGCCCTTGCGGGCACCCTCTATTCTCGTAGTGGGCTGCGGTCCTGGACAACGTCCCCGCCGGTTCAACCGACAGACGGAGTGCAGGAATATTAACCTGCTGTCCATCGCCTACGCCTTTCGGCCTCGGCTTAGGTTCCGACTAACCCTGGGCGGATTTACCTTCCCCAGGAACCCTTGGGCTTACGGCGAGCGGGATTCTCACCCGCTTTCTCGTTACTCATACCGGCATTCTCACTACTACCGGCCGGCACCACTCCTCACGGTATGGCTTGTATCTCCGGTAGTACGCTCCCCTACCGACCAAAAGCCGGCGGCAAGTGCCACGTGGAAGGTGACAGATGCGCTGCCGCCCTTCCCGTGTCACTTGTCACCGACTCTCAGTCCCGCAGCTTCGGCGTCCGGCTTAGTCCCGATCATCATCGGCGCCCATTTTCTCGACCAGTAAGCTATTACGCACTTTTTAAATGGTGGCTGCTTCTAAGCCAACATCCTGGCTGTCTGTGAAAACGGACGTCCTTAGTCACTTAGCCGGACTTGGGGGCCTTAGCTGGCGGTTCGGGTTGTTTCCCTTTCGTGCACGGACGTTAGCGCCCGCATACTCACTCCCGGGATAGTCGCCGCAGTATTCGGAGTTTGATTGAGGACGGCAGCCGGGTAGGCCCCGTATCTCGTTCAGTAACTCTACCCCTGCGGCGTAGTGGCCCGAGGCTGTCCCAAAAGACATTTCGGGGAGAACCAGATATCTCCACGTTTGATTAGACTTTTACTCCTCCCCACAGGTCATGCCAGAACTTTTCAACGTTCACGGCTTCGGCCCTCCAGGAGGTTTTACCCTCCCTTCAGCCTGCCCATGGGTAGATCACGTGGGTTCGGGTCTACCGCATGCGACTCATTCGCCCTCTTCAGACTCGCTTTCGCTGCGGCTCCGCGCCGGAAGCGCTTAGCCTCGCCGCATACGGTAACTCGCCGGTCCATTATGCAAAAGGTACGCCGTCACCCGGGCGGGCAAGCCCGCCATCGGGCTCCGACAGCTTGTAGGTACATGGTTTCAGGTGCTTTGAACTCCCCTAGCAGGGGTGCTTTTCACCTTTCAGTCGCCTTACTGGTCCACTATCGGTCGTGCAGGAGTACTTAGCCTTGCAGGGTGGGCCCCGCAGGTTCAGTCAGAGTTCCACGAGCTCCGACCTACTCGACCGCCGTTGCTCCGCTGCCGCCTACAGGACTGTCACCTTCTGTGGTCGGCCTTTCCAGACCGTTCGACTGACTTCGCAACGACGTATGGCTCGAAGCCATGGGCTGATCCGCGTTCGCTCGCCGCTACTGGCGGAGTCTCGGTTGATTTCCTTTCCTCCAGGTACTGAGATGTTTCAGTTCCCTGGGTTCGCCCGGCCCCGCCTATGCATTCAGCGGGGCGCGACGCTGTCCGGTTGCCCGGCAGCGCCGGGTTGCCCCATTCGGAGATCCCCGGATCACAGCCTGTTTGGCGGCTCCCCGGGGCATATCGCAGCCTACAACGTCCTTCATCGCCTCTGCACGCCCAGGCATCCACCATGCACCCTTTCCAGCTTGACCGCATTTGGCAAACGCTGCGGTCCAAGCCGTCTCTCGATGAAACCCCCTTCCGGGCACGCCCCGCCCAGGCCTTTCGGCCCGCACGGGTCGCCCCCGAAGGGGTGCCGCTCAGATACCCAAGCATCCACGATGAAATTGTCAAAAATCAGCCCCGCCGCGCTTCCCGCGGCAGACAGGGGCAAAGAGATTATAGCCCAACCTGCCGCCCGTCAAGTGGAGCCGACCGGGATCGAACCGGCAACCTCCGCGTTGCAAACGCGGCGCTCTCCCAATTGAGCTACGGCCCCGTCCAGGCTCTGGAAACCGGAAAACAGAAAGCAGACGGACAAAAACTAAACCCGAACCTGCAGGGCTCGCCTGCAGCCACGACTGCATCGCAAAGCCCGTCTGTGTCAGAGCTTCGGCGCAGGGCAGCCTGGCCCGCGCGGGCCCGGCCGGAGCCTCCAGTCTCCAGTTTGCAGAGCCTGGTTTCAGATGCCGGGTCACGCCCGGCCGCGGCGGCTCCCTCAGCATCCGCCGCCGCCCGCACGGCGGCTGGCCACCCAGATCGACACCGCCAGAAGGATGCCGAGCACCATCACCGTCCACGCGACCATCTTGCACCCCCGCCAATGGGCCCGACAGGATTCGAACCTGTGACCTCGTCCTTATCAGGGACGCGCTCTAACCAACTGAGCTACGAGCCCGACTCCTGCCAGTCTCGCAAACGATCGTAACCGCGAGCCAAGAGGTTTCAAGCCGGGCGGACCCGCCCGCCGCGGTGCGGGAAACGGGGCGATCGGCAGCCCCCGGCGGGTTCATCAGCGTTCGCCGACCGGTACCGCAAGCGATTACGATAAAGGCTGCGTGGGCCGCAGCGCGCGGCGCCGCTGGGAGGATCGATGCCTGAGTTAATCTGTCGAACGGCCGGCGAATCCCACGGCCGGGCTCTGATCGCGCTGGTGGAGGGGCTGCCGGCCGGGTTGCCCGTCAACGTCGAGCAGATCAGCCACGAGCTGCGCCGCCGACAGGGCGGCTACGGCCGCGGCGGCCGCATGAAGATCGAGCAGGACGGAGTGACGCTCCTGTCCGGCCTGCGGCGCGGCGTCACGCTGGGCTCGCCGATCGCATTGCAGATCGTCAACCGCGACTTCCGCATCGACCAGGCGCCAGAGATCAGTCGCCCGCGACCCGGCCACGCGGACTTCGCCGGCGCGATGAAGTGGCTGACGACCGACTGCCGCGACGTGCTGGAGCGCGCCAGCGCTCGCGAAACCGCCGCCCGCGTCGCCGCCGGCGCCCTGACCCGCTGTCTGCTCGATGAGTTCACCATCCGGTGCGTGGGTTTCGTAGCAGAGATCGACGGCGTGCGAGCTGCCGTGCCCGAGAATCTGCCGCCGGGCGACGTGGTCGCTGCCCGCGACGCGAACGAGGCCTATACGCCCGACGCGGCCGCCGCCGAGCGTATGATCGAAGCCATCCGCCAGGCCAAAGTGGACAAGGACACGCTGGGCGGCGTGGTGGAGGTGCGCGTGTTCGGCCTGCCGCCCGGGCTCGGTTCATGCATGAGCTGGCAGCAGAAGCTGGACGGGCGGCTGATGCAGGCGGTGGGCAGCATCCAGGCCATCAAGGGCGTCGAGATCGGCCAGGGCTTCGAGGCCGCCCGGCTGCGCGGCAGCCAGGTGCACGACGCGATCCACTTCGACCCCGCACAACGGAACGCGCCGAACTTCGGCTTCGTTCGCCGTACGAACCGCGCCGGCGGCTTGGAGGGCGGCATGACCAACGGCCAGGTGCTGGTGGTGCGGGCGGCGATGAAGCCGATCAGCACGCTGTTGCAGGGCATGGACAGCGTGAACCTCAAGACGCTCCAGCCGCAGCGGAGCGACTACGAGCGCAGCGACGTGTGCTCCGTGCCGGCGTGCAGCGTCGTGGCGGAGAACGTGGTCGCGTTTGAAGTCGCGCGGGCCTGGCTGGAGAAGTTCGGCGGCGACACGCTGCGCGAAGTCCGCGCCGCCTACGAGCACTTCTGTGAAGCCGTCCGCCGGCTGCCGCAAGACGCCGGCGGCGCGAGCGCATAAGGAAAGCGCCGCACGGTCGGCCGTACGGCGCTTCGCCTCAAATCCCCTCACCAATCTCGTACTGAGCACAGCCGAGGGCGGCTGTGGCACACGTCAGCGTCGGCTAGCGGCGCCGCAGCAGCGCCAGCCCGCCCAGTGCCAGCAGCGCCAGCGAGGCCGGCTCGGGCACGACCGACAGGTTGTCGAAGCCGAAGCCTTCGGCCCCGTCGGTCATGGTGCTTATGTGGATTCGCAGCGTGGAGCCGGTGCCGGCGACCGGGCCGCTGAAGGTCTGGAAGACGTCGTTCAGCAGCACGCCGTTTATCAGCATCGGGTCGTCGATCAGCGGCGTGGCGCCGCTGTCCATCGTGTAGGACTGGTTGATGGCCTCGTTCACCGAGCTGGTGAACAACGGCACGAGTGGGCCGCCGTCGAGGCTGTACGAGAAGTCCATGAAGTCCAAGCCGGCCTCGAAGTCGCCCATTGCGGCGATGTCCACGCTGACGACGATGTTGGTGTCCCCGCTGATGTCGAACACGAAGTCGACGTTGATCGGCCCGGTGTTGTTGGGGTTCTCGGTGTCCGTGATGCCCATGAAGCCGTCGGTCTTGGCCATGCCGGCGAAGCCCAGCACGTCGGAGGTGAAGATCGAGTTCCCGGCCGCAGCGGCCACCGAGTCGTCGCTGATGTTGAAGGGCATGCCGATGCCGTTCGGCCCGATGGCGGCCCGCGTCATCGGCCAGAGCGAGTCGCCGGCGCCCCATACCGTACTGCCGTTGGCCGACACGTTCAACGCGTCGGTGGCCGAGCCACTGCTGACGGAGTACACCGGGTTCGTGTAGGTAAGCAACCCCGTCTCCGTCCCGTCGAAGTCGACCAGTCCACCCGCCTGGGCGGCGCTGACCGCGCCGACGAACGCTGCAAACAATGCTGTCCGCTTCATGATCTCCTCCTGTCGTTGGGTTTTGATCGCTGTCTCACGCGCGGCGCGCAAGCCGTCGCCGCGTCCCTCCTGCACACACAATCTCAGGTAGTCTTCCTCGCTCCTCCTCCTCAAGGGCAGAGATGGACTACACGCGTATACTACCGCGTGCGCCGGCGGCCTGTAAAGACTGATTACGAAAAACTCACCCGAACCCAACTGCACCTTAGCGCAGCCGTAGCCGACACTTACGTCGTCGGCCCACCGGGCGTTATCACGTTCGGGGCCGGTCCGGTCACAGGCCGGCGGTCGGTTCGGCCTGGTCCGCCGGGTGGGCGGCGGCGCGATCCCTGGCCGAAGCCGGCACGCCTGTCACCGCCCGTCGGTCCGCCGCAGCCAGCCGCCGGAAGACAATGTGTGCCGCCAAGGCCAGGGCGACGGCGATCCAGGGAACCGAACCGCCCGCGGCGGGAGCCGGACCGGTCGTTTCGCTTTTGACAGCCGCGCTCGGGCGCACAACAATACGAGCAGCGGGACGGTTTGTACTCGCGCATCGGCCGAACTTCAGCGGCGAATTGCCCGCGCGTCCCGTGCCGAGGATCGGGGATGCTCGCCTTCTTCAATCTCAGCGGCCCGCACCTGCTGGTGATTCTGGTCGTGGCGCTGCTCTTGTTCGGCAGCCGGCTGCCTGAGGTCGCCCGTTCCATCGGCCGCGCGATCCAGGAGTTCAAGAAGGGGCTGCGCGACGTGAACGAGGAGATCGAGCGCGAGGGCGACGCCGACCGCCCCCCGCAGCAACTCCACCCGCCGAGCGGACGATCCAGCTCCTCCGAGGAACCTGTGTCGCGCTCGCGCGAACGCGACCCCGAACACAGCGTGCCCGACGAGCGGAAGTAGATCGGCCGTCACAAACCGGTGCGCAACACAACCGCAAGCGTGAATGCTCGAACGACAAAACACGCCGCGCCGCAAAAACGCAATACCACCCGCGTGCCGCGAGCCGCCTTACGCGCCGCGGCGACCGGCGTCCGCCGCAAGCGCAGCCCTTCCGACCTGGCCGCGGTCAGCAAGCAGGCCCGTGCCCACAGCAAGATCCGCCGCGACCACTCCGCGGAGATAGCCGAGGACTACGTCGAGCTGATCGCGCAGCTCATCCGCGTGAAAGGCGAGGCCCGCATCGTCGAGCTGGCCGAGCGCCTGGGCGTCTCGCACGTCACGGTCTCCAAGACGGTCGCCCGGCTGCAACGCGAAGGGCTCGTACGCACGGAGCCGTACCGCTCGATCTTCCTGACCGACCTCGGCCGCGGCACCGCCGAGCGGGCCGAGAACCGCCACAAGCTGGTGGTGGCGTTCCTGGAGCGCCTGGGCGTCAACCGGGCCGACGCCGAGGCGGACGCCGAAGGCATCGAGCACCACGTCAGTCAAGCGACGCTGGACGCGATCCGGCGGTTTGTGGAGCGGCGGCTCGGACGCGGCTTGTGGGTTCGCAGGCCGCACCTATAATGCCGCGCCGGCGGTCTGAAGTTCTCTGCGGTGGGAGATAGGCATGTCCGAAGAGCGCTCGTCGGCGAGCACGTTCTGCTGGTCAGAGGCCTTGCCCTTCGTCCGGTTGTTTTCCGCGTTTCCGCGCGCCTTCTCGCTGCGCCCGCTGGTGCTATGCCTGCTCGGCGTCACGGCCTGCTACCTGGTCGGGCGCGTGCTCGACGCCGTCTGGGTGGCGGCGGACCGCGGCGTGCTCGTGACCCCCGCGGATCCGCACCGCACGGAGATCGAGGCCTACGTCGCGCTCGACGCGTCCCGCTTCCGCGAATGGCGCGAGCGCAACCTGGCGGCGGCCGAGTCGAGCCCGAGCGCCGCTCCGGCCGGCGACCTGCGCGGCGTGGTGGAGCAGCGGCATTCCGGCGCATTGGCGGCGCTCGAGCGGAACACCCAGCTCTCCAGGGAAGAGCGACGCCGGATGCGGGCGGAGTTGAACCGCGACGCCGACATCCTGCTGCTCGCGATCGAGGGCTATGACCTGCGGATTCTGGCGGGCGCCCTGGAAGTGGCGCAGGCGGCGCGGCGGCTGGTGGAAGCGGACACGTCGCTTGACCCGGCCCAGCGCAGCGAACAACTCGGGCGACTGACCGCGGCCGGCACGCAGTCCCGCACCGCGGGGCCGGATCGTGCACGGCTGAGGGGACCGTTCATCGCCTGGTACGGCTACGAGATGCGCTGCTTCGCGGCGGCGATCCAGGGCATCTTTGCCGGCCGCTGGGGCGCGTCCGGCTCGGCGCTGGACCCGCAGCCGGCCGCCATCGGCAGCCTGGCCTCCGCGGCGCGGGGCGTCTTCTGGGCGGCGACGCAGCGGCCGTGGTATCTCGTGCTGTTCGGGCTGATCAGTCTGCTGGTGTTCAGCTTCGTGGGCGGGGCGACGTGTCGCTACGCGGCCGTGCAGTCGGTGCGCGAAGAGAGCCTGCCGCTGCGGACGCTGGCCACCTTTGCGCGCGAGAAGCTCGCCGGACTGATCGGCGCGCCGTTGTTCGTCGCGGCCATCTTCGCCGGGACGTTCGTGCTGATGCTGATCGGGGGCCTGTTCGGCGCTATCCCCGTGCTCGGCGAAATCTTCAGCGGACTGCTGTTCTTTCTGGCACTGCTGGGCGGCCTGGCGCTGGCCCTGGCGCTTGTGGCGCTGGTGCTGGGCTTTCCGCTCATGTGGCCGACCATCGCGGTCGAAGCCTCGGACGCCTTCGACGCCGTGCAGCGCTCCGCCAGCTACGTGTTCCAGCGTTTTTTCCACGTGGCGTTCTATAGCTTCGTCCTGCTGGTATACGGCGCGGTCTGCGTGGTGATCGTCCGCGGGCTGGCGATGCTGATGCTCAAGCTGACGCACACGGCCGTGGCGGCCGGCATGAGCCTGTTCGGGCTGCTCAGCAGCAGCCAGACGCACACGCTCAGCAAACTCGACGCCATGTGGCACATGCCCGGTTGGGCGGAGCTGCCGCTGCTGCCGACCGTCGGCGGGCCGCCGTTCTGGGGCAGCTTCTACAACGCCCCACTGAACTTCAGCGAAACGCTGGGCGTCTGGCTGCTGGCGGTGTGGGTCTTCCTCGTTGTCGGGCTGGTGGTCGCCTTCGCGGTGGACTTCGCGCTGTGCGGCAGCGTGGAGATGTACCTGTTGCTGCGCCGCAGCGTGGACAAGGTGGATTACAGCGAGATCTACTACGAGGAGCTCGAGCCGCCCGTCCCCAGGGAGACCGCCGCGGACCAGCCGCCGTCGCCGCCCCCAGTTTCCGCGAACACCGGCACGGCGCTGCCGATCGCCGGACAAGCGCCGCCGCCCGGGTAAGCCTGCCATGCCGGCCGACGCGCGGCCCAGTGCACCCGCGATCCGCCCGCAGCGGCGCGCTTCTCCCGCCGCCGACTTGCCCTCCGCGACAGGTGGGACCCGGGCGTTCGGTCGCGTATTCAGCCTGGCCCGCGACGCCGTCGCATCCGCGCTGCTGCGGACCGGCCTGACGCCCAACGCGATCAGCGTGATCGGCTTCGTCGCGACGCTGGCGGCGGCCTACTGCCTGCTGCACGGGGCGTCGCAGCAGGTCCCGTACTTCTATGCGGGACGGGGGCCGGTCGGCTGGTGGCCGTTGTGGGCCGGGCTGTTTCTGATCGTCGCCGGCGCGTGCGACCTGCTCGACGGCGCCGTGGCGCGGCTCGGCAACCTGCGCACCGGCTTCGGCGCCATCCTCGACTCCACGCTCGATCGTTTCAGCGACATGGCCATCTTCCTCGGCTGCCTGCTGCACTTCGGCTTGGTCGACAACCTCACGTCGCAGGTGCTCGCTGCCACCGCCCTTTGCAACGCCGCGCTCATCAGCTACGTCAAGGCCCGGGCGGAGGGCATTGTGGAGGACTGCTCCGTGGGCTGGTGGCTGCGCGGCGAACGCTGCGCGTTCCTGCTCTTCGGCTGCCTCAGCGGCCACGTCGTCGCCGCCCTTTGGCAGCTCGCCATCCTGCCACACTTCACCGTCTGGCGGCGCGTGATGTACTCGTACGCGGCCGTGCGGGCGCTGGAGCGTGGCCTGCCCCTTCCGCCGCGCGGGCCGTGGCCGGGCCGGCTGGGCCGGCTGCAACTCTGGCGCTACCCGCGCGGTTCGCTGGCGTACGACATCGTGTCGGGCGTGAACTTCCTGTTCGTCGTCGGGCTGCCTTGGTTGTGGCCAGCACTGCTGGGCGTCGGCGCGGGGGTGGATCGCTTGCGCGCGTGGCTTGCCGGCCCGTAGCCGGTTGACCGCGCGCTGCACCCCGCGCGCCCGCCTCCGACGACCCATGTCGCCCGTTGTCTGCCCTGACCCGGCCAGAGGGCTTGACACGCGCCGGGGGTGGTATACTGCGTGTGAGCTTGGCGCCCGTTGAGCGGAGCGACCCAGGTGCTTGCTCTACTCCTCGCAGCCATCCTCCAGAACTGGTCGGCGACGATCCCCGAGGAGCTGCGCGCCTTCTACGCCGAGCGCCAAGCGATCCCCAAGGCGCGCCTGTCCGTCATCTTCGAACATGCAGGGCCGGACGGGGCGCCCCGGAAGTCCAGGGAGCTGCTGCAATGGGACGTGGAGGGGAACTACCTGCGGCGCGAGCTGGGCGATGAGAAGGGCGTGATCTGGCCCGCGGCCCCCGGCCAGCCGCAGGAAGCGTGGCTCGGCCCGCACCGCAACACGTTCATTCGCAATGGCGATGAGGTGTGGAACAGCCCCGGCACGGCCGTCTCCGCGTCTATGCGGAAAGGCTGGCAGGCCGACAAGTTCAAGGCGCTCGACATCCGCGTGGCCGACTTCAGCCCACGGCTGGGCTTGTACAATGACTTGGACACGGCCATGCACGCTCCGTTTGTCATGCAGTCCAATGTCGCTGACACGGACCGCGTCGAGTACGCCGTGGAGGATGACGGACCGCTGCGAAAGGTCACCACCCGGATGGCGAAGGGCCAAGATGAGGGCCGGATCGTGCGCTGGTTCGACCCGAAACGCGGAATGGCCTGCGTGCGTGCCCAGCTTGTTGCGGGGGACGAAGTGAAGCTCGAGTCGCGCACCAGGCTGCGCCAGACCGAGATCGGCTGGTTCCCGGACGAAATCACGTACTACTCCGACGGCATTTTCAGGAACCGCATCGTCATCGAATCGGCCGCGTTCGACGATTCCGTTCCGGACCGCATGGACTACCTCAAGGAGCTGAACATCGACGTCGGGACGCGGGTAGATGTAAAGCGCGATCCCGAATACGGGCCGAGCGGGTCGCTTCGCTGGACGGGCGAGAAGCTCGTGACTCTGAGCGAATTCGCCGCCAGCGGCCTGTCCGAAGGCCCGCGCCGGCGCGAGGGCGTCGAGCGCAACCGGCGCGAGAACGTCGCCCGCATGCCGGCGAACGACGCGCTGTTCCAACTGTGGGACGCGTACGTTCACAATGCGATAGAGCGCTACAAGTTCGACGCCGAGCAGGTGCAGAAGGCGTATCTCATCCTGGAGGAGTCCAAGAACTATGCGCGCAGCACGATCCTCACGCGCGGCCCTGAGCCCTACGCCGCCCTTCAGGCGGAGCTGCGCGAGGAGATCGGCCGCGACCCGGCGAACAAGGAGAAGATCGCGGAGATCGAGGCCAAGATGAAGAAGATCCGCCGCGAGGTCTATTCGGTCTTCGAGGACATGCTCCAGCCGCGCATCATGCGCCTGCCCACGCGCAGTCAGCTTCACGCCGCCGAGCAGCGCAGCGCCACGCGCCCGGCCAGCGCCCCGGCGACCCAGAGCACGAGACCTGCCGCACCCTGACTGCCCCGGCGGCGCATGCCGCGGTGAACGGTCAAACGCCTACGGCGACTCGGCCTCTGTCAGCGCCCCGCCGAGCTGCTGGTGCACCAGCGGCGTGTTGCGGACCACCAGCGTGCCGCGGAAGGCCGCGATGGTCCCGCGCCCGCCGTTGACCGCCCACGTCTGGGGCTCGATCGTGGTCGTGATGACGTTGATCAACTGCTGGATGCGACGTTCGCGAATCGCCTCGTTGTCGGCATCGTCGAAGTCGTCGCCGCCCGGATCGTCCGCCTGAAGCAGCACGCCGCTGTTGACCTGCTGAAGCACCGGCTGGACGGCGACCGCACCTTGCGCGACAACCGGAACGACGGCGATGGGCACCTGGCGCGTCCGGCCGACGAAGAGCGACGGCTGAGCCGCTCGCGGCGCCAGTAGCTCGCTCACGTCGTACGCCTTCGTGATCATCTGCTCGCCCAGCGCGGCCTCGGTCGTGATCAGCAGCATGTCGGCGTCGGCCCGGTACGCCAGCCGCGCCTCTTTGATGTCCGGCTGGTTGAGGATCAGCCACAGGAGTTGGCTGAAGCGCAGGTTCCTGGCCCGAATGGAGATGGGCGTGTCGCGCCGCACGCCCAGCTTTTCCAACTCATCCCACTGCACCACGATGTTCACGCGGGTCGTCTGCCGCAGCCACTCAATCGCCGCGTCCAGCGGCGCCTCATCGAACTCGACCGCCGCGACGCGCGAGTAGAGCGACTGCACCGGCGAGCGCGCGGCCGGCTGCTGGAGGGGGTCTTCAGGGCGGGCGCTGCCGGCGCCCGGGTTGCGGTGCGGTGGATCCGGCGCGGTCTGGGCCAGGGCGGCTGCCGAGATTAGTCCGATAAGCACCTGAAGACGAATCGCATGCATCGCGGGCACCCGTCGTGCATTTCCCACGCGGAATGAGCCTTCTAACCTGGATTGTGACTCACGCCGGCGGCGATTTCCAGGCCCCATCGGCAAACCGGCGATGGTCCCCACAATCGCCGTGAAAAGCTCTGGCATTTTTCAGCGCCCCGCCCTAAGATAATAACCAAGGCCGGGGACTGGGCCGGCCGCGGATGGGATTGAACCACATCCCCAACCTAGGCAGGAGGAGGGACTATGTTTAAAGGCATTCTGGGTGGGCTGATCGTCACGTCGCTGGCGGCGGTCGCGATGGGCGGCACGTTCACGGTCGATGGCACGAGGGTTGGCGACACGTACGGCGCCGCGCGCGCCGTGCAGACGGTCGAGACAGGGTTCGGCGACAACTTGAGCGAGTGGAACGCCGCTTATGGCGCGATCGATGGCGGTCGCCTGTACCTGATGCTCACCGGCAACCTGGAGGGCAACTTCAACAAGCTCGAGGTTCTGATCGACTCGGCGCCCGGCGGCTTCAACACGTATCCGGCGGCGCCTGGCAACGACGGCTCCGGCGTTTTGGCCGGCATGACCTTCGACGCCGGGTTCGACCCGGATTACCACGTCATCGCTCGCCGCGGGTTCGACGGTTCCAACAACCGCTTCGACCTGGACATGGGCGTCCTCGGCACCCCGACGTTCTCCTCCTACTTCTTCGTCTTCGGCCTCAACCAGGAGGGCATCGGTGCCACCGGCACCGGTCCGGCCAACGCCAGCCCGATTGAGGTGGCCTACAACAACAGTAACACGGCGGGCATCGTCGGCGGTAGCGGACCGGCCGATCCGACCGCCGCCCAGGCCGTCACCACCGGCTTCGAAATGAGCATCGCCCTCAGCGATCTGGGCTACACCAGCGGTCCAATCCGGGCCATGATCTGGCAGAACAACCAGGACCACCGTTATCTGTCGAACCAGTTCCTCGGCGGCCTGCCCCCGCCGCAGGGCAACCTCGGCAGCGACGGCTTCGGCAACTACGACGGCGGCAGCCCGACGATCGGGCAGAACCACAACTTCAACAACTACGGCGGCAATCAGTACTTCGTCATCCCCGAGCCGGCGCCGGCGGCGCTGCTGGTGCTGGGCGGGCTGGCCCTGCTGCGGCGCCGCGGTTAGGCGCCGCCCGCAACTCGATGCGTGAATCGGGGAACGCGGCCCCGGCTCCCGGGCCGCGTTCTTTCTTTTTTGCCCACGGGACTTAGCCTACGCGACGCGCACGGGTGATGTGACACTCGACGGGACGGGTTCTGGCGACGCCCCGGGCGCCTCTGTCACCTGCCACTTGTGACGTGTCACCCTTTGACTGCTCCCAGCGTCAGCCCGCCGACGAACTGCTTCTGCGCCACGAAGAACAGCACAATGCAGGGGATCATCGTCACCAGGCTGGCCGCCATGAGCAGGTTCATGTCCGAGAAGTCGCCGTACTGGTTCTGGAACTGGTTCAACGCCACCGCCAGCGTCATCTGCTCCTCGCTGTGCAGGTAGATCAGCGGGCCCATGAAGTCGTTCCAGACGTAGATGAACGTGAACACGGCCGTGATCGCGATCACCGGCTTGCACAGCGGCAGCATGATCCGCCGCCAGATCGCCAGGTGGCCGCACCCGTCGATGCGGGCGGCCTCGACCAGCGCCTCGGGAATCTGGGCGAAGAACTGGCGGAACATGAAGATGAAGAACGGCGTGCCGAAGAAGGCCGGTACGATCAGCGGCAGCGGCGTGTCGATCCAGCCGAACCAGCGGAAGAGGATGAACATGGGGATCATCGTGACCTGCGCGGGCAGCATCATGGTGGCGAGCATGACGATGAACGCGGCGTTGCGGCCGCGCCAGCGCAGCCGGGCGAACGCGTAGCCGACCAGGCTGCACGAGAGCACCTGGCCGACGACGCACAGCGTGGTGATCACGACGGTATTGGCCAGAGCGTCAAGGAAGCCGGTCCAGGGCTTGCTTCCCATCCGCTGCAGGGCGCGCGGATAATTCGACCATTGCAGGTCCAGCGGCAGCCAGTTGAACGTGCGGACGGACGCGGCCGCGCTGGCCTCGGCGGTGCTCGACAGACTCGTGACAGCCATCCAGTAGAACGGAAAGGCCATGATGAGCGTGCCGAGCAACAGGGCCAGTACGACGGCCGGCGAAATCATGGCACGGCGGCGCCGTTGCCGTGCCATGCAGCTTTGGGGAGCACGGGCCCTGATTGCGCGCGCGCCCGTCGGTCCGCGTGACCGCGAAGCCCCAAGCCGCAGAGCAGCGACAGACAAGCCCCCGCCGCGCAAGCCGCGGGTGAGCAGCGCCCCGCCGCGCACCCCAGCCCCGGAGGGGCGAAAGAGGCGCGCGTGATTCCCGGATGTCACGCTCATCGTGCTCGGATTCCGTTGAAGAATGCGATGAACTCCTCCTGGAACGGCGCTAGCAGGTCGCTGAGCCACTGCAGTTCGCGAAGAGTCTACTTCTGCTCGTTGCTGCAAGCCAGTTGAAGATGAGGATCTGGGCCGTTTCGCTTTCGCGGCGGGCCGCCGTGGGGGCGGGGTGGACCGCACGCGCTCAGGCCCCCGGTCGGCTTGAGGCGCGCCAGCCGCAGCAGGTTGTACGCCGCGCCGGCCACCAGGCGCTGCACGCGGCTCTTCCATCGCCCGACGGACGGCGTACGGGCCAGGCCGCTGACGGATCGGCGCGGTGGAACTTGTGGCGCGCGCGACGCGCTGCTAGATTCCACTCGTCGACGCTGCTGAGGGAATGGACAAGAGGTGAAACGATGGCGCAGATGACGATGGTGCAGGCCCTCAACCTCGCCCTGGCCGAGGCCATGCGCGAGGACCCGAACGTCATGATCATGGGCGAGGACGTCGGCGTGGACGGCGGCGTCTTTCGCGTCACCGACGGCCTGCTCCAGGAGTTCGGGCCCGACCGCGTGGTCGACACGCCCCTGGCCGAGGGCGCCATCGCCGGCACGGCCATCGGCCTGTGCTTCCGCGGCTTCAGGCCCGTGTGCGAGATGCAGTTCGAGGGCTTCTCGTTCCCGGCCTTCCACCAGATCGAGGGCCACGCGCGGCGCTACCGCAACCGCACCCGCGGGCGATACACCTGCCCGATGGTGATCCGCATGCCCTACGGCGGCGGCATCCGCGCGATCGAACACCACAGCGATGCACCGGAGGCGCTGTATGCGCACCAGCCGGGGCTGAAGGTGGTGATCTGTTCCGGGCCGCGGAACGCGCGGGCGCTGCTGCGGGCGGCGATCCTGGACGCGGACCCGGTGATCTTCTTCGAGCCCAAGGCGCTCTACCGCGCCTTCCGCGAGGAGGTGCCCGAGCAGCCGGAGACGATGCCGATCGGCAAGGGCCTGGTCGCCCGCGAGGGCAAAAACGTCACGCTGATCACGTACGGCGCGATGGTGCGCCCGACGCTGGAGGCGGCCGAAGAGCTGCACGACGAGTACAACCTCGACGCCCAGGTGCTGGACCTGCTGAGCGTCTCGCCCCTCGACCACGACCTGATCCAGGAGTCGGTCCGCAAGACCGGCCGGGCCGTCGTGGTGCACGAAGCCCCGCGGCATTGCGGCCTGGCGGCGGAGATCATCGCGCGGATCGTCGAGGACAGCCTGCTCTACCTGGAGGCGCCGATCAAGCGCGTCACGGGCTACGACACGATCATCCCTTACTTCGCCAACGAGAAGACGTATCTCCCGGATACGGGCCGGATCGTGAAGGCGGCGGTGGAGACGGTGCGGTTTTAGTCAAGGCCACCGCGCAGAGGCCGCCGACGGCGGTTCAGCGACGATGCTGACATCCCCCATGCGCCCGGCACCGACAGAGGGCTGAAAGCGCGTTGACCGGGCGGCGGCGTGCGGCTAGCATAAACGTGACTTTCTGATCCTGAGGTCCTGATTTGCTTTCCCGCACCGCCCAGTATGCCCTGCGGGCCATGACGTATCTGGCCCGGCAGCCGGCGGAGCGGCGCGTCGGCGTGCGCGAGATCGCGCGCCGCACGGGCGTGCCGGCCCAATACCTGGCGCGCATCCTGCGCGACGCGGTGCGCGCCAAATTGCTGGAGTCGGCCCGCGGCGTGGGCGGCGGTTTTTGCCTGGCGCGACCGGCCAAACGCATCCGGCTGCGGGAGGTGCTGGCGCCGTTTGACGACGTGGTAGCGCGCTGCGCGTGCCCGTTCGGGCAGGCGAGCTGCGGCGACGGCGATGCGTGCGGGATTCACCCCCACTGGAAGCCCGTCAAGCGGGCGTACTTGCGGATGCTGGAGCGGACGACGCTGGCGGAGGTGGCCGTGATCGGGCTGCCCGAGCGCTGCTTGGTCGTGGGGAGGTGAGGCCGGGCCGCCCGCTTGGTTTGCCGAAAATGAGGACAAACGGATCGGAAAACACTATTTGGCCCGGCGCCGTGTCTCCGGGGGGAGCGCGGCGCCGGGCGACCCCGCGGGAGGAACAGGGATGCACCCCGGCCAGCCGGGCTACGACGGACGCGCCGACCTGGACGAGACCGAGTTGCACTGACCGATCTGACGGTTCTGCTCGCGCGGTAGGGGCGGAGCTGTCCGTAGCGCGGCGCAACGTGGGGACGGGGCGCCTCGCACGGGCCGGAATGGCCGCCACCGCGCCGGACGCCGCGAGCAAGTTGAATCTCGATCTGCTGCCTACGGGGGGTGCCGGCGATCGGGATCGCTTGTCTGCGGCCGTCCGGCGCTCTTGACCGGAGGATCCGCATGAACGCCCGTCGTCGCAAGGCCGCGCCCTCGCGCTCGTTGCCGGTTGAACAACCGCAGCCCACGCGGCGCCCGCGGCACTACGCCCGCTGGCGGGCGGCGACGCTGGCGACGGTCTACCTGCTGTTTGGCCTGCACATCGCGCACTGGAAGATCGCCGGAAAAACGCTCGCCCCCCTGGAACTCAACGAGGTCATGTACACGCTCGAGCTCGGCATCGTCACCGCCGGTTTCCTGTTCATGGCGGCGGCGCTGCTGTCGGCGGCGATCTTCGGCCGCTTTTTCTGCTCCTGGGGCTGCCACATTCTGGCTCTGGAGGACTTGTGCGCCTGGCTGCTGCGCAAGCTGCGCATCCGGCCCAAGCCCATTCGCTCGCGCGTGCTGCTGCTGGTCCCGCCAGCGGCGATGTTCTACATGTTCCTCTGGCCGCAGGTCTCGCGACTGCTGGAAGGCCGCCCCCTGCCGCAGGTCCGCATCCTGTCCGATGCCCAGGGCTGGGCGTCGTTCGTCACCGAGGATTACTGGCGCAACCTGCCCGGCCCGTGGATCACCGGGCTGACGTTCGCGCTCTGCGGCTTCGCGATCGTGTACGCCCTCGGCACACGCTCGTTCTGCACGTACGGCTGCCCGTACGGCGTCGCGTTCCGTTTCATGGACCGCTTCTCGCCGGGCCGCATCCGCTTGAGCGGCGAGTGCGATGGTTGCGCGCTCTGCACGGCGGGCTGCCAGTCGCAGGTGCGCGTGCACGAGGAGGTGCTGAAATACGGCAAGGTGGTCAACCCCAACTGCCTGAAGGACCTCGACTGCATCGCCGTCTGTCCGCTGAACGGGTTGGACTACGGCTTCGCGAAGCCCGCGCCGCGGCTCTCGTGGCGGCATTTCCGGCGGCCGTTCGATTTCACGCTCGCCGAGGATGCGCTGATGGCGGCCGCCTTCGTCGCGACCCTGCTGGCGTTCCGCGGCCTGTACGACGCCGTCCCGTTTCTGATGACGCTCGGGCTGGGCGCGGTCGTGGCGTACGTGGCCGTGCTTTGCCTGCGGCTGGTGCGCCAGCCGCTGGTGCGGCTGAACAACTTCCTGCTGAAGCGCGGCGGGCGGCTGACGCGCAGCGGGGTGGCCTTCGCCGGTCTGTGCACGGCCTTCGGGTTGTTCTTCGCCCACAGCGCGTTCATCCGCTGGCACGAGTTCCGCGGGCAGCGCGACTTCAACGCGATCCAGCAATCGCTGGAGCGCAGCGGCGACGCGCCCGACGCGCTCGTGCAGGCCGCGATCGGCCACTGGAAGACCTGTGAGCGCTGGGGACTGTTTCATTCGGTGCACCTCGACCGCCGGCTCGCCTCGCTGTACCGCGTGGCCGACGTGCTTCCGCAGGCGGAAGCGTATTACCGGCGTGTGCTCGCCCGGAAGCCGGACGACCTGCAATCGCGGCTGGAGTACGGCCAGGTGCTCCTGGCGCAGCAGCGTCTTGAAGAAGCCAGACACGAGCTGGAGCGTGTGGCGCACTCGACCGATGTGGTCCGCGCCAGGCCCGCCGCGCAAGTTCGCGGCCACGCCTTCGAGCTGCTTGGCAGGCTGGCCGCCTCGCAGGGCGATTCCGCCGGCGCGATGGCTGCCTACCAGGCCGCGCTGCGCGAGCATCCCGACAGCGTCCTGGCCCACCTGGCGCTGGCCGAGCTGTGCACGAACGCCACCAGCTACAGCGAGGCGACCGAGCATCTGCGTGCCGCGCTCGCCATTCAGCCGGATCAGCCCGCGGTCCGATACAACCTGGCCGTGCTCCTGGCGCAGCAGGGCCGCGAGGCCGAGGCCGTCCAGCAGTACGAAGCCGCCCTGCGCCTCGCGCCGCACGACGCCGAGATCCACAACAACCTGGGTTTCCTGCTGGCCAGGCTCGGCGACACGCGGCCGGCCGCAGTGCATTTCCGGCGCGCCATCGAGCTGAAGCCCGACTACGCCCACCCGTACTTCAACCTGGCACGCATCCTTCTGGCGGAAGGCAAGACGGCCGAGGGCGTGGCCTGTCTGGAGCGGGCTGCGGCGCTGGACGCGACGTACGCCGAGTTGCTGCGCAACTTCACCGCGCAAGATGGCGCAGGCGCTACGGGGTCCCCGTGAGCCCGTTCGTGTGCTCGAGCTGCACGAGAACGGCACGAGGATCGTCGGCCTCTGGCCCCGCGCCGGCGCACGTGCCTGTTCGGACATTCGCGTTTGCTGTACCCTTGTAGAAGGTGCAGGTGCAAGGAAGGCGTCCCGGCCCTTTCATCCGGGCTGGGGCAGAGCTAGGGAGAGCCATATGAAAGCCCTGAGGTCGCTCGTCGCAACACTCTTGTTCCTCCTGCCTGTGACGCTGACGCTGCCGGCGACCAGCGGCTGCCTGAGCGACGAAGAGCTCGAGCAGTTCCTGGACGACGCCTCGGAAGACCTCGACGATCTGGCCGACGACGTCCTCGACGACGATGAGGACGATCTCGGCGACGAGATCGAGGACTTCTTCGACGATCTGTTCGACGACTGATCGACGCCCAGACGATGGCCGCGGCACCGGACTCGAACGCGCGTCACGTCGGGTCAATGGCGAGCGATCGGAGTTGGCAGGAACCCCAGGTTCGCGGCTAGTGGTGCGTCAACGACGAACTTTCGGGTGGCACCGTCTGGCTCGCTTGTGCCAGACGGGCCGTCTCTCGGTCCCCCACGGCCTCGCTGGCGCCAGACCGTGCCACCCGACCCGAAAGACGATGGTTGACGCAACCACTAGCTCGTCGCGTTCAGAAGCTTGTACCAATCGCCGTCGATCGCCGCCATGACCACGGGTCGGCGCGGCTCGTGATCGATCACGATCAGCCAGCGCTCGTCGGCGGCCTGACGCAGCAGCTTGTTCTTCGACGCGCGGTTGTCGAGCGGGAACAGGTCGTAGGCCATGTTCCACGCCGCCCCGACGTGCGCCGCGGTCGGCATCACGTCGCCGCTGAAGACCGCCGTGCGGTCGCGGCCCTGAATCAAAAGTGACTGGTGCCCGCGCGTGTGGCCGGGCGTCAGCAGCGGCCGCAGGCCGTCGAGGATCGGCTGCTCGCCGTCCAGCAACCGCCAGGCGCCGGCCTGGTCGAGGGGCGCGAAGTTCGCCTCGCGATAGGTGGCGGTCATGATGCCGAAGTTGGCCCGCGCGTCCTCGAACTCCCGCCGCTGCACGTACACCTTCGCGTTGGGAAAGGTCGGCCGCAGCCGGCCGTCAACCTCGTGCGTCAGGCCGCCGGCGTGGTCGAAGTGCAGATGCGTCACGACCACGTCCGTGATCGTCGCCGGGTCGACCGCCGCTGCGCGCAGCGCCGGCAGCAGCCAGCGCGACGGATCGATGTCGAAGATCTCGCGCTCCTTGGCCGCGTACTTCGGTCCATGGCCGGTCTCGATGATCGCCCGCCGCCCCGGCCGCTCCCACTCCACCAGCAGGCAGTTGCACGCCAGCGGAATGCGGTTGCGCTCGTCGGCGGGGGCCGCGCGCGTCCACAGCGGCTTGGGAACAATGCCGAACATCGCCCCCCCGTCCAGCTTGAACGCTCCGCCCGACAGCAGCGTGACGACGCAGCCGCCGAGGTCGAAGCGCGGCGAACCTGACGCAGTGGTGCTCATTCTCTCTCGTTTGCTTTGTCCGCCGCCGCGGCGGCCATGCTGACGCCAGGCCGTGTATGATACGCCCACGCGCGGTCGAAACGGCCGGCGATGCAGCCCCAGGATGCCTGACATCCGCTGCCTGGTACTCGACGTGGACGGCGTGCTGACCGACGGCCGGCTGTACTGCGGCCCGGCCGACGAGCCGCAGCGCGCTTTCCACATCCACGACGGTCTGGCGATCGAATGGTTCCAGCGCCTGGGCGGCCCGGTCGTGCTCGTCACCGCCAAGCGGTCGCAGGCCGTGCAGCAGCGGGCCGAAGAGCTGGGCGTGCGGCACGTCGTTCAGGGCAGCCGCGA
>Ga0209172_10001896_pt1 | contig 40521 bp, 32 predicted proteins | sample LarsenN4metaG_FD_184113 | JGI IMG/M metagenome (GOLD analysis project Ga0209172, IMG submission 184113) | Hot spring sediment bacterial and archeal communities from British Columbia, Canada, to study Microbial Dark Matter (Phase II) - Larsen... ... | reverse complement strand
GCTTTAGTAGGCGGCGACTATAAGCGGCGATGGAGCGAGGCGCAGGTCGATGAAGAAGCGAGCTGACTTGTCAGCGCTTTAGTAGGCGGCGACTATAAGCGGCGATGGAGCGAGGCGCAGGTCGATGGAAAGCGGCGACCGTACGGCCGCACTCCAAAGGCTTCGCCAACACGCTAAACGCATACGAAAAAAGATTGCGGGAGAAACTATAGACCTCAAGCAAAAGATTGCAGTCGGTTCGGGCGCAAATACTTCGGGCGCCAAGCGCCCTCAAAACAGTCCTTTTTTAATCTGTTTTGAGGGCGGCGCGCCGCCCGAACCGGAAAATGTTCTCTTTAAGAACTATATTTTTCTTAAACGCTGCAGATGGTTATGCTATTGTTCGGAGTACAGATAGTAGAAATCAACTGGCAAAAAGACGGCGATCACTTCTTCTTGTTACCTTTGCCTTTTGATTTTTCCCGGAGGGCGCAGTAACTGCGTGAAGTCTTATGAAGCTGGAGAATAAAGTCGCTCTTATCACCGGCGGCACAGGGGCCCTGGGCCGAGCCGTCACTAAAAGATTTCTTGAAGCCGGCGCGCATGTGACTACAACCTACACCAGAGAAGAAGGCGTAGCCCGGCTGCTGGCGATTCTGGGAGAACATCAAACGCGCTTGACCGGCCTCAAGACCGATGTAACAAAAGAAGAAGAAGTGAAGCAATCGGTCGATAGCCTGGCGCAGAAGTTTGGCCGTATAGATGTGCTCGTCAATCTGGCCGGCGGCTATGTCGGTGGGGCCCCGATCGCCGAGCTGGATGAGAAGACCTGGGACTTTATGATGAACCTGAATCTGAAGTCGGCTTTCCTGTGCTCTAAACATGTCCTGCCGTATATGATAGCTCAGAAGCAAGGGCGGATAATCAACATCTCTTCTCGCGCTGCCGTCAGAGCCTTCTCCGGCATCGCTGCTTATGCCGCTTCAAAGGCCGGCATCATCGCTTTCACTAAAGTCCTGGCCGCCGAAACGCGAGAGCATGGAATTACTGCCAATGTGATTTTGCCCAGCATCATTGATACTGAAGCCAATCGGGCGAGTATGCCGAAGGCGAACTTCGACGCCTGGGTTAAACCTGAAGAGCTGGCTAATGTGATCCTCTTTCTCGCTTCGGATGAAGCCAGGGAGATAAGCGGCGCAGCGATTCCCGTCTACGGCAGGGCGTAAGGGGGTCTTTCATTTGGCAATGGACGGAGCGAGAGAAACAATGAAAGCGCGCCGCGATGTACAGCAAGGCGGTCAGGTTGCTGATGGCATGCGTCGTCAGCAACCTGACCGCCTTGCTCTACTCTTTCTGGACAGGAGAGCATAAAGACAAGCGAGTAATGGCCTGGAAGGTTGCTGATAGTATGCGTCGTCAGCAACCTGACCGCCTTGCTCTACTCTTTTTGAGGGGGAGTTATGACCAATCAAGACCTTAATATTGCCTGGCATTATCATAACGGCACAAAGCATTCTTACTGGAGCGTTCGCAGGAATGCTCATTATCTGGATTGGCCCAATCGGCCATTTCCTTTCAAGGTCTATCCTGATCTCGATCCGATTCCTCTCCCTCAGAACCTCCCTGAATCCGTTCTCCCTGCTTTGAAAGCTATCTCTGCAACGGCGGATGCAACGGGCGAGAATATTCCTGATTTAACTCGACTTGCCGCTGTGCTCTTTTACTCGGCGGGGGTCACAAAGAAGAAGAGCTACCCTGGCGGCGAAGTCTATTTCCGCGCGGCTGCTTGTGCGGGGGCCCTCTATCCGATAGAGACATATATTGTCTGCGGCGATCTCAATGGGCTGGATGCAGGAGTCTACCACTTCAATCCCGGTGATTTTGCGCTGCGGCGACTGCGCGCGGGTGACTTTCGCGGCGCGCTGGTTCAGGCCGCTGGCAACGAACCGAGCATTGCAGCGGCTCCCGCTGTGCTCGTCTACACCGGCATAGTCTGGCGCAGCTCGTGGAAGTACCAAGCTCGTTCTTATCGCTATCTGTATTGGGATAACGGAATGGTACTGGCCAATGCGCTGGCGGCTGCGGCAGCTAATAGGCTCCCGGCAAAGCTGGTGATGGGCTTCGTTGATAGCGATGTCAATGATCTGGTTGGCGTGGATGGCGAGCGCGAGATGAGCCTCAGCTTGCTTTCACTGGGAAGGACCTCTGCTGCAACGCCTGGGCCCCCTGCCGATGTGCCTCAGTTGAATCTCGAAACTATTCCGCTCTCTTCCAGCCAGGTAGAGTATCCGGTGATCTCTGAGATGCATGCCGCATCTTCGCTCAGAACTCAAGAAGAAGTGCTGGCCTGGAGAGGCGAGCCGCCGCGCAAAGATTTGCCTGAACCGCAGGGACGACTCTTTCCTCTGGAGCCATTAGGTGAAGACGCTCTGCCTGGTGAATCGCTTGAGAGCGTCATCTTGCGCCGCGCTTCAACGCGCCAGTTCGCTCACAAGCCGATCTCCTACGCTCAGCTCTCCACCATCCTCGACCGCGCTGCGCGAGGCTTTCCCGCCGATTTCCTGGAATCAACGGGAGCCGAAATAAATGACCTGTATATCAATCTGCATGCGGTTGATGGGGCCCCTTCAGGAGCGTACTACTATTGCCGTCCGCATCGCGCCCTTGAACTGCTCCGAGAGGGGGACTTCCGAAACGAGTCGGCTTATCTGTGCCTTGAGCAGGATCTGGGCGGAGACAGTAGCGCGACCGTTTTTTACCTGGCAGATTTGAATCGAGTGTTTGAGCGGTTTGGCAATCGCGGCTACCGCGCGGCTCAGATAGAAGCGGCTATTATCGGCGGCAGGGTCTATCTCGCTTCCTATTCGCTTGGGCGCGGCGCTACCGGATTGACATTTTACGATGATGAGACGACCGAGTTCTTCTCCCCTCATGCTGCCGGCAAGAGCGTTATCTTTGTAACTGCTCTCGGTGTCCCCGGCAAGCGTCCATTGTACTGAAAGATGATCCGCTTTGGCGTTCAGGCCTGGGGAACAGATTTCGCCGCGCTGATCGACTATTGCCTGGAATGCGAGCGGCTCGGCTATACAAGCGTGCGTTACGGCGATGGATTATGGAACTGGACGCTTGAGGGCTGGTCGGTGCTTGCTGCCATCGCTGCCAGAACTCGCACCCTCCGCATCGGCCCGGCCGTCACTTACATTATCGGCGACGCTTATCGCCATCCTTCACTGCTGGCGAAGACCGCTGCGACTGTAGATATAATCAGCGGGGGGCGACTTGATCTCAGGCTTGGCGTAGGGGCAACGGATGAAGAGACCGCTCAATGGTGGGAGAGTTTTGGCATAAGCTATCCACGACCGGGCATTCGCATTGAGCAATTGAGAGAAGGCATCAAGATTATCAAAGCTCTCTGGACTAATGATCAAGCCACGTTCGATGGGAGGCACTTTCATTTGAAAGAGGCGCGCTTTGGGCCCCTTCCGTTGCAAACGCCCCATCCGCCTATCTGGGTATCGGCGATGAATGAGCGGGCGCTTCGGATTGTAGCGGAACTGGCCGATGGCTGGGAAGCTTCCTACCTCTCTCCTGAAGCGTTTCGCCAGAAGGCGAATCTCCTGAAGGAGATGTGTCGGGCAGTCGGCAGAGATTTCGCTGCACTACAAAGATCATTAGAAGTTGATGTAGTTATCGAAAGAAGCGGGGCTACGAGGAATATTGATCAATTCCTGAATTCTCGCGGCATAACCAGGGAACATCCGCTGGTAGAGACGGCTCTGCTGGGCGATGGAGATGCTTGTCGGGAGAAGATCGGGCAATTCGTCGAAGCGGGAGTGACAGAATTCACTCTGAGCTTCTCCGATTATCCCGGCAAGGAGATGTTAAGGCTTTTTGCTGAAACTGTCTTAGCAAGATTAAGGAACGGATTATGAAGATAGCAATCATAGGGGGAACGGGGAAAGAGGGTTTTGGGCTGGCATTGCGCTGGGCAGCCGCGCGCGAGCAGGTACTGATCGGCTCGCGCGATGAGGAGCGGGCAGCAGCAGCGGCAGCGCGTGTGCGCCGGATGGCGGGGGCTGAAGTTAACATTGAAGGAAAATCAAATGAGGATGCAACTGCCGAAGCCGATCTGGTTATTCTCAGTGTTCCATTTGCGGCGCAAATACCGACATTGAAGAGCATCCGCGATCGATTCAAGCCGGGCGCATTTCTGGTCGATGTCACTGTGCCGCTGGCAGCAGCAGTTAGTGATAGGGCCACCAGACTATTAGGAGTGTGGCACGGCTCGGCAGCAGAGCAGGCAGCAGCCTTTGCTCCTGAAGGTATAGAAGTGCTCTCGGCATTTCACAATCTCAGCTCAGAGTCTCTTCACGATTTGAGCAGCGAAGTTGATTGCGATGTCATTGTCTGCGGCGCGAGCAAGAAGGGGAAAGAGATTCTCAAAGGGCTTATAGAAAAGATCCCAGGGGCGCGTTATATTGATGGGGGCCCACTGGAGAACTCGCGGATAGTGGAATCTATCACTGCGCTTCTGATTTCGTTGAATATCAGATATAAAGCTAAATCAGTAGGCATACGTATAACCGGCCTGCCGGGGAGCTAGGGAGCCGGGGCGCTAGGGAGCTGGGGAGTAAGGGGCTTTAGGGTTATTGATGTACAGTAACCTGTTAGGTTGCTGCCTGTCGCACACTATCAGCAACCTGACAGGTTGCTGTACATCTCAGGTTGCTGCCTATTGCGCACTATCAGCAACCTGACAGGTTGCTGTACATCTTGGGTTACTGCCTGTCGCGCACTATCAGCAACCTGACAGGTTGCTGTACATCTCAGGTTGCTGCCTATCGCGCACTATCAGCAACCTAACCGCCACGGCTGTACATTTTCTGAGGAAATAACTTCGCCCTTTGATTGCGGATTGTTACGGTTGCGGATTCTGCGATTGCGGATTGCTCTCTTGCTCTCCCGTTCTTCTGCGCCTGCATCTCCCTAGCTCCCCTGCTCCCTTGCGCCTCATCTCCCTGGCTCCCATTCGGATTCCCAATTCTGGGATAGCTCAGTCCCAAAAGCGCACATTCGCGCTCTCGCGCCCATCTCTTACGCCTGATTAAACTTAACTGATTTCAGCATTTAACTTTCAATTGCGGCGGCACGGCATTTGGAAGATTGGCAGGGTATGAGCGTTACGCTGATTGGGTGTCAAGATACGGAGAGCTTGAGAGGGAGCGTGCCTGCCTGATTGGCAAAAATGAGATCAGATTGGAGGAAAAACATGATTCCAGATCTATTGCAAGACCTGCGCTACGGCGCGCGAATGTTACTGAAGCAGCCCGGTTTCACCTTGATTGCGGTGGTGACCCTGGCGCTGGGAATCGGCGCGAATACAGCAATTTTCAGTCTGGTCAATACTGTGCTGCTCAGCCCGTTGCCGGTCGCACGGCCGGAACGCATGTTCGAGATCACTCCGCTGCGCAAGGGGGCAGACATCGGCAGCTTCTCGTATCCGTTCTACCGGGATTTCTGTGACAAGAACGAGGTGCTAGAGGGACTGGCTGCCTTCGCTTTGCCCCGATGAGTTTGAGCCGGAGCGGCAATAACGAGCGGCTCTGGGGCTATCTCGTATCGGGCAACTACTTCGACCTGCTGGGCGTGCGCGCTGCTGAGGGGCGGATGTTCACCCAGGAAGAGGATCGCGCGCCGGGCGCCCATCCACTAGCTGTCCTCAGTTACGGTTGCTGGCAGCGACGATTCGGCGGCGATCCCGCTCTGGTCGGCAAAACGATTACCATTAACAACCACAGCTTTACTGTAGTAGGCATCGCGCCGCCGGAGTTTAACGGCACAGTGTTGATCTTCACGCCGGAGATCTATGTGCCGATACAGATGGCCCAGCAGATCGAGCCGGGATCGAACTGGCTGGAGAATCGCAATAGCGGCGTGCTCTTCGCGTTGGGGCGGTTGAAGCCAAATGTGACTGTGGCGCAGGCTAAGGCTGCGTTCGATGCGCTGGCGGTGCAGTTCGGGCGCGAGTTTCCCGGTTATGAAGATATTCAGTTTAGCTTCGCGCCGCCCGGACTGATTGTGCCGATGCTGCGCAACAGCACGCTGGGATTTACGGGCGTGTTGCTGGCCGTTGTCGGCCTGGTTTTATTGATCGCTTGCACTAATCTGGCAAATCTGCTGCTGGCGCGCGTCGGGGAGCGGCGCAAAGAGATTGCTGTGCGCTTGTCGCTAGGCGCAACTCGCTGGCGGCTGGTGCGGCAGTTGTTGACCGAAAGCGTGATGCTCGCCGCTGCCGGGGGCGCGATGGGCTGGCTGCTGGCGTAGTGGCTGGTAGACCTGGTCAAAGCTTTCAAACCGCCGGTAGATTTCACGCTGACGATTGACCTCAAGCTCGATTGGCGGGTGCTGATCTTCACCGCTCTGATTTCGCTCATCACCGGAGTGCTCTTCGGTTTGCTGCCTGCGTGGCAGGCGACGAAGCCTGATCTGGTTCCGGCGCTGAAAGATGAAACAGGTAGTGGAGGGTATCGCCGTTCACGACTGCGCAATGGACTGGTTGTGGCGCAGGTAGCGTTGTCGCTTGTGCTGCTGGCAGGGGCCGGGCTGATCGTGCGCAGTTTGCAGCAGGTGCAAATGATAGGGCCGGGTTTCGATATCGAGCATGTAGTAACGGCGTCGGTTGATCTCAATTTGCAGGGCTACGACAGTTTGCGCGAGCAGGCATTTTACAAACAGCTCATAGCTCGCGTTGAAACTCTACCCGGCGTGCAGTCGGCTTCATATATCAGTTACTTGCCGCTCAATCTGAATCTCAACTCTAGCGCAATTTACGTTGAAGGTCAGCCATTCACGCGCCGCGCCGATCTGCCGGAGATTCTCCATGCTGCCGTCTGGCCGCGCTATTTCGAGACCATGAGCATTCCCCTGCTTGAAGGCCGTGATTTCACGATGCAGGAGGATAAGGAAGAGACGCGCCCGGTGATCGTCAATGAGAGTTTCGCGCGCCGCTTCTTTCCTGGACAGAGCGCCATTGGCAAACGGTTGAGCCTGGGGGGCCCTGACCGTCCCTTCTGGGAGATCGTAAGCGTCGCGCGGGATAGCAAATATTTTAGCCTCGGCGAAGACCCGCGGCCGTTTGTCTACTTTCCGATGGCGCGCAATACGGAAGGCTCCGCAGCGCTCGTCGTGCGCGCCACGGGCGACCCACAGAGGCTGATCGGCGCAATTCGCCATGAGGTGCGGCAACTCGACGCCAATCTGCCGATCTTTGATGCCAAGACGATGAGCGAGCACATGCGGTTGTCACTCTTCCCATTACGCGCGGGCGCATCGGTTGCTGGCAGCTTCGCTTTGCTATCGCTGTTGCTGGCAGGGCTGGGCATTTACGGCGTGATGAGCTATGCGGTCAGCCAGCGGACGCGCGAACTCGGTATTCGGATGGCGCTGGGAGCCCGAAGTAGTGACCTGTTGCGACTGGTCATCCGGCAAGGGATAGTGCTGGCGTTGGTGGGACTAGCGCTGGGACTGGCTGGCGCATTGGCTTTAATGCGATTGATGACGAGCGTGCTGGTCGCGGTAAGCGCGACCGATGCAGTAACTTTTGTAGGCGTGACACTGCTGCTGGCATTGGTCGTCTTGCTCGCCTGTTTTCTGCCAGCGCGGCGGGCGACACGGGTAGATCCGATGGCGGCGCTGAGATACGAATAATTCGGTTGCGGAAACGTTCTACGTTCTAGGTTCTACGTTCTACGTTTTAGGCTCTACGTTGAAGATTAAACCTCGAACGTTGAACGTCGAACGTAGAACATTGAGGGGGACTATGATTGAACAGATTGCAGCCACTGATCGAAGGCCAGCAACGATTGAAGCTCGCCTTCCTCTCGCAGGCGAGTCAGATACTCGGTCAAGAGCTGACTGCTCAGCAGCGGTAATGCCTGACTGTGGGGGACTATTACATATTGTCCTTCCCGAAGCACCGAAATGGTCAACGTCTGCCCGTCATAGCGCCAGAGTTCAGGCACACCGAGAGCAGCATAAATAGACGATTTGAAGCGCGAGTCGTGATGGACATCAATTTCCACAGCAATATCTGGTGGTGGGTCAACCTCGAAGTCGAGATGCACTCGATTGCCCAGCGCGTCGGCCGATTGCACATAGAAGCAGGCGTCCGGCTCCAGTCCCTTGCGACGTTTCGTCTTCTTCATCGTTGCTCCACCGAAGAAGCGAATATTGATGCGGAGCCTGACACTGATGAGGCGAATTATGCCTTCGATGAATCGAGCGTAGTTTTCATGTTCAGGAGAGAGGGTCATAACGATCAACGTCCCTGTGTCAAAGCTGATGCGCAGCCCGCTGGCTTCGCCCACCTGTTCGAGCAGTTCTTCATAGTCTTGCCAGCTAACATTGTGGAAGGTCACCACAGAATTGGCGGGCAATCGGGCAACGATGTCGTAGTAACCGGCAGTTTGTACTGTCATAAGCCAAACTCAAGTTGGGCTGATTCAATCGCCTTGATTATATCCGACGGCGGTAGGGATAACAACGACCGTTCACCTGACAAGCGCCGGCAGGATTATGAAACTGCTTGCTGAGGTTGCATTAACCGGGCGGATTGATTGAACAATGTTCGGCGATGGCGTTGGTCATCTGCGCGACTACCGACCCCCGCTCAGCATCGTGAGTTCGACGCGCTGATCGGCTTAAGGGAAGCGTTGGCGCTATTAGAGAATGCCATCGAGATTGAGGACGAAACCCGGGAGCACCGGATCGCCGGAGATGGCAGAGGGATTGTCGAGAATTTCAGCCGGGGTATTGGGACGATAGATGTGGACTTTCTTCTCCAGTGGATCAATGAGCCAACCGAGTTGCGCGCCGTTGGCGAGATATTCTTCCATCTTCTCTTGAAGCGTCGCCAGCCGGTCGGAGCTAGAGCGCAGTTCAACAACAAAATCCGGGCAGATTGGCGCGAACGTCTGTTTCTGCTTCTCCGACAGAGCATCCCATCGCTCGCGTCGGATCCAGGACACATCCGGCGAACGCTTCGCACCGTTAGGCAGCGTGAATGCCGTCGAAGAATCAAAGCCCACGCCGCTGCCATCGGCTTCGACCCAGACAAAGAATCGTCCGGTTAAGATGAAGTTTCGTTTGCCACCTTCAGATATGACGGGAAGCATGATAATCATATCGCCCTCACCGGTCATTTCAATACGCAGCTCCGGATACCGCGCGCAGAACTGCTCGAATTCTTCATCGGTGAGCCGTCGCCTGGGCGGCGCGAATCGGAGCACCACCGATTCTGTGTTCTCTGGCAATGAAATCGTCGTGACCGGATCCAGGAGCGTAGCCATAGGTCAACCTCCCATTACTTCGATTAGCAGTATATCGGTCACAAGGATGGCAATCAAGGCTAGAAAAACGGGTAGGAATGAACACACTATTGCAAGACCTGTGCTACGGGGCGCGAAATTGATTGAGCAGTTAAATCTTCTTCGCCACATGGAAGCCGCCATGAATAGCAGTGAGGAAATCGCCAATCTGAGCGCAATCGCCTGCTGAATAAACTTCAGAAAAACGCTCGCGCAACCTCTCCTGAAGCTGATTATTCGGCCTGCTGCCGCAGGCAATAACAATCGTATCGGCGTTGAGGAAAGTCTCCGTTCCATCTTTAGCGACGATAATGAGACCGGTAGCCAATCCACCGTTTGATCTGATTATCTCTTTCACCTGCGCATTGGGGACCTTCCTCACATCGCATTCGTCAAGCTCTTTTTTAATGAAGCCCTTGAGAGAGCGGCCAAATCCGCCGCCGATGGTCTTCCTTATCTCAACAATAGTGATTGAGCGATTTCCTTTGCTGACAAGTGAGATGGCCTTCTCGGTATCGAGGATATGGTTCTTAAGAAGAAAGAAAGCTATTTCTGGGCGCATGGCCCCCAGCCTGGAGATGTAGAGCGCAACTTCGCATCCGACGGTGCCCCCGCCGATAATCACAACCTCTTTGCCAACGCGGGCGCGTCCGAGCAAGACATCTTGCGCCAGATAAGCATTGGGCGCGTCAATGCCGGGGATAGGAGGCACTATCGGCGAGGGCCCCACCGCCAGCACAATAGCATCAGGCTTTATCTCTTCAATTAAAGCTGAATTAGCTTCTGTATTGAGCACAACATCCACACCGAGGTTGCTTAGCTGCGTCTCGTAGTAGCTCTGCATAGTGGAGAAGATGGCCTTGCCCGGCGGAGCGCACGCCTGTCTGATCTGGCCTCCGAGCTGCGCCTCTTTTTCTATTAGAGTCACCCTGTGGCCGCGCAGAGCGGCTACGCGGGCAGCCTCCATCCCTGCGGGGCCCCCGCCGGCGACAAGGACGCGTTTTCTCACCGAAGCTTTCTCTATCCGGTATTGAGGATCGCTTTCGTAGCCCGCCTGGGGATTGAGGATGCAGGTGACCGGCTTGAAATCCAGCATGTAATCGAAACAGGCTTGGTTGCAGGCCACACAAATCCGGATCTCTTCTCTGCGGTTCTCTTGAGCCTTCAGGACAATCTCAGGGTCGGCGATGAATGGCCTGGTCATCGCTACCATATCGGCCTGGAAGTTATCGAGAATCCATTCTGCGCCTTCAATTGTGTTTATACGGTCTGAGGCTATTACCGGAATGCGAGAGACTTTCTTGATCTCGTGAGCAGTGAAGGCATAGGCGTCTGAGGGAACGCACCAGACGATTAGAGGCACTCCGCTGTTATGCCAGCCGGGAGCGATGTGCAGCGCGTCGGCGCCCTCGCGCTCAAGCTCCCGGGCAATGGAGCGGCTCTCTTCAATCGTCAACCCACCTTCCATCACATCTTCGCCGGAAAGCTTCATGATTATGGGAAAATCATCCCCCGCCTTCTGTTTGGCTCGTTGCAGAAGCTCTCGGACGAAGCGTATGCGGCCCATCAAGTTTCCACCATAGCCATCGGTGCGTCTGTTTGTGAGCGGAGAGAGGAATTGATTAGGCAAGTACCCCATCCCACAGTGCATCTCCACCGCATCGCAGCCTGCTTCACGGGCGCGCACAGTCGCATCAGCATAAGCTTCTATCACTTGCTTGATGTCCTCTTCGGTCATCGGGCGCGGATGAACTCCGGGCATAGAGATGCTGGCAGGGGAATCAGAAGCGGAGACGGGCTGCTCTCTTGTGAGTATTGGCAACGAGGCCCCCCCGCCGTGGAGCAGTTGAACGGCCAGCTTTGCGCCATGTTCGTGGACAGCTTGAGCCAGTCGCCTCAGTCCGGGAATCACCCTATCGGTGTCCATTCCAACTTCGGCGACCCACACTTTGCCGCGCTTTTCCGGGTAGCAACCGCCGAAGATGATAAGCCCTGCGCCGCCTCTTGCTCGCTCGCGATAAAAATCTATGATGCGATCATTGACCAGTCCATCTTTCGCATAGCAGAGGTGCGCAGCGGACATCACAATGCGATTGCGAACCAGGAGCCGCCCGATCTGTATTGGCTCAAAGATTCTGCTCATTGCTAAACAGGTGGCGCGATGTGGCGCAAGGCGGTTAGGTTGCGCCTGATTGTCGATAGTGTAGCTATTTGCCGAGCCATGAGCAACCTGACCAGCTTGCTCTACGCCTTCAGAGCAAGCACCGCATTAACAAGCTACTTTGATCTCATTGCCTTCGACCTTCACTTGATAGCAAGCGACCTTGGCCATAGGGTTGAACGTCGAGATGCCGGTAGTCACATCATACTGCCAGCCATGCCAGGGGCAGGTTACAATCTTGCCGCTCAGCTCTCCTTCGCCCAGGGGCCCCCCCCGGTGGATGCAGGTGTTGTCTATCGCATAGAATGTCCCATCAACATTGAACAGGGCAATGGTGTTGCCGTTGACCGTCACCGTCTTCCCTGTGCCGGGAGGGATCTCAGTCGTTTCAGCTACTTTGACGAAATCAGCCATAAGTTCATGCTCCTTTTCATCCTTCTGATTTTGAGGTTGAGTGTTGCAGATGCTCAACCTTGTAATTAAAGCAAAGAATTATTTGGTGTATAAAATGAGTGCTATCAAAGCAAATCAGGTTAACAGAGCGAAAGGAAAAAAGCAATTACAGCCCTGGCTCAGTTTACTGAGAAGCCGACGCACTCTACTTTGAGCCATTTCCAACTTAATACCGATGCCCCATACAGCAGACACTCAAAATCATGCCGGTGATGGAAGCGAAGATTACTGATCACCTGTGGAGGTTTAGAGAAGGTTGATGAATGCCTAGTAGGTTACTGGTTATCACTTTTGGGAAATAGTAGAAGACATCTTTCCAAAGCGATGCCCAATAGCGGATAGAAAGTCCAGGTAAATTTCTATTTTAGACTTCCTCTTCACCCGATACCGGGTCATCTCAAAATTTGCTGGCACTACAGTGTAAATTGCTTCTTGATCAGATGCTCTTAGCCTGTTGGCCTCTCTGATTGCGTCCTCAAGAGGCAACGCTGGTTTATCGTAATCATTCAGGTCAAACAAATCGTACTCTGTTACGAAATAATCTTTACCCCGCATCGCTTGTCACCTCACCAATCACAGCCTTGATCGTATATATAGCACTTCTAAATTAATCTGCATATCGACAATTTACGTGCCAAAAGTAGAGAGGTCGCGCTTATTCTCTTGAGCTCTTGATTCGACTGGCTTTCACCATCCTCACATGACCGACTCTCTCATCAGTCGCGCAGCCTGGTTGCATTTTGTATTGGGGTCTCCTGGGCTGGAGTCATGATCTCTCACATCAGCATCATTCCACACTACAATAAGGTCGAGGCTTGGTATGATCCACAGCGCCCGCCGTCCGCCGTGTCCGCTAGCAATATAAGCATCTGGCGGCGCGGACCCGTATAATCGTCTGCCCGCCCTATCAGTGCGATTGAGCCACCAGTTGAAACTGTAATAGCCGGGGCCGACAGTGGTAATGCTCTTGCTGCCGCCGAGAGTGCGTTGGCCGGGCAGCATCTCCGCGTCTTTGCCGCCCGTCAGCGGAGTTTTGGCGGAGATTGGACTGGAGATAGCCTTCTTTATCAGCTCTGGTTTGAGCACTTGCTTATCTTGCCACTTACCGTTGCGAAGATAGAACAATCCAAATCGCGCGAAGTCGCGCACCGAGATAGCAAGTCTGCCGGGGCGGTCGTTGGGACCAAATGCTTCGAAGCTATAGTGGTCTTGAAACTGGAGCACATCTGCTAGCCGCGTCTTCAAAATGTTTGTTCCATTATCTTGAAAGACCTTCTTTGTCAACACATCGTAATAGAGCGCCAGCGCGTAATCATTGTAGCTGTAGGCTTTTCCCGGACGTTCTGCCAGGCCATAGCCTGAAGTCTGAGATGCCAGGTGTCGCCAGGTGATCTTTGCGTCCTTGCCGCCATTGAGCTTCTTGAGCGCCGGCTCGAAGTCCGCTACCTTGCTATCAACGCTCTTCAGCCTTCCTTCTTGCACAGCAAAGAGGAGCAAAGTGCTGATGACCGGTTTGACCGCCGACGCAATATCACTGCTCTGCGATTGGTCACCCCAGGCGTAGACCATATAACCGTGCCGCACCACACAACCGCGTCCGCCAACCAGCTCGCTAAGCTCTTTGAGTTTGGCGCTTGATAGACCTACCTCTTCAGGCAGACGTATTTCCCAGACCGCGCCTGGATAGACAGGACTGCTCTCAGGGCTCTTCGCCTGATCTTTTTGCGCCCAGATCCAGGTGGGGAGATTGAATGCCAGTACCAAAATAAGCAATGCCTGCCTGCTAAATAACACCTCTGTGCACCTCCGAAACTAATCCGTAATGCGTAAGACTCAGATCGTAAGGCATGCGTGTGCATTAGTATAAGCTATAGGTTTTAAGGAAAGCACTTTTCGGTTCGGGCGCCAAGCGCCCTCAAAACAATTCTAAAAACCAACTTGTTTTGAGGGTTGGGCTTGTCTTCTCAAGAGGCTCAAACTACCCTCCTCAAAACAATTCTAAAAACCAACTTGTTTTGAGGGCGCTTGGCGCCCGAACTCGCTGTAATCTCTTTCTTAGTGCCTATACCAAACCATACGCGCCAGTATCAAGCTACCGGGCCAGGTGTTTTTTATTACGCATTACAGATCAACCCTCTCTTCGTTTTGTCCGTTCTCTTGCCCTGTGGCGCGCCTGTTGTAAGGCGTCAACTGTGTCCTGAGCAAACAGAGGGGGCAGCTCCTCTCCTCGGAAAACAGAAGGCAGTAGGCAGAAGGCAGGCGGGCTTCTTCCAACTGCGCAGTTCTCATTATTTCTCTCGCGTCGTCGCCGACCGTCTGAAAGACTCCTCTAGGAGCGCCGTGACCCAAAGGGTGCCCCGCCTTGCCTGCTCAGGTTGCACCACCTGGCAAGGCGGGCCTCTCAAGGAAACTAGTGCGACCCAGAGGGTGCCTCGAGGCTTTTCATTATTTCTCTCGCGTCGTCGCTGACGACATGAATGACTCCTCAGAAGATGTACAGTAAGGCGGTCAGGTTGCTGATAGTGCGCGACAGGCAGCAACCTGACAGGTTGCTGTACATCGCATTTTCATTATTTCTCTCGCGTCGCTCAGGCGACATGAAAGACTCATTAGCAGTTGAATCGGCGCACAAGGCCTAAAATGAAGCCCAAGGAATTAAATGCTATCGGTTAAGGCCGGATTGTGCTATCTTTCTTGTGTACGTGCGATTTGCCTCTTGCATTTGATGCAGTCGCGATTAATTAACCGTTAGGGGTAGCTACCCATTCAAAAAGGATGGCCGTGACGCTCACCGATGCTCGACCAGTTTTTGACTTGAGAAACCACTCCTACCATTTACCAGAGAAAGAGTAAAAAGTACCTGACAGAGAAACTTTATGTTGGCAATCTGTCATTTCAGGAGAGCATAATGGATAAACGCATAAGAATTGGTGATGACATTGACCTCATGTGCAAACGTTGTGGCGAGCAGACAACTCACCGCGCTGTTGCAGTCAGCGCGGAGGGAAAGCTGCTCAAGCTTCTTTGCAACACATGTGGCACTTATAGAAAGCCTGCGCCAAGCAAAGCGTCGAAGAAGCGAGCAGGCTCAGTAACTCAGGCTCCAGTAATTCCAGCAGGCAAAGCGGCGCTCGCTTATGATGCTTCTTGTCATTTCAACCTGGGTGATGTGCTCTCTCATCCAAGGTATGGTTTGGGGCAAGTGATGTCTGTCCTGGGCCACAAAATTACCGTGCAGTTCAATATAGGCCAGAAGGTATTTATCCACAGATCATGAATGTTTTGAGCGGAGAAAGCCCGTCAGCAGTGAAATGATGGCGGGCCTCAATGCGCATTGTACTTGTCAGGGGCACCCGCTTCTTTGCCTTTTTCCGGTTTGTGCTATTTGCACCCGCTCGCTCGGTTTAGCGTAGATATACTCTTTGGCATCCCCCAGAATGCCTTCACAAAATGCCTGTCATTTAAACCCGTATCGCGTTATGATTGATTGCCAGTGACATATCCTGTTGCGGAGATAATATTATAAGGAGAGTATATAGTGAAGGCGCTATTAGTTTATCCCGAGTTCCCCGACACTTATTGGAGCTTCAGATACGCGCTCTCGTTTGAGGGCAAAAAGTCAGCCTTTCCGCCACTCGGTCTATTGACGATCTCCGCCATGCTGCCCGACTCGTGGCAGCGGCGGCTGGTGGACATGAACTTGCGCCCGCTCAGCGTCGCCGACATCAAATGGGCGGACGTAGTGCTGGCCAGCGCGATGCTAGTGCAAAAGGATTCGCTGCGGCGCGTCGTCGCCCTATGCAAGGCGCACGGGAAACGAGTGGTTGTTGGGGGGCCCTACGTGACGAGTGGGGCGAAGCAATTGCCCGAAGCCGATCATATTTTTCTCGGCGAGGCTGAGACAACCCTGCCGGAGTTCGTGCGCGACTTTGAGCGCGGCAACGCCAGGCGTATCTACCAGGCTGCCGCGCGACCGCCACTCTCGGCTACACCTGTTCCTGACTTCCATCTGGCTGAGCTTAGATATTACACTGCGATGCCAGTGCAATATTCGCGCGGCTGTCCCTTTCAATGCGAATTCTGCGACATTATCGAGATCTATGGTCGCGTCCCGCGGACGAAGAGCAACGAGCAGATACTAGCTGAACTGGATGTGCTTTTGCAAGCCGGGTGGCGCGGGTCGGTCTTCATCGTGGATGACAACTTCATCGGCAACAAGCCCAATGTCAAGCGGTTACTTCCTGAGCTGGCCGAGTGGTCCGAGCGCCATGGCCACCCATTCTCCTTTCTCACTGAAGCGAGCGTGAATCTCGCCGGAGATGATGAACTGCTTGATGGAATGCGGCGCGCTGGTTTTCGCCGAGTCTTCCTGGGCATTGAGACGCCGGTCGCGGAGAGTCTCAAGGAGGCCCAGAAGGGGCAGAACCTGAGAGGCGACTTGCTCGAATCAGTAAAGAAGATACAGAGCTACGGTATGGAGGTAATGGGGGGCTTCATCGTGGGCTTCGATCATGATCCAGACGATATCTTCGAGCGGCAGATCAACTTCATTCGCGAAAGCGCCATCCCGCTCGCGATGGTTGGCCTGCTGACCGCGCTGCCTGATACTCAGCTCTGGCGACGGCTTGAGCGCGAAGGGCGGTTGCTAGCCGAAAGCACAGGTAACAACACTGACTGTTCGTTGAACTTCGTTCCAAAGATGGATGCTGCGCGACTGGTCGATGGTTACAAATCGATCCTGCGCACAATCTACAGCCCTTCTGAGTACTACCAGCGGGCGCTCGATTGTTTGAAGCGGGTGGCACAGATGGCCCCCGAGCCTCGTCAGGGTGGCCTCGTTAGCGATGCGCTGACGCTCGCGCGCATTGTCCTTGCGCTTGGCATGCGCGATCCCAAGCGCAGTGAGTTCTGGCGCTATCTAAGCAAGGTACTGATCGAGCATCAGGGAAAGTTTGCTCAGGCTATGAGGCTGGCTGCGATGGGTTATCACTTTCGCAAGCTGACGGAAGTATATTGCCAATAAACTTCGCGTCATAATCGTCGCTTATCTCCGCAGTTTCCGGTCGATAGCTTTGCCAATGCGATCCGACATCTGGTAAATAGGCATTACTGGCAAGAGACCAGCCAGGCGATAATCACCTACTGACTTCAATCCGGCTGAGGCCATACAGCCGCATTGTGAACAATCAGGATTGCCGCCGAATTGACAGGGGGTGATCTTACTTTGTAGATCTGCCGTGACGCTCAAGGTGATACGGGCGAAGATGCACTGATCGGGAGATTGCGGCGGATTGCGATATCCTTCTATCACTCCATTAGGCAGATCGAGTTTGGGAAACTTCAATCGCAAGCTGGCAAGCTCTTCCACCACTTCTGCCCGCTCGCGTGGCGAAAGGATCTCTTCTGACTGAGCTCCCACTTGAGGCGTGAACAGGCTGAACCAGATCTTGCGAATCTCCGATTTGCTTGACCAGAAGGATAAGAACTCTTCAAAGTATCCTGAACGGCCAGTCATTTGATGAGTCACAGTGCAGTGCACGGTTATTGAATGTCCCGCAATGCTTCTCAAGATTCGCTCGTAGGTTGCGGGGGCCCTCCTGCGATCATGATCAGGTTGCAGGCCATCTATGGAGACGACCAGATGAAGACCCCCTATTTGAGCCCAGGCTGGCGGAATTTGCCGTACAGCGCTGGTCACAAGTTGGACCTCTATGCCCATCCGGCTCAAGCGCGGCAGCAAAACGTTTAGCTCTTGAAATCGCACCAGAGGCTCGCCGCCGACAATCGATAGGTGAATTGGGCGGTATCGGCGCGCGAGAGCCAGAACGCCGTCTATCAATCGTTGCCCTTTGTAGTCAGCCAGCGTCCGCAAAGGTCCAAGTTGCCCGAGATGCTCAGGTTCGTAGGCGTAACAGCCCGGACAACGGAGCGGACACTCACGAGTGATCTCGATGGATAACATCGGATAGTGCCCGCTCAAAATGCGGCCCCAGACTCGAAAAGCATCAATCTTCCTCATAGACCACCCTATTCAAGGCAACTGATCGCCAGAGCCACATACTGTGTGGACTAATTCGCAGTCAACGCGATAGCTCAATAACGGTCTCTATAACCGCCGCCGCCTCCGTAACCGCCTCCATAACCGCCTCTGCCGCCGCCGCTACCTCTGCCGCCGCGACCGCCGCCATGCCCGAAGCCGCCTCTGCCGCCGCCTCGGCGTTCAGACTTCTCTCGGGCTTCATTGACAGTCAAGGCTCGGTTATCCAGCATTCTTCCATTGAGCTCAGCGATGGCCCTGGCGGCATCTTCATCGGAACCCATTTCGACAAAGCCGAAGCCGCGAGATTGCTGAGTATCGCGATCTTTGATGATATGGCAGGAGACTACTTCGCCAACTTCGCTGAAGAGGTTTCTTAAATCATCTTCGCTGGTCCTGAATGATAGGCCCCCTACGTAGAGTTTGGTAGACATAGTTATTGTCCTTTTGAAGTATAAACAGAAAATCTCTGCCGTGGCCAATCTCAAGGCAATGCGGTCGGCTCTTCCGGGATGATTTCCTGTAGGATTTAAATGAACGACTGAATCACCATCGATCAAGTCGCAGGAGATAAAATATATCACAACTTGCGATTCAGAAGATACCTTCTGATAATCGGGCAAGGTAAAAAATTTGTTTCCGGGCGAAGCGCTGCCTCTTCTAAATAGGCTATAAGCTCTTGCTGGGTCAATTGGTCTTCTTTCATCTGCGGTCTCATCAATTCCTCACAATACGCTGTAAATCAGCTGCAAGCTGGCTCGGGCGCCAAGCGCCCTCAAAACGTTTCACTTCAAATTGCAAGGTAAAAAATTTGTTTCCGGGCGAAGCGCTGCCTCTTCTAAATAGGCTATAAGCTCTTGCTGGGTCAATCGGTCTTCTTTCATCTGCGGTCTCATCAATTCCTCACAATACGCTGTAAATCAGCTGCAAGCTGGCTCGGGCGCCAAGCGCCCTCAAAACGTTTCACTTCAAATTGCCTTGAGGGAGCTTAGCGCGCCGATCGCTTTCCTATGCAGTAAAGATTCTGCGCTGTGCGAATGAATATCTGTCCTTCAGAGATAGCCGGCGAACTGAGGCAGTAGTCATTCAAAGGATTTTCCACCAGCACCTCAAATTGGGGCCCCGCTTTCATAACCGTAGTGAGTCCCTCCTCATTAGTGATATATATTTTCCCATCGGCCAGCACCGGAGAAGCGCTATAGGTTCCTGGCTTGATGCGCTGCTGTCCATATATCTCCTGCCCGGTTTTAGCGTCCAAGCACCACACAATCCCTCTGTCATTGACGATATAAAAATACTTGCCGTCGGTTACGGGAGTAGGGACATCAGGGCTGGTGTTAAGCGACCAGGCAAGGTGCGATGTTGTTATATCGCCTCGCCCGCCAGCGCGAAATGCCAGCAGCGGGCGCGCCCTGGTGCACGCATAGATCATTCCATCGACCGCAATTGGCGAAGCGACTGTCCGGTATGCTGGATTCTTCTGCGGATTGAGCCCGCCAGCGCGCCACAGCTCTTTCCCTGTGGCCGGATCATGGCCTGTCAAATAATCGCCGCCGGAGATTACTATCTCGACCTCTTTCCCATAGCGCAAGAGCGTTGGAGTGGTATAAGCATCAGGCGATTCTTGAATAGCATCAGTCGGGCGCTCTACTCTCCAGATGGTTTTGCCCGTCTTCTTATCTATGCGAAGCACATAGGAAGGATCATCAGTCTTCATCCCATGAAGCACCTGTACGTAGAGAGAATCTTGGTAAAGGAGCGGCGAAGAGGCATAGCCCCAATTCAGACCGAACCGGCCATAATCTTTCTGTATATCGCGCATCCATAGCTCGTTGCCTTTGAAATCAAATCCTTTGAGTATACCGGTCCCCGTCATAACATAAACGTTCCTTCCATCGGTGACCGGCGAAGGGGACGACATATTCTGCTTGCGCAGCTTGATATTGCCGCCTCCGAGATGCTTTTTCCAGAGCAGGCTCGGCTGTCTTCTATCCACACACCACAGGAAGAGGTCATCGCCGTCGGCCACATTGAGAAAGATATTCTCTCCCCAGATAATAGGAGTAGAGCCGCTCCAACTGGGCATAGTAAGCTTCCAGGTTATGTTCTCTTCAGGGCTCCAGCGAATCGGCAGATTCTTCTCATTGCTCACTCCAGTTAAAGAAGGACCGCGCCACTGGGGCCAGTTTTCAGCAGATGCAACTGTGATTGAAACTGCAATAATAGCTAATGCAAAGATAGTCTTTTCGCGCACGTTCTTCTCTCCTTAGAAAACAGCAGGCAGTAGGCTTTGCGTTCGACGTTCGATGTTAAAACGTAGAACGTTGAACGTCGGACGTAATACCTGCCCAACCGCATCTTTTTCATTGTTTCTCTCGCATTGTCCATTGCGACATAAAAGCCCCCTTAGGCACGTGATGGCCTTATAGTAGAACAACACTGTTGGCAGTGTCCAGTATTACTGGAAAGACCAGTAGCAAGAGTCTATAATCGGATCTAGCGATGAAGACGCGGGCGCCAGGATCCAACCCGCCTTCAGTTTGTTGCCAGCTTTCGCCATCGAGCCTTTTCGTGGATAGGCGACAAACTGAAGGCGTTTCCGAGGGCTTTCAGACGGCTGGGGCGACGCTCAGAAACAATGAAAAGCCTCGGAGTACCCTCTCTCGTCGCGCTAGTTTCCTTGCCTGCTTGCTTGCAATATATCGCCGTCTGGCAGGCAGGATGAGAGGCGCTCTCAGGGAATTTTTTGAGGAAAGCTATGAAGGATCTACTTCCAATCACAATACTGATAAACAGCCGCAGAAAATTCGTGGCAGTAATCCTCGGACTACTCTGCTTCTGCGGGGCAGCGATTGCAGAGAACTGGCCTCAGTTTCGGGGGCCCCAAAGCCAGGGCGTCTCCACCGAGACCGGGTTGCCAGTGAAATGGAGCGCCACCTCCAATGTGAAATGGAAAACCGCATTGCCGGGTCCGGGTCACTCTTCGCCGATCATCTGGGGCAATCGAATCTTCCTCACGGCCCTTCGCCAGGAGAGTTCGTTGGTGAGGCGCTATCTTTATGCCAGCAGGGGGCAGCTCGTGGTGCTGTGCCTGGACAAAGGCTCCGGCAAGATCCTCTGGGAGCGAGAAGTGCCTGCCGAACGCATCGAGAAGACCCATTCCACTAACAGCCCGGCATCTCCCACGCCTGTGACCGACGGCAGATATGTCTATGTCTACTTCGGTTCTCGCGGGCTGATCTGCTTCGATTTCAATGGGAATAAGGTGTGGGAAATCCCTCTGGGGCCCTTCCCTAATGAATGGGGCAGCGCCAGTTCTCCGATCCTTTATAAAAACATGCTGCTACTTAATTGTGATACTGATGCTGAAGACTTTCTGCTGGCAGTCGATAAAAACACCGGGAAGACTATCTGGAAGACTTCTCGCTCGGATGTCACTCGCGCCTGGCCCACTCCAGTAATCTGGAGCGCCGATGGCAAAGACGAGATTGTGGTGAGCGGAAGCGGTCGAGTCAAAGCTTATGACCCCCAGGATGGGCGAGAGCTATGGACAGTGAATGGGCTGACCACCTGGGTGACCCCCACGCCAGTATCGGCACATGGCCTTCTCTACGTCGCAGCAAATGGGCCGGGAGGAAATATCATCATGGCCATCCGCCCAGGGGGTCGCGGTAACATCACCAACACGCATGTCGTCTGGCGATACGAAAGAGCAGCGCCATACTCTTCTTCTCCAGTTGTGGTTGGAGACTACCTGTATACGGTGAAAAATGGGGGAATTATGACATGCTTGAATGCCAGGACGGGCGCGCTCGCCTGGCAAGAGAGGCTGCCTGCGCGGGGAGATTATTATGCGAGCCCGGTGGCAGCCGATGGCAAGATCTATACGCTGAGCGAAGATGGCGAGGTTTCAGTAGTAGCAGCCAAGCCGACTTTTGAGCTTATCAGCAGCAATAGTATGGGCGAGCGATGCATGGCCAGCCCGGCAATTTCCGGCGGGCAGATATTTATTCGATCTGATTACAATCTGTTTTGCATTGGAGAGGCTCGGAGGTAATTTACGTCCGACATTCGTAGATGCGGCGCTCGATCATTGCGCAAACGAGATCATCACGCCAGCAGTTTATTTACCACCTCTCCATGCACATCGGTCAGACGAAAGTCGCGCCCCTGAAAACGATATGTCAACTTCGTGTGATCCAGACCTAAAAGATGGAGAACAGTCGCATGCAAATCATGAACGTGCACTCGATCTTCAATCACATTGTAGCCAATCTCATCAGTCTGCCCCAGAGTGATGCCAGGCTTGGCTCCTCCTCCTGCCAGCCACATAGTGAATGCATGGCGATGATGGTCTCGCCCCATGCTGCGATTAGCATCCGCGTTGGTCTCAACCATAGGCGTGCGGCCAAACTCTCCTCCCCAGATCACCAGCGTCTCATCCAGCAAGCCGCGCTGTTTTAGATCCTTTATCAATGCAGCAGTGGGCCTGTCAGTTAACTCGCATTGAGACTTCACGCCTTTAACCACTTCGCTGTGGTGATCCCACGCCTCGTGATAAAGCTGCACGAAACGCACTCCGCGCTCTATCAGCCGGCGAGCGAGCAGGCAATTATTGGCATACGAAGCTTTGCCCGGAGTAGCGCCGTACATCTCCAGCGTCTCTTTCGATTCTTTTGAAATGTCCATCAATTCCGGCGCGCCCTCCTGCATTCGATAGGCCATCTCAAAAGAGTTGATTCGAGTAGCAATCTCAGGGTCCCCTGTCAATCTTCTGTGGCGTTCGTTAAGCTCTTTCAGCAGATCGAGCGTCTGGCGCTGCATCTGGCGAGTTATGCCGCGCGGATTAGAGAGGAAAAGGATCGGGTCGCCAGTGCGACGAAACGGTATCCCCTGATAGATGGTCGGCAGAAAACCGCATCCCCAGTTGGAAGCGCCGCCGCTGAGGCCCCCGGCAGATGTCAGCACTACAAAAGCGGGCAGGTCTCTGCTTTCGCTGCCCAGCCCATAAGTCACCCACGCGCCCATGCTGGGTCGGCCAAATTGTTGCGAGCCGGTATTCATAAATATCTGGCCTGGCGCATGGTTGATGGCATCGGTCACAACCGATCTGATGATGGCAATCTCATCGACGACTTTGCTGAGATGAGGCAGGGCCTCCGACACTTCTGCTCCCGACTGGCCGTGCTTTGCGAATTTCAACGGAGAGGCAAACAGCTCCGCGTCCCGGCGAATGAAGGCAAATGTCTCGCCTCCGACAAGCTCTCTGGGAACAGGCTTGCCATCGTACTTTGCCAGACCCGGCTTATAGTCGAACAGCTCCAACTGGCTGGGGGCTCCGGCCTGAAACAGATAGATCACATGTTTGGCCTTCGCAGCAAAGTGCGGCTGTTTTGGGGCCAGCGGATCGTTGGCTTCTCCGGGAGCGGCGAAGAGTTTCTCATTCAACAGAGAAGCCAGCGCCATCGAGCCCAGCCCTATGCAGCAATCTTTGAAGAAGTGCCGCCGGGTAATCAGCTTCTTGGCTTCCAGCTTGATCTCATCTCTATAGTTCATAATCACTCCTTTGTGATCGTCTCGTCCATGTTGAGCAACGCGCGAGAGAGCAGCGTCCACGGGGCGAGCCGGTGCAGATCGATGTCGGGCGGCAGATTATTCAGATCGGGCGCAGCAGTATAGACTGCCGCAGCCGTGTGGCCTTGAAACTGCCGCGATTGCCGCTGCACAAACGTCAGCATGCGATTCAACTCAATCGGGTCCGGCCTCCTGCCGGTGCAGAGCCTGAAGGCGTAGATGGCGCGCGAGCGGCTGGTGGGGCCCCCTTCTCTCCACGCTCTCAGAGCCAGCGCCTGAGCCGCTTCCATAAACACCGGGTCATTCAACGTGACGAGCGCCTGAAGCGGAGTGTTGGAGACGGTCCGGCGCACGCAGGAAAAATCGGCGTTGGGTGAATCGAATGCAAGCAGGCTCGGATAAGGCACAGAGCGTTTCCAGAAAGTGTAGAGAGCGCGCCGGTAGCGATCCTCTCCTGTGCTGGTCTTCCATTCCATCGGCCTGCCGTAGCCCAGATTGAGCACGCCATCAGGGATGGGCGGGTATACGCTGGGGCCCCCAATGCGGCGACTGAGCAGCCCGCTTGCCGCCAGAGCAATATCGCGGATGATCTCGGCTTCAACTCGCAGTCTGGGCGCGCGGGCAAGCAGGCGATTTTGCGGATCCACCTGGCGCAATTTAGGTGTAATCCTGGAAGATTGCCGGTAAGTGGCCGAAAGCACTATCAGGCGATGAATAGCCTTCAGGCTCCAGCCATTGTCCCTAAACTCGCATGCCAACCAGTCCAGAAGTTCCGCATGCGAAGGCCGCTCGCTGCGTGTTCCGAAATCTTCCGGCGTGGCGACCAGGCCCTGGCCGAAATAGCTTTGCCATATCCGATTGACAATCACTCGCGGAGTCAGCGGATTCTTCCTGTCAACCAGCCACTTTGCCAGGCCCAACCGATTCAGCGGGGCCCCTTCAGGAAATGGATGCAAAACTGCCGGCACGCCGGGAGCGACCGGTTCGCCCGGCGCGCGGAAATTGCCTCGCTTGAAGACGCGCGTTACTCTTGGAGTCTTGCGCTCTGCCAGCGCCAGAGTCGTCGGCCCGTAAGGCCATTGCCTCATCAACTCGTCGATCTCCCTATTTGCCTCGGCAAATTTAGGATCAATAGTCAGATAGTAGCTGAAGACTTCGCGCTGCTGTTCTTCGGTTCTCTGGCTGGCAGGCATAGAGATTATCCGGCGAACCTTAGCGGGCAAGGGGCGGGGAAGAGTCGCCCATTTATCGGTGGTGATAGAGATACGAAATCGGCCAATGATGAGCGTGTTGCCCTGCTTCTGAGATAGATGAAAATTCAGTATTGTGCCCCCATCAAAACCGACCGGCTGCTGAGGCTCAAAGACTGCTTCTCGGTCCTGATTGCGGCGCCCCGGCCCGGCATCGATTCCCCAGCCGGTCTTCAGATTCCCATCAATCGCGTCCTTAACCGGGAAGTTCGCCTGAGAGAAGTCTGCTGCGGCATTCTTCAAGACAACTCTGGTTTTGCTGTCGGGATTGTTGACGGGGCTGGCCTCTACGGTGAATTCAGAAAGCACCAGACTGCCGTCGGGAGAGCGGCCCGGCCCGGTGCGCGGCAAGCTGGGATCGGTTAGCAGCTCAAGGCGAAATCCGGTGATGTTCGTCTGCCTGGTTCTGGCGGTGAGGGTATAGGTAGCTTCCTGATGCTTATCTCCTTTAGCCAGAAATGAATGATCTTCCAGCCGGTCGAACTTCACGCCAAAAGCGCCAAAGACATCCGTATCTTCCAGCGCAGTCCATTTCACTTCTTGCTTGCGCGCCTGCTCTTCCCACTCCTTAATGCGCCGAGGCAGATCAGAGTCCCCGGCAATCAAATCATCTTCAATCTTCTTGATCTTACCCAGAATTTCAGCGCGTTTCTTGTTGACCTCTTCGCCGGGCACTTCAATTTCCGGTTCATCAGTATTGTTGAGGAAGGCGAAGAAGCGATAGTACTCGGTTTGAGAGATCGGGTCGTATTTATGGCTATGGCATTGAGCGCAGTTGATGGTCAGGCCGAGGAACGCTTTGCCGATGGTATCCACTCGGTCAATGATCTCTTCGATGCGAAACTGTTCCGGATCTACTCCGCCTTCTTCATTGAGCATCGAGTTGCGCAAGAAGCCGGTAGCTACCTTTTGCTCCAGTGTGGCATCTGGCAGCAGATCGCCGGCAATCTGCTCTATGGTGAATTGATCGAACGGCATATCGCGATTGAGAGCGTTGATGACCCAATCGCGGTACGGCCAGATCGAGCGCGGCAGGTCTTTCTCGAAACCATTAGTATCAGCATAGCGCGCAACATCGAGCCAGTGACGCCCCCAGCGCTCGCCGTAGTGCAGTGAAGCGAGCAATCGTTCGACCACTCGTTGGTAAGCGTCCGTGCTTCGGTCGGCTAAGAAGTTGTCTATCTCTTCAATAGTCGGCGGCAATCCCGTCAGATCGAGGCTGACGCGGCGCAGCAGAGCCTCTTTTGAAGCCGGGGGCGACGGAGAGAGTCCCTCTTTTTCCAGCCTGGCAAGGATGAAGCTGTCAATTGGGTTGCGCACCCACCGCTTATTCTTAACCGGCGGGATTGCCGGGCGAGTTGGTGGCAGAAATGCCCAGTGCTTTTTTGAGGGGGCTTCGCCAGCGGCTGTCTCATCGTGCCAGGGGGCCCCTTGATCGATCCACGCGCTGATAATAGCGATCTTCTCCGGCGCGAGCGGCTCGCCGACAAGCGGCATTCGCGGGCCGCTGCCGGCGCCGAGCAATCGCTTGACGAGCAGGCTGGCTTTGCTATTGCCGGGGATGATCGCCGCGCCTGCCCTGCCGCCTTTCAATGCGCCGGATTTAGAATCGAGGCGCAGCCCGGCCTGAGCGTTTTCGCCTGAATGGCAGCGATAACAGGCTTGCTTGAAGATGGGCTGAATGTCGCGGGTGAAATCGACTATTTCACTCTGCAATGAGTAAGCGGCGGAGGTCCCTATCAGGAAGATAGTGCCCCCGCAAAAGAGCAACAGCAGCAACCGCTTTAATAGAGTATTTGATCTTTTCATGACGCCTCCCGGCGCTACCCAAGCATAAGATCGACAGATTTTTCAGCAATTAGTGAGCGCCTAATATTCTTTCTCTTGAATAAGTTTTGTCAATAGCGATTGCTTCTCTATGTAGACTCGTCACGAGATCCCCCCTTTGTCAGAGAAGGATGGCCCCCTGCCGGCTGCTGCTTATAGTGTAGCGATGCTTCTGTGGACTGAAGGGCAACAGTTCTCAGGCGCTGAACTGGCTGAGATGCTTGCAGAGTCAGGATTCACCGATATTGAAGTTGAGCCGACAATCGGTTTCTGGAGCGTTGTTACTGGCCGAAAGCCATATTAGTTCGACTTTGTCCATTGGTTGATCTGTAACGATGGACAAAGTCGAGCTAAGGAGAAAGCTCGCCGACGCGGTGTAGTTTCATCATGCTGGAGATCGACGCATCATCAATGCGCCCGGCCATTACAACGATGGTCTCGCCCGGCTCTGCAATTCCGCTATTGACCAGCAGTTCATCGCTACGCGCGAGCAACTGGCCTGATGCGCTGTAGAACTCCATCTGCTTCGGCTCGACGCCCCACAGGGCAGCTAACCGATTGTAGCTCTCCTGCGTGAAAGTCAGCGCAATGATCCTCTGCTTTGGCCGCAGATTCGAGATGTGGCGCGCCATCTGGCCGCTTCGGCTAAAGACAACTATCAATCGCGCATCCATCTCTTCGGCAGCAAATTTGGCCGCTTCAGCAATGGCGCGACCGTGAGAGCCTTTATTGACCCCGCGCACTATGGGGCCCCGATGATGCGAGCTTACGCTGGAGTTTTCAGTATACCTGATGATTCGATCCATAGTCCTGACCGATTCGATAGGATACTGACCAACGGCCGTTTCGCCTGAAAGCATCACCGCATCGCTGCCGTCGAGTATCGCGTTGGCTACATCAGAAGTTTCGGCGCGTGTCGGACGCGGATTGGTTATCATCGACTGGAGCATCTGGGTTGCAGTGATGACCAGCTTCTCGGCAGCATTGGCTTTGCTGATGATCTCCTTTTGATGAATGGGGACACTTTCTGCCGAGGTCTCAACTCCCAGGTCGCCTCGCGCTACCATCAGCGCTTCTGAAGCATTGAGGATCTCATCCAGGTTGTCCAGAGCCTCTCGTTTCTCTATCTTGGCGATAAGGGGAACGCTGCCGCCGAGGAACTCCATAAGATTTTTAGCCTTTACGCAATCAAGCGCCGTGCGGACAAAAGAGAGGGCCACGTAATCGATTCCGTGGCTCAATCCGAATTGAAGATCGATGCGATCCTTTTCTGTAATTGACGGCAGAGAGAGATACACGCCGGGTAGATTGATCCCTTTGTGCTCGCCGAGGGCCCCGCCATTGATTATCAGACAAGTTACCCGGCCATCGCGCGCCTGCTCAACTCTCAGACCAATGGCCCCATCATCAATCAGAATCTGATCTCCCGGCTTGACCTCTTGAGCCAGATAAGGGTAGTTGCAGGAGATAACTTCGGCATCGCCTTCCACATCGCTTGAGGTGATGGTGATTCGCTTTCCCGCTTCGAGATCGACCGGCTGACCGCCTTTGAGCCGCCCGGTGCGAATCTTGGGGCCCGACAGGTCTTGCATAATAGCGACCGGCTTGCCCATCTCTTCTGATATTGCCCGCACATCGCTTATTACTTGCGCATGTTGCTCGTGAGCGCCATGAGACATATTCAGGCGCACCACATCGACTCCCGCCTGGAGTAGTTCTCTGAGCATTTCAGGCGAGCGAGTTGCCGGGCCGATTGTAGCTACAATCTTGGTTCTTCTCATAAAGCTTGCTTCGCAATCGTCTGTAGGACGTTATTGTTCGGAGCATTGTGAACTTTGTCCGAGTGATCAAAATAGCTTGACCGGAGCCGTCTCCGCCAGTGATCGGCAAGCTCTTGTGCGCGCTTTTCTCGCGCAAATTTCAGTTGCAGTCAGTTCGGGCGCAAGAGCGCCCTCAAAACAAGTTAAATATAGAGTGTTTTGAGGGCGCTCTTGCGCCCGAACCGGAAAAAAATATTTTTCTTAGAAGCCATGTCTCATTCGCCCTGGATTCGCTCTTTATGCGTCTAACCAATCGCTTTCGCCGACATCTCCTGGTGCTGTCCCATTACGCGGAATTTTTCATAGCGGCGACGCACTCGCTCTTCTGGAGCTAATTCCTTCACCTGATTGAGCGCCTGCATCAGGTAGCCATCGAGTATTCGCGCCATCTCTTCGTGATTGGTATGCGCTCCGCCGGCCGGCTCAGGGATGATCTCATCAACCACGCCAATAGTTTTCAGATCCTGAGCAGTGAGCTTCAATGCCTCAGCAGCTTTGGCGGCAAGCGAAGCATCTTTCCATAGAATCGCTGCGCAGCCTTCGGGGGAGATGACCGAATAGATTGCATTTTCGAGGATATTGACAACGTCTCCTACTCCGATTGCCAGCGCCCCGCCTGATCCGCCTTCGCCGGTTATGGTCACAATGATGGGCACGGTTAGTCTGGCCATCTCTCGCAAATTGTAAGCGATGGCTTCGGCTTGTCCGCGCTCTTCTGCGTCTATTCCGGGATAGGCCCCCGGAGTGTCAATGAAGGTGAAGATCGGGCGGTCGAACTTCTCGGCGAATTTCATTGCCCGCAGCGCCTTGCGATAGCCTTCGGGTTTGGGCATGCCGAAATTGCGATACTGGCGCTGTTTCATATCGCGCCCCTTCTGGTGCCCCACTATCAGGACAGGCTCGCCGTGGAATTTGGCCATGCCGCAGACTATCGCTGGATCGTCGGCGAAACGGCGGTCGCCAAAAATCTCGGAGAAATCGGTGAAGATCAGCTTGACGTAATCGAGCGTGTAAGGGCGGTCCGGGTGGCGAGCCAGTCGGACTCGATCCATAGGAGAAAGATCAACAAGCATTTGATTGCGAATCTTCTCCAGCTCTTTCTTCAGAAGCTCGATTTGATCCTGCTGCTCTTGCGTTTTGGCCAATGAAGCCAGTTCAGTTATCTTTTGCTCGATCTCTTCGATATTGCCTGGAGCCCCTTCGTTCTTTTCCGACATTGTTGCCTCCCTGGTAGTGATGGGTAATCCGCAATGTGTAATTAGCAATGTGTCCAGCCATCTTTCAACAGATTACCGATTACGCATCACTTTTAGGCGCTAAAAGCTCGATGATGCCATCCAGCCAGTTCTTCCAACGGGATACGGATTACGCATTACGCATTATTTTTTAGGCACCAGAAGCTCGACCTCGAAGCTATCGCAAAGCTGTTTGATAGCGTTGGTAAGATCGGGTGTAATCTTGACCTTTACAAATTGATTTGGCTTGACCCGCGCAACCGAGCCATCTTCCAATTCGAGATCAAACAGCACATCACATTCGCCCCGGTGCCTGTCCAACAGCCCATACAAACGGTCTACTATTTTAGCATTGAGCGATGCAGTGCGAGCACGGAGAATTATAGTTCGAGCTGCTCGCTCGCGGATATCATCCAGCGCCTGAATCTCTTCGGCGATAATCGTGGCTGCGCCTTCTTCTTCCATCTCCAGCTTGCCCTTGACCAGCACAGCAGCATCGGCTCTGAGCAAGGCTTTGGAGCGGGAGTAGGTTTCGGGCCAGACAACCACACGGACCGATCCGTACTGGTCTTCAAGATCGAACAGAGCAAAGCGGTCCCCCTTCTTAGTCGTCTTGAGGTTGAGCGAAGTAACCATTCCGCCAATGCTGACTATGCTTCCACTGCCCGCGCTGGGGAGCGATTCAACGCTGGCAGTGGCGAAATCTCTCAGCGCTTCGGAGTACTGGATCAGTGGATGCCCGGTGAGGTAGAATCCGAGGGTCTCCTTTTCGCCTGAGAGCATTTTCTCATAGGACCATTCTTCTTTATCGGGGAGCGGCGGCTCAGGAGCGACTACGGGCGCAAGACCGGCGGCGCCGAACAGCATAGCCTGGCCGCTGCTGCGCGCGCGCTGCGCGCGCGCTCCGCTCTCGATTGCGCTATCAATCGCTTCAAACAGTTGCGCGCGTTTGAATCCCAGGCTGTCGAATGCCCCGGCTTTGATCAAACTCTCAAGCACGCGCTTGTTGACCGCCCGGCTATCCACTCGCTCGGTGAAGTCGAATATCGACTTGAATGGGCCCCCTTCTTCGCGCGCTGCTACGATATAGGAGACGGCCGATTGGCCTATGCCTTTAATTGCCGCCAGACCGAAGCGGATTGTATTGCCTCGGGGAGTGAAAGTATCAAAGCTCTCATTGATATCTGGCGGCAATATCTCTATACCTTGCCCGCGCGCCTCTTCAATGTATTTCACAACTTTGGCAGTGTTATTGATTTCATTCGAGAGCACTGCCGCCCAGAAATGGGTGGGATAGTGAGCTTTGAGGTAAGCGGTTTGATAAGCCAGGTAACTATAAGCTACTGAGTGGCTGTTGGCCGTAAGAATCCCGTTGGCAAAATAGTTATGATTAGGCCCGCGCATAGTCATGTTATAAGTTTTTTCAAGCGAGCACGGTGTTACTCTAACAATCTTTGTCTTCTCAATCTTCATAGGTACCCCCTCTTCAAAACCTCGCAAGCGGTCAGGCCAGATTGGTAACGAGCTATTATGACTTGCTCAATCTCCGGCACGAGCCTTCTGTTCCAAGCCGTGCGCGGCATATTCTTCAACCCCCGGCGAAATATAAATCTCAAGATTTCTGTCAATGATCTCTCTCAAAGGCAGATAGCCCTGATCGGTATAAAACTTATGATCGAGCGTGCATCGCAATGTCCGCCCATCAGCGGTTTCAATCTCGACGACCTCTTTCTCTCCGGTCTCGAATGCTTCGACGATGTCATTGACAATGACTTGCTCGCCATCGAAGCTGAATGTTCTTGACGCGCCGACTTCGCGATTAGCAATCTGTTCAATCGTGACCTGCTCGCCAGTATCGGCGTCAACGATCTTTGCGTCTCCGGTCAGGCAGCGATTGAAAGCGTAATCGGCAAATCCTTCGATGCTTGCCCAGAGCTTTGCCAGTTTCTCTCGATTGTGACCCCGCTCCGTTGCCCGTTGAATAAACTTCTCGCGGTGCTTGTCCAACTCCTCTCGCTTTTTCTTGCCCATCGCGCGGCGCACCAGGTCCGCCTCTCCTAGTGAATAGCCGGCCAGTTTCTGGAACACAGCCATTAATTGCTCCTGGTATACGCAAATGCCCAGCGTGTTCCCCATTACCTCTTTAAGTTCGGGAAAATCATAACGCACTTTTCTTCGACCGTGACGGCGCTCGATGAACTCATCGATCATGCCGCTGTCGATTGGTCCGGGTCGATAAAGCGCATTGAGCGCTGCTAAATCTTCAATGCCTTCAGGCCGGAGCTTGCGACAGATTTCCACCATTCCCGGACTTTCAAACTGGAAGATTGCCGCGCATTTGCCTTCCGCAAATAATCTCATCGTCTCTTGATCGTCCAGAGGGATATTGTTTATATCCAGCGGCTGACCTCTCTCTCTCTCTATACTCTTCAGCGCATCATCGATGATTGTCAACGTCGTCAATGCCAGGAAATCCATCTTGAGCATGCCTGTCTTCTCAAGATCGTTCATCGCATATTGAGTTGTGAATTCATCCTTGGGGGACTTATAGACAGGCACCAGCTCATCAAGCGACCTGGGCGATATTACTACTCCGGCAGCATGCACCGAAGCGTGCCGCGAACAGCCCTCAAGTCGGCGCGCGAGGTTGATCAATTCGGCAACGCGCTCATCGGTCTCTATCGCCTTCTTCAAATCAGGGTTCTGCTTTATCGCCTCTTCAATTGAAACATTACGCCCGCGCACCGGCGGAGGGATCATCTTCGCTACCTTCTCAACCTCTGCATAAGGCATCTCCAGAGCGCGCCCGACATCTTTAATCGCCGCTTTCGATGCCATTGTTCCAAAGGTGATGATCTGAGAGACGCTACTGCGGCCGTAGGTTTCGGCAACGTAATTGATGACATCGGCGCGACCGCGCACGCAAAAATCGATATCTATATCAGGCATCGACACGCGTTCGGGGTTTAAGAATCGCTCGAACAGCAGATCGTATTGCAGCGGATCGATATCGGTGATCTGCAATGAATAGGCTACCAGTGATCCTGCCGCCGAATTGTGCACGGCAAAAGAAGAAGTCTGATAGGTGTGATCCTCAGCAACTGTCAGATCGAAGACCTGTTTAACACCGCTCGCTTCCTCTACTTCGTGCAAGCGCAGCAACAGTCCGCCCGCAATTGGCCGCCAGGCATATTGTTCCCCGGGAACGCTAGTTTCCCTGCCTGCTTGATTAAGCAACAGCCCGCCCTCGATTGGCCGCCGGACTGCCGCTTCAGGAGGGGCCCCTATGCGTCGCGCCAACCGCTCGTCTTTAGCAACGGTCAGGATATAACTCGGCTGAATCTTATAGCCGCGCTTACCGGTTCGCTCACGCGTTTTCAACGAGGCCGGTATCCCACAACGCCATGCCAGGAATCGCACTTGATCGGCGAGTGTGCGCGATACCGTGGTGGCCGTGTACTCGCGCCGGTGAGCATTTCCCGCGCGACTATCGCCGGACCAGTAACCGGCCAGCACATCGAGCACTGTCTCGACCGGCAAGCGCAAGACGAAATCGGGGATATGCTTGGTCTCAGCAGTTGAGCGATAGTCAGGAAAGATTGTTCGCCAATGTGCTACCAGTGTGCGACTGTGCGCTGTGAGGAGCGTCGGCTTGCGGCCATCGGTGGCGCGCCGGACGCAGGGCTGAAGTCCGAGCGAGCGGAAGAAATCTACTGCTTCGGCCAGACCTGTTTGGTCATCTGCGCGAAAACATAATCCCAGCGCCCACTCGTTGTCGGAGCGCAGCCAGCCGTCGGCTATCCAGCGGCCGAGAATGCGATAGAATCGGCTGTCCGGACAGATGAAACGAGTGATGCGCGTCCCTGCGTATGACTGCTCGCCTAGCCCATCGCGCCGGGCATCAAGACTGCCCGGTTGAGGTTCAACGTAATCCGCCGCCATCGCCATCGCCCGATTGTGACGCAGATTGGCTTTGATCGGCTGAAGATTGCGAGCAATAAATTGGACGCTGCTCCGGCTTATCCCTGTCTGCCTGCTGACATCGCGTGACGAATAATCGTGGTGCCGATTGATAGGAATTATTTCTTCTATGTGGTTCTCCTCAATGCGCGCCCAGGCTGGATCTGCTGTTGCAGCAAGGTCTATAACGTCAGGCGCAGCCAATTCAACTTGAGGAGTCGGCACAAAGACCCAATCGCCGGGCTTCAACTGGCCGGCCGGTATCCAATTCAAGTTGCCCGTCGGCTCTTCCCGTTGATGAACAATCCCATGAGTTGAAGCAGCCACACGATTCCAACACTCGGGCCTGACGCCGCGTTCGGCCAGCACCTTGTGGTCTTTCGTCAGCGTCACGCCGGTCGAATCTCCGTAAAAACATTTCAACCGCACCAGCGTCTCATCAATGTCATAACGGTGAAGCGCCGTTACTTTGAGCGCCCGACCGCTATGAGAGCGCACCGTATCGCCGATTTGCACTTGCGAGATTGGCTTCGTTGTTCCGTCTTCCATTACAATAGGCACATCGCCCGCCAAGCATCCGCGTCCGGGGCCCACCGGGATTTTGCGCTCTTTTGCGTAGCGGATGAAGTCCCAGACAATGAGGAAGTATCCGGGGAACCCCATCTTTTTGATAGTCTCTATCTCGCGTTCCAGCCGCGCTTTGTAATCCTCATAAGCATATTTCCTATCCGGCCTGTCTTTAATCTGGAGCCAGCGCTTCTCAAATCCTTCGCGCGAGACTTTCTCAAAGTAGCTGTCAGTGGTCTCGCCTTCGGGCACAGGGTAGACGGGCAGGTGATTCTCGCTCTTGGGAAACACCAGATTGCACTTCTCTGCTACTTCAAGCGTGCGCATCAGCGCATCGGGCAGATCGTTGCCAAACACTTGCCACATCTCCTCTGCGCTGCGGAAATAGAACTGATCGCCATCAAATTTAAATCGGTTCGGCTCATTTACCGTCTTGCCTGTTTGAATGCAGAGCAGAATGTCATGGGCTTTGTAATCGTCTTTGGTCAAGTAATGGGCATCATTTGTCGCAACCAGTGGGATGTCGGTCTTTTTAGAGAGTTCTATCAGTGAATTATAAATGCGGCGCTGCGCTTCAAGGCCGTGCTCCTGAATTTCTAGGTAATAATTTCCTTTGCCCAGTATGTCTTGATACTGCATTGCCGCTTCGGCGGCTTCGTCGAAGCGTCCGGCGGAGAGTAGACTCGAAGGCACTCCACTCAAGCAGGCCGAGAGCCCTATTAGTCCCTTGCTATGTCTGGCGAGCAGCTCTTTATCGATTCGCGGTTTGTAGTAGTAACCTTCCAGATAAGCTGCTGAAGATAACTTGACCAGGTTGTAATAGCCTTCCAGATCCCTGGCCAGCAAGATCAGATGATTCATTCCGCGCTCGCCTTCGGCATTTGTGGGACCACTCGATTGCCTGTCGAAGCGCGAGCCGCGCGCGATATAAGTCTCGATGCCGATGATAGGTTTGATGCCCGCGTCGCGCATTTGATAGTAGAAGCTAATAGCGCCGAACATATTGCCGTGATCGGTGATTGCTACCGCAGGCATCTTCAATTCGGCGGCGCGACGGGCCAGCGCCTTTATCTGAATTGCGCCATCAAGGAGGCTGTAGTCGGTGTGCAGGTGCAGATGAACAAACTCCTTAGCCATTCACAGTACCCTTTCTGTAGTTTTGGACAAATTTCCTTCTGTTTTCAAGTAGTAGGCTGAGGCGGGACCTTGTGCTTGCAAACAAGTCCTTCTCCGGCTGGATCACAAAGACGGCAGTGAACGGCCAGCCTCCTCCGGGCTTGTGCTTGCAAGCAAGTCCTTCTCTGGCTGAACCACAAGAACAACTGCCATAAGCTTGCTTAGGTCAAAGGTTCTGCCTGTAATCGTCTGATAAATTGTGCTCATAAATCACCTGCTATTGTGGCTCATCTCCTGAGAACCCATCCTCCAGCCTGGGCTCGATGAATTCAATAAAGCTCCGAAATGAGCGCTCAATCAATTGGGCCGCAGGCGAAAACCTTAACATAATAGTTGATCGTGAATCAACAGCCCGCAAAACTAGAGGCGCGGCAACCAGAAAATGAAGAACCGTTTCACCTGTTCCCAGCTTATAGCAGCGAGCATATCTGGCATAGGATCTTTTTCAGCGTCCTCGAAATAGACCAACGATTTCAGGATATGCACAATGCTGTACTGCGCTTGAGCGTATTTGCTCTTAAACAGATCGAGCAGATGCGACAATCCGTATTGCTTAGAAACAACATAGAGATCAATGAAGTCTCGCTTGGTCCCCCGGCTGGCAATGGCGCTGATCTTCCTGCAGGCAATGTCTCTCAGATCGGCCACCGGCACATTACCGAACACCTCAAAAGGAAACAGCACCGGATAGGCATAACCGAGGAAGCTCACCCTGTTCCCTTGAATGTGCGCGTGCAGAGTATGAGCTTCTCTTGCTACTAACGAGAATCCACTCAATCGCTGCGCCTTCTGCAAAAGTATTTCTTCGTTGAATAACTCTCTACTGAAGAAATCGAGATCGACAGATCGGCGGTGCCCCAGATGCAAAGCCAGGCCGGTCTCACCGGCCAGGTAGAAATTCTCCAGCAGCGATTGTTGATGAAGCTCTCTCAGAATGTTTTCCATTCCGGCGCTGATAGCCTCTCTATGCCATACTTTTTCCTTCATAGCGATATTCCAGGTAGTTAGAAAGATTGATCGGACTGTTTGAGCGCCGCTACGTTATCAGCAGGTATGCCATAGACCAGCGCCCAGAAGTTCGCCGACTTGCGGGAGAGCCTGCGCTCGCTACGAATAACCTGTTTGATCTGATCCTCTGAGAACGTCTCTTTCAACCAGGCAACTGCTCTATCATCTCCATATTCCAGAATGCGCGCAATTGTATAGTCAGGATATGAGGTAGGCTCAAAATCATCAATATTAACATCCCAGAAGAATGGCCGCAGGTATTGAGGAATCATAGCGCCAGTATACTACTGAGTGTGGATTGAGCGCCAGCGACTCCTCGCCGACGCTATTATTATGAGCAAGATCGAGGCTCTATAACAAGCTGCCAGGGGCTGCACTCTTCAGAGCAATCGGGCCTGAGCCACAATCGGCCACAGGGACAGGCATACACATGCTGGTTTGGATCATCGGGCAGCAACCGACCGCAGGGGCAACGCTGAGCATCAGGGGTAGTTCTTAGCAGCATGCAAAATGGTTTATAAACCGGGGACAGTCACAAACGCAAGCTGTGTCGTTAATTTATACAGTGTCTGTTATATCCGTGCTATGCGTCTGAATACAATCCCTACACTCACGCGCGCTGAAGAAAAACGTACACTGGTCGGCACGGAGTTTGCCATATAAAAGTTTGAGAAAAAGTTATTCATATCGCTTTGCGACACTGGGTAATAGTGAAGGCGCGCGATGTACAACAACCTGTTAGGTTGCTGATGATGCGCGTTATCAGCAACCTGACAGGTTGCTGTACATTTTCATTAGGAGGTAGAGGATCATGACTTTTTATGATGGCTGCGATGATGGCTACAGCATTCGCGCAGGGGCCCATACAGAAGCGTATTGATTTTTCGATTAATGTACCTTTTGCGCTGAGAATGGGTGACTATATACTTCCCGCTGGCAAATATGTGCTGTATCAAATAAGCCAAAATGACCTGAATCTGTTTGCGCTCCATCCGGTAGACAGGACGCATTCGCCCATAGCTATGATTCGCACAACGCGAATTATTTATCAGGGCACAGACTATCCAGAAAAGACCGAGCTTATAATCAACATAGATGAATCTAGTCGCGACAACCATCTAGTTTTGGAGGGCTGGAATATCCCTGGCATGGATGGCTGGGAGATAATTGGCGTCGTGGAGAAGAAGAGGGGACTACTGGCTCGGGCAAATTAGCGCAGGGCGCCTGAACTAAATCGGGCCACCTGAGAATGAGACAGAATGGAACAAGACATCTCTACTCGAAGACTCATTGCATAAGCGAAGGGCAAACAACTGCCCTTCGCCCAATTTTCTGAGCGCCCGGCACGGGAATTTCAGTTTGAGTTTTGAATCCTCAAATGTTAATCTGCTTCCTTAGTAAGAGCCTTTGTGACTGCTCAGATCGATGTGGCTGTAACATCTGGCGCCAACCTCAGTCATTACCGAATTCTCTCCTTGCTGGGCAAGGGCGGAATGGGAGAGGTTTACCTGGCCGAAGATACCAGGCTCGGTCGCCGCGTCGCTCTCAAGCTGCTGTCCGCCGGTTTCACTAAAGATGAAGATCGTGTGCGCCGCTTCCAACAAGAGGCGCGCGCTGCTTCTGCGCTCAATCACCCAAACATTCTCACTATCTATGAGATCGGCCAGGCGGATGCCGGTTATTTCATCGCTACCGAGTTCATCGATGGTGTTACTCTTCGCCAGCGCCTGAAACAAACCAAGATACTATTGCCTGATGTTCTTGATATTGCCATTCAAGCGGCAGGCGCTCTCTCGGCAGCTCATCAGGCCGGCATAGTGCATCGTGACATCAAGCCGGAGAACATAATGCTGCGTACAGACGGCTACATCAAAGTGCTTGACTTTGGACTGGCTAAACTCACAGAAAAGGTTGCTGATCGACAGACCACAAATTCAGAGGCAGCGACAATAGTCAAAGTAGATACAACCCCTGGAATGGTGATGGGCACCGTCAACTATATGTCTCCTGAACAGGCCCGCGGTCTAGAAGTAGATGAGCGGAGCGACATATTCAGCCTCGGCGTAGTGATCTACGAGATGGCGGCAGGCCGCGCGCCATTCGCAGGCTTGACGCCCACCGATGTTATTATCTCGATAATAGAGAGGGACCCTTTACCGCTAAAACGGCTCTTACCGGAAGCTCCGGCAGAGCTGGAATGGATCGTGAGCAAGGCTCTGTGCAAGAACTGTGAGAAACGTTATCAAACGGCAAAGGAGATAACCCTTGATCTTAAGAGCCTCAAACAGCGGTTGGAGATCGAGGCTGAGCTTGGACGCTCCATCCAGCAAGGGTTGAGCGGCAGGCGGTCATCTACGCGGATTAGCAAGAATGTAACTGCTGAAAGCCATCGAGAATCAGGAGGTGCCACTTCGGGCTCGACCAGCACAGCCTCACGCAGGCAGAGATCGCGCAAAGCGATTGACTCATTGGCCGTTCTGCCGCTCACTAACGCAAGCGCCGATCCCAATACAGAGTATCTGAGCGATGGCATCACCGAAAGCATCATCAATATCCTCTCACAATTGCCTAAGCTGCGAGTGGTGCCGCGCAGCACAGTCTTCCGCTACAAAGGCAGAGTAATAGACCCCCAGGAGCTGGGGCGCGAGCTGGGCGTCCGCGCAGTGCTCACGGGAAGAGTGCTTCAACTGGGAGATACTCTCGTCGTTAAGACCGAGCTGATCGATGTCGCAAATGAATCGCATCTCTGGGGCGAACAGTACAAACGAAAATTCACAGACATCTTTGCATTGCAGGAAGAGATATCGGAAGAGATAAGCGAGAAGCTGAGGCTGCGGCTGACCGGTCAAGAGAAGAAACGGTTGACCAAACGCTACACGGAAAACACCGAAGCTTATCAGCTATATCTCAAAGGGCGCTACTACTGGAACAAGCGAACGCAGGAGTGGATCAGAAAAGGCATTGAATGCTTTCAGCAGGCGATTGATCTGGATCCAAACTACGCGCTGGCTTACGCCGGGCTGGCCGATTCTTACGCTCTGCTTGGATCGGCTACGGTTGGGTTGTCGCCGCATGAAGTCTATCCCAAAGCAAAGGCGGCAGCAATGAAAGCATTGGAACTGGATGATTCGCTCGCCGAAGCTCATACCACGCTGGGATTCTTCAGATTGTTATATGATTGGGATTGGGCGGCTGCCGAGCAGGAATTCAAGCGAGCTACCGAGCTGAATCCCAACTATGCGTCGGCGCATGATGGATATGGTTTCTATTTTAAAGTGATGGGGCAGCTGTCTGAAGCTATCCGAGAGTGCAAGCGGGCCCAGGAGCTTGATCCGCTGTCTCTGTTCATAAACATCAGTCTGGGATGGGTATATTACTTCTCGCGCCGGTATACGGAAGCAATAGAATACGGCAAGAAGATCCTGGAGATGGACCCCAACTTCTTCGGCGCTTACTGGCTTACCGGAGTGGCTTATCAGCAGGAGGGAATGTATTCCGATGCTATAGCGTCTTTTCAAAAAGCGATTTCTCTCTCAGGCGGTGGATTGAACTTTGTAGCTTATCTCGGACAGGTGTATGCGATAATGGGGCAAAAGGCAGAGGCATACAAAACGCTTGATGAATTGAAGAAGCTGTCGCAACAGAGATATGTCTCACCGTTTTATATTGCCGTCATCTACATAGGGCTGGGCGAGAAGGATCAGGCGTTCGAGTGGTTGAACAGAGCTTGCGAAGAGCGTTCGAGCCTGCTGGCTTTTGTCAAAGTAGAGCCTATGTTTGATAGTCTTCGATCAGATCCGAGGTTCGCGCAATTGCAGCGCCGCATTGGTTTCTCGCAGTAAGATGACATAGATCTCATAATAGGGTTCCTCGCATAAGTTATAGAGCTTAAGAAAAAGATTGCGGTAGGTTCGAGCGGTTTTTGAGGGCAAGAACTTCGGGCGTGCAACGCCCTCAAAACCGCCCGAAGTTCTTGCGCAAAACAGATTAAATTTAAAACTGTTTTGAGGGCGTTGCACGCCCGAACCAATTTTAATTTGTTTTGAGGGCAAGAACTTCGGGCGTGCAACGCCCTCAAAACCGCCCGAAGTTCTTGCGCCCTCAAAACA
>Ga0209172_10001895_pt1 | contig 40532 bp, 28 predicted proteins | sample LarsenN4metaG_FD_184113 | JGI IMG/M metagenome (GOLD analysis project Ga0209172, IMG submission 184113) | Hot spring sediment bacterial and archeal communities from British Columbia, Canada, to study Microbial Dark Matter (Phase II) - Larsen... ... | reverse complement strand
CGCCGCGCAGCGAGGACCCAGAACCGCAGCAGCCTCCGCCCGATGAACTCCCTTCGGGGCCGGACGCTATGCCGGGCGCGTACACCGTGCGCATCACGTGGCAGGGACAGACCGCCAGCACGCCGGTTGCGGTGACGCCGGACCCCCGCTACTCCATCGGCGAGGCCGATCGCCGGGCCAAGCTCATGGCTCAGCTCCGGGCGGGTCAGCGGCAAGAGGTGGCCACGGAAGCGGTCAATCGGCTGCGCGAGGCGAAGAAGGCTGTCGATCGGGTGAACGAGCAACTCGCGTCGAAACAAGACAGCGCTTCCAAGGCGCTCCGCGCCGCTGGAGACAGCCTCGTGCAGCGGCTCAGCAGCGTCGAGGAGTTGTTCACCGGCCGGCGGGTTCAGGGATTCCTGGGTGGCGGCAGAACGGTGCTGTCCAAGATCGAGGAAGCGATGAGCGGGCTGGGCTCCTCGTGGGATGCGCCCACCCAGGACCAGATGAGGTACCTGGAACAGGCCGAGCAGGTTCTGGAGGCGGCACTGGTCTCCTACAACCGCGTGATGAGCCAAGACGTGGCCGCCTATCGCGCACGGGTCGAGGCAGCGAATCTGGAGGCCGTACCCAGCGCCCCGCGGCTGACGCTGGAATGGCGGCGGGCCCCATGAGGCGAGCCATGCTCTTGGCCCTCGCGTCCGGCGGGTGGCTCGCGCCAGCGTGGGCTCAGAGCCGCCCGTCCGCCGGACCACCCGAGGTCTACGAGGCGACCATCTCACAGCTTCAGGCCGCAATGGCCCGCGGGGACGTCACCGCCGTCCGGTTGGTGGAGGCCTATCTCGCGCGGATCCGCGCCTACGACCAAGAGGGCCCCGCTCTCAACGCCATGATCCGGTTGAACCCGCGGGCTCGGGAGGAGGCAGCACGGTTGGACGCGGAGCGCCGCACCCGAGGACCCCGCGGCCCGCTGCACGGTATCCCGGTGATCCTCAAAGACAACTTCGACACTGCGGATCTCCCCACCAGCGGCGGCTCGATCGCGTTGGCCGGCGCGGTGCCGCCGGCGGACGCGTTCGTGGTGCAACGCCTGCGCGCGGCGGGCGCCATCATCCTGGGCAAGGCCAACATGCACGAGCTGGCCGCGGGCATCACCACCATCAGCTCGCTTGGGGGGCAGACGCGCAATGCGTACGATCCGCGGCGCTGCCCCGGAGGCTCGAGCGGCGGCACCGGCGCCGCGATCGCCGCGAGCTTCGCGGCGGTGGGCTGGGGCACCGACACCTGCGGCTCGATCCGTATCCCGGCGGCGTATGGCAGCCTGTTCGGTCTTCGGCCGACCCAGGGTCTGGTGAGCCGGAGCGGGATCATTCCCCTCTCCCACACGCAGGACATCGCGGGGCCGCTGGCCCGCACGGTCGTGGACCTCGCCATCGCGCTGGACGCGACGGTGGGGCCGGATCCGTCCGATTCGGTCACCCGCCGGCTCGGGGAGCGTCCGCTGCCCAGGTTCGCGGCCGCGCTCGATCCCCAGGCGCTGCGCGGCGCTCGGCTCGGCGTGCTGCGGAACTACTTCATCGACACCGATGACGACGTGGCTCGGGTGATCCGCGCCGCGATCGACTCGATGAAGCAGCGGGGCGCCGAAGCCGTGGACGTCACCATCCCCGACTTCGACAGCTTGATGGCGGGGTCACGAGCGGTGGATATGGAAACCAAGTTCGATTTGCTGGACTACTTGGCGCAGAACCCGGCCGCCCCCGTGCGCTCGCTGAGCGAGATCGTGGCCAGGGGACTTCACCACGCGTCGCTCGAGGCCCGATTCCGGCGCGTGGACACGGTCTCAGCGCGGGAGAGCGAGGCCCACCGGGCGGTGTTGGCCAAGCAGCAACTGATCCGGCAACGCATGGAACGCCTGCTCGACAGTCTTGGCCTCGACGTTCTGGTCTATCCAACCATGCGGCAGGAGCCCGCGCTCATCGGGCAAGCACAGTCCGGCTCCACCTGTCAGTTGAGCGCGGGCACCGGCATGCCCGCCCTCACCGTGCCCGCCGGGTTTACCCGCAACGGCTTGCCCGTTGGGTTGGAGCTCCTGGGGCGGCCGTGGTCGGACGCAAGGCTAGTGGCACTGGCCTACGCTATTGAGCAGTCGGGGCCGCGTCGCCGACCTCCGATCGCGACCCCGCCGCTGGTGGCTGGCCGCGCGCCGGCTCCCGTGGCCTTCACCCTCTCCGCGGGAGCGGTGAGCGGGACGTCACCGGTTCGCGCCAACGCCAGGTTGCTGCTGGACCCATATCGGTTCGAGCTGCGCTACCACATCCAAATATCCGGTGCCCCAGCCGAGCGGGTCGCCGCCGTGGCACTCCAGCGCGCCGATTCTTCGAGCACAGGACCCGTGGTGCATCGTCTGGCGGGCCCGGCGACGCTGGCTGCGTCCGGCGCCGTGGCGCTCACCGCCGGGGACGTCGCGGCGCTGCGCCAGGGGCGCTACATCTTGACGGTGTTCACCACGGACCATCCGGCAGGCGCGGCGCGGGCGCGCATCGAGGCGACACGCTGAGTGTGGTACCAGCGCGTTTTCGCCTGGGGCCTGTCCAAAGGCGCCGACGCCCACGAGCGGCTGATCGCGCCGCGCAAGCGGAGCCTGCTGCAAGAGCTCCAGGGCACCGTGCTGGAAATCGGGCCAGGGACCGGCGCGAACCTCGGTTACTACCAGCCGACGGTTCGGCTCTTCGGGGTCGAGCCCAATCCGCACATGCACCCGTACCTGTGGCGGGAGGCCGAACGGGTGGGCCGCAGGATGGAGCTGCGGCACGGTACCGCGGAGCGGCTGGACGTCGCAGACGACAGCGTGGACGCGGTAGTGAGCACCCTGGTCCTTTGTTCCGTCAAGGACCAGGAGGCCACGCTGGGCGAGGTGCTGCGGGTGCTCAAGCCCGGCGGGCGCTTCGTGTTCGTGGAGCACGTGGCCGCCCCACGAGGCACCTGGCGCCGGCGAGTCCAGCGCGCCGTCCGGCCGGTGTGGAGCCTGTTGGGCGACGGCTGCCAGCCCGACCGCGAAACCTGGCGCGTCATCCAGTTGGCGGGCTTTGCGCAGGTGGTGTGCGACCACTTCCGGCTGCGGGTGCCGGTGGTTTGGCCACACATCGCGGGATGGGCGGTCAAGTGAGCCCTGTCCTCCGCCGCAACGATATGGCTGGCGCCGGCATCTAAAGTTCAAGAGCCCAAGCCCGGAGACCGCTTGTGAACCGACCCACGACCTGCCTTGCGCTGATCGCGGCCGCCACGTTGGGCCTTTCACCGCGGGCCTCGGGCCAGCAGCAGGCCACCATCGAGGCGCTGGATGTGTTCCTCGACTGCCAGGGCGTGTTCTGCGACTTCGATCACTTCCGGCGAGAAATCACGTTCGTGAACTGGGTCCGCGACCGGCGTGATGCCCACGTGCACGTTCTGGCAACGTCGCAGGCCACAGGAGGAGGAGGGCGAGAGTTCACGCTTGCGTTCATTGGACTGCGCGAATTCGCCGGGCGCAGCGACACGCTGCAGTACGTGTCCCGCAACACCGACACCCAAACGGAAATCCGTGATGGACAAGTACAGACGCTCAAGCTCGGCCTCATGCGCTACGCCGCGCGGACGCAGGCCCGCGAGCGACTGAGGATTTCCTACCAGGCTGCCGAGGCGACGCAGGCGGTGGTACCGGTGGAGGACCCGTGGGACTACTGGGTGTTTCGAACCAGCGTCGGGGGATCGATAGACGGCGAGAGTCTACAGCAGTCGCTCTCGGTCAACGGGTCACTCGCCGCGAGCCGGGTCACCGAGCCACTGAAGATTACGTTGCGCACCTCGGGCCGGTACAGTCGCAGCGAGTATCAACTGGATGCCGCAACCACGTACATCAACACCCAGAAGAACCTCAGTGCCGACGGACTCCTGGCCGTCAGCCTCGGCCAGCACTGGTCGGCAGGGATCCTCACGTCAGCGCGGTCGTCCACCCGCCTGAACCAGGACTTTGCCCTGGAGGGCGGCCCAGCCCTTGAATACAACCTGTTCCCGTACAGCCAGTCCACACGGCGCCAACTGACGTTCCTGTACGCCGCGGGGCCGGCCATGTACAACTACGAACAGGAGACCATCTTCGACAAGACGTTCGAGACGCTCCCACGACATCGCCTCGAGGTCTCGCTGGAGGTTCGCCAGCCTTGGGGGTCGCTCAACAGCTCGTTGGAGGCCACGCAATATCTTCATGACCTGGCACGCCACCAGGTAAACCTGTTCGGCGGCATGCAGCTGCGACTGGTCCGGGGACTTCAGCTCAACCTCTTCGGCAGCGTCGGGCGCATCAAGGATCAGATCTACCTCTCGAAGGCCGGAGCAACCGACGAGGAGATCCTGCTGCAGCGGCGTCAGCTTGGCACGGATTACCGCTATGACGCCAACATCAGCTTCAGCTACACGTTCGGCTCGCGGTTCAACAACGTGGTGAATCCGCGCATGGGCGGGGGCGGCGGGTTTTTCTTCTTCTTCTAGTTCTAGGCCGCGGTTTGCTCCTAGCGGGCCTCACCGCCGCACCGCCGTCACCTCCTTGAGCTCCCGGCGCACCGCCTCGGCCCGGCCCGCGCGCTCCAGCGCCGCCCACAGCCGCGCCACGGTATCCCGGTCCACCAGCCCGGGAGGCGACCCCATAGCCGGCGTCGAGAGCCCCTCGGCCTGCCGAAACGCGTCCACTGCGGCCACGGCCTCCGGCGTGTAGAGAAACGCCTCGCGATCCTGCTCCAGGCGGGCCGTGCCCGAGCGGAAGTGGCCCAGCGCGTGCAGCATGACCTTGAGCTGCCACACGTCGGCGCCGGTGAACTGCTCCAGCGTGCGGAATCCCAGCGTCTGGGAAATCGTGTCGTAGATGCGGCGCAGCTCGGCCACGGGATCCGGGTGCTCGCACACGTTGATGTTGGCGGTGATTCCGTCGGCCCGACGAGAGCGGCCGGGGCGAGGATCCGCTACCACCACGGCTGCGGACTGCACCCGGCCCTTCCGCGCGTCGCCGCCCGCCGCGTGGCCGGCCGCCAGCGCCTCGATCAGCCGGTCCGCCAAGTGACGATCACTCGCCGCGCTGCTCTCGAAGCTCCGGGCCACCGCGTCGAGCACCTGCGGCCCCACCAGCAGGTTGCCCTGCGTCACGTAGTTGGCGCCGGCCCGGTGCCCCGCCCAGGGATTGGTCCGCTCGCCGGTGTGCTGTGCACCTCCTCCCTTGAGGCCGATCACGCCCACCTGCCGGCGGGGGGCCCCGGTGTCCGCGGCCACCGCGCGGGTCAGCGCCTGCGGCGCCGTGAGGCCCTGCGCCAGCAAGTCGAGTAGCTCGTTCCCGTACTCGGTGCGCGTGTTGGCCTGCGTGGCCACCGCCCCCACCCCGGCCCGCACCCAGGGGACGCCGTTCCCCACGCAGGCGACCCGGGTGGTCACCGCCACACCAACCTCCCCGGTCGTGGGATCCACCGCGGCGATGGAGAACGTGGCAAAGTCCAGCGAGTGACGCCACGTCGCCGGCTCCTGCGCCAGGGCCGGCGCCGCGGTCGCAGCCAGCAGCAGCGTGCACGCTGGGAGGGTCGAGAACGCCGTAGGGAATCGCGAGCGATGCATGGGTCGTGCCTCCGGTGAGGCCAACGCCATAGCACGCGGTGGCGCGAGTGTCAAGGCATCAACACCGCGCGCCGTTGGCGCGTAGTACCGTACGATGTCAGTTCCGTTTTACCTGCCCGCGCTGAGTCTTCTTCTGCACGCAGGGATTCCGCCCCAGGATTCGCTGCCCTCGCGCGCCAGCGCGGCGGCGGTGGCGGTGGCGCGGGCCGTCGAGCTCCGTGGAGACGTCGCCATCGACGGCCGCCTGGACGAAGCGGCCTGGGCCCTTGCGGCACCGGTCACGCAGTTCGTCCAACGGGAGCCCGAAGAAGGCGCCGCGCCCGAGGAGTCGACCGAGGTCCGGGTGTTGTTCGACGCGGGCGCGATCTACGTGGGCGCGCGGCTCTACGACCGGCGGCCGGAGCGGATCGGCACCCAGCTGGTGCGCCGGGACGAGTGGGGCGCCTACGACTACTTCGAGGTCGCGTTCAATCCCAGCAACGACCGGCGCACCGGGTACCGGTTCCGGGTGAGCGCCGCCGGGGTGCAGCGGGACGTGTACCTGTTCGACGACACCGACGAAGACGAAGCCTGGGACGCGGTGTGGGAATCGGCCGCGCGACGGGACTCGCTGGGATGGGTCGCCGAGCTCAGGATTCCGCTCTCCCAGCTGCGCTACCAAGCGGCGGACACCGCCCTGGCCTGGGGCGTCAACTTCACCCGCCGTCGACTCGCCAACGATGAGGTCACCGATTTCGCGCTCGAATCCCGGGTGCGGCACGGAACGGTGAGTCTCTTCGGACGGCTGGAAGGACTTCGGCTGCCGCGCGCGGCGCGCCGGGTGGAGCTGAGACCGTACGCGGTGGCGAGCGCACGCTTGGCTCCCTCAGAGCCCGGGGACCCCTTCTTCAACGGGACCGAATTCACGCCACGCTCCGGCATGGATCTTCGCTACGGCCTCGGCAGCGGGTTCAGCCTCGACGCCACCCTGGCCCCGGACTTCGGGCAGGTCGAGGTGGACCCGGCGGTCATCAATCTGACCGCGTTCGAGACCTTCTTCCAAGAACGGCGTCCGTTCTTCGTGGAGGATGCCCAGGTCTTCGACTATCGCCTCTCCGGCGGCAGCAACCGGTTGTTCTACAGCCGGCGAGTGGGCCGAGAGCCCCACGGCGCACCTCCGGACGACGCCGACTTCGAGCACATCCCCAGCGCCACCACCATCCTAGGCGCGGCCAAGCTCACGGGCCGCACCCCGTCGGGGCTGTCGGTTGGCGCCCTGGCGGCGCTCACCGGCCGGGAGGTCGGCCGTTCGTTCACCGCCGCAGAGCAGCGCGAGGACGCGTTCACGGTCGAGCCGGGCAGTGGATACGGCGTGGCGCGGTTGCGACAGGACTTCCGTGACGGCGCGTTACAGGCCGGCGCCATCCTCACGGCCCTGGTCCGCGACCTCCCCGCCGCCGACAGCTTGAGCTTCCTCCCGACCGGCGCCTACAGCGCGGGCCTGGATTTCGAGCACAACTGGGGCGGCGAACGGTCCCGCGACTGGGCGCTCTGGGGCTTCGCCGCCGCGAGCCTGGTCCGCGGATCGCCAGAAGCCCTGGTCCGCATCCAGCGGGCCAGCAACCACTACTTCCAGCGCCCCGATGCCACCCGGTTCGCCGTGGACTCTGCCGCCACTGCCATGACCGGCCGCGAATGGCGCCTCCAGTTCGAGCGCCGGAGCGCCCGGCACTGGACCGGCGCCGTCTGGCTGGGAGAGATCAGCCCCGGCTTCGAGATCAACGACCTGGGATTCTCCACGGCCGGCGAGCGGCTCGATGGTGGAGCCCGGATCGAGTATCAGGAGATTACCCCAGGTCGAGTATTCCGAAACTACCAGGTGTCGCTGTTCACGTTCCACAACTGGCGGCATGAAGCCCTGGATGCCGCGTGGTCCGCCCGCTCGTGGACCCGCGCGCATCGGGGCGGCGAGTTCAGCCTGGAAGCGGACGTCGAGTTCCTCAACTTCTGGGGCGCCAACCTGGAGCTGCAGTACTCGCCGACGTCGCAGAGCAGCACAGCCACCCGCGGCGGCCCGCTCATGCTGGACCCCGCCTCCGCCGGGATCGATGTTCGGCTCAACACCGACCGCCGGCGGGCATTCTCCCTCGAGACCTCGGTGGCCTACGAGCACCGGGCCCGCGGCGGGTACGGCTGGGAGGCCGGCCTCGAGCTCTCGCTCCGGCCCTCGCCCGGCGTGGACCTGGAGGTCTCGCCCGAGTGGTCGCGGGAGCTGGACCCGGCCCAGTATGTCGCCACGGCGGGAACCGGATTCGCGCCGACCTACGGCCGCCGCTACTTGTTCGCGGACCTGCGCCGCCAGGAGCTGGTGATGAACACCAGGGTCAACGTGACGGTGAGCCCCAAGCTCACCTTCCAGCTCTACGCGCAGCCGCTGCTGTCCTCGGGCGACTACCTCACCTACAAACAGCTCGCCCGCGCCGAGTCCTTCGAGTTCGACGTCTTCAGCGAAGGGGTGGCGGTGAGCGGCGTAACCGGATGGTCGTGCGCCGGAGGACAAACCTGCAAGGACCCGTCGGACCGGCGGTACGTGGACTTCGACCGCGACGGGCAGCCCGATTTCTCCTTCCGCGAGCGCGACTTCAACGTGCGCTCGCTCCGCATGAACGCGGTGATGCGCTGGGAGTACCGCCCCGGCTCCACCCTGTTCCTGGTCTGGCAGCAGAGCCGGGAAGACGAGATCACCACGGGCACCGCGTCGCTGGGCCGCGATCTCAGGGGCCTGTGGTCGGCCGACGCGGAGAACGTGTTCATCGTCAAGTTGACGTGCTGGTTCGGGCTCTGACGCGCTTGCCTCGTTGACGGCCCGCAACTCGCGGGGTACGCTACACACAATTTGCACGAGTAGCATGCCGCGGATGCCTGCGCGCGCTTGGCGGTCCCCGCGCCACCAGCGACCCAGATCAACCCGCGGGACCTAGCGCGCGCTCCACAACCCACGGCGCGCCACCGGGACAGAGTATCCCGAGGCCGCATGCTCACACCGGATTCTCCACCCTGGGAGCTGGCCATGCATCGTCGAACCGTGCTCGCTGTCTCGCCGCGGATCTACGTTCTTATCGCCGCCCTTATCGGCTGGCCCATCGCGGCCCGTGCCCAGCGGCAGGCTGTTCCCGCCGAGCTGCGCGGGTTCGATCAGTTCGTGACCAGCGTCATGCGGGAATGGAAGGTCCCCGGTCTGGCGATCGCCATCGCCCGCGACACGCAGGTGATCTGGTCCCGGGGATACGGCTACCGGAACGTAGAGCAACAGCTCCCGGTGACACCGCAGACCCTTTTCGCCATCGGCTCCATCACCAAGTCCTTCACCGCCTCGCTGCTGGGCATGCTGGCCGACAGCGGACGCCTGGATTGGGACAAACCGGTGCGCGAGTATCTTCCGGACTTCCGGCTCCACGATCCCATCGCCACCGAGCAGATGACCGCCCGCGACCTGGTCACTCATCGCTCGGGCCTTCCCCGGCATGACGCGCTGTGGTACGCCACCGGTTACACCCGTCGGCAGATGTACGAGCGGCTTCGCTACCTCGAGCCCAGCAAGAGTTTCCGCAGCACCTGGCAGTATCAGAACCTCATGTTCATGACCGCGGGATACCTGGCTGAGCAGATCACCGGCACCAGCTGGGAAGCGCTGGTCCGGCAGCGTCTGTTCACGCCGCTCGGCATGTCGCGCAGCAACTTGTCGGTTACGGAATCCCAGAAGGCGGACGATTACGCCCTTCCCTACGGCCTGGTGCGGGACACCGTTCGCCGGATCCCTTTCCGCAACATCGACGCGATCGGGCCTGCCGGCTCGATCAACTCCAGCGTGGAAGAAATGATCCGGTACGTGCAGTTCCACATGACCCGGGGCAGCTACGCCGGCCGGCCCCTGCTGTCGCAGGCCAACGCGCAGCAGATCCAGACCCCGCAAATGGTGATGCCGGGCTCGCCGCAGTACGACGAGACCGGGTTCAGCGCCTACGGGATGGGGCTGGTCGTCTCCACCTACCGGGGCGAGCTGCTGGCCCAGCACGGCGGCGGCATCGACGGGTTCGTTGCCCTGTTGTCATTCCTTCCCAGGAAGAAGATCGGACTCATCGTGTTGACCAATCTGTCCGGCGTGAACCCCGTGACGCAGATCGTCACCTACCAGGCCTTCGATCGCCTGCTGGGGCTCGCCCCCGTGGACTGGAGCGCCCGCATCCGCGAGCAGCAGGCCAAGGCGCGGGCCTCGGCGGATTCGGCGCGGGCCAAGCGCTACTCCAACCGCAAGGAGGGCACCACCCCGTCGCACCGACTCGCCGACTACGCGGGCCGCTTCGCCCACCCGGCCTACGGCGACGCCCGGGTCGCCGTGGACGGGGATCGCCTGACGCTCTCGTTCAGCGGCTTCACCGCGCCGCTGGCGCATTTCCATTATGACGTGTTCGAGCTGCCCGACGATCCCTTGAACCCGCTCCAGGGGCAAAAGGTGAGGTTCACCAGCGACCCGAACGGTGTGGTGAATGAGCTCCACATTCCCCTCGAGCCCAGCGTGAGCGACATCCGATTCACCCGTGCGCCCGACGCCTCGATGACCACGCGCGCCTTCCTGGAGCCGCTGGCCGGGGAGTACCAGATCAGCGGCGTGGTGGCCACGGTGGCGCTCCAGGGCGACTCCACGCTCACGCTGACCGTTCCGGGACAGCCGACCTACACGCTGGTCCCACTCCAGGGAACCACGTTCTCCCTCAAAGGCCTGAGCGGGTTCAGCGTGGAATTCAAACGCTCCGCGGCCGGTGCGGTCACCGAGGTGGTCTTCTACCAGCCGAACGGGACGTTCGTGGCGAAGCGCAAGTAGCGCCTCGGGGCTTGACGAACCGCCCCCACGGGCGCCATCCTCCCGCACCATGAAACCCCTCCCGTGGCTGGCGGCGTGCTGCGTGCTGGCTGTGGCTCCGGTCCGCGCCCAGACTCCCGAACAAGACGTGCTCGCCGTGATCCGGCGCCTGTTCGACGGGATGCGCGCGGGCGACAGCGCGATGGCGCGGTCGGTCTTCGACGCCAGCGCCCGGCTGGTCGGCGTCTCGACGGACTCGGCGGGCAACCCCAGGGTCAGCATCGCGGACATCGGGCAGTTCCTGGCCGCGGTGGCCCGCCCACGCGCCGACGTGTGGGACGAGCGCATCTGGGACACCGAGGTCCGGGTGGACGGGGGGCTGGCGTCGGTGTGGACCAAGTACGCGTTCTATCGCGGCCAGCAGTTCAGTCATTGCGGCGTGGACGTCTTCGAGCTGGTGCGGCGTCCGGATGGATGGAAGATCGTCCACCTGGCGGACACCCGGCGCACGGAGAACTGCTGGACGGCGCCGAAATAGCTGTCAGCTATCAGCAATCAGCAGTCGGCGAACTTGAGGAAACCACCGTGAACGGTCCCTCCACCCGTCGCGAGTTCATCGAGGCCTCGAGCGCCTTGGTCGGAAGCGCCTGGTTGGCCGTGCATTGGCCGGCCATCGAGGCTGCCGCGCGGCACGCCCGGCGGGCACTGGCGCAGCGCGCCCCCTTCGAGATCCTCACGCCTGACGAAGCCAGAGCGCTGGAAGCCGTAGCGGCACAGATCATTCCCACCGACGATACGCCGGGAGCGCGCGAAGCGGGCGTCATCTACTTCATGGACCGAGCCCTCGGCTCGTTCGGCGCGCAGTTCCTGCAACCGATCCGAGAGGGACTTCCCGACCTGGTGAAGGCTGCCCGCGCCACGAACCCCGCGGCGCGGGGCTTCGCCGAGCTGAGCCCCAAGCAGCAGGCCGAGGTGCTGCGCAGCATGGAGCAGACGCCGTTCTTCGGCGCCGTCCGTTTTCTCACCGTGGCCGGCATGTTCGGCGATCCCTCGTACGGCGGGAACCGGGATCGCGTCGGCTGGCAAATGATCGGATTCGACGGCGGCCATGCCCACCAGCCGCCCTTCGGCTACTACGATGCCAATGCGCGTCCGGAATAACGCAGCGCCCGGTGCCGGCGTGCGGTTCCAGACCCGGACCGAAGTCGATTTCGTGGTGATCGGCTCCGGCGCCGCGGGCGGCGTGTTGGCCAAAGAGCTGTCGAGCGCCGGCTTCAGCGTGGTCGTGCTCGAGCAGGGGCCTTACTTGAGGCCGAGCCAATTCCGGCACGATGAACTGGGGGGCTTCTACAACTTCGACTTGTTGCCCAAGCCGAGCGACTTCCCCACCACGTTCCGCAAGACCGAGAAGGACGAGGCCACCGTCCAGTCGTTCCCTCCCTCGGTCCTCTACGCCAAGCTGGTGGGCGGGAGCAGCGTCCATTTCACGGCCAACTACTGGCGCTTTCGTCCGATCGATTTCGTCGAACGAAGCCGCATCGGCGGTATCGCGGGCACCGGCTTCGCGGATTGGCCCATCACCTACCCTGAGCTGGAACCGTACTACACCAAGGTGGACTGGGAGGTCGGGGTATCGGGCGCACCGGGCCCGGGCGACCCCTTCCGCTCGCGTCCCTATCCAGTGCCGCCGCTTCCGGTCAAGTCGTCAGGGGTGTTGCTGGAGCAGGGAGCCCGCAAGCTGGGGTTGCATGCCGCACCGGCGCCGATGGCGATCCTGTCGCGGCCCCATAACCACCGGGCGAGCTGCATCCACTGCGGCTTCTGCATGTTCTTCGGCTGCGAGGTGGGCGCCAAGTCCTCGTCGCTCGCGTCCATGATCCCGCTGGCGGAGGCGACGGGGCGATGTGAGATCCGCCCGGAGTCCACCGTGTTTCGCATCGAGACCAACGCCGCGGGACGCGTGACCCAGGTCCTCTACTGGGACCGGGACGGCCGGGAGCAGGCGCAGCGTGCCAAGGCCGTGGTCGTCAGCGCCAACGGCGCCGAGACCGCGCGCCTGCTCTTGCTCTCGGAGTCGAGCCGTTTCCCGGGCGGGCTCGCCAACTCCAGCGGCACGGTCGGCAAGTACCTGATGCTCAACGGCTACTGCACCGCCTACGGTTACTTCGAGCAGCCGTTGAACGAATACAAGAGCGTGCAGGTGACCCGCGTGATCATGGACTACTACGACACCGACCCCGCGCGGGGGTGCTACGGGGGCGGTGGCATTGACGCGCGGTTCGACATGTACCCGGTGCTCTTCGGCCTGGGCGGCCTGCCCGGCGACGCGCCGCAGTGGGGACCCGAATACAAGCGGATGCTGGCGGAGTATTACACGCACACCATGGCCGTGGCCGGCCACAGCACGTCGCTGCCGCTCCTGTCCAACAGCATCTCGCTGGATCCCAAGGTCAAGGACAAATACGGCCGTCCGGCGCTGCGGCTCACCTACAAAGACCATCCGGACGACCTCAAGATCCTGCGGTTCTTCCAGGACCGCTGTAAGGAGCTGCTCGACGCTGCCGGGGCCAAGCGAGTCTGGGCCAATCCGGTGCGGGAGCAGAACGTGGCCGTGCACCTGCTGGGCACCTGCCGGATGGGCGACCATCCCGGCGAGTCCGTGGTGGACAAGTACCACCGGGCGCACGACGTGCGGAACCTGTTCGTCTGCGACGGGTCCAGCTTCGTAACTTCCGGGCGGGGCCAGCCCACCATGACGATCCAGGCCCTCGCCTTCCGCGCGGCGGACCACATCGTCCGGTTCGCCAGGCGCGGCGACATCTAACCAGGCTCCATCTACACAAGATGTTTCACCACAGAGGGCACAGAGGCCGCCGAGAGCGCAGAGAGACGATTGAACGGAGTCTGTCACAAGAACACCCTCTGCGCCCTCTCTTTGCGTCTCTGCGTCCTCGGCGGTGAGTTCTCGAGGGAGTAAGGCCATGCGTCGTGCGCTCGTCTCCGTGCTGCTCCTACTGCCTACGAGGCTTCCCGCTCAGGAACCGGTGGACCAGGCGGCCGTCGCCCGCATCAAGGACGAGGGGCTGCATCGCTCGGGGCGCGGCGGGAGCTGGCTCAATCAAGCGGAACTCGAACTCAGCTTGGTGAGCCGCGGGTGCCTCGGCCGTCGCCGCCTCCCTGACCTGGTCCGCCTGCGCCGCGAGACGCAAGCGTGGACTATCCGCGGGAACAGGGCCAAGACCCGCATTCGGTGGCAGTTCACGCGCCGGGACGCACGCGGCAAGTTCGGCTATCAAGAGAATCCCTATGAAGGGTCAAGGACCTAGGCCGAGCCTCGGGCCGCGTGGTGCCGGAACTCGCCGTGCAATTTTCCACGACGCACTCCGCGGGGCAGCGGTGTCAGGTTCGCCTGGCGCCACGCCCGGGGCGGCCCGGAGTCCGCTAGCGAGTCCCCGGCGTTAGGTACAGCCGCATCGCGTCGAAATCGAACGTCAGCGCGTAGGGACGGAAGAACTGGTGGGAGATGATCCCGCCGGCGTCGAACCCGAAGGCGGCGCGGAACAGCAGCGTCCCCAGCGCCCCCCGAATGTTCCGGCCGGTGACCGGGCCCATGCTCAGTGAGTCCACCGTGAACCAGGTGACACGCGTAGGCCCGGCACCGCCCACGCCCTCGGCCGTTTGGGTCTTCGAGAGATCGATGCCGTAATCCCGCGCCGCCTGCTCCGAACACACGAACCCGCCGCCGGCGAGCCCGGTATCCACGAACAGCAAGACCGGCGGGCGGCCGTTGACCTGACCCCAGGCGAACATGAAGTGATCCCCGGCGAGCCAGAACGGCTGCGCCACGGTGTTCTGCGCCGCGGCCTCGCGCTCGAACTGCGCCCGCATCTCAGGCGTTCTGCGCCGCAGCACCAGCTCCCCCTTCGGGTAGTCCAGAGTCGGGAGGAAGTGGTACAGGAGAATCGTTCCGATGATGCCATCCACGCGGTGCCCCACGGCAGCGCCGATCCGGGTCATGTCGAGCAGGCCCACGGGCACGTTTCGAACCGTGAACCCGCCCAGCCTGACCGAATCCACCCGCGCCTCCGTCACCGGGGCCGTGCCGCCAGCGAACACACCGGTGCGCTGCCCGAACGTGACCGCCCCCAGCGCCCGGCCCAGCGCGGTGTCCACCAGCACCTCGCCACCGCCGGTGTCAATGAGAAAGAACAAGGTGTCCACGCCGTTGATGCCGCCCGCGACGATGGGGAGGGGATCCGTCTGGACAAACGGAATCCGCACCACGTCCACCGCCCCGGCAATCTCGTACGGCGTCCGGCCGGAGAAGCTCTCGAGCTTGCTCGCCCGCAGGGTCGCGTTCGTCGCCCTCAGCATGGTGACGGCGCCCCCGAAGTCGTTCCCGCGATACCGCGCTTCGGCCAGCAGCGTCTTGGGCCGGGCGCTGTCCGGCGCCAGCGCCAGCGCCCGGCTCAGCCAACGCTCGGCGTCACCGAGACGGTTGCCATACAACCCGATGGTGCCCAGGCGCAACGCGGCGCGGTAGTCGGTTGAGTCCACCGCCCAGCGAGCCAGAAAGGCCTCTTGGGCTTCCTCGAAACGCCCGGCAACAAACAACGACTCGGCGGGAGCGCCGGGGGCCTGCTGCACGGCGGCGAGCGGCGGGATGACGGCGAAGAGCAACAGCCCGACGAGCAGGCGCATCAGCAGTAGGTCGGGCGTTGACAGGGACACGGGTGACTCCCGGGCCGGCGTGGGGCGACGCTTCTGCGCAATGAGATGCACCGGCGGCGGAAACCGTCGCCGGGCGGCGCGGGGCCGTGGCCCGCTGGTTCCGCCGGACTGAGCCACGGGGGAGCTACGGGACCTCTCCGGCCAGGAGCTTCACCAGCTTCGCCGTATCGATATTCCCGCCCGATATCACGCACACAACCTTCCCCGCCCCGGCCCTGCCGGTCAGCGCCGCCGCCAGCGGCACCGCCCCCGCACCCTCGGCCACTACGCGGTTGCGCTCGACCAGCAGCTTGATGGCGTTCGCCACCTCCCGCAGGGACACCGCCAGCGAGCCCGCCAGCACTCGCCTGGCCAACGGCCACATCTCCGGCAGCATACTCTTGCCGCCGATGCCGTCCACGAAGCTCGGTATATGGTTGATGGTCTGCGGTGATCCGGCCCGGAGCGACGCGGCGAACGGCGCCGCGGTCTCCACCTCCGCCGCAAACACCTTGACCTGCGGCTTGAGACCACGAATCGCCGAAGCGATCCCGCAACTCAAGCCCCCGCCCCCGTACGGAACGACGACGGCGTCCACGTCCGGCAGGTCGTCCAGGATCTCCAGGCCGATGGTGCCGTTGCCGGCAATCACCGCCGCGTCGGCCACGGGATGGATGAACAGACCCGGCATGCCGGGGTACCCGTGCTCCGTGATCACGCCCCACCATCGATCGTAGGGGACCCTGACCGCGCGCATGCCCCGGCGGGCCATGGCGTCGAGCTTGGTCTCTGGCGCCTGCTCGGGGACGATAGCGCTGGACGGCACGCCCAGGCGGCGCGCGTTCCAGGCGACCCCCTGAGCCATGTTGCCGGCACTCGCCGTGTAGACGCCGTCCCGTAAGCGATCTCGACCCGCGAGCAGCATGGCGTTCCCCGCGCCGCGCAGCTTGAACGAGCCGATGGGTTGGAGATTCTCGAGTTTAAGGTGAATCGCCGCGGGCACGTTCTCCGCGTTCAGCCGAACCAGGGACGTGCGTAGCGCCACGCCCTCGAGGCGCTTCCTGGCAGCTTCGATCTCCGAGAGCGGAATCTCCTCAATGGGTTTCATGCCGCGCGCCGCCCAACTCCACCCACGTACCCAGGCCCTGCTCCACGGCCTTGCGGTAAACCAGGTGCACGGCCGCGAGATCTTCCACCGCCAACCCCAGAGACTTGAACAGCGTGATCTCTCTGGGCGTTTGCCGGCCCGGCACGGTCCCCAGCAAGACCTCGCCGATCTCGCCCCGAATGTGATCGTCCCGGATCGCCCCTTCGGCCTTCGGGATCAGGAAATCGCCGGCCTCGTTGAGCGCGGATTCCCGCCGATCGACGTACCAGCGCGCCTGCTTCGCGGCCGCCGTGTCCAGCTCGCGTGCGGTCTTGCTGCTGGCGCCCACGGCGTTGATGTGCGCCCCCGGCGCCACCCAATCGCCCTTGAGGACCGGCTCCCGGGACGAGGTCGCGGTGCAGATGAGATCGGCATCGCTGACCGCGCCGCGCGCGGAACCCATGGGCCGGATCTCCACGCCGTGCCGCCTGGACTCCCGCTCGGCGAACGCCTTGGCATGCTCCGGAGTGGGACTCCAAACCCGAACCCGCTTGATCGCGCGGATGATCAGCATCGCCTCCAGGTGCGTTCGGGCCTGTACGCCCGAGCCCAGGATGGCGAGATCGCCCGCGCCCTCCCGCGCCAACAACCGCGTCGCTACCGCGGAGACCGCGGCCGTGCGAATGGCGGTTACCTCGCTGGCGTCCACGATCGCCTTGAGGCTCCCGTGGCCCACCTCGAACAGCAGCACGGCGCCCTGATGAGAGTCGAACCCCGTGCCGCGATTTCCCGGAAAGACCGTGATCACCTTGACCCCGATGGCCTTGAGCGGCTCCGCGTAGGCCGGCATCGCGGCCAGCGCCCCGAGTCCGTTCGGCAGCATCACCACCTGTCGCAGCGGCACCAGCGCCTCACCGCGCGCCAGGGCGGCGAGTGCTTCTTCCATGACGGTGATGCACTCCCCCATGGGGAGCAGGCGTGCAACCTCAGCCTGATTGATGACCAGGACTTTCATCTCGCCAACCCGAACATCAAAGTTGTTCTCCGCGCCCTCTGCGATGGAATGTCAGGGCGCTTCGGGCAGTAGGCTCACTCTCGGTTTTCCGCCGGTGCAGGCGGCGGACTCCAGAACCCCGCCGTCCCCAACGCCTTTGCCGCTACCTCCCGCCCGAACAGCGCCGCATTGAACAGCACCCGGAAGGTTCCCACCGGCTGGCCCCGCCACTGCGGCCGGAACCCGAGCAGCACCACGTGCCCGCGCCCGTGCTTGACATCCAGCGCCGCGGCGTAGCCCTGGAGGTGCTTCTCACCCAGTAGGTATCCCGACAACAGCGGCGAGCCCGCCGGGGTGTACTTGGCTAGGGCCGCACCCTCGAACCCCTCCAGCGTGGTGAACACCGGGCTGGTATCGAAGAACACTTTGGCGCGCTCCGGCATCCCGGCCATGACCGGATGGGCCGGATCGGTGATGACCTCTAGGATGGACCCGCTGGCGAAGAAGTCCCGTCGTGATACGCCGCTGACGACGTTGCGCACGGGAAGATGAAGCTGCTGAATCGCGAGGTTGGCGCTCTGGCTCAGGCAGACCAGCGTACCCCCCTCGCGCACGAAGGCGTCCAGCGAGCGTACCCCCTCGGCACCGATGCCGCCTTCGTACCGCGGCGGCACCGAGCCCTTGGCGTAGCCGTTGAGCAGCAGGTCCGGCGGGTCGGACGCCAGGATGATGACGTCGAACCGCTGGCCTAGACCGCCGGCCGCGAAGTCGGCGTTGGTGATGGTGGTGTACGAGAAGCCGTAGTCATCGAAGAGCCAGCGGGTCCAGCCCTCGTCCATGCTGGCCCGCCACGGCTTGTAGAGCGCGATTCGGGTCCGCACGCTCGCCTGCCCGGCCGAGCCCGTGCGCTCGGCCCGGACCCCCAGCTCCCGAACCCATCGCTCCACGGCCGTCGCCGGCACGCCCTCCACCACGTAGCGACCACCGGCCCCCGGGTCGTAGCGGACCGTACCACCCTGCGCCAGGACGCGGGCGATCACGCGGAAACTCTGGTTCTCCGCCGGGTTCAGGCTCAGGCGCGCGCCGGAACCGGTGACCTGCCCCGCCGGCACCGCGATGCCCGCCGCCACCGGGTGCCCCACAAACGGTGCCGTGGGGTCGTCCTGCGCGGAGCCGGGATTTCCGTGCACCGGCCGCAGGGCGGCCCGGAACGGCGGCTCGAGCGGCGCCTTGGCCTCGATGACGCGCACGTCCATTTGATACGGCAAGGTCCAGCCCGCCGCATCGTAGGGTTGTTCCGGCGGGCCATCCGGGTACTCGCGCAGGTCAGGGTAGACCTGCACCTCGAATACCTGCCGCACCAGCTCCGCGAAGGCCTGGTTCATGGGGATGACCCAGGTTCCACGCGGATAGGTGCTGCCGTCATGAACGGCGTCCTGCACCAGCTGCGCCACCTCTACCCCGTGGAACGCGATGCGCCGCAGCAGCTCCACCGCGGCCATGGGGTCGCGCTGCTGTTGCGGAATGAGATAAGCATAGGGGGGCTCCGCCTCGTAGCGCTTGATGGCGTCACGGCCCGCTTGATAGCGGTTGTACAGCAGGAATTCCCGGTGCTTGGCCGCGTAGTCGAGCGTCGCCAGCGACGCGGTCAGCATGTACTCTACCGCGTCGCGCAACCGCCACCACCCACCCTTCCACGGGCTCACGTACAAGGCGCCGGTCCGGAAATCGCGGGTGCTCTGGGGGAAATCGGTGATGGTGTAGAAATACGGCGTGGCGTAGCGATATAGCGCCGTCTCGGTCCAGTAGGCCGCGATGTTCTGGAGGACCGGCAGATAGTCCACGTACCCCGGGTACCAGGCGTCGAAGCCGGTGCCCGCGTGGGTGGCGCCCGGCTGCCCCTTGGCCTCCAGCGTTTCCGCGATGTGCATGCCGATCGCGTTGATCTCACGCACGATGAGGGCGGGGCTCCGCGGCGCGATGGGCTCGGCGAAGGGCGGCAGCCAGATCCGCGTGGGAAACGGCGACGATTGGTGGTGCACGTAGATGATCTGCGGCTCGAACCGCCGCCAGGCGCGCGTGAGGACCCGCGATTCGGTCACATTGAGCATGTAGCCGTCGCGGTTGTTGTCGTGGCCGATGTACTTCTGGTACAGCTCGTGGAGCGGGGCGCCCTCGTACGGCCCGCCCACGTTCTCCCGGTACCAGTTCACCACGATGTCCTGCCCATCCGGATTGAGCGAGGGCCACAGGAATACCACCACGCTGTCCAGCAGCGCCCGGGTAGGGCCCGCCCCGGCGCCCGCCACCAGGTCGTGCGCCAACTGAATGGTGTGCTGCGCGCCGGCGGCTTCCGAGGCGTGCAATCCGCCGCTGATATCCACGAAGGCCGGGGTCTCGCGCGCCAGGCGCCGAGCCTCGTCATCGCTAAGCCCGCGTGCGTACGCCAGCCGGCGCGCCGCCTCACGATGCCGCTCGAGATCGGCCAGGTTGGCCGGGGAGGAGATCAGCGCGAGGTACCAGGTGCGTCCCTCGGACGTACGGCCGACCTCCACCAGCTGCACGTAGTCGCTGGCAGCGTCGAGGCGCTTGAAGTACTCGACGGACTCCTCGTAGGTGGCCAGCTTGAAGTCGTCACCCGGCCGGAAGCCCAGGACCGACTCCGGCGTTGGCACAGCCCGCTGCGCCGCGACCGGCGACCACTGGGCGAGGATGAACAGCCCGAGCGCGCTCGCTATCCGGCAGAACTGGTGCATGGCACGTCCTGTGAACATCGAGGTTGGAGTGTGAGGAACGGGGAGAATCAACCAGCAAGGCGCGACGGGCGCAACACGCGGTGGGCCACGCCCGACCGCCGATGGAGAGTTGGTTCTACCTTTGTAGACGGGTACGCGCAACGGAACCATGCCGTTGCCATGCGGAGCGCTCATGATCCGAGTGGCGGTCTTCGACCTCGACAACACCCTGTACGACGCCACCACCATCCCGAGCGAGGTGCTGGCGCCCGCGATCGCCGCGGTCCGGCGGGCCAATGCCGGACCGGATGGGATTCCCGCCGAGCAGCTGGAGGCCGCCCTCGAGTCCGCTCGGCGACTGGGCTTCCTGCCGGTAGCCGAACACCACCGCATCCCCGCTTCCGTACGCACCGCCTGGTGGGAAGCCTATCGCGGATTGGTGGTGACCACACCGCTGTCTCTGTATCCCGATGTGCGGCCGGCCCTCGCGGCGCTGGACCTCACCAAGGTCTTGCTCACGACCGGCTTCCGCGCCATGCAGGAGAGCAAGATCGAGGCCCTCGACATCGCTGGTCTGTTCGCCGCGATCTACATCGATGCGCTGGACCAGGGCGGACCCGGGAAGCAGCGGCTGCTGGAAGAGATCTTCGATGCCTACCGGTGCCGAGGCCCCGAAGTTCTGGTAGTCGGGGACAGCGCCGAGAACGAGATTGCCGCGGGGAACGCGCTGGGCGCCGTCACGGTGCAGATGCTGCGGCCTGGGATCGTCTTCTCCGACGCGGCGCAGTATCATCTGACCACGCTCGCGGAGCTGCCTCGGCTCCTGAAGACTCTCTAACCGGAGGATCTCGCCCGTGGACACCCTCATGATCGTCCTGCGACTGCTGCACGTAGTACTCGGCGTATTCTGGGCCGGCACCCTGTTCTTCGTGGCCTGGTTTCTGATCCCCAGCGTCGGGGAGACCGGACCCGATGGGGCCAAGGTGATGCAGGCCCTGCAACGGCGCGGCATGCTGAACATCGTGCCGGTCGCGGCGCTCCTCACCATTCTCTCGGGGCTGGTTCTGTACTGGCGCGTATCCGGAGGATTCCAGCCGGCGTGGGCCCGATCCCCTCTTGGGATAAGCCTCGGGATCGGGGCGGTGGCGGCGATCGTGGCGTTCGTCATTGGGGTGTTCGTGATGCGGGCCGCCACGCTCAAGGCGGGCGCGCTGAGTCAGACGCTGGCTCAGCTCACCGAAGCGTCGGCGCGGGAGGCGTGCATGGCGGAGATTCAGGCGCTACGGCTCCGCGCGGCCCAGGCGTCGCGCTGGGTGGCAGCGCTGCTGGCGATCGCGGTAGCGACGATGGCGGTGGCGCGGTACTTGTGAGGCGCCCATCTCCGGCCAAGAGAGCGCGGGTGGGTCCCCGGAGCGCGCGGCACTAGCCGCACGCCTCCCCACCGCCATATTACCCCATTGCACCCCACAACCATCGTGTCACCACCATGGAGACCGGTCTCATGATCGTACCACGCCCCTCCTTCGCCCTGCGCCACGCGCTGCTCGTCCTGGGATTCCCCACGCTGCTCGGCGCCCAGGGACCCGCTCAGCAGCAGGAACTCACGCCTGCCCCGCCCCGGCGCGCGGATGAGGGCAGAGGCCCCTTCCGGACCTTCGTGATTCGCGGCGCCACCCTGATCGACGGCAGCGGCGCTCCGGCCACCGGCCCGGTGGACATCGTGATCCAGAACAACCGCATCGCGGACATCCGTGGCGCGGGCACGCCGGGAGTGCCAATGCGTCCCAACCGGCCGCCCCAGAACCCGGACTTCGAGCTGGATGCCACGGGGATGTTCGTCCTGCCGGGGTTCATTGACATCCACGTGCACGCCGGCGGGCCACCCAAGAATCCCGAGGCCGAGTATCCCTACAAGCTGTGGATGGCGCACGGCGTCACCACGGTGCGGGGCGTATCGCTCGCGGGGAACGACTTCACGGTGAGTGAAAAAGCCAGGAGCGCCAGGAACGAGATCGTGGCCCCGCGGATCTTCAACTACCAGCGGCCGGGGAGCGGCTGGGACCGGGGCTCGGCCAATACGCCGGAAGCCGCGCGAGAGTGGGTTAAGTGGGCCTCACAGCACGGCGTGGATGGCATGAAGCTGGGCGCGTACCCGCCGGAGATCATGAAAGCGCTGCTGGAAGAGGCCAAGAAGCACGGCTTGGGGTCCACCGCGCACCTTCAGCAATCCGGCGTCGCCAACATGAACGCCCTGGAGGCAGCGCGACTGGGCCTAGGAACGGTCACGCACTTCTACGGCCATTTCGAGGCCTTGCTCATGGACTACGCCATCCAGCCCTGGCCGGCGGATTTCAACGCCAACGACGAGCAGCAGCGGTTCGGCCAGGTAGCCCGCCTGTGGGACAAGATCTACCCACCGGGCAGCGATGAGTGGAACGCGTACCTCAAGGAGCACCTGGCGCTGGGCACCACGTTCGATCCCACCATGACGGCCTACGCCGCGGGGCGCGACCTCATGCGCATGCGCCAGGCCGAGTGGCACGACAAGTACACCTTGCCTTCGATGAATGATTTCTACACAGCCAGCCGCACCAGCCATGGCTCGTACTGGTACTACTGGACCACGTGGGACGAGGTTGCCTGGCGCAACTTCTACCAGGTGTGGTTCAAGCTGCTCAATGACTACAAACGGATGGGCGGGCGCGTGACGGTGAGCTCGGACGCGGGGTTCATCTATAATGACTACGGCTTCGGCACCATCCACGAGATGGAGCTGTTGCAGGAGGCCGGGTTCCACCCGCTGGAGGTGATCCAGGCCGCGACCTACAACCCGGCGCGCACCCTGTACGAGCCCATGGGGAAGCCGATCGACATCGGTTGGGTGCGCGAGGGATTCCTGGCGGACCTGGTGGTGGTGGACCAGAACCCCCTGGTGAACCTCAAGGTCCTCTACGGCACCGGCTGGACCCGACTCAACGACCAGACCGGGAAGGAAGAACGGATTGGCGGCATCAAGTACACCATCAAAGACGGGATCGTGTACGACGCCAAGCAGCTGCTGGCGGACGTGGCCGCGATGGTAGAGAAGCAGAAGCGCGAGCGGGCGACGCGAGCGGCGACCCCAGACGGCGGCACCCGCTGAACCGGCAGACGGCCCGCAGATGCACTACGGCGCCGAGGATCGTCGTTTGAAGTAGGTGCGCAGCCGGCGCAGACCGTCCTCGCGCAGGGCTTCGCAGACCGGCGCGCAGACGTCCATCACATCATCATAATCGTGGGCGTAGTCGCGGATGGAGACCCCGGCGCCGATGTTCGTTTTCTCCTCTCCCACGGGCTACCCAAGCGTGGTGAGCGCCACCATGGCCCCGAGGAGGGTGATCCACATCCCGAAGAGCCACTTCACCATGTCGGCGCGCAACGAGGCGAAGCCCACTTCCGTGCGGGTCTCGAGGCTCCGGAAGCGCTCACCGAATCGCTGGTCCAGCCGCGCCTCAAGACCCGAAATCTCCTCATGAAGCTGAGCCTTCACCTCCGCGACCCGCTGCTCCAGCTTGGCGTCGAACCGCGCGAAGTTCAGCTCGCTCAACTCACGGAGATCGGCCCGGTACGTGGCATCCACCTGATTGAACCACTCCACCAGTTCGTTGGCGACTTCCTCGCCCAACTTCTCGTAGAACTTGAGTGAAAGTTTGGCGGTGACCGGCATAACCCCCCTTTTGGGATTGGCCGACACCGCCATAAGCATAGGCCGAGCGAACTCCACAAGCAAAAATACGCGGACCCGTGGCGAAACCACGCAAGGCAAACCTCGTGCAAGCGGGTGCCGGCAAGTAGCTTATCGGGGCCTCGCCATCGGACCGTATCCTGGGCCCGTCGACCTGGCATTTCACCTGTCGCTCGCCTGGACCATGAAGACCATCCACTGCCTCCTCGCAACCCTGATCGCTTCCGCGCCGGCGCTCTCAGCGCAAGCGCTCAATCCGCAAACCCTCGCCGGCCTCCGCGCCCGCGACATCGGCCCCGCCACCATGAGCGGCCGAGTGGTGGACCTGGCGGTGCACGAAGCGAACCCGTCCACCTTCTACGTCGCCACCGCCACCGGCGGCGTGTGGAAGACCACCAACAACGGTGTCACCTACACGCCGGTGTTCGAGCGCGAAGCCACCCACTCGGTGGGCGCCATCGCCGTAAGCCAGGTGGACACGAATCGGGTCTGGGTCGGCACCGGCGAGCGGGCCAACCGCCAGAGCAGTTCCTGGGGCGACGGCGTCTACCAGTCCACCGACGGCGGCAAAACCTGGCGCAACGTAGGGCTTCGGGAGAGCCACCACATCGGCCGCATCGCGATCCACCCCAACGACCCCAACACGGTGTTCGTCGCCGCCATGGGGCACCTGTGGGGGCCGAACGAAGAGCGGGGCCTGTACAAGACCACGGACGGCGGCCGGACGTGGCGCCGGGTGTTGTTCGTGGACACACTGACCGGCGTGGTGGATGTGGCGATCGACCCGTCCGATCCCAACACCATGTACGCCGCCTCCTACCAGCGCATGCGCAAGGCCTATGGCTTCCACGGCGGCGGTCCGGGCAGCGCGCTCTGGAAGTCCACCGACGGCGGCGAGACCTGGAGGAAGCTCACTGCCGGCCTGCCCCCCAGCGACAAGGGTCGCATCGGGATCTCGATCTACCGCAAGGACCCGCGGATCGTGTACGTGTGCGTGGAGCAGGGCTATCGCTACAACGCCTCCACCGCCTATACCCGTCGCGCCGCCGGCGTGTACCGGTCGGAAGACAAGGGCGAAACCTGGCGCTGGATGGGCGACTGGAACCCCCGCCCCATGTACGCCAGCCAGATCCTGGTGGATCCCAACGACGACCGGCGGATCTACATGCAGAACGACTTCAGCTACTCCGATGACGGAGGGAAAACCTTCCGCTCGGCGCCGCAGACCCTCCACGGCGACGACCGCATCCTGTGGGTGAACCCGCGCGACTCCCGCCACTTGATCAAAGGCGACGACGGCGGGGTGGGGATCTCGTACGACAAGGCTGTGACCTGGCTGTACGTGACCAACCTGCCCGTGAGCCAGTGGTACCGCATCGCGGTGGACAACCGGCACCCGTACTGGGTGTACGGCGGCCTGCAGGACAACGGCAGCTGGATGGGCCCCAGCGCCAACTGGGTCAAAGGCAGCATTCGGTTCGATGACTGGTATCGGATCGGCGGCGGCGACGGATTCCAGAGCCACGTAGATACCACCACCAACCGGACAGTGTACGCTTCGTCCCAATACTTAGGGCTCGAGCGCGTGGACCTGATCACGCGGGAGCGCAAATCCATCCGCCCCGGTGACCCGCGGGGCGCCATCAGCGACCGCCGCAATTGGGACGCCTGGGGTCCGGGGCTCCCGGAACCGGAGCTGCTGAACGCCATGGCGCCCGCCAACTGGGACGCGCCCCACTTCATCTCGCCTCACGATCCCAACACGTTGTACGCGGGCACCAACAAGGTGTGGAAAAGCACCGATGGGGGCGACACCTGGACGGACCTGGGTGATCTCACCACCAAGGTGAACCGCCGCGAACTCCTGATCATGGGCCGGCGAGCCGGTGATTCGACCGCGTCGCTGGACGACGGCATCCCGTACTACCCCACGTTGAGCGCGCTGGCCGAGTCTCCCGTGCAGCGCGGCCTGCTCTACGCCGGCACCGACGACGGGAACCTCCAGGTCTCGCGCGACGACGGAAAAACCTGGACCAACGTGGCGGACCGCCTCCCCGGGCTGCCGCCCACCAGCTGGATCGCAGCGATCGAGCCGTCGCGGTTTGACGCGGGAACGGTGTACGTGGCTGCGGACAACCACCGCAGCGACGACTACCGAAACTACCTGTACCAGTCCGCCGACTTCGGCCAGACGTGGGTGTCCCTCGTGGGCGATCTCCCCGCCAACCGCGCGCTCCGGACCGTGCGAGAGGACCCGCGGAACCGCAACGTGCTGTACCTCGGCACCGAGTTTGGCCTGTTCTATAGTAACGACCGCGGCCGACACTGGATCGCGCCGGGCCTCGGCATGCCCACGGTCCCCGTCTACGACATGGTGGTCCACCCGCGCGACAACGACCTGGTGCTCGCCACCCACGGACGCGGCGTGTGGATTCTCGACAACGCCAACGCCCTCCAGGAACTGACACCGGAGGTCGCGTCCCGCCCCGCCCACCTGTTCACGCTGGAGCCGGCCGACCAGATCCGCTATGCGGACGAGGCGGCGCATTCCGGAGACATGATCTTCCACGGCCAGAATCCGCCGGCCGGGGCGATCATCGATTACTACCTGCGCGAGGGAGCGGACACGGCGGGACCGGCGGCACCGGTGCTGACGATTCTGGACGGGCGCGGCCGAGAGACCGCCCGCGTCGCGGCCACTGCAAGGGCCGGGGTGAACCGGGTTGTCTGGAATCTGCGGTACGCCGACATCTACCAGCCGCCGCCTGGCGCCCAGGCCGGCCCCGGCTTCTTCGCAGCCGGAGGCCGGGTGCGGGGCCCGTGGGTCTTACCGGGCAGGTACACGGTTCGGCTCACGGCGGCGGGGGTGACGCAGGAACAGGCGCTCACGGTCCGGAACGACCCGCGGGTCGACGTGTCACCGGGTGAGCTGGTGGCGTGGCACGACACACTGGTGGCACTGGGCGAGCTGATTCGGCGCACGGCCCCGCTGGCGGATTCGCTGGTGGCGTTCAGGCGGCGCGTGGACTCCTTACCGGAGGCGGTGCAGCGGCGCAACCGCCGGCTGGTGCAAGAGCTGGCCGACATTGGGCCCAAGTTCGTCGAGCTCAAGAACCGCCTGATCCGGCTGTACCGCGAGCTGGACGGCTGGCTCGGCCGACCCACGGGGGATCAGCTCAGCGAGCTCGCGTTCTATCGGGAAGCGGCGGCGCGCTACGAGCCGGGGGTCCGGACGGCGCTGCAGACTCGCCTGGCACAGTAGCTGAACCCGACCCGGCGCCCGCCGCTCTACCGCCTGACCACCGGAACAGCGACGTGCGACGGAAACCGCGCGGACCGGAAGACCCGGTGCGTCTGCGCGCGGAAGTCCGTCTCCCTCGCCTCGAAGATGTTGGGCACGAACGTCTGCGGATTCCGGTCGATCAGCGGAAACCAGGTGCTCTGCACCTGCACCATGATCCGGTGGCCGCGCTTGAAGGTGTAGTTCTGGGTGTGCAGGCTCCAGGTGTACTCCAGCACGGAATCCCGCGGAATCGCCACCGGCCGCTCGAAGCCGGTGCGATAGCGGCCGCGGAAGACCTCGTTGGACACCATCAGCGCATACCCGGCCAGGCTCCAGTCCTCGGGGTAGCGCTCGGGATAGACGTCAATCAGCTTGACGATCCAATCCGCGTCCGTCCCGGTGGTGGCGGCGAACAGGTGGGCCACCACCTCCCCTGCGATCGTGACATCCTCGGTCAGCGGCTCGCTCTCGTAGCTCAGCACGTCCGGCCGGTCCTTGACGAATCGCTGATCCTGCACCAGCCAGGTGGGCCAGCCTGATCCCCCGGGGAAATACGTGGCTGGTATCGGACGGTGGCGATACGGCACCGGGTGCGCCGGGTCGGACACGTACGCGTCGAACGCTTCGGCGCCGCCGGCCGGGGCGTCGAACGACAGCCGCCCGTCCGCGTGGAGGTAGAGCTTCCGTTCCTCAGTGTGCCGCTTGGGCGGCCACACGTCCCACCGTCGCCATTGATTGGAGCCGGCCTCGAACGTCAGCGCTTCGGGGAAATCCCGCGTCCCCTTCTCCTTCAGAAAAAAGGCGAAGAACGGCGCCTGCACCCGTTCCCGGAAGTACTGCGACGTGGGACTCCCGAACGTGATCGGCCCGAGCCGGTCACCGGTGCCTCGCGACCAGCCGCCGTGGTTCCACGGCCCCACCACCAGGTAGTTGATCCCCCGGGTGTCGTGTTTCTCCAGCTCGTCATAGATGCGGATCGGCCCGTAGAAATCCTCCTGGTCCCACCAGCCGGCGACGTTGAGCGCGGGCACGGTCGCGGACGTGATGTGCGAAATCAAGGTCTGCCGCTTCCAGAAATCGTCGTAGTCGGGATGGGCCACGAAGTCGTTCCAGGTGGGGATCTTCCCCATCAGGTACTTGAGGTTGACGTTCGACAGCGGACCCAGCTTCAAATACCAGTCGTACGTGTCGTAGCGGTCGAACTCGAATTGGCTCTGTTCCCTGGACGTCTCCATTCGAGCGGCGTATTCAAAGCCGTAGCTCAAGCGGAACGCCCCGTTATGGTGGAAGTCGTCGCCCAGCCACATGTCGGCGGGTGAGGCCTGGGGTGAGATCGCCTTGAGCGCGGGATGCGGCTCCAGCGCCCCCATGATGGTGGTCCACCCGTCGTACGAGACGCCCAGGATCCCCACGCGCCCGTTGTGATTGGGCACGTGCCGGAGCAGCCAGTCAATGGTGTCGTACGTATCGGTCCCCTCGTCGATGGCCCGCGTGTCGCCCGGGGAGCGCGCGGGCCGCTGCATCACGAAGGTTCCCTCCGACCGATAGCGGCCCCGGATGTCCTGGAAGACGAAGATGTACCCTTCGTCCGCCAGATCCTTGAAGTACGCCGCGAAGTTCCCCTGCCACCCCTCGATCCCGTAGGGCGTGCGCTTCATGACGAAGGGCAGCGGACCGGTCTGGTTCTTCGGGATCACGACCTTGGTGTGCAGTCGCACGCCATCCCGCGTGGGGATCATGGTGTCGATCACCGTGAACCGGTCGGCGACTTGCGTCTGCTGGGCCGGAAGCGCCGGCGCCGCAAGCGCGAGCGCCATGCCCAGGGCGACCTCGGCCCAGAGGCGTCGCGCCGGCTGGTCGCATCCGCTCGATGCTATGCCGCCCCGACCCTGTTTCAGCAGCCCGGGCGGCCGCCGGCGCCAGCCGGTCATCGCTTGCCGTCCAGATCGGCGATCAACCGCTTGAGCAAGGCTTCGGTGTGCTTCAGGTCCTCGCGGAAATCGAAACTGTCGGTGTCCGCGATCTCCATGCGGAGATCCGACAGATACTCGGTGAGGACGCTGTGCAGCTTCTTGGCTTCATCGTCCGTGAGCTTGAGCTCCGGCATACCGTCCTCCTGCGAAGGCAGCCACCTGTAAGCTGCACGAGCAACAGCGGCTTCCGCCAGCGGGCGGAGGAACTACCCGGTCGCCCGGAGGGACCCCACCGGCGCGCTCATCGCCTCGGCCGCCCGGGACGCTTGGCCCTCACCGGCGGGGCCGGCTCGGCCAGGATCTCCACCTTCTGCGTCTCCAGCAGCTTCAAGGCTTCCTGTACCGCGCGCTCCAACTGCGGATCGCGTCCCGCGACGACGTCCTTGGGAGTCTGCTCCACCGGAACGTCGGGCGCCACGCCCAGGTTTTCCACGTCCCACTCGCCCTTGAGGTTGTAGAACCCGCCGCGCGGGGCGGTGATTGAGCCGCCGTCCATTAAGGGCGGGACATCCCAGATCCCCACCAGCCCGCCCCAGGTGCGCGTGCCTACCAGGGGGCCAATGCCCATGGCCCGGAACATGAACGGCAAGAGGTCGCCGCCCGAGCCGGCGGATTCGTTGATGATCATCACCTTGGGGCCGAAGATGCCGGCGTTGGGATTCCGGAACGGCTTCTTCTGCCCGACCGGATTGTTGAAGAAGCCGGTGAGGCCGCGCCGCAGGTAGTCCACCATGTAGTCGGCTGCGGAGCCGCCCCCGTTGAACCGCTCGTCCACCACGGCGCCCTGCTTGTCCTGCTGCGCGAAGTAGTAGCGGTTGAAGTACTCGTAGCCGGCGGTCGACGTGTTCGGGACCCACACGTACGCCAGGCGGCCACCCGACAACTGATCCACTTTGCGGCGGTTGGCTTCGACCCAGGCGCGCTGGCGGAGTTGCGCCTCGCTCGCCACCGGGATCACCGTGACGGTTCTCGCCCCGTCCATCGTGGGCCGGTCGTTCACCGTGAGAGCCACCTGTTTGCCGGCCGTGCCCTCGAAGAACCGGTAGAAGTTGGCCGTACCGGGGATCTCGACGCCGTTCACCGCCAGGACGTAGTCGCCGACCGAGACCCGAATGCCGGGCCCGGCCAGCGGCGCGCGCAGGTTGGGATTCCAGTTTTCGCCGGTCAGGATTCTGGTGATCCGATATCGCCCGTTCGCCACGGCAAGGTCGGCGCCGAGCAGACCGACGGACACTGTGTCCACGTCGGGGAGATCACCGCCGAAGGTATACGAGTGCCCAATGGACAGCTCCGCGGCCAGGTTCTGCAACAAGTAGTTGAAATCCGAGCGATGGGCGACGTGGGGGAGCCAGGGTTCGTATCGCCGCCACACCGCATCCCAGTCGGCACCTTGGAAGTTCCGCACGTAGAGGTAGTCCCGCTGGTAGCGCCACGCTTCGCGCAGCATCTGCTTCCATTCGGCGCGCGGATCCACCTTGATCCGAATCGCGGTGTCCAGCTTCCCGTCGCCCACCTTCTTCTGGCCCGCGTCGGTGGAGACGATCCCCCACTGCCCCTGGGCGCCGTAGAGCAGCTTCTTCCCGTCGGCGGAGACGATGGCCGTCTGGACGCCTTCGAGGAACGGCTCGCTCTTCCGTTTCTTGAGGTCGTACCGCTGGAGCAGGAGGCCCGGCTGGTTGGGGCGAGCCTCCCCATAGAAGATCACGCCTTCCGGGCCCGCGACCAGGCGCGTGTAGTTCCTGAGCGGCACGTCAACGGCGAGAATCCGCTGGTCGATCCCCGGAAGGTCAATGCGCACCGCCTGGACCGAGTCCTTGGCCTGCGGTTTCTCGTCCTCCTTCGGTTCCTTCTGGGGCTTCTCCTCATCGCTCTCCGGGAGGAGCGGCGAGGGCTCGTCGGCCTTGAGGACGGCCAGGTAGATGCCGCGCTCCTCCGGGCGTTCATAGGACGACATATCCAGCCAGCCGACGTTCAGCGCGAATTTCGTGCTGGCCAAGAAATAGAGGTACTTGCCGCTGCGATCCCAGGCGGGGGAGAGGGCGTCCGACATGCCGTCGGTGAGCTGGAACGCCTTGGCCTGATCCACCGAGTAGACCATGACCGCGTGGAACTGGTTGTCCAACCGCTGGGCGTAGGCTAACCACCGGGAGTCCGGGGACCAGACCGGATCCACCGTGCGCTGAGGGTGCGCGTACTGGTCGGTGTCTACCCGGGTGACCTTCGCCGAGGCCACCTCCACGTCCCACAGATTGAGCTTCGCGTCGGTGAACGCCAGGCGCTTGGAGTCAGGCGACCAGGTCGGCGTATAGTAGAACGAGGGCTCGGGCAGGGCGATGGCGCGGGGCCGCTTGAGGCCGTCCTGCGAGCCGATCATCAAGCGATACTCGCCGCTCTCGTCGGAGAACCAGGCGACCTGGTTGCCATCCGGCGCCCACGACGGCGTGCGATCGGCCACTCCGGGGCTCTGGGTCAGGTTTCGGAAATTCCCCTTTTCGGCCGGCACCGTGACGATCTCGCCTCGGGCCTGGAACGCCACGCGTGCCCCGGAGGGTGAGAGGGCCGGATTGCTGAGCGCGCGGCCCACGTCTTCCCAGTGCGGCCGCAGCCATGGGAAATCGCCGCGCACCCGAATGTCCACCGGTGCGCTTCGGGTCGTGGCCGGGTCGAGGAGGTGGATCCGGCCGGCTTGCTCGAACACCACTGCGCCAGCGGCAGCGTCCAGGCTCTTGACATCGTAGTCGGAGAAGTGGGTGAGCTGCTTCAGCGCACGGGCGCCGGTGTCGTAGGCGTAGACGTTGATGGCCAGGTCGCGATCCGAGAGAAAAAAGACGGTGTTGCCCATCCACACCGGGGCGAGGTCGTTCGAGTTGTCCCACGGCAGCGTCTCCACCTCGTAGCCGTCCAGGTTGATGAGGCGAATCGGCTGGGTCTGCCCGCCGCGATAGTTGCGCCACTGGGTATTGGGCGGCGGCAGCTCCTGGTAGGCCAAACGTCGTCCGTCCGCGGACGGCGCCCCAGCATACGCGCGGGGGATGGGGAGCGGCTCAGGCATTCCACCCTCAAGCGCCACGGTCCAAAGCCGCTGGTAGGACACCGGCGCGCTGGTCCGGCCGGAGGCGAAGACCACTCGCTTCCCGTCCGGCGTCCAGCCGCGCGCCGCGTCGGGGCCGGGATGCCACGTCAGCCGCTCCGGCTCACCGCCCTCGGCGGGCATCACGTACACGTCCACGTTGCCGTCATATTGCGCCGTGAAGGCGATGAGCCGGCCGTCGGGCGAGAAGTGCGGATCGGACTCTTGGCCAGGGAACGCGGTGAGCCGCCGTGCGTCGCCGCCGGCGCGCGGCACGATCCATAGATCGTTGGCATAGGCAAAGGCGATGGAGGTTTCGCTCACGGTCGGCTGGCGCAGGAGCAGCGTGGTCTGGGCCGCCGCCGTCCAAGGCACGGCGATCGCGGCGCCCGTGAGAACGACAACCAAGGTGAAGAAGCGTGGGGTCGTGGACATGGAGGCTCCCGGACAGCGCGTCGAAGTCACAACTGAAGCTGGCCCACGTTACGCCGGCGTCGCCGCGGGCGCCAGCGCCTCCCGCGGCACACTCTCGCTCGGGCGTCGCGCAGATGGTCCGCCACTTCTGCCACCGATGCCGGCCCCCCAGATTGCGCGCATGTTGGATTCCCGCTTTCTCCCGCTCCAGCAGCTCCTCGCCGGCCGCTATTCCATCGAGCGGGAACTGGGGCGCGGCGGCATGGGGATCGTGCTGCTGGCGCGGGACGTGGCGCTGGACCGGTTGGTCGCCATCAAGCTGTTGCCGCCGGACCTGGCCCACGACGGCGCCGTGCGCGACCGTTTCCTGCGCGAGGCCCGCACCGCGGCCGGCCTCTCCCACCCGCACATCGTCCCCATTCACGCGGTCGAAGCCCTGGGCGACTGGGTGTTCTTCGTGATGGGCTACGTGGACGGCGAGACGCTGCGCCAGCGGGTGGAGCGCGCGGGACCGTTGTCGCCCCGCGCCGCCCTCAAGCTTATGCAGGAGGCCGCCTGGGCCCTGGGTACGCGCACCAGCGCGGCGTGGTGCACCGGGACGTCAAACCCGACAACATCATGATCGAGCGGGCTACCGATCGCACCATCGTCACGGACTTCGGTATCGCGGTGGTCGGGGACCAGCGCGCCAGTGGCGAGGTGATCGGCACGGCGCGGTATATGAGCCCGGAGCAGGCTTCCGGCGACGCGCTGGACGGCCGCTCGGACCTGTACGCCCTGGGCGCCACGATCTTCTTCGCGCTCACCGGCCGCCCGCCGTTCGAGGCGGCCAGCGTGCCGGCGCTCCTCGCCAAGCAGGTCACCGAGCCGGCCCCGCCGCTCCAGGCGGTGCGTCCGGAGACGTCCGCCCGATTGGCCGCGGTGGTGGACCGGTGTCTCCGGAAGGAGCCGGCCGAGCGGTTCCCGAACGGAGAGGAGCTGGCGTCGACGCTGGACCAGGCGCGCGGGCGCGACATGCGGTCACCCCCGCTGGTGCGCCGGTTCATGCGCAACGCGCAGGTGAGCACCATGGTCTTTCTGGCGGCCTCGGTCGGCGGGCAGGGATTCAGCGTCATCATCGGCACCATCCTGATCGTGCAGTTGGTCATCGTGGCGCGGCGGCTGTTGCGTGAGGGGTATTCGTCCGACGACATCCGGACGGCGCTGCTGGCCGAGGCGCAGGCGCAGGAGGAAGAGGCCGACGCGGTCCGCCAGGGGCGGTTCCTGCGCCGCCTGGACAGCCTGTGGCATCGCTTATGGGCCGGGCGGTTCGGCCGATGGTTCTTCCGGATGGCGGGATTGGGCGTGCGGCGACCAGAGCGACCCGCGCTCCCCTCCGCGGATCGCACCGAGCTGGTCCTGGGCCGCTCCGTCGAAGACGCCTACGCCGGCTTGACCCTCGCGCAGCGCGATACGGCGCCCGGCCTCCCGGGCGTAGTCCAGCGGCTGGAAGGGCGCGCGGCGCGGCTGCGCGAGCGGGGCGAGACCGGGCCCGCCCTGGTGGACACGGTGGCGGCGCTGGAGAACTTGCGGCTCGCGTTACTCCGGCTCTCGGATGGGACCGGAACGGTCCAGGACCTCACGGCGCAATTGGAGCGCGCGCGAGCGATCGGGGACCAGATTGACGCGGTTTTGGGGGCGCGCGATGAGCTTCGGCGGCTCGACGGTCGCTAGGGTCGCGCCGCCCGACCCTACCCCCCAGCCCGCCGAATCGGAATCCGCACCTTGAGCCGCTCCCACTCCACCACCAGCTCGGTCCCATTCCCACTCGGCGCCGTGAAGCTCAGCGTGAGTACCTCCACCGGCGGACCGACCTGCTCCACCGGAACGCTCCCTTTGCCTACGTCCGCGGCCTGCACCGCAGCATCAATGGGAATGCCCCAGCGATCCACCGCACGGTTGACGTGGACTTCCCACTCGCGCTCACTGGCGACGACGTACAGCGAGTACGACCCCGGCTCGACTCGCACGCCCGCGATCTCGGCGGCAAACGGCAGGTGCAAGGTGGTGGGCTCGTTGGCGCCCAGCCGCCACGGTTGCCCGTACGGCACCAGCCCGCCGGCTACCTGACGCCCCCGCACCGAGGGCCGACCGTAGCAAACCTTGAGCACCGCGCCGGCGACCGTCACCTGCGCCGAGTCCAGCGGGCTCGCCCGCCCAGAAAGGTCCCCCCGGCGCGCGCATCCCGGCACCGGCGCCTGCGCTACCGCCAACAGCACCAACAGCCACGTAGTCATCAAGCCTCCTTGCCGGCCGAGCGTCGCGACCGGCCCCAACCGGCGGTTCTCATGAAGTCGAAAGCTGCCCAACAGACACTCCTAGCTTACGACGCCGGCGCCCCGGCGGCCAGCACGTTCACCTAGCCCTCTGGGAAGACCCCTTCACGCGGCGTTGGGCTTGGTCATAAGGCCACCCCCCTAGAATGCTAAGGTCATTGTTGACCACGGTTCAATTGCGACCAGAGGTCATGTGATAAAGTCCGCTCCCGTTCCAGCGCAGCCGTCCCGCCGAGAGCGCAAGAAACGCGAAGCCCGCCGTCGGATTTATGAAGCCGCCGTCCATCTGTTCCTGGAGAAGGGCTTCGAGGCCACCACGGTGGACGAGATCGCCGGCCGCGCCGACGTAGCGAAGGGCACGGTCTTCAACTACTTCCCGCACAAGTCCTCCTTCCTCGCCGCCCTGGCCGGCGACTGGACCGACCGGGTGACGGCGGCGCTGGGCGCGGTGGAGCGCTGGCGGGGAAGCACGCGGCGGAAGCTGGAGCGCCTCTTCCTCTTCCTGGCCGACCTCGGTGCCGAGAACCGGGCGGTCTCCTGCCTGGCGCTCCTGGAATGCCTGCGGCACGTCTCGCAGCCTCCGAGCGAACGCCGGCTGGCGGATGAAGGAGGCGTGCAACGCTTCCACGAGCTCACCCGGGCGATCCTGCGGGACGGCCAGGCGAACGGCGAGTTGCGACCCGAGGTCAAGGTGGACTACGCGGCCAGCCTCATCGAGTCCGGCTTCTTCCGGACGCTGGCGCGCTGGCTCGTAGCCGGAGGAGCGCGACGATCGCTGCACCAGGAAATCGCCGCCAAGCTGGACATCGTGCTCAACGGCCTCACCTCACGCGCGCCCCGTTCCGTCGCGGCACGGGGCGGGCGCGCCCAGACCGGCAGGGCGACGGCGCGGGCCGGGCATCAGGGAGGACGGTGAGCATCATGACCGAACGGCGGCATCGTTCCGTGCGCCGGATCCTGGCGGCGGTGCTGGCGCTGGCCGCGCCGGGCTGGGCGGCGGCCCAAGGTCCAGACACCCTGCGGCTCTCGCTCGCGCAAGCAGTCGATCTCGCGCTGGAGCGAAGCGAAGAGATCGCGACGGCGCGCGCCCGCGTCTCCCAAGCCGACGCGCGAGTCACCCAGGCTACCGCCGCCGCGCTCCCGCAGGTATCCACCGCCGTCACGTACAATCGGACCCTTCGCAGCGTCTTCGAGGCCCTGGCCGAGTTCGAGGGGGCGGATACCTCCAGCATCCCGAGCGCCTTCGACGCGGCCCGCCCGCCGCGGGAGCGCTACGACACGCTGAGCTCGCTGCTCATGGCCGACTTCATGGCGGGGCTGGCGAGCGGGCTCCCGTTCGGCCGGCCCAACACCTACGTGTCCGTGCTCCAGGTGTCGCAACCGCTCTTCACGGGCGGCAGGATCACCGGCGCCCGCACCGCCGCACGGCACTTCCACAGCGCCACGGAGCACCAGCTGGACGAGACCGAAGCGGACGTCGTGCTGCAGGTGCGGGTGGCCTATCTCAGCGCCGTGCTGGCGCGGCGACTGCAAGCAATCGCCGCGGAGAGCCGGCGCATCGCCGCGGAGCACGTCCGCCAGGTCGAGTGGTTCTGCGAGGCGGGCACCGCGTCGCAGTTCGATCTCTTGCGGGCTCGGGTGGACCTGGAAAACCGGGAACCCGCCGTGGTCCAGGCCGAGAACCTGGCGCGGGTCGCGCTGCTGGACCTCAAGCGGTTGGTGAACCTGCCGACCGAGGCACCGGTGGCCCTCACCTCCACGTTCGAGCCCGAGTCCGTGGCAGTGGATGAAGCAACCATCGCGGGCCTGATGCATGACCGACCCCTGCTCCTCGCCGCCCGGGAGATGGTCGCGGTGCGGAGAGCCGGTCTCCGGACCGCCCAGGGCGAATGGTTCCCCAGCATCGCGGTGCAGGCCAACCTCGGATTCCAGGCGTATCCGCCCGGTGTCGCGCCTCCCGGGTTCTCCGAGTGGCGCCGGGACTGGAGCGTGGCCCTGGCCCTGTCGTGGCAGCCGTTCGACGGCTTTGGCCGGAGCGGTCGGATTGACGAAGCCCAGGCGCTGCTGCGGGAGGCCACCTCCCAGCAGGCCCTGGTGGAAGAGGGGCTGCGCGTCGAGCTGTCCCGGGCCATGGGCGACTACCGCACCGCTCTCGCCCAGCACCGCGCCCGCCGCGAAACCGTGCGGCTCGCCGAGGAAACGCAAGCGCTGGCGGATCTGCGCTACCGCAACGGACTCGCCACCCAGCTGGAAGTCTCGGACGCCGCTCTGCTGCTCGACCAGGCGCGGGTGAATGAAGTGCAGGCGCTGGCCGACTACGTGAGGGCGCTGGCCCAATTGGAGCGCCTCACCGGCGGACGCCTCACCCTCCTCCGGGAGAAGCAACCGTGACCAAGCGCCTCATCTTGGTCGGGCTCGGCCTCGCGGTGGCGACTCTGGTCGTTTGGCGGATGGTGCAGGCCACCCGAGGAACGCCCCCGGCGCCGGAGGTCGACGAGATCCGCGCGCAGACGGGCATCCCGGTGGAGGTCGCGACGGCGCGCCAGGGCCCCCTGCTGGTCCGGCGCGAGTTCACCGGCGTGCTGCGTGGCATTCGAGAGGCCAGTGTGCGGGCCAAGACCGCCGACGAGATCGTGGAGATCCCGGTGCGCGTGGGCCAGCGGGTGCGGGCCGGCGCGGTCGTAATCCGGCAGTCCAGCCGGGGCTCGCTGGCCTCGGTGCATCAGGCGGAAGCCGCCTACCAGCAGGCCTCCCGCAACGTCGAGCGGTTGCGCCCCCTCAAGGACCGCGGAGCCATCAGCGACCAGGATTGGGACGGCGCCGTCACCGCGTGGCGGGTGGCCGAGGCTAACCTCGAGGCGGCACGACGGAGCGTGGAGCTCATCAGCCCGATCGATGGCATCGTGACCGACGTTCCAGTGACGCGGGGGGCCATCCCCGAGTCGGGCGATCCCCTGGTGCGGGTGTCCGACCTCTCGCGGGTCCAGGTGTTGCTCGAGCTGAGCCCCGACCAGACCCGCGAGCTCTCGCTGGGCCAGCCGGCCCTGCTGCCGTCCCACGGACTCGAAGGCCGGGTCACCCGGATCGCGCTCCAGGCCGACGCCACCTCTCGCCTGCTGGAGGTCGAGTTGACGTTCCCCGGAACGCCGGCCGCCCGATCGGCCGCATCCCTCCAGACCGGCGCGACCGCCGAGCCGCCGGTTCCCGGAACGCTGGTGACCGTCCGGGTCGAGGTCGGCCGACGGGAAGCGGCGCTGCTCGTGCCCCAGGCCGCGGTGCGCGAGGGGATCGTGTGGGTAGTGGACGCGGATGACCGGGCGCGCCGCCGCGAGGTCACGCTGGGACTCGCCGGAGAGGGAGAGGTGGAGGTGCTCGCCGGCCTGGCGCCGGGCGAGCGGGTCGTGGTTGCCGGAGCGTCGCTGCTGACGGAAGGCGCACGCACCCGAATCGTCGGCCGACCTTCGCCCTGAGCGGCAGGTCCCATGTTCCGCTTCTTTGCCCGCCTGGCGGTCCAGCGACCGGTGCTTACCAGCATGATCGTGGCGGCGCTCGTATTCCTGGGCGGATTCAGCTACTTCACGCTCGGCGTGGATCTCCTGCCCGGCGTCGAGTTCCCGTACGTGACCGCCACCACGGTGTATCCCGGCGCCGGCCCGGAAGAGGTGGAAACCCAGGTCACCGAGCGGATCGAAGACGCCATCAGCCAGATCGCCAACGTCAAGTCGCTGCTGTCGTTCTCGCAGGACAACGTCTCGACCGTGATCGTGGAGTTCGAGCTGGGCACCGACCCCGACCTCGCGGCGATCGATGTCAAGGACCGGGTGGACGCGATCCGAGCGGAGCTGCCCTCCGACGCCGAGCCGCCCACGATCCTCAAGTTCGACATCAACGCCATGCCCATCATGGACCTGACCCTCTCCGGACCCCAACCGTTGGAAGCGCTGACCGACTTCGCCGACGACGTGGTCCGGGAGCGGCTGTCGCGGGTGGACGGCGTCGCGCGCGTCACCCTGGTGGGTGGGCGCCGGCGGGAGGTCGAAGTGTTGGTGCACCCCGATCGCCTTCGCACCTACGGACTGGCGATCACCGACGTGGCGGCCTTGGTGGGCGGCGAGAACCTCTCGGTGCCGGCCGGCCGGGTCACCCAACCGGAGGCGGAGGTGGCGGTCCGGGTCGTGGGCGAGTACGCCTCCGTGATGGAGCTACTGGACCTGCCGCTCTTCCTGCCCCTGGGAGGCCGCATCCGGTTGCGGGACGTGGCCACGGTTCGGGAGGGGTTCGCCGAGGTCCGCGAGATCGCCCGCTACAACCGCCAGCCCGCCGTGAGTCTCTCGATCCAGAAGCAGTCGGGTGGCAATACCGTGGCTACCGCCGACGGCGTGCTCCAGGCGCTGGACGAGCTGCGCCACGAGCTGCCGCCGGGCGCCACGCTGGAGGTGGCCCACGACGCCAGCGTGTTCATTCGGGACGCCATCCGAGACATCCTGAGCAGCATGATCATCGGCATCCTGCTCACCACCATGGTGTTGTTTCTGTTCGTGCACTCGTGGCGGGGCACGGTGATCGCGGTGGTGGCCATGCTGGCCACCGTGGTCGCGACCTTCCTGGCGCTGGACCAGGCCGGCTTCACCATCAACGTGATGACGCTGATGGCGCTGGGCATCACGGTCGGCATCCTGGTGACCAACACGGTGGTGGTGCTGGAAAACATCTATCGCTACCTCGACCTGGGCCATGAACCGGTGGACGCGGCCGAGCGGGGGACGGCCGAGGTGGGCGTGGCGGTGGCCGCCTCGGCGCTCACCAACGTGGTCGTCTTCACGCCGATTGCCTTCATGAAGGGGATCATCGGGCAGTTCTTCTTCGCGTTCGGCCTCACCGTAGTGTACGCCACGCTGATCTCGCTGATCATCTCCTTCACCGCCGCTCCCATGCTGGCGTCCCGACTCCTGCGCTCCGGCGAGACCAGGCGCCAATTGGAGGGACGGCTCGGCGGGCTGTGGCGGGCCGTGGATCGTTGGTACGGAACGCTGGAGCGCGACTACCGGGCCGCGCTGCGCTGGGCCCTGGCCACCCGGCGGCGCGGATGGGCGGTGATCGGAGCCACGGCGGGGGCGGTGGTGCTGGCGCTGGCGACCTTCGTGTTGTTCGTCGGGGGCGAGTTCATGCCGCGGCAGGACGAAGGCTACGCGCGGGTGACGCTGGAACTGCCGCCCGGCACGCCGATCGCGCGCACCACCCAGGTGGCGGCCCGCGCCGAGTCGCTCCTGGCCGAGGTGCCGGAGGTCCGCTCCTTGCTCACGCAAGTCGGTGGCGGCGGTGGCGGCTTCAGCCTGGTGGGCGGCGCCGTCAACGTGATCCAGATCCAGGTTCGCCTAGAGTCGGAGCTGCCCACGCAAGCGATCATTCCCCACCTGCGGGAGCGAATGGCCGCGATCCCGGACGCCGACGTCACGGTGGCGCTGTCGGAGTCCATGGGGGGTGGGGAGGCACCCTTCCAGGTGCTGGTCAAGGGCCAAGACCAGCGACGCCTGGAGGAGCTTGGCCGGCAGGCCACCGCCGTCGTCACCGCCGTCCCCGGGCTCATCGAGGTGCGAAACACCATCGAGGACCCGCCGCCCGAGATCGCCTTCCGGCCGCGACGGGAAGTCATGCGGGAATACGGGCTCACGGTGGCTCAGGTGGGCGGCGCGCTCCGGGCGTCCCTCGAAGGCGTGGTGCCCGGAGTCTACCGCGAAGCGGGCGACGAGCGAGACATGCGGGTCCGACTG